>JACCED010107448.1_pt1 | contig 25854 bp, 13 predicted proteins | sample 7455021 | NCBI WGS metagenome assembly JACCED01 (sample SAMN15323456, study PRJNA562643) | freshwater metagenome | isolation source: river surface water | place: USA:Blue River Watershed | collected 2017-08-19
GACGGCCAGTATCGCCTCGCCGGCGTGCCCGCCGGCACCGTGCGCGTGCGCGCGTTTCGCACCGGCGTCGTCGCGCAGACGCTCACCGCCACGGTCGCGGCCGGCCAGAGCGCCACGCTCAATTTCGCGCTCGAAGGTTTCGGCGGCAGACCCGCGGCCAGCTCCGCCTCCGGCAGTCCGATCAAGCTCGAGCAGTTCAACGTCGGTGCCTCGAAGGAGATGGACGGTGCCGCGCTCGCCATCAACACGCAGCGCTTCGCGCCCAACGTCATGAACGTCGTCTCCGCCGACGAGTATGCCGCGATGACCGAGGGTGGCATCGGCGAGCTGCTCAAGGCCGTCCCCGGCATGGCCGTCAACATCGGCGGCGGCGGCGAGCCGTATCTGCTCCAGATGAATGGCGTCCCGCCCAGCGCCGTGCCCGTCAGCGTCAACGGCTTCGCCGTCGCCAACGCCACCGCCGGCACCTCGCGTCAGGTCGGCATCGAGCAGCTCTCGATGAACAACATCTCGCGCATCGAGGTCGCGTTCACCCCCACCCCCGAAACCACGGGCTCCGCGCTCGCCGGCACGGTCAACATGGTGCCGCGCTCCGCCTTCGAACGCAGCCGGCCCGTCTACAGGCTCACCGGCTACGTCGCCCTGCGCGACCACGAGCGCCACTTCCACTCGACCCCCGGCCCCGTCCGCGAGCCGCAGGAGAAGATCCGCCCGGGCCTCGACCTCAGCGCCGTCGTGCCGGTCAACGCCCGTTTCGGTTTCACCGTCTCCGCCAGCCGCTCCTCGGTCTACACCGGGGCCGACTTCATCCAACGCGGCTTCCGGGGCACCGCGCTCGCCACCAACGGCGGCACCCTGCCCGACACCACGCCCGACCGCCCCTACCTCACCGACTTCGCCATCGGCGACCAGCCGAAGCTCACGAAACGCAATTCCTTCGGCGTCACGTTCGACTTCAAGGTCACCCCGCGCGACCGCATCTCGCTCGGGTTCATGCGCGGCTTCATCGATTTCTACTCCAACAACCGCACCCTGAACTTTTTCGTCAACCGCGTCGCGCCCGGCGACTTCTCACCGACCGCCGTGCGCGGCTCGGGCGGCGCCGGCGAGATCCGGCTCACGAACAACATCGGCGTCTTCGGCGGGCGCGTCTACATGCCGACGCTCACCTACGTGCACACCGGGACGGTCTGGCGGGTCGAGGCCGGCGCCGGGCATTCGCACTCCACGCGCCACAACAAGAACATCAATCACGGCCACTTCAGCAACAGCCAGGCCCGCCGGCAGAACGTCAACATCAGCTACGCCGACATCAACTACCTGCGCCCCGGCACCCTCACGGTCACCGACAACGCCACCGGCGCGGTGGTCGATCCCTACGCGATCGGCAGCTACACGCTGAACACGATGAACGGCACCGCCCTGAATGCCGCCGATCTCCAGCGCAGCGCCTACGGCAATCTCCGCCGCGACATCCCGGGCCTCCCGCTCACCCTCAAGGCCGGCGTCGATGTGCGCCAGGTCATCCGCGATACCCGCACCGACACGCCGACCTACACCTTCATCGGCGCCAACGGCACGGCCAACAACGCCGACGACGCCGCCGCGCCCTACCGCGACGACAGCTTCTCGCAGCGCATCGCCCCCTTCGGCTTCCCGCGCATCGATTGGGTGAGCAACTGGCGCCTCTGGGACGAGTGGAAGGCGCGCCCGCAGTATTTCTCGCTCAACGAAGTCGGCCGCTACACCGCCGGCGTCGCCGCCTCGAAACACGCCGAGGAGATCATCTCCTCCGCCTACCTGCGCGGCGACCTCGCGCTCTTCGCCGGCCGGCTCAAGCTGGTCGGCGGCCTCCGCGCCGAGCAGACCAACGTCAAGGGCGAGGGCCAACTCGTAGACCTCACGCGCAACTACCAGCGCGACGCCTCCGGCCGCGTCGTCACCGTCGCGAGTCCCACGCCCGCCGATCCCAACCGCCGCGTGCCCGCGGTCATCCACCCCGCCGGCACGCTCGCCGCCGCGCAGCTCACCACCATCGACCGCGGCCTCCGCGCCGAGAAGGAATACCTGCGGCTCTTCCCGAGCCTCAACGCCGCCTGGAACGTCCGCGAAAATGTCATCGCACGCGCCGGCTACTACTGGTCCGTCGGCCGGCCCGACTACGTCCAATACGCCGGCAGCCTCACGCTGCCCGACACCGAGCAGCTCCCCGGCCCCAACAATTTCATCACGGTCAACAACGCCGCGATCAAGGCCTGGAGCGCGCGCACCGCGAAGCTGTCGCTCGAATACTACTTCGAGCGGGTCGGGCTGTTCTCGGTCTCCGCGTTCCGCCGCGACATCGAAAACTTCTTCGGCGCGACGCGCTTCCGCCCCACCGCTGAGTTTCTCGGCCTCTACGGCCTCGATCCCAACGTTTACGACGACTACGACGTCTCGACCCAATACAACCTCACCGCGCCCGTCCGCATGTCCGGCGTCGACTTCAACTACAAGCAGGCGCTCACCTTCCTGCCTTCATGGGCCCGCGGGGTGCAGGTCTATGCCAACGCCAGCGCGCTCGCCGCCAAGGGCGACGAGTCGAACAGCTTCCAAGGCTACGTGCCGCGCACCGTCGCATGGGGCGTGAGCCTGTCGCGTCCACGCTACAATCTGCAGGTGAAGTGGAACTACAACAGCCCGCGCCGCCTTGCACCGGTCGCCGCCGCCCGCGGCATCGAACCCGGCACCTACAACTGGGGGTCGAAGCGCATGCTCGTCGACGTGATCGGCGAGTATTACCTCTCCAAGCGCGTCGCCCTGTTCGCCAACCTCAACAACATCGGCGACGCTCCGTCCGACAACGAGATCTCCGGCCCGAGCACGCCCGCCGCCGCCCAATTCCGTCAGCGGCTCAACTTCGGTTCGCTTTGGACCATCGGCGTGAAGGGGACGTTCTGATTTCCATGCTTCGCACCTGCCTGATCATCGCGGCCCTGCTCACGCCCGCACTTTTCGGCCAGCCGGAGCCGAAGAAAAAGGCCCCGGCGCAGAAAACCGCGCTCGCCGCGGAACTCGTCGCGGGACTCGAGTCTCATGCCGGCCTGACCTACGCGCGTTACGGCGAACGCGAGCTGCAGCTCGATCTCTTCCGCCCGCGCACGCGTGCCGGGGCGCTCCCGGCCATCGTCTGCATCCACGGCGGCGGCTGGTCCCGCGGGGACCGCACCGGCATGCGGCCACTCGCCCAGGCGCTCGCCGCGCGCGGCTTCGTCACCGTCACCATCAGCTACCGCCTCTCCGGTGAGGCGAAATTTCCCGCCGCGCTCCACGACGCCAAGGCCGCCGTCCGCTGGCTCAGGGCCAATGCCGCCACCTACGGCATCGATCCCGAAGCCATCGGCGTCACCGGCCACTCCGCCGGCGGTCACCTCGCCGCCCTCCTCGCCACCTCCGGCGGCGTCGCGGCGCTCGAAGGCGACGGGGGCAACGCTTCCTTCTCCAGCCGCGTGCAGGCTGGCGTCGCCGGCGGCGCACAGACCGATTTCGAAACTCAACGCATCGCCGCGCTCAGCCTCCGCCCCGACGACCCACACTACACGCCGTTCCTCGGCGGCCCGCAGTCCGCGATTCCCCGCACCTACGCGCTCGCGTCGCCGCGCCACCATCTCGACCGGACCGACCCGCCGCTCGCGTTTGTCACCGGCGAACTCGACGATGCCAGCACCCGCGCCGACGACATCCGCCGCGACCTGATGCGTCACGGCATCGCCACCGGCCTCGCCGTCGTGCCCAAAGCCCCGCACGCGTTTCTCGGCCAGCAGACCTTCTTCGATACCGCGCTCAACGCCCTCGCGCCGTTTTTCACGCTCCACCTCACGCACCGCAGCCGCCCACCCGTCGAGACCACGCTGGACGCTTCGCCCTTCGCGCCCGGTGCCCAGTGGACGATGCTCGGCGGCGGCTACGCCGGCTGTGAGGGCGCCCAGTGGCTCGGCGAGACCCTGCACTTCGCCGCGCACCACGACCGCTTCGCGTTCAAGTGGACCGCCCAAAACGGTCTCGTCGTCTGGCGCGACGATGCGCCCGAAGCCACGTCGTTCCGCCCCGACGGTCGCGGTGGCTTCTACGTCGTCGAGCAGACCACGCGGCAACTCGCCCGCTGGAACGAGCAGGGCCGGCGCACCGAGGTTCTTGCCGATCGCTTCGAAGGCAAACGCCTCAACCGGCCCAACGACGCCGTGGTCGCCCCGGATGGCGCCGTCTGGTTCACGGACCCCGACTTCCTCTTCGCGCAGCGCCCCGACGAGACCAAGGAACTCACCGAGCAGAACATCTACCGCTACGATCCGCGCACCCGACAGCTCACCGCCGCCGTCCGCGGCCTCGCCAAACCCAACGGCCTCGTTTTCTCGCCCGACGAGAGGTTGCTCTACGTCACCGACAGCGGCGGCTTCGATGTGCTGCGCTTCGCCGTGAACGCCGACGGCACGCTCGGTCAGCGGGAGATTTTCGCCACGCTCAAAGTCCGCGGCCTCGACGGCCTCGCCTTCGACCCGGACGGCCGCCTCTGGTGCGCCGCCCTCGATGGCGTCCACGTTCTCGATGCCACCGGCCGCGACCTCGGCACCATCAAGCTGCCGTCCAAACCGACCGCGATCGCATTCGCCTCCGCGCCATCGCGCCTGGTGTGCGTGACGACGCGCGACGCCGCGTTTGTCACCGCCCTCCGCTGACCGCCCTCGCCCATCACGTCACCCGGCAGGAATTCCGTCCAAATTTCCGCGTCTCGGTCGTTAATCGGTGCCCGTCCGTTCCCCCATCCGTCCCCTCAGCCACTCCTCCGCCATGCCCTTCACCCGCCGCGCCTTCGTCAAGACCGCCGCCCTCGCTGCGCCCGCCCTCATCGGACTCCGCAGCACCGTCCGCGCCCAAGCTGCCCGTGAGGGCAAACTGGGGGTTGCACTCTGCGGACTCGGCGGGTTCAGCCGGCAGAGCATCGCTCCCGAATTGCCGCTCGCGAAGAACGTCTGGTTCGCCGGCGCCATCACCGGCGACCCGGCCAAGGGCCGCGCGTGGGCGCAGCAATACGGCTTCCCCGAGAAGAACGTCTGGAGCTACGACGCGATGGCGCGGCTCGCCGACGCGAAGGACATCGCGATCGTCCACGTCGTCACGCCCAACGCCCTCCACGCCGCGCACACCATCGCCGCAGCCAAGGCCGGCAAGCACATCATGGTCGAGAAGCCGATGGCCACGAGCAGCGCCCAGTGCGACCAGATGATCGCCGCCGCGAAGTCCGCCGGTGTGAGCCTCGGCGTCAGCTATCGGCTCCACTGGGAGCCGCACCACGTGAAGGCGGCCGAGCAACTCTCGGCCGGCGCGGTCGGCAGCCTCGCCAACGGCAGTTACGAATTCTCCTGGGGCTACGCCGGGGCGCTCGCCGATCCCGAACGCCGCAAGACCATCAAGCAGTGGCTGCTCGACCCCAAAATGACCGGCGGCGGGGCGCTCTTTGACACCGGTGTCTACCCGATCCAAGCCGCCTGCCAGCTTACTGGCCGGACGCCGATCGCCGCCCGCGGATTCGCCTCCACGCGGCACAAGGATATATTCCCCGCCGGCGTCGAGGAGACGATGAGCTTCGAACTCACCTTTGCCGACGGCTTTCAGGCGCTCTGCCGCGCCAGTTACAGCGGCAACTTTCACCAGTGCACGACCTACGGCCCCAAGGGCACCGTCGAAATTCTGCCCGGCCTGCCCACCGGCAGCGTCTTCGGTCAGAGTTCCAACGGAAAGCCCAGCCCCAAGCGCCTGATCGTAAACCGCAAGGAAATCCCCGCCGAGGACACGCTCCAGCTCGGGTCGATGCTCGACGCCTTCGCGCACGCGATTACGGCGGGCACGCCCTTCAAGGCCGACGGCGCGATGGGCCGGCGCGACGTCGGCATCATGGAGGCGATCCAAGCCTCCGCAGCGGCCGGAGGCACCCGCGTGGCCCTGCGTCTCTGAACTCGGACCCGGCACCGGAATTCTACCGCGAAGGCGACCCGTTTGCCGCGTTGCGATCCTGTGCCACCCTTGTCCAATTCTCCGGTAATCCGCAGTTATCTGGCGCCCCCCGCATGAGTTTCCCCCGCCTCCTTCGCACTGCCTTTTTCCTCGCTGCCCTGCCCTGCGCCGCGCCCGCCGCCGAACTCACCGCGCTCGAAGCGGAGCAGCTGTTCGTCCGCCGCATCAAACCGCTGATTCAGGAAAAGTGCATCGGTTGCCACGGCCGCGATGAGGAGAAGATCAAAGGCGGCCTCGACTTGCGCACCCTCGCCGCCGCGGTCGAAGGCGGCGACAGCCTCAAACCCTCGCTCGTGCCCGGCCAGCCGGACGCCAGCCCGTTCTACCTCGCCGTCACCCGCACGCACGACGTCTGGGAAGCGATGCCGCCCAAGGACAACGACGCCCTCTCCGCCGCGCAGATCGCCCTCGTGAAGTCGTGGATCGCCGCCGGCGCCCCGTGGCCCGACGAGGCCCGCACCAAGACCCTGCTCGCCACCGAGGACCGATGGTCCGCCGCCGACGGCATCCTCGTCAAAACCAGCGGCGGCCTCGACGCCGACTGGACCAACCGCCGCTACAAACCCGCCGACCTCTGGGCCTACCAGCCCCTGCGGAAACCGGCCGTGCCTACGGCACGAGATGGAGAGACGGAGAGACAGAGAGACGGAGAGAAAAAGACCTCTGCTTCTTCCGCTCGCTCCGTCTCGCCTTCCCTCCGTCTTCACCCGAACCCGATCGACGCGTTCCTCGAACAGAAACTCCCCGCCGGCCTAACCCCCGCCCCCGCCGCCGACGCCCGCACCTTCATCCGCCGCGCCACCTACGACCTCCTCGGCCTCCCGCCCACGCCCGAGGAGATCTCCGCCTTCGAGGCCGAGTCGGTCCGCCATCCCCAGTCCGCGATCCGCAATCTCATCGACCGCCTCCTCGCTTCCCCGCACTACGGCGAGAAATGGGGCCAGCACTGGCTCGACGTCGCCCGCTACGCCGACACCAGCGGCTTCGCCAACGACTTCGTCCGCGGCAACGCCTGGCGCTACCGCGACTACGTCGTCCGCGCCTTCAATCAGGACAAACCCTACGACCAGTTCATCCGCGAGCAGATCGCCGGCGACGAGATCGCCGAGGCGCGCCAAGCCGCCCCCGCCAGCGGCGCATCCGCCGTCGCTCTCCGGACCGGCAACGAGACGCCCGAGCCGGAGCTGCTCGTCGCCGCCGGCTTTCTCCGCATGGGCCCGTGGGAACTCACCGGCATGGAAGTGCCCAAGGTCGCCCGCCAGAAGCTGCTCGACGACATCACCGACAGCGTCGGCCAGGTCTTCCTCGCCAAACCTCTGCAGTGCGCCCGTTGCCACGACCACAAGTTCGATCCCGTCCCGACGCGCGACTACTACCGCTTCCAGGCCGCCTTCGCCACGACGCAGATCGCCGAGCGCCCCGCGGATTTTCTGCCGTCCGAACGCACCGACGGCTTCGCCGAAAAGAAGTATCTCGAGCAACGCGAGGAACATCACCGCGCGACGCTGAAACGCCTCGACGAGAAACAACTCGCCGCCGCCCGCGCGTGGTATCGCGAGCAGAATCTCGATGCCTCCGAGTTCGAAGCCGCCGTGACGTCGCTCGCCGGCACCCCGCAAAAGAAGAAATCGCGCGGCCGCGACGTCGGCTTCACCGCCGCCCGCTCCGTGCTCCTGCGCAAGGGCCTCCCCGAGGACAAGATTCCGCCCAAGGGCGTGGGCTTCACTCCCGAGGACTACGGCCACGAGCGCATCGCCCGCAAAGGCCTCGAGCGCATCGCCTGGGAACTCGACCGCTACGAGCCGATCGCGTTCTCCGTCTACAGCGGCCGCACGCCCGAACTCCGCTCGGTCAACGCCCCGCTCCGCCTGCCCGCCGCGCGCCTCACCCAGGGCGAACTCGAGCAGACCTGCATCCTCACCGGCGGCGATCCGTTCGCCAACGGTGCGCCCGTCACACCGGGCGTGCTCAGCGCGCCCAGCGAACTCGCCGGCATGCCGGTCGACCTCGCGCGCGTGCCGGAGGAAATTTCCGGCCGCCGCCTCGCCCTCGCGGAGTGGATCGCTTCGCCGCAAAACCCGCTCACCCCGCGCGTCATGGCGAATCGCATCTGGCTCTGGCACTTCGGCCAGGCGATCGCGGGCAACCCGAACAACTTCGGCGTCAACGGCAAGAAACCCACGCACCCCGAACTGCTCGACTGGCTCGCCGCCACGTTTGTCGAAAGCGGCTGGTCCGTGAAGGCCATGCATCGGCTCGTGATGACCTCCGAGGCTTACCGCCGCTCCGGCACGCACCCCGATCCCAAGTCCCTCGCCGAGCGCGATCCGCTCGGCCAGAGCTACGCCGTCTTCCGGCCGCGCCGCCTGACCGCGGAGGAATTCCGCGACTCGATGCTCGCGCTCTCCGGCGAGTTGAACCGCACCGTCGGCGGCATCCCCGCCCGCCCCGAGATCAACCGCGAGGCCGCCCTGCAGCCGCGCCAGGTCATGGGCACGTTTGCCGAAGCCTGGCAGCCCAACCCGCTGCCCGAGCAGCGCCACCGCCGCAGCCTCTACGCGCTCAAGATCCGCGGCCAGCTCGACCCGTTCATGGAGGTCTTCAACTCGCCCAGCCCCGACCTCTCCTGTGAGGCACGCGACGCGTCCACCGTCACGCCGCAGGTCTTCTCGCTCTTCAACAGCGAAGCCTCGCTCGACCGCGCTCTCGCCCTCGCCGCGCGTATCCGGAAGGAAACCACGTCCGACGCCGCCGCCCTCACCCGCGCCTTCCAGCTCGCCTACGGCCGGGCACCGCGCGCGGAGGAACTCACGCTCACCCGCCAGCATCTTGCCGCGATGACCGCCCGCCACCGCACGCTGAGTTTTCCGAAGTTCGAGATTCCGCGCTCGGTTCTCCGTGAAGCCGTCGAGGAGAACACCGGCGAGAAATTCACCTTCACCGAACCGCTCGAGGTCGCCGCCGATTTCGTGCCCGACCTGAAGCCCCACGCTGCGTCTCCCGAGGTCCGCGCCCTCGCCGACGTCTGCCTCGTGCTGCTCAACAGCAACGAATTCGCCTACGTCTATTGAACACGAGGGATCAGCAGTCAGCTTTTGGCATTCAGCGCTGAGTCCCTTCCTCCGCCTTCCCCCTTCCGCCTTTCGCCTTTCCCCTTCCCCCTTCCATGAACCGCTTCCCCTGCGCCGGCGCCCGCGCCCTCTACGCCCCCACGCGCCGCGAGTTCCTCTACAGTCTCGGCGCCAGCATCGGCAGTGTCGCGCTCACCTCGCTGCTCTCCTCCGACCTTCACGCGCAAACCGCACCGCCGGCCGCCGCCGGCCCGCTCGGCGCCAAGCCTCCCCACCTCCCCGCCAAGGCGAAGAACTGCATCTTCCTCATGATGGAGGGCGGCCCCTCGCACATCGACACCTTCGACCCCAAGCCGAAGCTCGCGCAGATTCACCTCCAGGAGTTCACGCGCGAAGGGAAGATGAAGTCCGCGATGGAGAGCGGGAAACGCTACTACGTTCAGAGCCCCTTCACGTTCACCAAGGCCGGCAAATGCGGCGCCGATATCGCCACCAACTGGGAGCACCTCGCCAAGGTCGTCGACGAGATCTGTTTCTACCGCGGCTGCCAGGTCGACTCCGTGAACCACCCGACCGCGATGTATCAGATGAACACCGGCAACCGCTTCGGCGGCGATCCGGCCATCGGCGCGTGGGTCAACTACGGCCTCGGCACCCTCAACCAGAATCTCCCCGGCTTCGTCGTCCTGCCCGAAGTCTCCAACCCCCAGGGCGGCACGCCCAACTGGGGCAACGGCTACCTCCCCGCGCACTTCCAGGGCACTCCCCTCCGCCCCAAGGGCTCGCCGATCCTCGACCTCGCCCCGCCCCCCGGCATCACCACCGAGCACCAGCGCGCCAATCTCGACCTGCTCGCCAAACTCAACGGCGCCCACCGCGCCGCCCACCCGCAGCACGACGAACTCTCCGCCCGCATGGAGGCCTACGAGCTCGCCTTCCGCATGCAGATGCAGGTCCCCGGCCTCCTCGATCTCGAGAAGGAAGATCCGCGCCTCAAGGAAAGCTACGGCATCGGCAGCGACGCCACCGACGCCTTCGGTCGCAAATGCCTGCTCGCGCGCCGCCTCGTCGAGCAGGGCGTGCGTTTCGTGCAGCTCTACGCCGGCACCTGGGACTCGCACGACTACATCGAGCGCGCCCACAGCAACCTCGTCCGCTCCGTCGACAAGCCCATCGCCGGCCTCATCGCCGACCTCAAGCAACGCGGCCTGCTCGAAAACACCCTCGTGGTCTGGTGCGGCGAGTTCGGCCGCTCGCCCGACAACGGCGTCCGCGGCGGCACCGCCTACGGCCGCGACCACAATCCGAAGGCCATGACGATCTGGTTCGCCGGCGGCGGCGTGAAAGCCGGCCACACCATCGGCGCCACCGACGAGCTCGGCAACGAGGCGGTCTCGTGCGTGCACCATGTGCGCGACGTGCACGTGACGCTCCTCCGCCTCCTCGGCCTCGACGACAACAAGCTCACCTATTTCCACGGCGGCCGCTTCAAACAGCTCAGCCAGTTCGGCGGCGAAGTGATCAAGGAAATCCTTGCCTGACGCGCCCGCGCCACGCCGCGCCCCGCACCGACCCGGCTGAAGCCGCCCTTCACGCCGCCCTTCCACTACGATGCACGGTGCATCGCGGGGCTTCGCGTGCCGTCTCGAAGGACGCTGCGATTGTCGCGTTCATGCCGCAGCCGTGGACGATGTCCGCTGCCGTGGCTCCGTGGCTCGCGCGTCGGCGACGCACCGCGGCATTCATTCCTGATGTCACAAAACGTGACGGCTTTGTGACTCTGCCGCCATCGTTCTGTAACAATAATCGCTACACTTTGTCACCGATGCGCCATCTATCTGTAACCTTGCTCTGCGATCTTGGCCGTATGGCCATTCGCTCCTGTCGCACCGCAGCCCTCCCGGCCGTCGTCACCGTCGCCGGCTGCCTGGGCACCCAGGCCCTGCAGGCGCAGGACAGCGGGGCGCTGATCGATGCCTTGATCCGCAAGGGTATCCTCACGCAACAGGAGGCCGAAGATATCCGCGCGGATCTCGTCCGCGATGCCGCTTCCGTCGTCCCCTCCCCGGCCATTGCCAACGGCCGTTCGACGGAACGCCTCAGCATCGGCATGCGCATCCACACGCAGTTCGCGCACCTGAACACCGACATTTCCGGTGCGCCGGGATCCGCCCAGCCGCCGTCCATCAACCACGCCGCCCTGCGCCGGATGTATCTCACGCTGCGCGCGGGCATCGGCGCCGGCTGGGAAGCCACGATGACCTACGACTTCGCGGCGGGCCGCTACGACGACGCGTTCATCGGCTGGCGTCCCTCGGACTCGCTCACGTTCGGTTTCGGCCTGCGCAAGGTCGCCTCCGCGTTCGAGGAGCGCTACACCAGCGCCGACCTCCGCGCCCTCGAGCGCTCGCCGATCACCCGCTATTTCGTCGAGGCCAACAACGGCCGCCGGCTCGGCGCCGGCTCGCACCGCATCGGCGTCTTTGCCGACGGCCGGCGCACGCTGCGCGGCGACACGGCCTTCGTCTACACCGCCGCGATCACCAATCCCGAGCGCCCCGAGTCGTTCACCGCGGCCTCGTCGTTCGGCGACGGGAACGTCAACCAACTCGCCGTCTGGGGCACCGCCGGACTTGCCGGACGCATCGGCGGCACGGGCACGTGGACGACCGCCCTCGGCGCCGGCTATCTCCCGGATCAGGGCGGCTTCGGCACCGCCAACCTCGGCCGCGGCGCCGACCTCACCCTCTATTCTGCCTCGGTCAACATCCAGGCTCCGGGCTGGGGATTCATGGCCGAATATCTCACCGCGGACGTCGAACGCGGCTCAGCGACCGGCACCGATGCCCGTCCCGCCGGCTTCTTCGTCCAGCCCACCGTCTATCTCACCGAGCGGATCGAAGCCGCCTTCCGTTTTGCCTGGCTCGATTCGGATCGCCGCGGCGTCACGCTTAACGACGTGGTCCGCAACGCGGTCTCCGGCGGCGTCATGAACTCCCTCGAGGAATACTACGCCGGCCTCAACTGGTATGTCCGGGGCAACGACCTCAAGGTCCAGCTCGGAGGCGTGTATGGCAAAACCAAGGACACCGTCAGCGGCGCCCCCGCCGAAGCGACGGTCACCGGCGTCCGCTCCCAGATGCAGATCCAATTCTGACCGGCCAGACATCCGCCGCCACCGCTTTCCTCCACACCTCCTTCCCTATGAAATCCTCCCTTCTTTTCGTCCTCGCGCTCGCGACCGCCGCCACCGCGTCGGCCTCCAAGCTCGTCATCAAGGGCTCCGACACCCTCGGCGCCAAACTCGTCCCCACCCTCGCCGAGGAATACAAGGCGAAGCACTCCGGCGTCTCGTTCGAGATCGCCGCCGAGGGCTCCACCACCGGCCTCGCCGCCATCATCGACGGCACCGCCCAGATCGGCATGTCGTCGCGCCGCGCCCGCGCCACCGAGATGTCCGCCGCGGCCGCCAAGGGCGTCACGCTCAAGCCCATCATCGTCGCCCACGACGCCATGGCTGTCGTCGTCAACGCCAACAGCCCGATCTCGAAGCTCACCCTCCGCCAGGTGGAACAGATCTTCACCGGCGACGTGAAGGACTGGTCCGCCGTCGGCGGTAAGCCCGGCAAGATCTCGATCTACACCCGCAACACCGCCTCCGGCACGTATTCGGACTGGAAGGACCTCGCGATGAAGAAGCGCGACTACGCCTCCAGCTCGCAGAAGATGGCCGGCAACGAACAGATCGCCGCCGAGGTCGCCAAAAACCCCAACGGCATCGGCTACGTGGGCCTCGCCTACATCCACGCCGAGGGCATCAAGGTCGTCGCGATCGACGGCGTCGCGCCCTCCAAGGAGACCATCCTCAGCAAGAAGTATCCTTACGCGCGCCCGACCTTCTACTACACCAACGGCGAGCCGACCGGCGAAGCGGCCAAGTTCATCGAGTTTTCCCTCTCCGACACCGGCCAGAAGATCGCCGAGAAGATCGGCTTCGTGCCGGTCCGCTGAGCCTCACCCGGCCTGGCCGGCGCGCTGCCGCACAGCTGCGGCCCCGCCGGCTCACTGCGCCGGCGTGTCGCACTCCGCGACCTTCTCGAAATAGAACGCGTCGGTCAGCAGCCCCTCCTCGTAGAGCAGCTTCAACTGCCGCAGCCGCCCGGCGGTCTGCTGTTTCGTAAACTTGGGCGGTGCGGCGGCCGCGCCGGTCTGGGCGGCAGTCGGTTTCTCCACCGCCGCCACCACCGGCCTCGCGGGCACCGGGCGCGCCGGCACCGGTGCCGCGCGCGGATCGTAGACGACCGCCAGCAACGCTTCCGCCGGCACGAGATGCCGCCACAAAAATGCCTGCATCCGGTCCTCCGCCGCCACGGCCACGCGCGTCATGTCCTCCGTCCCGACGCGGGCCGTGCCCACGACGGAGAGCGGCACGGGCTGCGCGGAAGGCACCCCGCCGCGCAAGGTCAGCCGCGCGTTGGTCTGGTTGGCCGCGATCGTCACCGGCGGCGCCGTCATGCGTTCCGGCCCCTCCGCCAGGGAAAGCTTCACCGGCCCGCTGAAGCCGTCGATTCTCCGCACGTAAACCGTCACCGCAGCCGTGCCGTTCACCGGCACGCTCACGCTCGTGGGCGCCACCCGGAGTTCGAAATCAGGCCGCGGCGGACTGATCCGCAGCCGGTAGCCATACGCCTCGCCGCCCTGCCGGGCCGAGTCGGTGATCTGCACGAAATACACCCCGTCCGCCGGCAACTTCGCCATCAGCCACGAGTCCGCATGGTGCGTGTTCGCGCCGGCGAGCAGGTCCTCGCGGTCGTCGTTGGCCGCGAGAATCCGTCCACTCGCGTCCGCAAGCGTCACCACGGAGTCGAGCGGCGAATCGAGTTTCCGCGCCGCCACTTCGATCGCGACGCTCTGGCCCGCCTTGCCCTCGAAACGATAGGTGTCCCGATCGCCGGCGCGCTCGATGCGCCCATTCACCACGATGGGCAGCGTGACCGGCTCGGCTGACGCCGCGGCGTCGTTGTTTCCGCGCTCGACGCTCTCCGGCAGCTCGCCGAGCGCAAACGGCACACGGTTCGAGTCGAGGCCCAGCCGCTTCGCCGTCAACTGCAGCCAGCCCGGCGCCGCGGCGTCGCGCGTGGCCGCCATCTGCGCCACGTCGAAGTTCCACCCGCTCGCCTCGGGCAGGGTCACGCTCGCCGCATTGGCTCCGAGCGGAAACACACTGGTCACAAACGGCAGCTCGCCGAGCGCGATCCGGTAGATGAAGTCTTCCCGCCCGCGGTGGATGCTGTCGCGGATCTCCAGCACGTAGTCGCCGTCCTTTTCGATCTGATACAGGATCACGGGGTCGGGCTTGAAGCGGTAGTCGTCCGCATACGCGACCTCGCAGCCCTTTGCGTCGTAGAGCGTGATCACCGGCTGGAACCAGCCCGGCACCGCGTCCGCCACATAGGGGATCAGCTGCCGCGCCTGGACCGCGATCACCATGCGCTGCCCCTTGGTCGCGGCGAACCGATAGCGGTTAGACTCCCGCGCCGCGATCTGGCCGTTCATCGTGCACGGCGGCATCACCCGCACTTCCGCTTCGGACTCCGGCCGGTTGCGCAGCGCCAGCGCCTCCTTCCCGAGGATATGCAGCGCCGCCGTGTTCATCGCCGGGCGCGTGTGCTCGAAAAGCTGGCCGACGTGAAACACGAGCGGATTGGAAACGCCCCTCGGCGTCAGCAACCGCAGTTCACGCGGGCCCGGCGCCGCGTCGGGCTGAATCGTCACCTCCGCCCGCACGAGGCTCGAGATCGCCGCGCACGCCGGCGTCTGCACGTATTCCCGGATCCGCCGATCCACCCGTGCGAGGATCGCCTTTCCGTCTTCGCCGCCGGGATCCTTTTTCAGCAGACTCTGCTGTTCCCGCAGCAACTGCAGTTCCTGGGGGCCGATCTTCCGCTGGTAACCTGTGATGCGCACCGCCACGCCGCCGCCGCTCACCAGCAGGTTGGAAACATCATCGAGATCCTGCCCGCCGAGCTTCACTTCGAAGCTCGTCGCCTGCTGACCGCCGGCGGGATAGACATAGCCGATGTAGGGCCGGCGCTGCGCCTGGGCCGTGATCGCGACAGCCAGGAGCAGCCCGACGGTAATCAGCCCGCGGAAATGGAGAGCGGTGCCGTTCATCCCATGATCTCCGTAAGCAATCCACCGGACTTTGCCCCTTCCCCGGGGACCGGCAGCACATGCGCCTCGGCGCCCATCGGGTGCGGGAGCTTCGCCTGCGCATCGATGCCGCCGAGCGCATAGATGCTGCCCAGCAGGTCCACCGGATACACCGGCCGCTCCTTCACCTCCTCGGCCCGCTTGTCCGAGGCGCCCACGATCTGCCCGCCCTTGAAGCCGCCGCCGGCGACGAGGGCGGTGAAGACCGCGCCGTAGTGGTTGCGGCCGCCATTCCACGGCGGCTGCCAGTCGACTTTCGGCCCGCGGCCAAATTCGCCGCAGCACCACACCACCGTGCTCTCCAGCAATCCGCGCTCCTGCAGGTCCTGCAGCAGCGCCGCGAGCCCTTGGTCCAGTTGCGGACACTGGCGGCGCATGGTCGCGAAGTGATTGCTGTGCGTGTCCCACCCGCCCGGGTAGTTGATCACGATGTAGGGCACGCCGGCCTCCACCATCCGCCGCGCAGCAAGGCAATCCTGGCCAAACGTGTGCCGCCCGTAGCGGTCGCGCAGCTCCGGCTTCTCCTTTGCGAGGTCAAACACCTCCTTGCCCGGGCCGAGGATCAGCTCGTAGGCCTGCTGCTTCGCCTCTTCCGACGCCGTGATCTGCGGATGCGCGGCCGCGGCCCGTCGCAGCGTATCCATCTTCTCGAGCAATTCCCGACGCGACTTCTGCCGCGCATCGGTGATGCCGCGGGAAACCACGCCCTCCACCTCGAACCGCGCGCCGTTGGGGTCTCCGCCGGTGGCAAACGGCTTCAGCTTCGGGCCAAGAAACCCCTCCTCCGAGAAACGTCCCTGGGGTTGCGTGAGCACGACATACGGCGGGATCAGCCCCTTGTAGTCGCGGCTTTTGAACAGCGCGAACACCGCCCCGACGCTCGGATAGGCCAGCCGCTCGCCCGGCGTGTGCGCCGTCTGCATCAGATACGCGGCCGTCTCGTGGCCGTTGTTCCGATGCGTCATGCTGCGGATCAGCGCGTATTTGTCCGCCTGCTGCGCAAGTTTCGGAAACAGCTCGCCGATCTGGATGCCGTCGACGTTGGTCGGGATCGCGTTGCGAAACTCGCCCATGTAGTCGTAACCCGAGTCGGGCTTCGGATCCCAGGTGTCGTTGTGCGACATGCCGCCCCAGAGGAAGATTTGGATGACCGATTTCGCCTTCGCGTTGATCGGCGGCTTGGCGAGCGCCTGGGGTGGCGGCACCGGACGCGCTTCGCCGGCCGCCCGCAACGGATCCGCGAGCAGCAGGCCGGCGGTGCTGAAGAGCCCGACCCGCAGGGCGTCACGCCGCGTCATCGGCAGGCTGAGATTCATGCCGAGCGGATGCATGGTCGGCAGGGCAGTCGGAGCGTGGGTGTTCATCGTCAGGCCTTTTCCGGGGTGGACGTCAGTGCCGATACAGAAACTCGGTGCTGTTCAGCAGCGCCCACGTGAGATCGATCCAATCTTCACGGCGCTTCACGATCACGGTCGGCGACGCGGCTTTCGCGGCCGCGCCCGCCTTGCCCGCCGCCGGCGCATGCTTGCCGGGCGTGCCTTTGCCTGCGGCCGGCGCGGCCTTCACCGGTTGCGGCACGCCGAGGCTCTCGATCTGCCGCAGCTCCTCCGCAGTCGGCAGCCGCGACAGGATCGTCAGGTAAAGCTCCTCGGCCGTCTCCCGCGCGGGACGCCGCGCCTCGAGGATCTTCCGGATCCCGGCGCCGCTCTCGATCTTGCGCTGGATGTGGCTGGAGTTGAGCAGGTGCAGCCACTGCGCGGGCATCGGCTTGTTGTCCCGCTCGTTCATCATGCCGGTCGCCCGCGCCGAGCGACCGAACAACGCCAGAAACGGACTCGTGATGCTCCCATCGGCGATCGCGACCGCCGGCGTCTTCTCCGGGATGTAGGTGAACGGTTCCGGAATCGCGCTGGTGTAGAGATCCGAGGTGCCCGTGATCCGGTTGATCGCATCGATCAGCACCTCGGCATCGAGCCGCCGGATCGGATACCACGCGAAGTTGGCCTCCGTCTCCGCGGTCGCATCGCCGCACGGCAGCGACGAGGCCTGATACGTCCGCGAATTCAGGATCAGCCGCAGCAGCTGTTTCACGTCGTAACGCGCCGCGATGAACTCCCGCTCCAGCAGCGCCAGCAGCGCCCCGTTGCCCGGTGGATTGTCCGGCCGCAGATCGTCGGGCTCGTGCACGATGCCGCGCCCGAGCAACCACGCCCACATGCGGTTCACGATGCTGCGCGTGAACCACGGATTGCCCGGCGCGATCAGCCAGTCTGCGAAAATCTCCCGCGGATCGCGCTCGCCATCGAGGACCACGCTGCGCCCGTCGGGAAACGTGGCCTTGGCGCCGACTGCCTTGAATTTCGGCGCCACCGGTGCCGGCGCACCCGGAACCACGGGAGCAGGCACGCCCACATCGGCGACCGCCGCGCGGCCGGGCGCGGTGCTGTCCTTCGCCGCACTGAGCCCGAGCGGATCCCAGAACACATGCTCCTCCTTCCACTCGCTCGTCGGCTTGTAGCCCAGCTGGGAGAAGAAGACCGCCATTCCCGCCAGCCGCTCCGCCGGCCACTTCTCCGCCCGCGCGCCCATCAGGGTCAGCGCCACCGTTGCCGCAATGCCCTCCGGCTGCCGGTTCTGCATGGCACGGTAGAAGTTCACCGGCCCCACGCGGAAATTGCTCCCGCTCGCCGTGAGCAGCTCGCGCGCAAACTGGTCGTAGGGCTTGTTCGCCGCCAACGCGGCCCTCACCCACCGGTGATACGCCTGCGCCGCATTCGGCCACAGGTTCACGGGAAACTCGGCCTTGATCCGCAGCGCATCGCCCCACTTCAACGCCCAGAAGTCCGCATATTCGTCGCGCTCCAGCAGCCGGTCGATCAACGCCGCGCGCTTGTCCGCCGCCGCATCGGCCAGAAACGCCTTCGCCTCCGCCGCCGTCGGCAGGACGCCGAGCACATCGAGATACACGCGCCGCACAAACACCGCATCGGAACAGACCGCCGGAGTCACCCCCAGCTGCGCCAGCTTCGGTGCCACGCACTCGTCGATCTGCGAGCCGGAAGGCCCCGGCGCAGCCGCCTCGTAAACCGCAGCCGCGGGCGTCGCGGCCACCGCAGCAGCCGCGAAAAACACAGACGCCCACACGATCGGCAGGACAGTGGTCACGAGGGTTATCGGTTGATTCGTGGTGACGCCCCAACGTAGTCCGCCGTCACCGCCGTGGCACCGCGTCCTTTGCGTTTTCCAGTGCGCCGATTGGTCTGCCCGCGCGTTTGCTTTGGCCGACTCACGCACGCCCTCCACGCTCCCGCCCATGCGCCTCTTCGTCGCCGCCCTCGCCTTCGTCGCGGCCCTGGCGAACCACTCCGCCGCGGCCGATGCCGCCGCCGCCCCCGACCCGTCCCGCTGGCGCGGCTTCAATCTGCTCGAGAAGTTCACGCTCCGCGGCAACGCGCCCTTCCGCGAGGACGACTTCCGCTGGATCGCCGAACTCGGCTTCAACTTCGTGCGGCTGCCGGTGGACTACCGCTGCTACACCGAGCCGACCGACTGGCTCGCATTTCGCGAAGCCACGCTCGCCGAGATCGATCAGGCCGTCGCCTGGGGCGCACGCCACGGCGTGCACGTCTGCCTGAATCTCCACCGAGCTCCCGGCTACTGCATCAATCCGCCCGCCGAGCCGCAGGATCTGTGGACGGACGCCGCCGCCGAACGCGCCTTCGTCGCCCACTGGGAAATGTTTGCCCGCCGCTACCGCGACGTGCCGGCCGCACAGCTCAGCTTCAACCTGCTCAACGAGCCGGCGCGCAACACGCCCGAGAGCTACCTCCGCGTCCATCTCGCCGCCCTCGATGCGATCCACCGCATCTCGCCCGACCGCCTCGTGCTGATCGACGGCAACCACACCGGCCGCGATCCCGCGCCCGAGTTTCTCGCCCGCAAAAACGTCGTGCTCGCCACCCGCGGCTACCACCCCGGCACGATCTCCCATTTCCGCGCGAGTTGGGTGCAGGGCTCCGACCAGTGGCCCACGCCCGCGTGGCCGCCCTCCCTCCTCACCGGCCACCTCTACGGTCCGGCCAAACCCGATCTACGCTCCGCGCTCATCCTCGAAGGGGACTTCCCGGCCGGCACCGAGGTGGCCCTCGCCATCCACCAGGTTTCGTCCCGCGCCACGCTGCGCGCGACCGTCGACGGCAGCGTCGCCATCGAGACCACGTTCGACCCGAAGCTCGCGCCCGCCGAATGGCAGGCCGTGCCCTCCGCATCGCCCTGGACCTACCATCGCCCCGCGTCGCCCCGTCGGTTCACGGTGCGCGTCGCCCAGCCTGCCCGCCGCATCGCGATCGAAAACGTCGGCGGAGATTGGCTGCAGTTCGACGCGCTCCTCCTCCAGTTGCCGGACGCGCCCCCGCGTTCCTTTCCGGCCGAGGCCAGCTGGGGCGTCCGCCAACGCACCCATCGCATCGCGGCGGACGGCCGCCTCGCCGCCCCGGCCGGCGTCGCCGCCGACCAGACGCTGCGGGACTTCCTGCTGCCCTGGCGCGACTACACCGCGCGCGGCGGCACGGCATTTGTCGGCGAATGGGGTGCGTTCAACCGCACCCCGCACGCCGTCACGCTCGCGTGGATGGAGAGCTGGCTCGAACTCTGGCGTGAGGCGAACCTCGGGTGGGCGTTGTGGAATTTCCGCGGCAGCTTCGGCATCCTCGACAGCAACCGCACCGACGTCACCTACGAGGACTGGCACGGCCACAAACTCGACCGCGCGATGCTCACGCTGCTGCAGCGCTACCCGCCGTCCCCGTCACGCTGAGACAACGCGCGGGCCGGAGGACGGCCCGCGCTCGGCTCAGAATTCCCACGCCACGCCCACGCTCGGCAGCAACGGCAGCTGCTCGCGCGGCTTCCGCACGTCGGTGACCTGCGTGCCGTTGACCGTCACCGAGTGGGTGTAGCCGACGTAGTTGGTGCGGTCGTAGGCGTTGAAGACATCGACAAACAGCCGCAGCTCGCCACGGCGCAGCGCGATCCGTCGCGTCGCCCGCAGATCGAGGCGGTGATAGTCCGGGAGGTTGAGCCCGTAAATCGGCCCGTTGGTGGACACGAGCAGCCGCCGGCCGTTGTTGAGCGGCGCAAGCGCGTAGACCACATCCGTCGTCGGCCAGCCCGTGTGATACTGCCACGCCACGCTGAACTGCCACTTCGGGCTCGGGACATACGTGGCATCGAGGTGGATCGTATGCCGCTGTTCGCGCGAGCGGCGCACCCACGTGTTGCCGATCAACTCCTGCGCGCGGGCCAGCGCGTAGCTGGCGTTCCAGGTGAGCCGCGCATCGGCGCGGCCATTGAGCATCACTTCGACGCCACGCGCCCGGCCCCGCTGCGGCCGCAACGCCGCACGATCCGACTTCGCCTCGGGAAACAGGTCGTAGGGATTATCCAGGTTCTCCCAACGCGGCCGCAGATCCCAGGAGCGGCGCTCGTAGGCCTCGACGCGCAAGGCCAGCCCGCGGGCGATGGGTTGCTCCAACCCGATCACGCGATGCTCCGCCTTCTCGGCCGGACGGAAGCGCGTGTCGCCATCCGCGATCGCGAGTTCGTGCAGCCCCTGCGCCTGCGCATACTCGCCCCACGCCCAGCGCACCGTGGACCGGCCGAGCGTCAAGGCGCCGTTCAGCCGCGGACTCACGTCGCGATCCCGCGTGTGATCGTGCCGGTCGTAGCGCACGCCCGGTTCCACGACGAGCGCCGCGATCGGCTGAACCCGCGCGGCCGCAAAGGCGCCCACGCTGTCGCCCTCCGGCTGGAGCGCGGAATTCAGCGTCACCGGCACCGTCACCTGCACGCCGTTCGCCGCGGTGTTGTAGCGGCGCGAGAGCGCGTAGTCGTAGCTCGCCTCGCCGCGCTTCGCCTCGACGCCGCCGCGCAGGAGCACGCGCTCATGCGCCGACACGTTCCACTCGTTGCGCAACGCGAGGACATCGAGGTCCCGCCGGTCCCGCAGGTCGAAGGGAAATCCATCCAGCCGCCCCGTGCCGCGCCGATCCCATTCGAGCCGCCCCAGGGAAATCACCGCCTCGCCGCTCGCCTTCTCGGCCACCGTGCCCCGCCAGCGCGTCCACAGATAATTGCTTTCGTAGCTGCTCCGCAGCGCCGGGTCATTGGACTTCTGGTAACGGAGCGTGTCGCCGGCGTGCAGCGCGTTGACCGCGAGCGTGTGCCCCGGCGCCACGGCATACTCGAACTTCGCCGTGAGATCGTAGTAGCGCGGGTAGATCTCGTCGTCGCGCCCCGCCGCGCGCAACGCGATGTCCGGATATCCGCGTCGCCCCGCGAGCAACCACGAACCTTTGCCGCCTTTGGTCACGCCCTGGTTCATCGCGGTTACACCGGTGAGGCTCAGGCCGAGCGCCGTCCGCCGCGCAGTCGGACGCTTCGTTTCCATCGTGAGCACCGCCGCCAGCCGATCGCCGTATTCCGCCGTGAAACCGCCGGTAGTCAGATCCAGCCGGCCGATCGTCTGCGGATCCACAATCGAAAGCGCACCGTCGACGTCCTTGAGGTGAAACGGCTCGATCAGATCGAGCCCGTCGAGCCGCGCGAGCAGTTCGCCGTGCGGCGCGCCGCGCACCCAGAACTGCGCCGTGAAATCGTCGGCCGCCAGTCCCGGCAGCCGCCCGATGGAGCGATAGAGATCGTCGCCCAGCTGCGGCAACGTCTCGATCTCGGCCGCCGTGAGCGTCGCCGCCACCGTCGTCCGCTCCTCGGCCACGCCGTAGCGGCTCGGCGTCACCACAAATTCCGAGAGCGTGACCGGAGTCTCCCGGGCCACGGGCTGCGCCCACGCGCCCGCCGCCATCGCTCCCGCCGCCGCCCAGATCAGCCATGCACGACTCATGGCGCGAGCGCACAAGAGCCGCGCTCGCTTTTCAAGCCGTTCCCCCCGACGCGAACGTCAACGTCAGTCACCCGTCACCCGGCGCGTGGGCTCGGTGTTTTCCGTGCCGCCTCCCGCATCCGCGCACCCGTTTCGCCGCCGCCGGCACGCGGACGTTCATTCGTCGCCGGCTCCGCTTTCCGCACCGCATCCTTGCGTGCGCAGCCGCGTCTCCGCGACAGTCTGTTCCGCACAACCTCCTCCCGCCCCATGATCGCCCGCCTGTTACCCGCCCTGCTCCTGCTTTCCCTCGTCCGCCTCGGCGCCGCCGACTCCGCCGCGCCACGCTGGAACATCCTCTTCGTCTTCGCCGACGACTGGGGTCGCTATGCCGGCACTTACGCCAAGATCGACGGCCGCCCCTCGCTGAACGACGTCATCACCACGCCCAACGTCGACCGCATCGCGCGCGAGGGCGTCACGTTCCGGCACGCGTTCGTCAACTCCCCTTCCTGCACGCCGTGCCGCAGCTCGCTCTTCTCGGGCCGCTATTTCTTCAACACCGGCCGCGGCGCGATTCTGCGCGGCGCCGTGTGGGACGAAAAAATTCCCACGTATCCGCTCATGATCCGCGACTCCGGTTACCACATCGGGAAGAGCTTCAAAGTCTGGGGTCCCGGCACGCCGGCAGACGCTCCCTTCGGCGGACAGAAGCACGCCTATCAACAGGCCGGCGGTGAATCGAACAACTTCTCCGAGAACGTCACCGCGCGCGTGAAGAAGGGCATGACCGTCGCCGCCGCGCGCGACGAGATGCTGAAGGAAGTCCGCGCCAACTTCGACGCGTTCCTCGCCGACCGGAAACCGGGTGCGCCGTGGCACTACTACCTCGGCACCACCACCACGCACCGCACCTGGATCAAGGGCTCCGGCAAGGCGCTGTGGGGCATCGATCCGGAAAAACTGAAGGGCAAGCTGCCCGCCTTTCTTCCCGACGTGCCCGAGGTCCGCGAGGACGTCGCCGACTACCTCGGCGAAGCCCAGGCCGTCGATGCCTACGTCGGTGCGCTCCGCGCGCGTCTCGAGGAGATCGGCGAACTCGATCGCACGCTCATCGTGCTCAGTGGCGACCACGGCATGCCCGGCGTGCCCTCCGGCAAATGCAACCTCTACGACCACGGCACCGCGGTCTCGCTCGTGATGCGCGTGCCCGGCGCGAAGCCCGGACGCGTGGTCGACGACTTCGTCTGCCTGCCCGATCTCATGCCGACGTTTCTCGCCGTCGCCGGGGTCCCGGCGCCCGGCGGCCTCTACGGCCGCTCGCTCCTGCCGATCCTGCGTTCCGATCGCGAAGGCCAGGTCGATGCCAGCCGCACCTGGGTGATCACGGGCCGGGAGCGCCACGTCGAGGACGCCCGCGAGGGCTACCTGCCCTACCCGATGCGCGCGCTGCGCACGAAGGACTTCGTCTACATCCGCAACTTCATGCCCGACCGTCCGCCGATGGGCGACGCCAAGGACGCGCTCCTGCCCGAGCACTTCAAGAGCGGCGTGCTCGAGACCAACACCCGCCTCGGCTTCGCCGACATGGACGCCGGCCCCACGAAGTCGTGGCTCATCGCGCACCGCGACGACCCGAAGTGGAAGTGGCACTACGAATTCGCCTTCGGCAAACGTCCGGCCGAGGAGCTTTACGACCTGCGCAAGGACCGTGACCAGGTGAAGAACGTCGCCGCCGACCCCGCCTACGCGACGATCAAAACCGACCTCAACCGCCAGCTCATGCAGACGCTGACAGCCGCCGGCGATCCGCGCGTGACGGGCGACGGCCAGACTTTCGAACGTCCGCCGTTCGCCGGCCCGATCCCGCAGGACGCCGCGGACGGCAAGGCCGGCGGGCGCAAGAAGCAGGCCAAAGGCGGCGAATAGGCGCGGCACCGCGCGGCATCGCCGATCGGACAGCAAAAAGCCCCGCAGGATATCTGCGGGGCTTTTGTGTGCCTGCGCGTCAGCCGCGCAGCACGGGAGTTCAGACGTTGGCGACGGAGCCGTTGGCGATCACCGGAATCTTGAAGGCGCCACGGCCCTCGCGCTTGCGCAGCGCGTGGTTGTTGGCGGCCTTCACGAACGGCTCGGAGCCGACGAAGATTTCCTTCTTGGCGTCGAACTTGAGCAGCGGGCCGACCGTCATCTTGGTCGTCTCGACGTTAACTTCGTTGGCTTTCAGGTGCTCCATCGCACGGCCGAAAGCCTCCTTGGTGTTCGCATCGGCCTTGATGGCGGCCTCGACGTCCTTGGTGCTCTTCTCGGCGCCCACGAGATACGAGAGATTGCCGAGGTGGCAGAGCGCGGACGAGTAGTGGCACTCGTCGACGATGCCATTGACGACCTTGCGCGACTGCAGCGCCTTGACGAAGTTCGTCCGGTGCTGGCCGTTGCCGCCCTTGGTGAGGCCCTGGATGCGTTTGTTGCTGTTGTCGTAGATGCCACCGGTGCCGGACTCGGAAATGTGCACGTAACCGTTCTCGCACTGGAGAACCGCACCGATCGAGGAGGCACGATAGACGTCCATCGCGCGCATGCCCGTCTTACGCGGCAGACCGCGGACTTCGAAGATCAGCGGCGCCTCGGCGTAGTTGAACACCGATACGAGGGTGTTGGGCGTCTCGGCATCGTCGACGTAGCCGAAACGGCCGCCGAAGCTGATCACGTCCTTGGGCAGGCCCTGCGCGCCGAGCAGCCAACGGGCGACGTCCATCTGGTGGATGCCCTGGTTGGTGATGTCGCCACCGCCGTAATTCCAGAACCAGTGCCAATCATAGTGCACCGGCCCACGGGAGCCGTTGCGGCGCGGCGGGGTGAGCTCCGCCGGACCGGTCCACAGGTCGTAATTGATGTGCGCCGGGACCTGCTGCGGTCCGGTGGTCTTGCCGATGCTGTCGCGGGTCTTGTAGCAGGTGCCGCGGGCCCACTGGACCTTGCCCAGCTTGCCGGCGCGGACGTAGGCGATCGCCTCCATGATGTCCTCGGAGGAGCGGTTCTGCGTGCCGGCGACCACGATGTTCTTCGTGTATTTCTTCGCGGCCTCGACGGCCTGACGGCCTTCCCAGACATTGTGCGAAAGCGGCTTTTCAACGTAGACGTCCTTGCCGGCCTGCAGCGCCCAGATCGTCTGCAGCGAATGCAGGTGATTCGGGGTGCCGAGCACCACCGCGTCGATGTTGGGGTTCTCGAGCAGCTTCCGGTAATCCTCGTAGGTCTCGACCTTGATGCCATCGGCCTCGCCCGCCTTCTCGGCCTGAGCCTTGCGCTCGGCGAGCACCTTGCTGTCCACATCGCAGATCGCGACGAGACGAGCCGGCTTCAACTTGCCGCCGGCGTAGTCCATCATGTGGCCCCGGCCCTGCGCGTTGACGCCCACCACCGCGACGCGGATCGCGCCGTTGGCGCTGCCCGGCTTGGCGGCCGTCGCACCGTAGACCTTGGAGGCAGCGAGCGCAGCGCCACCGCCGATGAGCGTGGTCTTCAGGAATTCTTTTCTGGTCCAGTTATTCATAGGATTTCGGGGAGTTGGTTGCTGCACGGGCCGGGCAGCGCGGGGTCGATCAAAAAAGGCAGCGGAATAGTTCACGTGTCCGC
>JACCED011143579.1_pt1 | contig 25844 bp, 24 predicted proteins | sample 7455021 | NCBI WGS metagenome assembly JACCED01 (sample SAMN15323456, study PRJNA562643) | freshwater metagenome | isolation source: river surface water | place: USA:Blue River Watershed | collected 2017-08-19
GCAGCAGACCGGGCTGGAACGCTTTGTAAACCAGCCGGCCGGTGGCCTCACGCTGCTCAATCGCAAGCGACTCGAACTGGCGCGCGCGCTGGCCACGCGGCCGCGGCTGCTCCTGCTCGACGAGATCGCCGGTGGCCTGACCGAGCATGAAGCGCATGAACTGGTCGATGAACTCAAGCGCATCAAGCAGGCCGGCATGACCATGATCTGGATCGAGCATGTGGTGCATGCGCTGCTGTCCATTGCCGACCGGCTGCACGTGATCAATTTCGGCAAGACCCTGTGCGCCGGCGAGCCGCAGGCCGTGATGCAGGACGCCGAAGTGCGCCGCGTCTACATGGGACTGGAGGCCTGAATGCTGCTTGAAGCGAAAGGCGTCACGGCCTCTTACGGCGATGCGCAGGCACTTTTCGGGATTGACCTCAAGCTCGAGGCCGGCGAAGTGGTCGCGCTGATCGGTGCCAATGGCGCCGGCAAGTCCACCTTCCTGAAGACCCTCACCGGATTGCTGCCACCGAGGCAAGGCAGCATCCGATATGACGGCCATGAACTGTCGGCGCTGGATGCGGCCGATATCGTGAAGCTGGGCATTGCGATGGTGCCCGAAGGCCGCCGTCTTTTCCCCAGCCTGTCGGTCGAAGAGAACCTGTTGATGGGCACGCTGTCGCGCCGTGCCGGCGCGTGGAACCTGGCGCGCGTGTATGACCTGTTCCCCATCCTGAAAGAGAAGCGCCGCCAGCCCGGCACCTCGCTGTCCGGCGGCCAGCAGCAAATGGTGGCGATCGGCCGCGCACTGATGAGCAATCCAAAGCTGCTGCTGTGTGACGAGATTTCGCTCGGCCTCGCACCGGTGGTGATTCGGGAGATTTATGCGGCCTTGCCTTCGTTGCTGGCCGATGGCATGTCGCTGCTGATCGTCGAGCAGGACGTGCAACTGGCGATGCAGGTGTCGTCGCGCGTGGTCTGCCTGCAAGAGGGCAAGGTATCGCTCGAAGGCCAATCCGGCGCGCTGACGCGCGAGCAGATCAGCCAGGCTTACTTCGGCGTATGACGGACAGGAAAGAGTGAGAAAAGCATGACTGACATCCTGATCCAGGGCCTGCTGCTGGGCGGACTGTATGCGCTGTTCGCGCTCGGCCAGTCGCTGATGTTTGGCGTGATGCGTCTGACCAATACCGCACAAGGGGACTTCATCATCCTCGGCGGCTTCTTTGCGATCAGTCTGGCTGCGGCCACTGGCCTGTCGCCGGGCATGGCCTTGCTGCTGGTGGCGCCGGCCGCCTTCATCTTTGGTTACGCATTGCAGCGCTTCGTGCTCAACGGCACGCTCGGCCGCGACCCGCTGCCTTCGCTGGTGGTCACCTTCGGGCTGGCCATCATCATCCAGAACATGCTGCTCGAAATCTATTCGGCCGATCCGCGTTCGCTGGATACCGGCGCGCTCGCGATCGACAGCCTGTCTCTCGCTGGCGTGACCGTCGGCACGCTGCCGCTGCTGATCTTTGCGGTCGCGGTGCTCGCCACCGTCGTGCTGCAATCGCTATTCTCGTATACCTCGCTTGGCCGCTCCTTCCGCGCAGTGTCGGATGACCGCGAAGCGGCGCAGCTAATGGGCATCCGCCCCGGCATCGTCTATGCGCAGGCCACCGGCATCGCCTTCGTGCTGATTGCGCTGGCCGGCGCCTTCCAGGCCATGCGCACCACGGTCGCGCCGTCGGATGGCCCGCTGTTGCTGCTGTTCGCGTTCGAGGCCGTGATCATCGGCGGCATGGGCTCGTTCTGGGGCACGCTGCTGGGTGCGATGCTGCTGGGGCTGACGCAGCAAATCGGTTTTCGTGTCGATCCGGGCTGGGGCATCTGGTTCGGTCACCTGATGTTCCTCGCGGTGCTGCTGGTGCGCCCGCAAGGCCTGTTCCCGAAGACGAGGTAAGCGATGACGTCGCCCGTGTCCCTGAACCCGGCTGCGCAGGCTTCGTCTGCGGCACTGCCTTTCGAAGTCATCCGCAGCAACCGCTTCTCCAAGCTGCTGCCGGTGCTGGCGGCCGCCATCGTGATCGTCGCGGCATCGCTGCCGGTGTGGGGCGAATCGAGCTGGATGCGCGAAGTGGTCGAGATCGCCTGCTACTTCGTGTTCGCGATGATGTGGAACCTGCTGGCCGGCTATGGCGGCATGGTCAGCATCGGGCAGCAAGCCTTCTTCGGCTTCGGCGGCTACATCATGCTCATCCTCGGCAACGAGGCGGGCGTCAATCCCTTTGTCGCGATACCGCTGGCCGCATTGGCCACCGCGTTGATCGCTTGGCCAGTGTCCTACCTCGCCTTCCGGCTGCAGGGTGGCTATTTTGCGATCGGCACCTGGGTCATTGCCGAAGTGTTCCGCCTGTCATTCGCGAACCTGCACTGGGTTGGCGGCGGTTCGGGTACCTCGCTGACAGCCTTGCGCGGCATCGAGAAGGCCGTGCGCGAATCGACGACGTACTGGATTGCGCTGGCCTGCGTGGTGACCGTGATTGCCGGCGTCTATCTTTTCCTGCGTTCCAAGCGCGGGCTGGCATTGCTGGCGATACGCGACAACGAGCTGGCCGCCGCATCGCAGGGCATCGACGTGCGTCGCATGAAGCTGGCGGTGTACCTGATCGCCGCCGGTGGCGCGGGCCTGGCCGGCGCGCTGTACTTCGTCAGCAATCTGCGCATCTCGCCGGATGCGGCATTCTCGGTGAACTGGACGGCGTTCGCGATCTTCATGGTCGTCATCGGCGGCATCGGACGCATCGAAGGCCCGATCGTCGGTGCCTTGCTGTTCTGGTTCCTCAATAAATGCTTCAGCGATTACGGCAGCTGGTACCTGGTGGGACTGGGACTGCTCGCGATCCTTGTCACCCTGTTCTTCCGCGACGGCCTGTGGGGTGCGCTGCACCGCCGCTTCGGCTGGTCGCTGTTCCCGACCCATCGACTCCTGAAAGTGAGCAACCGCCATGCGTAACCTGACCGAAGCGAACCTGACCGATGCCGTGCTGGCGCGCCTGTCCGAATGCGATGACCCGCGCCTGAAGCAGGTGATGACGTCGCTGATCAAGCATCTGCATGCCTTCGTGCGCGAAATCGAGCCGACGCCGCAGGAGTGGATGGCCGGCATACAGTTTCTGACCGCGACCGGGCAGAAATGCGATGCGGTGCGCCAGGAATACATCCTGCTGTCCGACACGCTGGGGGTTTCGATGCTGATGGATGCGATCAACAATCGCAAGCCGGCCGGTGCCACCGAATCCAGCGTGCTCGGCCCCTTCTATGTCGAAGGCGCACCCGAGCATGACAACGGCGCCGATCTCGCCCCCGGCGAAGGCCCGGGCGTGACGGTGTCGGGCAACGTGCGCGGCACCGATGGCAAGCCGCTGGCCAATGCCGTGCTTGACGTCTGGCAGACTGCGCCCAATGGCCTGTACCACATGCAGGATCAGCAAGCGGAAGCATTCCACCTGTGCGGCAAGGTGCACACGGCGGCCGATGGCAGCTACCAGTTGCGCACCCTGAAGCCGGTGTCGTATGCGGTGCCGGTCGACGGCCCGGTGGGCCAGCTGCTCGAGAAACTGGGCCGCCATCCTTACCGTCCGGCGCATATTCATTTCATCGTGTCGGCGCCGGGTTACAAGCCGGTGGTCACGCAGATCTACACCGAGGGCGATGAGTACCTTGAATCGGATGCGGTGTTCGGCGTGAAGAATTCGCTGGTGGTGGATTACCAGCGCGACGGCAACGAGTGGAAAGTCGGTTACGACTTCGTGCTGGAACCGGCAGCCTGAACAAGGTCCGGAGCTGGCGGCCGGCATTGCGCCTGCATCCGCGAATGAATAACTGGGCGCACACGCATCGCAACGCATCACCTCAGGCAAGCATCACCTCATCACTATCGGGAGGCGCCACCATGTTCTTTCTCGTGCTGGGTACCGACAAGCCGGGCATGGCCGACGTGCGTCTGGAAGTGCGACCCATCCATCGCGCCTACCTGCGCAATCCGGGCGCGCATCCGGTCAAGGTGCATTTCGGCGGGCCGACGCTGACCACACAGGGCGAGCAGGCCAATGGTACCCTGCTGGTCGTGGAGGCGGACGACATGGCGGCCGTCTCCGAATTCGTCGCCGACGATCCTTATTCGCAGGCGGGCGTGTTTCGTTCGGTCGAGATACGTCCGTGGTCCTGGACTGTCGGCGCGCCCGAACAGCAGGAAGTGAAGCAGGAAGTGAAGCAGGGAGTGAAGCAGGGAGTGAAGCAGGGAGTGACGACGTGAACTGGCAGCAGCATCCGGATTGCCCCGCAGAGGGCACGCGGCTTTGCAAAATAGACGAGATTCCCGACCAGGGCGGTCATGAGGTCAGCTTCGGCGATGGCCGCGAAAACTTTCGCGTGTTGCTGTTGCGGCAGGGCGCTCAGGTCTGGTCGTATGTGAATTATTGCCCGCACTTTTCGCTGCCGCTCAATTACGAGCCACAGACCTTCGTCACCCTCGACGGCCTGATCATGTGTGCGCACCACACGGCTTTCTTCAACTTCAATGATGGCCGCTGCGTCGATGGCCCCTGTATCGGCGATGGCCTGGTGGCGCTGCCGATACGCGTGGACGGTGATACCGTTTATTTCGGTGCGTCGGCAGTGACGGCTTCCTGAACGACTTTCGGCGAATCTGCCTGCGCTGCTTTCAGCACGCGCCCGTTGGGGACGGCACTGGTCGCTGCGTCCGATGACAGCGCGGTGACGAATTCGACTTCAACGACCGTGTGGTGCAGCACGCGGAATCCCAGTATGCCGCCATTGGCCAGCGCAATCTCGCGGCACAGGCTCAGGCCCAGCCCGGTACCGTCGATGCGACGGTTGTGCGCGGCATCGCCGCGCGAGAAACGACAGAACACCTTGCTCTCGAAGCCATCGGGCAGCGGCTGCGTCGGGTTGGTGAAGCGCACATGCAAGCGGCCATCGTCAGCCCACGCGGAAATGTCGATCCAGCCGTTCGGCTCGTTGTACTTGACCGCATTCGTGAACAGGTTGTTGAACATCTGCTGCAGCAAGGCGCGATCGGTCTGCAGCAGCAGGCCGGGTTCAACCAGGCCACGTATCTCCAGTGGCGGCTCCAGGATCGCCATGTCGGCGCGCATGGCTTCCAGCATTTCGCTGACATCGACGGTTTCCACATCCAGCGTCAGCCGGCCGGCATCGGCCTGTGCCAGCAACAGTAGCTTTTGCGTAATGCTGGCCAGACGTTCAATTTCATCGCACACCAGGCGCAGCTGTACCTGCTGCCGCGATCCAGGCTCGGACTCCAGCAGCGCGCGCTCGACATGGCCTTGCATAATGGTCAGCGGCGTCCGCAATTCGTGCGCGGCGTCGCTGGAGAATCGCGACGCCTGCAGGAAGCCGCGCTCCAGCCGTTCGAGCATGGTGTTAAAGGTGTCGATGAAAGCCTGGAATTCATTGGCTTCGCCGTGCGCGGGCAGGCGCATGCTCAGGTCGCGATAGTCCACCCGGCGCAGGGAGTGCTGCACGCGCCTGATGGGCTGCAGCACCTTGCGTGTCATGAACAGCGCGCAGAGGATGAATAGGGCCAGCGAGATCGGCACCAACTTGCGGGCCATGCGTCGGCGGAATTCGAGGAAGTCATCCACCGGTTGCTCTGCAGCGGTAGCATTGACCAGGCTGACCACCAGACGATCCTGTGTGATCACGCTGGCCGCGTTCCAGCGTACGCCATCGGCCGTGATCACGGCACGCGCCAGCAGCGGGAAGTGTTTGTCGGCCGGCAGGCGTTCGATGCTGGCATGCGCCATCGCGGGCGGCAGCGGGAATGCCGCGGTCACGCCGCCGCCGGCACGGGTGTCGGCATTGGTTTTGACATTCGCATCCTGCGTGTCAGGCAACGGCGTCGAAAAGACCATCACTTCATCGGGGTGCGCGCTTTTCATGCCAGCGACCAGCCGTGCCTTCAGTAGCTCATCGTCGTGCGGCAGTGCCGCCTCGTGGCTCCAGCCCAGGGTCGTGCTGTCCTGGCGATCGTTGAAGAGGGCCTTGAACTCGTTTTGCGCTATCAGATGAATCGTGACCTGGTTCAGCGTGAACATGACCACGAAGGTCACGATGAACATCAGGAAAACCTGGACATAGAACGAACGGGTCAGGCGGCGCATTTACTGTTCCCTGAAGCAGTAGCCGATGCCGCGTATGGCCTCGATGGGAAAGGGCGGCGTGTGGCCGCCGCGCGCGGGTGCGAGCTTTTTCTTCGCGCGCAGGATGCAGACGTCGACGACATTGGTATGCGGATCGAAGTCGAGTCCCCACACATGCTGCAGGATCTGGCTGCGCGAGAAAATGTGGCCGGGGCTGCGCATCAGGTACTCGATCAGCTTGAACTCGCGCGGTGTCAGCACGACCTCGTTGCCGGCCCAGCGTGCCTGGCGCGTGATGCGGTCCAGTTCCATGCCACTTTGTCTGAGCACCGTATCGCTGACGCCCGCACGGCGACCCACCAGCGTGCGCAGGCGCACGACCAGTTCCTCGACGAAGAAAGGCTTGGGCAGGTAATCGTCAGCGCCGGCGTCGAAGCCGGCCAGCCGGTGCTCGAGCTCGGTCTTGGCGGTCAGCAGGATTACCGGCGTCTTGCGGCCGGCATCGCGTAGCGCCTTCAGGATCTCGATGCCATCCATGCCGGGCAACATCAGGTCGAGCACGATGGCATCGTGGCTGCCCTCCATCGCAAGTCGCAGGCCCAAGGTGCCGTCGGCGCAGGCCTCGGCTTTCAGGCCGGAGGCCTTGAAGCCCGACATCACGAAATCCGTGATCCTGTCTTCGTCCTCGATCAGCAGGATCTGAATAGTCTGCGGCACGGTCTGGGGAATATCAGGTGCCGATCAACGGCATGTCCGTAAGGGGGGCGCTTTCCGGCAGCAGACGGGCGCCTGCGCCGTAGCGATCGCTCATGTGCTCGAACAAGGTCGCGAGCAGGTCGAGGTCGGCGCTGTAGCGCTTACCTGCATCGGTGTACTTCACTTTCACCATGTCGGTGCTCAGCATGTAGTCGATGTGGACTGACACGGCCATCTGCGACAGGTCGGCGGCTTCGGCCAGGGCCTGCTGGTCCAATCCCCCGGGTCCGACAGAAATCAGCGCGCCAATGATCTGCAGGCGCTCTTCAAAGCAGAGTGCACCCATCAGTCTTGCCAGTCGTCGCGTGTCCATGGAAATGTCGGTGGAGTTCCGTAAAAAACAGGCGACAGGATCCGGGGTTTGCGCGCTGCGCTCAAGCATATTTTGTGGAGATTACGCAATTGTAATCGAGGTCGGAAGCCGTCACGTTCCGCAGCGATTCGTCGCAGGAAAATGATTGCAAATTTTAAAATTACATATGAGTAACCGACCAGGCCTTCCTCTGGCGTCGCATGGCAGAAGCTGCGAGCATTTGCACCAACATGATTTGCTGATTGCTTGGACATGACCGCGATACTGCTGCCAACCTACTTGCTGAATGCCGACTTCGATGACTTCTTCAACCAGTTTTACGAAGGCGTATGCGGCAACGATCTCGTCAAGCATTACGTCGTGCTGGCCAGGAAGAGCGCCATGATGCAGGACATGAAGCGTTACTGGCCTTACCTGACCCCGAAGACCGCACTCGAGTACCGTCGACCCGCGACGCCAACCGCATCGGTCGACATCCAGCTGCCGGAGAGCCAGTTTTCGGAGATCGTGCAGTTATTGGCGCGCGTTTGCCGCGAGCGCAAGTTCAATCCCGAGCATGTGCCGCAGATCACGCACGAGATCCTCGAGCTGATCGAGGAGACGCGCAGCCAGACAAACGACATGTTGTCATCGAAGATGGAGAACCACGAGGTCGAGCCCGACAAGCTCTGCGCCTTCCTGAAGCGCTACAAAATTTTTGCCGAAGTCATGCCGTCAAAAAGCATCATGGTCGAGCGCGGGCTGTCCCATAAAGTCTGGCTGTCCATTGACCCGGAAGACAAGCGTATCCATATCGAAGGCCGCATCTATATCAACGACGCCGCCTTCGACGACCAGATTGACGAGATCATAGAGCGCCAGCACCAACAGGAAAGCTTCGTCAAGCTCCGCCTGGAACGCGGCAAAGGCGCACAACATCTGTTGGCGCGTCATGCGCTGTCTTACCGGTATGGCATTCCGATGCGACTGTTCACGCGTTACTTGCGGCGCTTTACCATGGATCTTGACCGTGTCTATGCCTTTGACAAGGAAGGCGCCTTGAAGGGCGGCTAGGTTCGTTACCCGTGGGTCGCATACGGCGAAGCGATCGCCATCGTGTAGCATGGCCCACCGTGAATACCGCCATCCTGACTGCCATCGCCGCCGCGGCGCTGTTCGGCGCGAGCACGCCCTTTGCCAAGCTGCTGGCCGGGACCATGCCGCCGCTGCTGCTGGCAGGCTTGCTCTACCTCGGCAGCGGGCTGGGCCTGTTCGCGCTGCGCTGCGTGCGCGACCGCGGGTGGAAGGCCTCGGGCATTGCTGTGGGCGAATGGCGCTGGCTGCTGGGGGCCATCCTGTTCGGCGGCATGCTCGGGCCGGTCGCGCTGATGGCCGGGCTGTCGTCCACGCCAGCCGCCACTGCATCGCTGATGCTTAACCTGGAGGCTGTGCTGACGGCGACCATCGCATGGCTGGTGTTTCGCGAGAACGCGGACGCGCGGGTACTGGCGGGCATGGCGGCCATCGTCGCCGGCGGCGTAGTCCTGGCCTGGCAACCGGGGGCTCTCGTGAGTTCCGGCGTTTCCGGTGCAGCCGGTTCAGCTGGTGCCGACGCTGGCGGCAGTGGCGCGAGCGCGGGCTGGATGATGGCCTTGCATGGCTTGCCAGCGATTGCGCTGGCCTGCCTGTGCTGGGCGATCGACAACAACCTCACGCGCAAGGTGTCGGCTTCGGACGCCGTCTTCATCGCGGCAGCCAAGGGTACGGTGGCCGGTGCCGTCAATACCGGCTTTGCGCTCGCCCAGGGCGCGCTGCTGCCGGCCCCGGCCACGATCGCGGCCACGGCGGTAGTCGGCCTGGCCGGTTACGGGCTGAGCCTGGTGCTGTTCGTGCTCGCCTTGCGCGGGTTGGGCGCGGCACGCACCGGCGCTTATTTCTCGACCGCGCCTTTCATCGGTGCGGCCGTGTCGTTGATGTTCCCGGGGGAGTCAGGCGGTACCGCGTTCTGGATCGCGGCGGCATTGATGGCCATCGGCGTCTGGCTGCATGTGACCGAGCGCCATGAACACGCGCATACGCATGAGCCGATGGAGCACGAGCACCTGCACCGGCATGACGAACATCACCAGCATGCGCACGAACCCGGCTGGGACGGGCAGGAGCCGCATGCGCACCGCCATGTGCACGGGCCGCTGACGCACAAGCATCCGCACTATCCGGACGTGCACCACCGGCATACGCACTGAGCGGCCTCGACGGCATCGAGACGAAGGTTTCCGGCCGGCGCGCCGCGGGTCTGCCGGCGCCAGCGCATGCCGATCAGGCTGTGCCGACTCAGAGGCCGCAGGCAAAGCGCCAGCCGCCGGTGCCGCCCGGGTTTTGCGTGAGCTTCTGCACATCGCCGCGCGTATTGACGCTGCCGATCACCTCGCCCTGCGCCATCGGCTCCTTGTACATCACGTAGCTGATGATCTGCGCAGTCTCGTTCTTGCAGTCGTATTCCTTGAGCAGCTTCATCGACATCATCCCGCGCGGGCCGGGGCTGCGATAGGTCTGCACCTCGGTCACGCGGCGCTTGTCGCCGCTGGGCGTGACGGATGCGGTATCCACATAGACGACGGTGCCGCGGATGTTCTCGAAGACTTTTTTCAGTTCGGCATGGGCTGCCGTGGTGGCAGCCAGCAGGGTGATCAGCAGGGCAAGCTTGTTCATGGTCAGTCCGGGGCGGTGGCGGGAAGGGCTGATGCGCAGTATACGAAAAGTTGCTCCTAATAAATTTAACCAGATCAAAGAATCTCGCAGTCAGGCCGCTCCAATGTCGGCGACCCGATGGGTATGGGGCAGGTGGATGAAGAAGGTGGTGCCTACGCCTTCGGTCGACACGAAGCGCAGCCTGCCGCCATGGGCCTCCACCAGCGAGCGGGCGATCGACATGCCGAGCCCGGTGCCCGGCTTGTGACGGGTGGTGGCCGAGCCGGACTGGGTGAATCGATCAAATACCTTGTCCTGGAAGTCTTTCGGTATGCCGACCCCCTGGTCTTCGACGCTGATGACGATTTCCTGCCCGTGCGCTTGCGCGCCCAACCTGACCGTGCCGCTTGCGTGAGAGAACTTCGCCGCATTCGATACCAGGTTGCCCAGCACCTGCTGCAGACGGTCGCCGTCGACGTCGACATGGATTGCGTCGTCGATGGCCTCCAGCGTGAGGCGCACGCCGTACTGGCTCGCATATGGCTGGTTGAGCGCAATGGCGCGCGCCAGCAGGGGCGCCACCGGCTGGCGCTCGCGAAACAGCGTCATCTGCTGGCGGTCCATCTTGTCGAGGTCGAGGATGTCCGATACCAATCGCACCAGCTTTTCGCAATTGTCGATGCCGATGTCCATCAGGCGCGACTGACCGGGATTCATCACCTCGTGCAATGCCCGGCGCAGCAATGACAGCGAGCCCTTGATCGAGGTGAGTGGTGTGCGCAGTTCATGCGACACGACCGACACGAAATCGGCCTTCATGCCCTCAAGCTGCTTTTGCTTCAGCAGGTCGATGAATACCGTCACGTGGCCATTGGCGGCGCCATTGCGGTCTGCCAGCGGCGAGACCGTGATCTGCACAGGGAGCGGTGATCCGTCGCGCCGGCGATATGTCCATTCGCGGTGCGGGTCGGCTGCGATCAGCGGCGCCAGCAGCGCATAGGGTATGTCAGCGGCTGTCCCCCTGAGCCGGGGCAATTGCAGCGCCTTGCCGACTTCGGCGGCATCGTGGAACGCCATTGGGGTCATCCGATGGCCGACTTCACTCGTCGCGTAGCCCAGCAGCTGGCCGGCAGCGCGGTTGAACAGCACGATGCGACCCTGCGCATCCGACGCGATGATGCCGCAGGAAGCGCTGTTGAGGATCGCAAAATTCAGCGCCAGCGTTTCGGTCAGCGCTTTGTTGGCCAGCGCGATGTTGTCGCGTGCGCTGTGTGCTATCGCTTCGGCCTCGGCGACGCGGCCAACCTGCCGGTACAGGTAGAGCGCAATCGCCGACAGCAACCCTCCGAGCACCGCCAGGTAGCTCGCCTTGAGCATGGCGCCCGCCAGCCACTGTGCCCTCAGGTCATCGTCGGAGATGGCGGTCACCATCACGACCGGGTATTCCGAGAGGCGCTCAAAGGTGTAGCGCCGATCGATGTCGTCGATCGGCGAAGTATCGGTAAAGCTGCCGTGCGCCTCTCTCAGGTAATGCTGCTGGAACTGGGGCGTGGCGTAGAAATTCTTTCCTATTGTGCTGTCATAGCCGGGGTGGCGGACCAGTACGGTGCCATTCAGGTGGCCATAGGCGACGATGCCGTGCGCGCCCAGGTCCAGTGCCTTGAATTCGGCCAGCAGGCGCTCGCTGTCGAGCGCGATCATGATCACGCCGGCGAAGCGTCCCTGGGCATCGTTGACGCGTCGCGTGACCGGTATCACGCGCTTGTCGTTGCCGCGGCTGAGGATGGGTTCGCTGATGTGCAGCACATCTTCGGCAAGTTCGCGGTGGAAGCGGAAATAATTGCGGTCCGAAAAATTCAAGGCGCCGGGGCGAGAAGGCAGTGAACTGACGTAGGGCACACCGTTCACATCGATCATCACCACCATCTCGATGTCGGGATTGTCGCGCACGATGGAGGCCAGCCGCATGCGGTAGGCCGGGCGGACGATGCGCTCAGGGTGATCGAGCATGTCGTCGGCCAGCAAGCGCGTAAGCATCGAGGCCTTTTGCAGCGTGGTGTTGAGTCGGTTGGCCATCGAGCGTACAAGGTTGTTTTGCGCAGTGGCCGAGTGGGTCAGCACGTTTTCACGCTCTTCCCAGACGATGTAGCCATTGACGGCGATCAGCAAGGTGATGATCACCACCAGCGCCGGGAAGATGCGGCGCTGCATGCGCGATGTGCGCTTGCTCGTATCGCCGCCGGTCGCCAATGCCAGCACCTTGTGCAGTTCACTTTTCACAGGTAGGCCGAGATCTTTTTCATGATGGTCGGCGGGTCGCTGGGCTTGACGATGAAATCATTGATACCCAGTTTGCGCACGCGCTCTACCGTGTCGGGTCGGCTGTGCCCGGTGAGCATCATCACGGGCACCGGCTTCAGGCGCGGCGATTTGCGTATCCATTCGAGGAAGCAGACGCCATCCTGTCCGGGCATCTGGTAGTCGAGAAGGATCAGCGAAGGCTCGTTGACTTCCAGCCAGTCAAGCGCCTCGCTGGCATCGGATGCCCCAACTACCGGACACTTCAACATGGCGACCAGAGTCTTGAGCAGCAGCTGGAAATCCGGGTCGTCGTCGATCACCAGCACCGGCGCGCGAGACAGTCGGCACTTGGCGCGGTGCTGTGCGGTACGCATCGTGGCCAGCAATTGCCCGGCCTGTCCTTCGGCATCGAGATGGCGCAATGCATACTGCATGTCGTAGTCGAAGCGCGCGAAGGCGCTCCACAGCTGCGCGATGGTGTCGTCATTCCTGGCTTCCCGCTCGCGATTGTCACGCAGGGCGATCAGGCGCTCGGCGGTGACGGTCAGCCGGTCAAGGTCCGATTCCAGATGTGGCAGCAACAGGTAGTCATCGGCCAGCCCTTCCTTGCACAGCGCGGCAGCGGCAGTGGCTTCAGCGGGTTCGCACAAAGCCAGTGATGGCAGGCGCGGCCCGGGCAGCGCGGCGACGGCCTGCAAGGCGGTGCGGCACACGGTGCGCCGGGTTGCGGGATCGCTCAGCCGGTAAGCCAGCAAGGACGGACGCAGCGAACTGATCCAGTTCGATACCTCGTCTTCGCCGGAGGCCGTATGGACTTTGTAGCCCTCCTGCTCGAATAGCGCAGCAGTCTCGTTGAGCGTCGTGTCGTGCTCGGCCAGCACGAGGACGGTTTTTTGCGTACTGCCAGACAAGGCCAGCCCTCCCCAATTCTTGTTGTTCAGCTAGTGACTGTAGGGGCAGTCTGCCGCTGGCATAGACCCGAATAACGGGGAATATCCGCGGCTGCTTGCACGGCTTTGCCCGGCAGCGGCGGCCATCGCCACGCGGAGAGAGTAGGGGTCTGCCTGTAAGTCTTGCCTATGCGGCAAGGTTGCGGATTATCAATAACAAGCCTTCATGCAAGGCCAATAATTTCCGTTAATACCCATGTCCATGATCTGACCGCCGGCAGCGGCGGGGGTGGGCGGGCGCAGGCCGACAGGTATGAGGCGGAAAAGTACCGCTATTCGGTCAATGCAGCTACCTGACCGCGCGCTACGCTATCGGTAAGGGCGCGCCTCGCGTAGCGCGAACAACAACAAGACAAGGGGTTAGCAATGAGCAGGGACGAATTGATGGGCGCGTTGCGCGAGCTCGCCAGCCAGGGGCTGGTGATCAGGCAATCGACCTACCAGTTGGCCGAACAAGCCAATCTCGACCAGCTGGGCGACATACCGCCACAGCAGGCCGCATTCCTTTATTACCACCTGGGGCAAGATACCTTGCGTAATTCCGCGCATGCGGCTGGCGTGGCCGGCGTATGGGCGATGGAAGACAGCTGACGCGCTGCACGATGTCGCTACCGTTGCGCTGGCGGCTTCGTTGCCGTGGACCCGCCACGGCAGGCATGCGCGGGCCGGCGATAGCCTTGCTGCTGCAGGTCTGACCTGCGGCCCCGGCTCAGGCCGCGTCGGCCAGCAGGACCGTCGCTGCCGGCAGGCTCACATGGAACGTGGTGCCTTCGCCCGGCGCTGAAATAAACCAGATCTCTCCATCGTGGGCTTCGACGATAGCCTTCGCGATCGACAGCCCCAGTCCCGTTCCGGAACGCGTGCGCGTCAGCGCAGAGCGCGACTGGGTAAATTTTTCGAATACCCGGCCGTGGAATTCCTCGGGTATGCCTTCCCCGTGGTCGCGCACCGTGACTTGCCATTGTCCTGATTGGGCGGCAAGGCTGATTTCCACGTCACCGCCGATCGGCGAGAACTTGGCTGCGTTCGACAACAGGTTGCTCATCACTTGCAGGAAGCGGTCCGCATCGATATCGGCCAATGCCGTCTCGCGCAAGGCGGCGGCAGCGGCGTCGAGCCGGTATCGGACCTTGAACTGGTCGGCATATGGCTGGGTCATCGCCAGCACCTTTTCAAGCAGCGGCAGCAGTGGCTGCGGCAGACGGTTGAAGACCATCTGCTGGCGCTGCATCTTGTCGAGATCGAGTATGTCCGACACCAGTCGCACCAGCTTGTCGCAATTGTCGATCGCAATGTCGAGCAGCTTGCCTTGACTGCCGTTGAGCGTATTGGCAGCGCTCGCATGCAACAGCGCCATAGAGCCCTTGATCGAGGTCAGCGGCGTACGCAGCTCGTGCGACACCACGGACACGAAATCCGACTTCAATTCATCGAGCTTCTTGATTGCCGTCAGGTCATTGAACACGATCACATAACCGCGTACCTGCCCATCCTTGCCACGCTGCGGCGTGATCACCAGCGATACCGGCAGCAAGGCGCGGTCCTGCCGACGATACGACCACTCGGGCCGCATTGCCTCGTGGATGGCCGATGCCATGGCTCCGAAGTCACGCGGTAGCAGCCGGTCTTCTTCATGGGCGCCGGCAAATAACTGGTCAAGCTCGCTGCGCAGGTGGAAGTCGAGTGCCGACATGCGGCCGGCCTCGGCGCTCGTATAGCCGAGCAACTTTTCGGCTGCCGCATTAAACAGCACGATCGAGCCATACGGGTCGGTGGCGATGATGCCGCACTCGGTGCTATTGAGAATAGCGAAATTGAGTTCCAGCGTCGACGCCAGCGCCTGGTTGATCAGTTCATTACGGTCTGAGGTCAGCTTCATGACCGTGATGTCGGTTTGCGCGAGCAGGAACTCGGTGGGCCGGTCGTCATCGGCCCGGATGGGCACGATGCATGATTCCAGCCAGAACACGTCGCCGGTCTTGCTTTTCGCGCGGCGTGTGCCTCGCCAGACCACGCGCGCCTTCAGCGCGCGCCTCAGGGTCGCGGCAAATTCGGGGTCGCTCACCCGTCCGTCGAGTAGCGGAAACATCTGGCCGACGAGCTCTTCACGGGCAAAGCCGCTGAGCGCGCAGAATTTGTCATTCACATCACGTACCCGGCCTTCACTATCGAGCCGCAGCGTAATTACGTGATCGTCCATCGCCTGCCGGTAACCTTCGATCTCGGCCAACGCGGCACTGGCCTGCTGCTCGGCCAGAGATTTTTCGGCCAGCCTGCGGCGTGCGTTAAGTGCGATCGCCACCAGCGCAGCCGACAGCAGGACACCATAGGCGAGCTTCACCAGCGCCGACGGCAGCCAGTCCTGGAACAAGTCAGGTTCTGCAACCCCGGTCACAACCACCATCGGGTATTTCGGCACATGACGGAAGGTATAGCGCCGCTGTTGGCTGTCGATGGGTGAGCGCTCGATGAAATGGCCGGCATCGCTGCGATTGAAATGCTCGGTGAACAGGTTGGACTTGCTCAGATCGCGGCCGCTGGCCAGCTTGTTGTCTGGGTGGCGTACCAGCACATGGCCATTGGCATTGATCGCAATGAAGCCACGTCGGCCGATCTCGTACCGAGCCAACTCGCTGAGCACGACATTGAGCGACAGCGGCATGAAGATGACGCCGATCATGCGGCCATTCCCGTCATTCACCCGCCGCGATAGGGGGATCATGGTCGAGCCATCAACGCGGCTGGTCAGCGGGGTGCCGATCAACAGGCTTTCGTCGGCATGCGCGAGGTGATGCTGGAAGAACGGACGGTCTTTCAGGTTCAGGCCCGGCACCGGGTTGAGCAGGCTGCTGGCAAACACATGGCCGTTCACATCGACCATCGTGATCAGGGAAAACTCGGGGTTTCTGCTCGCGATCTGCGCCAGTTCCCGGCGCAGGCCCATGTTGGCCGCAGTGCGCGAATAGCCCGCGAACTCGCTGGCCAGCCGGTTGCCCAGCATGTCAGCCTTTTCCATCGTCGCCTGTGCCTTGTACGCGATCGAATCGACCAGGTTACGGCTGGCGAGGTCGGACTGGCGCAGCGCTGCCTCGCGTTCACCCAGGAAGAGCCAGGTATTGGATGCGACGATGGCAACGATGCCCGTGACCAGCCATAGCGGTATCCGCTGCAGGGCGAGGCTCTGTTTCTTGTTGTGGTTAGTGTTCGAGGTCATCCGGGGGCCGCTGCTCCTGGTATCGGTAATGGCGTGCTCGGCCGCGCCACGGCCCCGCAGGGCAGCGTAGCGGTCGAATTTGCCACGACCCTCATTGCAGCACGCTACGATCGGCGGGGATGCACGGAGAACAAGGAGGAAGGAGGATCAGTTCCGCCCATCGCCGCTACCGGAACGGCCGCAAAGGCATTAGCCGGCGCGGCGGGGGCGCGGCGAGACACTTGCCGGGCAGTGTCGCGCCCGGGGGCTTGCGGTCGGTTCAGCTAGCCAGCGCGTAGCCGCCGCGGCCGCTGCGCTTGGCCTGGTACAGCGCGTCGTCGGCCATCGCCAGCAGGCCTGCGGAGTTGACCTCGCCGGTCGGGCGGATAGCAATCCCGATGCTGGTCGTTGCCTGGTGCGGCTGGCCATTGAGGTTCATGGTCGGCTTCATCGCCTCGATGATCTTGTCGGCCACCCGGGTGGCCTCGTTTTTATCGTGCAGGCCATCGAGCACAACCACGAATTCGTCACCGGCCAGCCGGAATACCTTGTCCGTGTTTCGCACCGCGTGCCGCAGTCGGTCGGCAAACTCGACCAACAGCATGTCGCCGGCCTGATGGCCCAGGGTGTCATTGACTTGCTTGAAATGGTCGAGGTCCATGAACAGCACCGCCGTCAGCGAGCCGGGGCAGCCACGCAGATCGACCATCTCGGTCAGCACTTCATTGAGGGCATGGCGGTTCGGCAGGCCGGTCAGCGCGTCGGTGCTGGCCAGATGCCGGAATTTGGCCTGCATCCGGTGCAATTCGCTGACATTGAAGGCCATGCCACCCAGCATCCGCCGCCTGCCCGGCACCATGAACTTGTGAGTCTGCCACCAGGTGACATTGCCGTCTTCATCCAGCGGGCCGGCCTCGGTCAGTTCCACCGCTGCTTCCTGGCCCATCACCCAGCGGTCATGCGCTTCCAGCGCGGAGGCGATATCAACCGGCCACAGGTCACGATCGCGCTTGCCGATCAACTGATCTTCCGTCATGCCGAAGCTGTCCAGGAAGCGCTGGTTCACGTAGGTGTAGCGTCCTTCATCATCCTTCATGAATGAGACGACCGGACCGTGGTTCATGAAGGCCGTGAACTTGCGTTTTTGTTCTTCGAGTTCATCGATTTGCTGGCGCAGTTCAAGCCGGACCGTCACTGCGGCTGCCAGCGTAACCAGCGCCTGCGATGAGGCTTCGGGAAAGTGCTCACGCCTGACCTTGTCCATCACGCACAGCGTGCCGATCGGCACGCCTTCAGGCGACAAGATGGCGGTGCCGGCATAAAAGCGTATGGCCTCTTCTCCGGTGACAACGGGAAGGTGTGCGAAGCGCGGATCGCAGGTGGCGTCGGGCACGACCAGTACCTGTTTCGGCACTTTGACGACATGTGCACAGAAGGTGTCATCGGCTGCATGGTGCTGCCTGCCGGTAGCGCCGGCAGCGACCAGCTCGGTCACCAGGGAGGGTTCCACCATATTGACAAAGGCTGTCGGCGCGCTGGTGATCAGGCGCGCGAGTTCCAGCAATTGCAGGATATGGTCAGAAGGTACGCGCTCAAGTGTGCGCATTGCGGCAATGGCACGGTCGCGCAGTTGCAGTGCGGCGGCATCGAAGCCTGCCTGGAACAGTGGCGGCCTGGAAAACGGTTGCGTCATGGCAAGTACAGGGCTGGTGGACTCCGGGCCGCTGAACTGACCCCCCGAATCATGAGCTTTTATTTTTAATAACTATGTTGCTCTGGCACAATTTTATCAGGATCACGGCATCGGCGTTGCCGGCCCGCCCGGTCTGAAGGTCGGGAAATATGGGCGAAATGCCCGCCTGTTCATGGACTTGTAATTCGGGAAGACCGATATCTTCAGCCTGTCGCGCAGAAGAAGGAGTGCCCTCAGGGCGTTCAATGACCATGAAAACCGTCGAACTACGCAAGGTGCTGTTCATCGAGGATGACCTCGATACCCAGGCGGCCGTACGTTTTGCATTACAAGAATTGCATCAAGTGCATATGCGCACCTGCAGCTCCGCGCGTGAGGGCTTGCAGGCCGCCGCCGATTACCGGGCCGACCTGCTGCTGCTGGATGTGATGATGCCCGAGATCGACGGCCCGACCGTGCTGGCCGGTCTGCGGCAAAACGAAATTCATCGCGATACGCCAGCCATCTTCCTGACCTCGCTGGTCGATGCCGAGGATCTGCGCTATTACGAATCCCTGGGGGTGGCCGGTGTCATACCCAAGCCATTCGATCCGCTGACCTTGGGCGACCGCATCGTCGAATTGCTGTCGCTGTATGAAGGCATGCCGGCCGACCTGCCGCCGCTATCACATGAACTGGAGGTGCTGCACCGCGTGTTCGCACGCGAGCTGCCGGTGCGCCTGTCTCGCATCCGTGATGCGCTCACCCATTGCCGGCAAGACCCGGTGACCCGCGCCGATTGCGCGCAACTGTGGGAGATGATCGAAGATTTGCGCAATGCCGCCAGCGCCTATGGCAACCACAAGATTTCGAATGCGGCACGCCGCGCCGAACAGCGCGTGGCCGGGCTGGTGCTGAGCGCCGACCGCAGCTCGCGCGACTTGCTTGAAATCGAGATGGACCTGATGAGCTGGGCGCTATAAACATGCTCGATGCACCGATCCCTGCAGACGACGAGGCCCGGCTGTGCGAACTGCTGGCGCTTGACGTCCTCGACACGCCGCCCGAAGAGCGTTTCGACCGTATCGTGCGTGCCGCACGCACCTTGCTCGACGTGCCGATCGCGCTGGTGTCGCTGGTGGACCGCGAGCGCCAGTGGTTCAAGGCGCGTGTCGGACTCGAAGCGCCGGAAACGCCGCGCAGCATTTCGTTCTGCGGCCATGCCATCCTGGGCGACGACATCATGGAAATCGGTGATGCGACCGCTGACGAGCGCTTCGCCGACAACCCGCTGGTGACCGGAGAACTCGGGCTGCGCTTTTATGCCGGTGTGCCGCTGCGCTCGCCGCGCGGCTTTGCGCTGGGCACGTTGTGCCTGATCGATCGAAAGCCACGCCGACTGTCGCCGCATCAGCGCGTCATTCTGCGCGACCTCGGCGCGTGGGCTGAGCTGGTACTGAACTCGCGCGAGCTGGAGACGGCCAATGAACTGGCCGGACGTACCACCCGCCAGCTGCGTTCGGTGCTGGACAGCGCCACCGATGCCATCATCGTCTTCGATGACAGCTTCCATATTTCTACTTTCAACAAGGCGGCTGAGCAGATATTCGGCCGCAGCGCGCGCGAACTGCGCGGACGCGCCTTGTCGGACCTGCTGCCGCCAGCCGCGAACCGCGATGTCGAGGCTGCGGTACAGCGTATGCGCCGCCCGAATTTACGCACGCATGTGACGGTGCCGCAGGAAGTCGGCGTCGAGCGCGCCGACGGTACCCAGTTCGTCGCCGACATGCGCATCAGCATCAATCTTGATGATGAAGTCAATCGTTACACGATGATCGTGCGAGACATCACCGAGTCGCACATGGCCTTCGAATGCCTGGAGGCGATGAACCGCAAGATCGCGGAATCACTGAGCCTGCAGCAAGCCATCCTCGATGGCACTAATCATGCCATCGTGGCTTGTGGCCCCGATGGTCGCATCGTGATGTTCAATGCCGGCGCCGAGCGGATGCTCGGTTACAGCGCGCAGGAAATGCTGTTCCGGCAGACGCCGCTGGTTTTCCATGATGCTGCGCAAGTGGCAGAGCGCGCGCAGCAACTGTCGCAGCAGCTGGGCTACACGGTTACAGGGATGGATTCGTTTACAGCGCGCGTGATGCGTGGCGAAACCGACGAGCAGGAATGGACGCTGGTGCGTCGCGACGGCAGCACGCTGCCTGTACTGCTGTCGCTATCGGCGCTGCGCGACGATGCCGGCAAGATCACCGGCTCGATCGGCATTGCGCATGACCTGACCGAATCCAAGCGTCTGACGTCGATGAAGGCCGATTTCGTTGCAACGGTGTCGCACGAGCTGCGCACGCCACTCACTTCCATCAAGGGTGCGGTACAGATCATGGCGGCTGCGCGCGCGCAGTTGCCGCCGGCTTTCGGCAAACTGCTCGATATCGCCGAAAAAAATTGCGCGCGCCTGGCGTCCATGGTCAACGACATTCTCGATCTCGAGAAAATCGAGCGCGGCAAGATAGCTTTTGATTGCCAGACACAGTCACTGGCCCCGGTGGTACGCGACGCAGTGCGTTCGGTGCAGCCGTATGCCGATGGCTATGGGGTGCGCATTCATTGCCGCGCCATGGCCAATGACTCGGCTTTCGGCTGCAAGGTGGATGCGGGGCGCATGACGCAGGTGATGGTCAACCTTCTGTCGAATGCGATCAAGTTCTCGCCGCGCGGCGCGCAAGTGGATGTGGTGCTGACGGCAAAGCCGGGCCAGGTGCGCTTTGCGGTCGCCGACATCGGCCCCGGCATCCCGGATGAATTCCGGGGGCGCATCTTTGAAAAATTCGCGCAGGCGGGCCACATCAACGCACGCGGTCTTGGCGGCAGCGGCCTGGGACTGGCGATCTGCAAGGCCATCATCGAGCACCACGAAGGCTGTATCGGCTTCGACAGCGTGCACGGTCAAGGCAGCACCTTCTACTTCGAATTGCCGGCCTCCGCGCTCGGCTTGCCGGACGTCGGCGTCGCAGCTGAGGTAGCGCCAGGCTACTGATTGCCTGTCTGCCAGCTGCCACTGCGTTTCATCACGCCCCAACTCGAGCGCGTATTGAAGGCCCAGCGCAGCAGGCCCTCCAGCCGCCACAAGGAATTGAGCTGGCGGTAGCCGAAGTTTTCCAGCACGCAGACACCGAGCAGGCGGGCGAGGTCGCCATATTTCGGGTACATGCGGAAAGACAGTTCTTCCAGCATCAGCCCCGATACTGACAGCATGATGCCGAGGCCGAGCGCGACGAACAGGAAGCTGGCAAAGGCCGACCATGAAATGCCGCCCAGCAGGTAGGCAGTGATCATGAAGGTATAGCCGGTCAGCTCCAGCACCGGGCCCAGCCATTCGAAGGCGGCCATGAAGGGAAAGGCGACCCAGCCCGGCACGCCCCCACGGCGCGAGAACATCAATTTCCAGTTGGCGGCCAGGCTTTCCGAGAGCCCGCGCTGCCAGCGCACGCGCTGGTTGCGCAGGGTCTTCAGGTCTTCCGGCGCCTCGGTCCAGCAGACCGGATCGGGCAGGAATTCGATGCGATAGGGCGTGCCGCGCTCGCGCAGCACGCGGTGCATGCGCACGATCAGTTCCATGTCCTCGCCGATGGTGTTCGGACGGTAGCCGCCGACCGAGATTACGGCATCCTTGCGGAACAGGCCGAAGGCCCCGGAGATGATCAGCATGCCCGAGATGGCCGACCAGCCCAGCCGGCCGAACAGGAAGGCGCGCAGGTATTCGACCACCTGGAACAGGCCCAGCCAATGTTGCGGCAGCCCGACCTGGCGTACATGGCCCGATTCGATCACGCAGCCATTGGCAACGCGTACGGTGCCGCCGGTGGCCACGACGCGGCTGTCGCGCAGGAAGGGTTGCACCACGCGGTGCAGGCTGTCGCGTTCGAGCACCGAATCGGCGTCGATCCCGCACACCAGCGGATAGCGCGCGGCGTTGATGCCGGCGTTCAGCGCATCGGCCTTGCCGCCATTCTGCTTGTCGATCACCTTCAGGTTCGCATGCCGGCGCGAGCGCCACACCGAGCGCACCTCGCTGGTACGGATCTGCGCGTAATACGCCTCGGGGAAGGTCTCGAGTTCAAAGGCAGTACGCAACGCATCCAGCGTGCTGTCCATGGAGCCGTCATTGATGACGATGACCTCGTATTCCGGGTAGGACAGCTGCAGCAAAGAACGGATCGAGCTACAGATAGTGGCTTCTTCGTTATAAGCCGGCACCAGCACGCTGATCGGCACTTCATGGCCGGAGAACACTTGCGGCAGTTCATCGAGCACGATTTCTTCGGTGCGCCGACGCAGCGCCACCAGTGACAGCAGGTTCAGTCCGAGGTAGCCGCTATTGAGCAGTACGAAGTAACTGAAAAAGAAGACGTTAGCCGCTTCGGTGACGGATGTGTAATTCATGGCATCACTCTCGGCCAGCCGGTTCGAGCGCCAGTTCGGCCAATACATGCTGCGCCATGTTGCGTGCGAAGCGGTCGGCAGTGGTCGCTTCCACGTTTTGCAGCGCCTCAGGCCCGGCGCCCGGAAGCACCAGGATGGCCTTGGCTGCCTGGTTGCGTACCACCCAGCTGGGATCGGTAATCAGCTTTTGCAGGCGAGCCAGGTCATCCGGTGCGCCGATGCGCGCCACTGCGCGCGTTGCGGCAGCCCGAACTGCCGAATCGGCATGCGTGCTGAGTTCACGCACGCGCGGCAGCAGCGCCGACTGGTCGATCAGGGGCAGGGCGGCAGCCAGACATTCGGTGCGCGGCATCTGCAGCAGCCGCTGCTGAGTTGCGGTATCCATGCGCAGGCGCAGGCCGGAACTCAGCTGCAGCGCGCGGCTGACATGCAGATTGGTCGCATCGTCTATTTCTGCAAGAAAGGCCGGCAGCAGCACCGGGCCGGATTCGCGCAGGCTGGACAGGAGCTGCGACACCGGCCAGTCGTCGCGCCGTACGCAGCGCGGTACCGACAGGTTGGCCGCTTCAGGCGCGATGCGCAGGATCGCATGCTGGGCTTGCAGTGACAGCACGCTGTCATCGGAATCGGCCATCAGGTGCAGCAAGGGCAGCGCCGCTTCCAGCTTGAGGTGACCGGCAGTGACGACTGCCAGCAAGCGGTCGCCGCGCTTGCCACGCGCCAGCATGCGTAGCGCGACGCGGTCACAATGCAGTTCCCGTGCAATGGCGGTCAGCGCCTGGCGCGCATCGCCGCGCAGCGAGGTCTGCAGGTAAACCCAGAGCTTGAGGAAGGGAATGTAGTCGTCGCGCTGCAGTTCGGGCAGCGTTTCGGGCGGGATGCCGAAGCTGGCCAGCGACAGGATGGGATGCCAGGTGTCGGTGACGACCTTGGCAGTGCGGTCGAGGCGCGCCTGCCGGCGGCGCAGCCGCAGGATCTCGAGCCAGATCAGCCCGGCCACGCCCAGGCTTGCGGCGCCAGCCAGCAGCGCGGCCTGCGCATTGACGTCAAAAGGCAATGGTGAGGCCAAGGCTGCCCCCCCTGCGGGTATAGAAGTCGCCCTGATGCGTGATGCCGGCGCTGTAGTCGAGGGCCACAGTCTTGTTCAGCCAGTGGCGGCCGGTCACGGTGGCCGAGCTGACATCGCTGTTGGTGAGCGTACCGTCGATGTTGACCGGCTCGCGGCCGCTGGCGATGATCAGATTCACGCGATCACGCTCACCGTAGTAGCGGCTCAGGCGGCCGATGTAAGTCTGGGTGTTGGCCGAGTAGGCATGGCTGTTGACCATACCCGCATAGGCGCCCCAGTTGCCGAAGTAATGTTCGACGCCGGCCGACAGCTGGTCCACGGTCACGCCGTCGTAGCGCAGCTGGCGCACGCTGCCATGCGCCAGCCAGGCCTTGGCGAATTCATATTGTGCGCTGACGCCGAGACCCTGTTTGGCGAGCACCCGGTGCGACGGACTGGCTTGCGCGTCGATGCCTACGCGCAGCAGCTGCGTCATCGGCCGGCTGTAATAGCCTTCGAGCTGGCTGTCATTGAGGCCATAGCGCTGCGTGGTATTGATGCGCACGCCCCCAACGCTTCCATCGGCCCATTTGCGATCGATGAACACGGATTCATTGCGCCAGCTTGCGCGGCCCTGGGTCAGGCTGTCGCCGCCGGCCAGCAGGCCGGCTTCCGTGCGTTCTCCTGCGGCCTGTGACGGCGGCGCAGGCAGCAGGACCAGCGCTAGTGCCATCAGGGGCAGTCGTGCAGGTAAGGAGGACTTCGAAGCGTGCAACTGGCGTGTGTCTGGGAAATCGGGAGCGGGGAGGATTGTAGTCGCGGATCTAGGCATCTTGGTCTTGTTCTGGTTGTGCGTCGGGGCTGTGGTGTCGTGAGCCATCCCCGATGATGGGCGTTCAATCAGGCGGCTACGCGTATGAAGCGTCGCAGTCGCGCCAGCAGTTCGGTCGGCTGGAAAGGTTTGACAATGTAGTCGTTGGCGCCAGCATCGAAGGCGCGCACGATGTCGCGTTCCATCGCCTTGGCGGTCAGCATGATGACCGGCACACCTTCCCATCCGGGTCGCGCGCGTATCTGCCGCATCAGCTCGAAGCCGTCCCGGTAGGGCAGCATAACGTCGAGCAGGATCAGGCCCGGGACCTCGTCGCTAGTGGCGATCAGGCGCTCGGCCTGGTTGCCATCGGCCGCGCGCTGTACCTGATAGCCGTGGCGCTCCAGCAGCAGCTTGAGCAGCATGCCGATGTGTTCATCATCTTCGATCACGAATACGGTATACATCCGTGTTTCCCCTTGCTTGCCGTCTTGTGGTTGTGCAGGTGGCCGCTACTTGCGCGTGATGCCACCCCTGCCGGTGATGCGGTGATGTCCTTGATGCATTCAGGCCTGTTGTCGCCAGGCCGATACTTGCACGGCCAATACATCGAGGCCCGACGTCTGGCCGCTACCGGCTTCGATCCAGTTCGCTACGCTGTGCTCGGCGTCGCGTGCGGCGTTGCCCAGCTCTGCGAAGCCGAAGATACCGGCGGCACCTCCCAGCGAATGCAAGACAGTCATCAGTGCGCGTAGCGGTGTTTCGTTCGTCGGGTCAGCGCGGCAGGCGTCGAGTGCTGCTTCGATCGCATCGAAGCGCTTTGGCAGCCCGCTGGCAAAGTGCTGGCGTAGTTGTTCGAGCTGGCTGGCGAGTTCGGCTTCGCCGTTCATATGCCACCTCCGCGCATGATGTTGACGATCTGGTCGGCCAGCGTCAGCGGGTCGAAAGGCTTGGCAATGACATCGACCGCGCCGAGAGACAGGTATTGCTGCACTTCGTTCTGCTGTACGCGCGCGGTCATGAAGATGACCTTGGCCGTCGCACCGTTCGCCGTCTTGCGCAAATGATTCAGCAAGGTCGGACCGTCCATCGCTGGCATCATCACGTCCAGCAGCATCAGGTCAGGCCGGAAATTTTCGATAGCTTCGAGTGCTTGTGCTCCAGACTCGCAAGCGCGTACATCGAGCTTGCCGATGTCTTCGAGTGCAATGCGGGCGATGGTCTGGATGTCCGGGTCGTCTTCGACATACAGGACCTTCAGCGCGGCGGTAGTGTCGTTCATTGATGTGGTTCCTGGGTGCGCGTATCGACGGGAGTGTGCGGGTTTTTACGCTCCGGCAGTCATTCAATCAAGGCGTGATAAACGCCTTATCTTTCGCTGATCGGCCTCATGGGGTTCACGGTTTGCCGAATTGCGCATCTGCAGGCTGAAGACTAAGTGAAAGCAGTAGGAAATTACTGACAAAATTTGGTGCTGTTGACTTTGATCAATGGATTATTGGCAACAAAAATTTCTCTGA
>JACCED011661699.1_pt1 | contig 25834 bp, 17 predicted proteins | sample 7455021 | NCBI WGS metagenome assembly JACCED01 (sample SAMN15323456, study PRJNA562643) | freshwater metagenome | isolation source: river surface water | place: USA:Blue River Watershed | collected 2017-08-19
AATAATTTAGATGTTTATCAAGGTGAACAAGACGCTTATCTTGGTGATCCAACTACAAAAACATATTCAGATGAATATGTACAATCATTTACAATTGGACAATTGAGAGACGGTGTTCAATTATTTGACACATCTATACCTAGTTCTTACATGCTTACAAGAACATCACGTAATTCTGAACCATCTACCAGTTACATTGTTGTTGCTAGACCATTTGTTGCATTTTCTATGTTAGGTAATAATGCAGTTTCAGATCTTCCTTTTGCAGATAATGATGTTGATACTGACTATTATTACACACAATATGTTGCAATTAATAACCAATACAATTCATACAATCCATTCTCTTCATTCCAAGGACCGAATAATATTGTCAATAATATTACTTTCTACATGGAAGATAGTCATACTCATTATCTATCTAATGGTTCTTCTGATGGTACTCCTGTAGCCAGAACATACAATGACTATTATCACGATGAAATCATTGCTAATCTAAACATTTATGTCAACACCAATTGGATCCACATATACGAATCAATCAATGGAAGCAACACTGATATTTATCCATCTGTTGGTGATAATACAAATTATAGTATTATTCGAAATCATTACAACAATATATTTAATCCATATCCAGATGATCAACATCCAAATGCGGCTCCTAGATGGGGTCTCATTCAAGATATGATGGGTTATTACCCTGATTATTATATTAATGGTGAATGGGTTAATGGTGTATCAAAAGCGAGTGAAAATTACGTACTTAAATACTTGCAATCTCAAGTTGGAGGAAGTCCAAGTGTTCGTCCTGACGGTAATATTACATTAAACATTGGTAATGGTTTCCTTCCACCTGGAAGCAATATTAGATCTATGTCTTCTGCACAAGGTAACGGTGTTGAATTCCTCGGTGTTCAGCCATTTGTCGATACTTCTGGATCTTCTTATAGTTTCAGTTTCAAAATTTACAAATACAATACAGGTCGTACAGATTACACAACTATTTTGAATGATGTTGGTGTCGATAATACCACTCCATTTGAATTACAGTTCTTGTCTACTATTTATTCTGAAAAGACAGTCACATTACCATCTATTACTATCGATGGAACACCATTAAGTTATCAAGCACAATTGAATCGATTGACACTTGCCGATATTCAAGATGCAACATGGTCCGAAGAAGTATTTGCTGAAAAGGTTAATTTCAGTTTTGTGCCATTAACTTCTGTCCGTGGTTACCAAGTTCTCAAATCATTGTTTGCTTACCCAGATTCAATCACTGCAAATGATGGAACTGAATACGATCATCACAATTTGGTTTGCAACTATTTCACTCTTCCTGATTTGATTACCATGAAGAATCGTATTGGATTCCCAATATTCCGTATCAGCTACAATGGAAGTGTTATGAGTTCATCTTGTACCACCAACAGTTTGGTTCTCAACTCTGCTCGCCCATTTAATATTGATTCTGCAGGAGAAGCTAGACCAGATACCGCCATATTCAGCGAATACAATGTTGATTCTTTTAACCCAGCATTAACCTCTTAATTCCATTTTTACACCTTTGCACCTTTAAAAATGCCGATTATATTTGATAATTCCGCCAAAGGCGGAATTACAATATATAAAAGGTAATTTATCGGTTGCAAAGTAACAGTTACCAAAGCACGTATAAAGAACGCCCACCTAACGGTGGGCGTTTTAAATGTGCAATGGTCTAATCTATTCTAATCTATAATCTATTCTATCCTAATACAATGTTGTTTAAGGAAGGGAAATATTATAGCAGGATTATATAATTAAACTAAAAAAAAAATAAATTATTTCATTATATAATCATAACAATAATCATAAATTTAAAAAAAAAATATTATATAAATCGGAAAAAAAAATTTAGGAAAAAAAAATAATTATGATAAGTCCTGAATTAATTGTGCCGTCGTCTCCGGAAAAAATGGGTAAAACGGATTATTCCGCAAAGGAATTGTTAGACATATCCCTACAGGCATACATCGATAATATCCGATCATCAAATCAATCTTTTCATGAATCTGAATTTGAATTTCGATTTGGTACAAAATCATCCAATTTTTATGGCCGTCCTTTCTCCAAAATTGATTATGATCATGTAATACAAAAATTGGTCGCAGAAGGGTTTGAAACAAAAAACAATGCTGGACAATATATTTTGCGGGTTCAATGTGAAAAATACAATGATCAATACAAACGTCAAACATTGAATAAAGATTTGCGTGTGGAAATACGGGGTCTTCCATTAATTCAAAAATTGTGGAAAACGAATCAATTACAAACAGTGATGAATGACCCGGTTAATCGCAACAATTATTATCAATCGGTGAAATTCATATCGAAAACCAATAGTCGTTCTACAAATAAAGTCTGGTATCCAATCGATTTTCCCGAATTCCGTTTTCGGGCTTGTCATAATACCGAACACCATTTAAAACACACGTCACCACAAGCGACGGTGTTAATAAATGAATGGTCTAGAAGCAAAAAATTTTTTCGTTATTTAAATCGCGTCACATTCAAACATCCAGATTTTCCTCTACGGGTAGACTTAAGTATTGTCAAAATGAATCAATCTGTAAAGAAAAATCAACCATCCTATACATTCGACATGGAAAGTTCAAAAGTATTGACTACGAATGATGTCAAGTACGAGATTGAAATCGAATTGGACAATAAAGAAATCGCCACGAATGTCGATAAATATCCCGATGCTGCAACTTTAATGGTTCACGTACGCAAAGTGATTATGATGATTTTATCTGGATTACAAACCACCAATTTTCCCGTTTCTTACAAAGAACAAAGCGAAATCGCCCAACAATATTTATGGTTGACTCATGAAATCCCCGAAAAAAAAGCCATTTCAATCCTTAAAAAACATCCCTTCCCAACAAAAGAAGATAGATATTCTTCTTCTTCTTTTTCTCGAAAATTGCCTGTAGAGGATAATATTGACAATGACGAAGACAAAAAAGAAGATCCCATGTTTGATGAAAATGATGAAGATGATCAGCGTCTTATCCAAATCTTTGGCGGAGGTCACACCGGCGGAGGTATAAGCGTAAGCGGAAACGGGAACGGAGGTGGTCACACCGGCGGAGGAGGCATAAGCGTAAGCGGAAACGGAAACGGAGTAAATGAAAAGGATATAGCATCTAAAAAGATTATTGAATTGTTGCATAGATATCCAGAGAGAATTGATTTCATTGGACCGGGTTGTTTCACATTACAAAAGGAAAACATTATTAATCCCGCGTCATATCCAAACGTGGATGCTCCCAATATTCGCACAAATTATTGTGTCACTGATAAAGCGGACGGAGACCGCGTGTTATTATTTATCGCACCCTCTACAGGCAAAATCTATTTCATTGACCATGGGTTAAATATCATGTTTACTGGATTACGATGTAAAGACTCTGAATTATATAATTCATTATTGGACGGCGAATTAATTCGTCATAATGCAAAAGATGAATATTACAATTTATTTGCAGCGTTTGATATCTATTTCATTCATTCAAAAGATGTAAGGGATCTCGCATTTATTCGGGAAAAACAACAACAAGAAGAAGGAGAAGGATGTGGCGAAGAAAAACCAAAACCAGACCGCTATCATTTAATGAAAATGTTTGTCAAAGATTTAATGAAATCAATTGAACAAATCGGTGATAAGAAATCGGCAGCACAAATCAAAATCAAACAATTTTATTATGGGTCAACGACCTCCATTTTCCAATCTTGCGCCAAATTATTGGAACAAACCAATCACCCAGATTACCCCTACAAGACGGACGGACTCATTTTCACACCAATGTCTTTTGGCGTGGGCGGTGACCATCCAGATACGGCATCAACCAATCGCCATTCTTATTATTCCTGGAAACATTTATTCAAATGGAAACCACCCCAATACAACACCATCGATTTTCTGGTGGATGTGGTGAGGACCCCCAGCAATCATGAATTGGTTTCCACAACGTACGTCAACGGTCAAATCGTCAATTATAAAACATTGTTGCTAAAAACCACTTATTCGTATCGCAAAGATGGATACACGAATCCATTTGCAAAAATGGTCAATGGTGATTTTTCATTTCCTACAGGCAATGAAGACTTCGGATCAACCGATGACAAATTTGGAAATCTGAATGACAACAATAACAATAATAAATCGTCAAAACAATTTTTTTACAAAGAATTCGAACCATCTGATTATGATGATTCCTTACGAGCCAAATTTTGTTATGTTGCCTTAAAACAAGACGAAAATTTCAATCCCCAAATGTTTACAATGGAAGGAGATGCATTCGATAAAGGGACCATTGTTGAATTTGCGTTTGACATGTCGGAGCCTGTAGAGGAATGGCGTTGGAAGCCTCTTCGTATTCGTCACGACAAAACAGCGCTTTATCGTCAAAATTCGCCATTTGCCGCGAATTCTTATCGCGTCGCCAACAACAATTGGCAAGCCATTCACCAATTTATTGATGAAAAAATGATCTCTACAGGCTCCGAAATCATGTTGGAATCTTCAAACGAAATATCATCATCTGATAACGACAACAACAGAATCACAAATACCCAATATTATTATAAAGAACAATCGTTGCCTGTAGAAGAATCATACACCGTTGCTCTCCGTGATTTCCACAATTTAGGGGTGAAATCTATGTTAATACGTGCGACGACCATTGAAAGCGTTCAAAAAACGTTGATTGATTATGCGGTGGGGAAAGCGGGGGATTTGCCAAAATGGATCCAATATCATGTGAAATTCGTATTGGGGGTTGATTTGGCGAAAGACAATATCGAAAACAACATCAATGGTGCGTGTGCCAGGTATTTAAACGCGGTTCGCGATTTCAAACAAGTCCCCGGGGCGTTATTCCTACATGCAAATTCGGAATTGAATATCCGCGACGGTTCGGCATTTGTCGCCTCGTCTGAAAAAGACCGTATTATCGCGGACGCGGTGTTTGGTCACGGTCCCAAAGACGCGGATATCATTGGTAAAGGGGTTGTGCCTTTTTATGGGGTCGCCTATAGGGGATTTGAAATCAGTTCGTGTCAATTCGCACTACACTATTTTTTCAGGAACCACCGGTCGTTATTGGGTTTCATCCGCAATTTGTGTGAATGCACCGCCGTAAATGGATATTTCATCGCCACCTGTTTTGACGGGGAACGCGTTTTCCGTATGTTGAATGTCCATAAACGCGTTAAAGAAGGCAAATCGTATTCTATTTACCGGGGGACGAACCGGAAAATATGGGAAATCACCAAAAAATACAAAAATGAGGGGGTGGTGTATCCCGACGATCACGGATGTGTGGGCTACCGCGTCGACGTTTTCCAGGAATCCATTCAGGAAACCTTTGCGGAATATTTAGTCCATTTCCCCTATTTCCAACGAATGATGAAAAATTTTGGGTTTGAGCTCGTAGGGAATGCTGAAGCTGCTGAGAGAGGATTACCCTCTACAGGCGAAGGGGGTACTGGGTTTTTCAGCGATGTTTTTGAGCACTATCGCAAACAAAAAACGGATGATTATCTGGGTAAAATGATGCAAATGTCGGATGAAGAAAAAGAAATTTCGTTTTTGAATCGTTACATGGTATTTAAAAAAATGTTTGAAATAAATAATGTCGATAAATTGGAAAAACGTCTTTTAGAAGAAATTGACGCCGAATTGTCCGATAAAGACTTTCTTGATTCTTCTTTTCCCTCCGAATTACCACCTGGTTCTTCTTCCTCCGACGATTTACCATCTGATTCGAATGAACAATTATCCATGAAAAAAAGGAAAAGCAAAAAGGCTAAAGTAAAATATGAATGGCAATCTCTTTTTGATGACTCATCCACATCTATATAAAATTAAACATTGTTAAAAAAAAAACCAGTTTAAATGTTTTTGTATTTTTATTATTTCAATAATCTAATTTTTTTTATTAAAAATACAAAAAAAAACAGAGAGAACAAAAAAATGACAAATATTAAATTACCGTCGGTATGTTACCCATTAGAACTTTTACATAAACAATTACATTTTATACAATCATGTTTAACTTCTTCTTCTTCTTCATCTTCGTCTTCGTCAAGTAATAATTCCAGTAATGATGATGATTATTATGATGTAGATGATTATATTTCGGAAGGAGAAAAAGAAAAAGAAAAAGAAATTTACATTTCAAAATCGATTGCGAATTATTTAGCGGAAAATAAATACGCAATTCACGACAATCAAAATGAATGGGAGAAAATGAAAAAAATCACAAATCCGTTTGAATATTTAAATACCCCGCTTCCCAATATGAAAAATCCCATTTGTAAATATAAACCATTATCCCGTTCTTATTTTAAAATGATAGAATTAGTCGGCACATTCCAATTGTTGGATGATCTCCCTACAGGCAATAACCCAATTTATCAAGCGCCGGCAGCCCCTTGGTCAAAACCCCCTTTGCAGAATCCGAATCAGAATCCGAATCCGAATCCGAATCCGAATCAAATTGCAAATAAAAAAAATATATCGATTCGTACAATGCATTTGGCGGAAGGTCCAGGGGGTTTTATTGAGGCAATGTGTACATTGCGAAAAAACCCATTGGATATTTTTGTGGGAATGACATTGATCAATTCAAATGACACGAGTGTCCCTGGATGGCGTAAAATCAATCAATTTATGACTAAACATCCACAAATCAAATTAGAAACGGGTGCTGATCAAACCGGTAATATCATGAACCCTGAGAATATAATGCATGTACGGACAACATTTGGTGGGTCAATGTCATTAGTGACGGGGGATGGGGGATTCGATTTTTCGGTGGATTACAACAAACAAGAAATATTGAGTGCGAAATTGATTTTTGCGCAAATTTGTATGGCGATTGCTGTATTGCGTGAAGATGGACATTTTGTGGTGAAAATGTTTGATTTATTTAGTCGCGTGTCAGTGGAAATGTTGTATTTATTGAGTATTTTGTTTGCCGAAGTTCATGTGGTAAAACCGTTCACCAGTCGTTATGGCAATTCCGAAAAATACATTGTTTGTAAATATTTTCGAGCGACGCAGCCTGTAGTGGACATATTATTGGGGAAAATGGTGGATGAGGTATTTTCCTGTTCAAAGGCATGCTCGTCCAGTCCGAATGTCGCTGGTGCTTCGTCGTTGGACCAATGTTTGACACGGATATTCGCATTCGATATTCCCATGTTTTTCTTGACTAAATTAGAAGGTATTAATGCATTGTTGGGGGAACAACAAATCAATAATATACAGACGACATTACATTTAATTGAAAACAAATACAAAACGTCCAAAAAAATCGATACAATACGCAGCAAAAATATCCAGAAATGTATTGCGTGGTGTAACGAATTTAATGTTCCATTCAATCCCGATGCCAAAAAATCCAACATTTTCCTATAATATAACCCCCCCCTCTCCTAGTATGTATATATACATTTTTTTTTACGTAATTGGAAAAAAAAATATATATAGGTAGATTATAAGATTCAAAAAAAAATATATATACATCATATACATTTTAACAATGGATTTGCCTTCGTCGATAACTGATCAAAAAGCAGAAAATGAATTGATTTTTTATACTGCGAATTGTATACCCGCCGATTCTGATGATTTGAATCCGAATCCGAATTTGAAACCCGAATTAAAAACAAAAACAAAAGGAGATTCTTCATCAAAATTATGTTGTATAATATGTCTAACTTGTACAATATGTCCCTGTTTATATGGATGGAGATGTGTTGAATGTTTCATTGGTCCAAAAAACAGTCAACATTGTTGTAATTGTATGTTCCGTACAGGCTATAATTGCTACAGTAACTGCTGCAATAAACAAAACAAAGACAAAGAAAAAGAGAAAGACAAAAACGGAGAAAAAGAAAAAAGCAAAAAAAAAGAGAGAAGCAAAGAGGAATTGGATTTGGATGCGGAATTTGAAATGAAAATGAAAGTTCAAGAAGATTTCATGAAGAAATATTATGAAGAACGTAAATTGAAAAGAGAAATGTATTTGAAAGCCCAACATAAAAAACAAAAACAAGAACAACAATATCACATGAATAATTTTATGGAATTTATGATCCCTCCCGATTTTACATTAAATTATGATCACGACTTTGAAGGAAAAGAAAAAGAAAAAGAAAATGAAGATATTATCGTTTTTTTATAAAACCTCCAAAATGTCTAAAATCTGTCTACACATTTCCCCTACAGGCAACCCCTTATCGCTATTTGAAAGTTCGATCATTTTATTGCGTAAATTCATAACAAATACGGGATTTTTAAACATTGCGATCCACATTTTCAAACTGGGAATTTCATTATAATTTCTCATAAATTCAAATTCACCAATTGCTTTTGCATTTGTTACATCGGTGGTTGTTAAATTACCAATATCGGCAAGATTGATTCCCAATTGCATCGCTAAATCATTTGGAACACCACTTGATTCTCCCGGATATACATTTTTATCAATTGAACTTTCTTTTACTGCTGCTGCGGCGGCGCTTACAGCGCCGACGGCACCAGATACTATCGCTTTAGCTAATTTCACGGTTCCATGTACGGTGGACTCTATTGCCCCACTGATTAGACGACTGCCTGTAGAGATGATATTCTTGCCAGTCATTCCTTTATTTCGTCCAATGATTTCAACCAATTTTGCCTGAATTTCCTTGTTTTCCAGGGTTATTAACAATTCGTCGATAGTTGGAACCAATCGATACGTATACAATGTTTCCGCCAAACTAATTTTGCTTCTTGGTATTTGTTGCAAATGACGCGGGACACACGATTCCTTGTACAAATATGCCGCCGTTTGGACATTTCCCCCACCACCCCCAACAACAACATTATCCCCTACAGGCTTATTATGCATTGGATTTTCCACTGTTTCTTCTTGTACAGGTGTTTCTTGTACAGGTGTTTCTTGTACAGGTGTTTCTTGTACAGGTGTTTCTTCTAAAACCGGTTCTTCTACAGGTGGTGTTTCAGTAAAATGCATGGCGAGAATTATTTCACGCAACGTTGGAGGAAACCCGCGTTTATTACCACCACCTTTTTTAGGTAAAGGTATAATAGGTGTATTTTTATCCAACGAAGTTTTATCCAACGAAGTTTTATTCAATGAAATGGCAACTGTAAATCCCAATGGAAGTTGAATCGATTGTTTTGTTGCTTGATCCGTGATGGCAGAAATCGAATCAGTTTGTTTACTGAGTTGAAGAATATCTGTTTTTACCGCCTTGTATACAGAAATAAAATCACGAATAAAAAGATCGCGGTCTAAAAAGAGATACACCAATTCAGCCAATGTTGGAGGAACCGTGACCAATTTCATTTTTTCATAAGGTAATACATGAAATTCAGGATTTTTACAATTATCACGCACAGATTCACCCCCAACCATCCTTTTCTTTTGCGTTTTCCTCATTTTCATCTTCATCCTTTTAACAGCGGATGACGATGATCTCTTTATTTTCTTCTTTCCTGTTTTTTTCCTTTTTTCCTTTTTTTCCATTTTTTTTTTCCTATTTTTCCAGATAGCTCAAAACTCACACAAAATTTTTTATTTTTATTATAATTATAAAACAAAATTTATAATAAAATTAAATATGAATTACATTACATTACATTACATTACATTATACACCACGAACACGTTTATACAATTCCAATGCGACCAACCCTCCGGCAATTTGTGAAAGAACATAAGGCAAGACCTCATTTACAGGCAAATTACCAGAAGCGGACATAATCAGAGTTACAACAGGATTGTAATGTCCACCGGAAATAGGACCACCTAACAACATTGCAAGACCAAGAGCCAAACCAATTGCAAGAGGATTACCTGTAGCAGCAACTATATAAATGAAAAAGGTTGTTCCCAAAAATTCAACTAAATAACGATTCATCCCTTCTTTTTTTTTTCCTTTTTCTTTTTTTTTAAATTAAATAATATATTTTGTTTTTGAAAAAAAAATGTTATAAAATAATTTTGATTTATTATGTTATATATTTATTTTTTTTTACGTTTGAGGTCTGGAAAAATGGGAAAAAATAAAATTCACATACCATTTGCTTTACGAATCATTTGATAACTGATAAATAATGCCAAAAAAGTCAATGAACCATAATAAACTTTCAACAACACATCATCTTTTGGTATAATTGATTCTGTTATTGGACGCACGATTGGTTTATTATCCGGATTCGGATTCGGATTCGATTCGGGATTCGAATTTGTTTGAATCACATAAAATTGTTCAATCCCCGTGTGATCATCCTCTACAGGCGTAATTTCAATATAGTTTTGCATGTCATCATATTGTTGTTGATGATGATTCGGTGGTAAAAACAAATGATTCATATATGAACTGATTATCATTACATCTTCATCCGGTGGATAATTACACGCTTCCTTTTTTTCTTTATTCATTTTGATTTTACCAAATTCATTCACCGTCTCAATATTTTGATAAAAATCGCTGTACATATTCTCTCCTTTTTTTTATGTTTATTTTGTCTTGGTTATATATTATTTTTTTATATAATATTATATAATTTAATTATATATATATTTTGCTATATTCTTTTGGTGTTTCGTTTTTTATTTTTATTATTTTTAAAATTTTAAGGAGAAAAAAAAATATTAGAATAAATAGAGATGACGTCAATGAAGTTCAATTATTTACAAGAAATGAAATATGTTTCTTGGAAAGGGACTGATCAAACAAAACTCGCACTCCTCCCTTCTCACACAACCCCCTATTACAATGGAGATCCCAATATTCCATCCAATGAAACAACAACGTATATCCCCCGTACAAGCAAACTTTACATCGCAAACGGTCCACATTTCCCTGCAAAACCGTTGAAACATTATCGGTATTCTTACGGACCGTCTCGCGTCGTCAAATCAGCTAAACACAAATATTTGATTGACAAACTCTTGTCCCCCGGCGGTTCCACCAACACCCAATCCGTTTCCGATAGTCAATGTAATTCCCTACAGGCATCACACGGAGGGTTTTCCATCGCCAACTATTTCCACGTCCCCAATTCCATGACTGAAGTGCCACCTACCAATAAACCAGCCCATTATTGTACCGCAGCAGATAAAGCCCGTAGGAGAGTGCGCACCAAAGCATCCGTCGACAAAACATATTATCAAACAAAACATGCACATCTCGAAAACCGATGCCAATTATTCAAACAACGTCAATACAACTTTTTAAATGACGGCGACAGCACCATTAAACCTGGCGAACCTGGATCCGAAGCCAATACCTATTTAGCCAATTGTCCAAGCAGTTCAAAACCAGGTTGCAGCAAAGTGGTTTACAAACCAAACAATTGGGTTTTCGGCGTCCAAGGATCCGTTTCCAGCAGTTGTCGTTTAGCCAAACTCAAATATGACAACATCACTTGCAACGGCGCCACTTTCACTTCCGCTTATGGACGCTCGGTTTGCAGTGCAAACCAATACGTCGGCGCCATGACCATGACTGCCGACACTCCATATACACTCAAATTAAATGTCGAAAAACCATTGTGTACTACCGGCTCCGTCACTGAATCCGTCAGACGCGCAATCGAACGCCGTTCCGTCTTTTGCCGCCAACATTTCGAAGGCGACCCCACTGTTCCAAACAGACCTTTAAACGTAAGCGCCATCGGGGGCGATGGAGTCGCCACCATTTATTTCAGTGCTCCAGACTTTGACGGCGGGGCTGACATCTTATCATACACCGTGACCTCTATCCCTGATTATATCACCTTTACAGGCTTCACCACTTCCCCCATCACCCTCACCGGATTGACCAATTATGTTCCTTATGTGTTTACCATTGTCGCCACAAATAGGGTGGGCAACTCTTTACCTGCCACAACAGATACAGTCATTCCTGCCCCTGAAATCATTGACCCATCCGGGGGCATGTTAACCGCCTTCCACGTCGTCACTTTTTACGATAATTCCGATACAACCAATACCACTTTTAATAACCCATTCAACAAAATATGTACAGACTCTTTGGGCAATTATATTGTTGCCGCTTATTCACGCTCAGACACACTCATCATCAATCAACCCGAAGAAGATGGAATTTACCAAAACCAAGCAATGACCAAAACATTTGTCGGCACCGACAGCGTAACCCAAAGTTCAACAACATACTCCACATACAACATCGCAATCATTAAATATTCCTCTACGGGCACACCTGAATGGGAAGCACAAATCGGCGGCGACACAAATAAAGGAAACACCATTTATGATTTAACCGCAGATTCTAATGGAAACATTTATGCCCTCGTAGGACACGCACAATCCACTGTTACATATTACAATGCAGACGAAACCGCATTTGGATCTATTACAAACAATTTCAAATACGGCAATTTCACACCCGCGAGATATTGTTTGATCAAATACAACTCATCTGGCCAAATCCAATGGATCAACTCCATCACCGCTGGTGACAATAATAACGAATATTTACTCATCAACGCCGGTAATTTAATTGTCGACAATGACGATAATGTATATGTCTCTTGCCAAATCCTACGCGCAGGGGGAGGCGATGGCCCATCTTCCATAAAATTTTACAAATATGACTCTGTCGTTGCAGGTGTTGTCCAAATGACGCTCGTAACATCCGACAGTTACGCATTCGGTCTAGTGAATGGGGTCTCCGAATCCCATCGTGGCATGTTAATCAAAATAGTATCCTCTACAGGCAACTATGATTGGATATCCAGAATCGCAATTCCATCCGCTTACGGCGAACAAAACGGCGGATCAGTTAATGGCAATATGGTCGTCGATTCTGACAATAACATCTATTTATGTCTAAACTCAAACTCCGGTGCTTCATCCCCTACTTGCAACATTTATGACGGTATTTCAATGACCACATCTAGCCCATTACCTGCCCTTACAGGCATCCCTTATACTCGTCTCGATTTACGCGGCAACAGTTACAATCCATCTCTTCCACAATTTCATCGTTTCGTAGCCATTGTCAAATACAATAGCAGTGGTGTATATCAATGCGCAACCACAGTACATCAATTAATCAATTTAAATACAACTCTCAATATGAATGGAATGATCGGAATCGACAAAATAACGGATTCAATTTACATGACATTCAATGCACAAGGTTTCGTTGGAACAAATTCCGGTAATGGCAATCAATTAGATAAATTATACATCGACAATTTCTCATCGAATAATACCAACGGATCAAATCGCGACGTTTTCGTAACCAACGCATTTTACATGACACTTGCTCAACCACAAACCATCATGGCGATTGTCAAATATGATACATCCCTACAGGCACAATCCATGGCGTACATTGATACACCTGGTGGCAATACTGTTTCTAGACCAATGGCCAGTAGAGTCGGAAATGTTTATGTCATGACAACCATTAAAGATAATACGGGACCCAAAACGGTGTATACATTCAATTCCATTAACGGATCTAATGAAGCAGTATTTGACGAAAATGTTGGCATCATCCCCGAAAATCAAAATAAAGATGGGTTTTTCGTTTCATTTACAAGAGAACTAAATAATATTTCATGGGTTGTTCCAATCAATACTTCCGATAATTTAGATGAAACTGGATTTATGGCGGCGATTGATACACACAGTAATGTCTATATCGGTGGAAATGCAATTATTGACAAAACCGCAACATCCAACTTTTTAGAAATTTATAATTATGAACCAACCAATGGCGATATAACCTTGTTTGGAAACGTCGAAGTTACAAATGCAACCGACAGAATCGGGTTTGTTGTCAAATATGGATTCATTTAAAGATAAAAAAATTATTATATTATAAATTAAATCAAATTTTAAATCTTATAAAATCTTATAAAATCTTATAAAATAAGATGAGCATAATTGTTAGCAAACCACGCCTAGTTGAATTTCAACAATCCATTGTTAAGCTGAGTGATGAGGTAAGAGAAGGTTATGTGGTAGATATTCGTCGATTAGAAGATGCAGTTATAAATGTAGTAAGATCTTTTGCGGAATTAAACCCAAGTAATAATACTATTAGTGAAACAGATAAATTTAGTGTCAATGAAGATAAATTAAGACTTTTACATCAAAGCATAACGTATCTTGCAGATCAATTTGTAGAAGGCAGATGCGTAGATGTAAGGGAAACAGAGCGACGCATTATACATCTTTGTATCTGTTGGTTTAACTTAGGAAAACCTAGTATAGTATAGTGTAGTGTTGTGTTGTGTATATATGTAATTTTAAAAAAATCAATCAATCAATGAAAAAAATTAGTTAAACAGTTTCTATGATCCATGGGGCATTTTTTGTTCCACCATCATAGCGGACAACGTGTCCTTGTTGTAACATCCATTCACCTAAATTGCAATCTTTTTGATATACATCGGCTAAAATACGTCCATATTTTTCGTTTCCGACATTTTTTAAATTTACCCATTTATTTAAAATACGATCAGACAATGCTTTTTGTGCGGCAACCGCTAATGATTTTTCGTGTTCGTTTTTGGATTTTAATTCAGGTGCATCAATCCCACGAATACGAACGGACCATCTATAAACAGTCGCGTCAATTTGAGAACAGACCGTAATGGTATCTCCATCATAAACTTTAATTACAAAAACACGATCGAGGTTCGGCATGTAGGGGATTGTGTTGTCCCAGGTCCATCCGGGATCGTCGTCTAAATTCGGTATATTACAACAACATACCAGCGATCGACATCCAAAATTAAATTTAATGCATTGAAATTGGTTCAATTCATTTTCAAAGCATGCAAAACACGAAATACATAGACAATTTAAAAAACAACACGCATCATATTTTTTTTTCTCAGTTCGAAACAAATCCATTTTTTTCTAGTTTTCCAGTTAATAAAATAAAAATAAAAAAAGTTTATTTAAATAGAAAATACATAATTGTTAAAAAAAAAAAAACACAACTAATAAAACAAATTTTGATTCAAATTTTTTTTTTAAAAATATGTTTAATTTTGTTAAATCCTTTTTTTCTGGTTCACGACCACAACCACAACCACAACCACAACCAAAACCTCAAGAACAAGCGCAACAACAACAAGATTATGAAATTGAATCGAATCGCGATATTCAAATCCAACAAGAAGAACAAAAACAACAAACCATGCGCAATCTTCTGGATACCAAATACGAAGAAATGCAACATGCACAATCCGAAAATCCCCATTTAACATCATCCCTACAGGCTTATTCCCGATTTTACCAACAACAAATAACTGACAAAACAACCATTATTTCAAATATCGACCGTATTTTAAATGCAATTGAACAACTTCTAAATGACGACACCGTCCAACCATTCAAAAAACAAAATCTCACCGAACGCAAAGTCAAACTCACCAACAAAAAATCATCCCTACAGGCCGAAATCGATAAAATACAATCTTTACAACACCCACCGCATTTAGAACCCCTAGACGAAAATAAAGATGATGAAAGAAATGAAGAAGCTTCCGGACCTGCCTTTGAAGAAGAAATTGATGTCAGTATCACCGATGAAGAACAAATGAATCCCGATCAAAATCAAGATCAAAGTTTGCCTGTAGAGGATAATGTTCCCGAGGTTCCCGATAATTTAGATCAAGGTTTAGATGATAATGTGGTTGATGTTATTCCCGATCAAGATCAAAGTTTGCCTGTAGAGGATAATGTGGTTGATGTTATTCCCGATCAAGATCAAGGATTGCCTGTAGAGGATAATGTGGTTGATGCGAATCCCGATAATTTAGATCAAAATCAAGATCAAAGATTGCATGATAATGTTTCTAATAAATTTCCAGATGAATTTCCAGATGATCTAAAAGGAAAAGAAAAAGAAGAAAATGAAAAAGGGATTCTGGAAAAGTGAAAAAAAGAAAATTGAATAAGAAAAATATTTTTATTTAGAAACATTTTTCTTCTATCTGGAAAAGTTTAAAAATTAAATTTAATTCTGGAAAAAATCTTGACGAAAAAAAAAATGGAAAAAGAAAAACCAACAGTGACAATTAATCTGGTAGGTGGGTTAGGTAATCAATTGTTTATGATTTTTACCACGATCGCGTTTGCCCGTAGGAATCATTTGCAATTCCAATTCCCAGCATCTATTCCACATGATGTCAATGGAACCGCCACACAACGTTTCCCCTACTGGCATACCATGTTTCGTACACTCGATAAATACACTGTGCGCAATCCTTATATTGATTGTCAGTTGATACAAATGAAAGAACAGGGGTATCATTATTGTCCGTTGCCACAAGTTAGCGATCATGATGATTCTGCAGATGTAGATAGAAAGATCGTGTTTGTGTTGAATGGGTATTTTCAATCGCCTTATTATTTTATGGATTATTACAAGGAAATTTACGATTTATTGGATATTACAAGTATGCGCAATATTCTCAAAATGATATATGACGACGAGATCCCGTTTAAAAATACGTGTTCCCTTCATTTCCGGTTAGGTGATTACAAACATCTTGCGCCATATCATCCCCTTTTGTCAACGGATTATTACGTAAATGCTGTTGAATATTTAACCACGAAATGTCCAAACCTGACCACCGTTCTTTATTTTTGTGAAACGGAAGACCATGCGCAAGTAGAGAAAATGCATTTGTTATCCTTACGGGCTAAATTTCCGAAAATGAAATGGATCAGGGCGGAACGAATGTTGGCTGATTGGGAACAAATGATATTGATGAGTTGTTGTGCGCATCATGTGATCGCCAACAGTTCATTTAGCTGGTGGGGGGCATTCCTAAATATTGATGATTCCAAATCCAAACAAGTGTGTTATCCGGATGTTTGGTTTGGACCGGCACTTCACTATCACAATACGAAAGATTTATTTCCAGGGGATTGGACTAAAATTTCAAATAATTGTAAATAGATGATCCCTTCTTCTTGTTCTTCAACTTTTTAGCAATAGATGAAGATGAAGAAGAATGAATGGGTGAAAACTCTTTATTCCATAATTCATCGGCTTCGGCTTGTTCCTCATTGCCTGAAGTTATTTCGTCTCCTACAGGCAGAAATTCTTGGAAAACAACATTTGATTTTGTAGCGATATTGTATGTTTCGAATGATTCGGGAACATTGTGACCGGTTTGGAAATCAATAATATCGACCATGATTACACTTTGGCCTAAATCGGCGTTTTCGCTTGTAGGGGAAATATAATATTTGATGTTTTTGAGTGTATTGAGTCCGTCAATGGACCATTTGTTTTTGTTATAAGAGGATTGTTCGGCGCGGGCTTTTTCGTCACGGTTCATTTGACGGTGGAGTCCTTCCAATAAATGAATCACTTGCATTGCCTCTATAGGATAAAAATGGGAACGGTCTATGATCAGACCCTCTACTTGACACCGCTTGTAGAGGGCATTATCTTCGTATCCCCATGCCCACAAATTGGGGTAACCATTGATTCTTTCAAAATCATTTCCAGTGATGGAAACAATGCCGCCGAGGGTCGTTTCATAACCGTAAAAATGTTTCACGGTTCCTTGTGTCGTGCGATAATTCCACAGGTTTTTCTTGTAGGGAAGTGTATCTACGTCATGGAACACGAAACTGATGTTTTTGTAATGATTCGGGTAAATTCGTTTAACTGCGTGGAATCCAATATTACGCATTGCACCACGATTAAATGGTCGGGTGTCTTTTTGATGCGCGAAAAAGATTTGGAATGATGATGGCGGTTCATCTTCTAAAATATAACGAATGTATTTCAAAAAGAAATGTTTATGGTATTCTCTGTCCCTGTAAGGAATAATTAAGACAAATTCAGGAATGATTTCATTTGTACGCATGGTTTATATTCTATTTTTGTTGCGTTTAATGTATTGTATGTATGTGTGTGTGTGTTTTTTTTTTCGTTAATTACTTTCTTATTAGATTGTTTATTTAAGTTTTTTTACGCTAAATAACATAACATAACGTAAATTGAAATAAATATCAAAATGGAATTAAATGAAATATATTTATATATACAGAATTCAGGAATCAGGTCCCTTATTTTTTGGACAAATTGATTGCATGAATGACTTTATTTGCCATGTTTTTTTTCATTTGTTGTAATCGTTGAATAATATTATATTTTTGGATAATCATATCGGGGATTAATTCTTTTAAATGTTTGACTAATTTATGGAAACATTTATTGATGGTGACTTCGGATATTTCGCTCACTACATGTATGTCGCGTTTTCCTATATTTAGACCAAATAGGAAAGATATAAAATAAATGATGCCCGCGGCGATGGAATGTGGGGTATTTTCGGGGATAATTTGGTGTTTGTCAATTTGAATAGCCACAAATTGACAAATGCGGGTCATTTCTTGGGTGATATTTAATTTACTGCAAAAACGGTCAATGAATGATTCGGGACGCGTCAAACATAAAACGGTTTTTTCATCATTTTCTAATTGGTGTTCTTGATTATTTAGAATAAACATTGCGTTTTTGCATCCTTTGGTTGAACATTTATGGTCTAAATTAAATATGCCCGCAATTTCTTTCGCTGTACGGGGATTATCGTTGATTCGACAACTGATGTAAATGGACGCTGCTAAAATACCGTCGCGATTCAATCCGCGAAAGGTTTTGTGTTCAGATATTTTCTTGTAATATTGAATTGCATCGTCGATTATATTTTTATTGATTCCAGCGTTTTGCGCCATCACGGTAATGGTTTGGAAATCGTCGTATTGGGATTTTTCCTTGTAGGGCATTGATTGCCATTCAATATAACGTTTGATTTTGCGCATTTCATAACTCGCCCCCGGTGTCGCCAACATTCTCCCACCGAAAGATGACTCTTTTAATAATGGATTGATGGGGACACCACAACGGGTTGGATCATCCGCCGAACAATTTTCCGACCCGAAAAACCGCCATTCCGCCGTTTGATCCATAATATCCATATACATCACCGCACATTTAGTATTAGAACATGAATAAAATCCCTCGTCATTTTGAATCAAAATACTATTGCATTCTTTACATAAATCCATCTCATTTTCGTCACCGACTAAATGAAATTCTCCTACTTGCAACTCGCTAGGAATTGGCGAATATTCCCCTGGATTCGATGACGCATCCGATTCAAATAAATTCCACCAATGTTTAATTTCCTCCTCCGATATTTGGTCCCGTTTGTGTTTTTTCGTCATTTTCTTTCGATTTTGGATGGATGGTTTGTTGCCTGTAGGAGAAATCTTTATTGGATTGTTTTGTGGAGGAAGAGGAGGATCATTTATCTCTTCTTCCATAAATTCTTCTATCACCATTTCAACTTTTTTCTCCATTTTCTCTTTTCTCTCTGATCCTTTTCTCTTTTCTCTTTTCTCTTCTGGAAAAAATCATCTGGAAAAAATTATCTGGAAAAAAACAAAAATAAAAAGAATTAGAATTAGAATTAGAATTTTTCTTTACTTTTTCTTTTCTTTTCGTAAAGTAAAATTAAAAAACGATCGATACAATAGAAACAAACACATATATAAAAAAAAATGGGTGGATTTTCATCAAAAATATCATATAATCAAGAAGAAATTAAAAAAACACTTGACAAAATAGCGGTTGATATCATTTTTTTACAAAATGAATCAGACAGTCGCGCACTCATGGATCAAGAAAATTGCAGTCAAATGGTCGTTATCACAACAGAAATGTTGAAATCATTAACACCTATCAAATTACAAGGACAACTTCATTCCAATGATCCGTCCCCCACCACTGTCGATACAATCGTCGGACGACCAGATTTCTATAACAAATTATTTAGCCAATATTATGACCAAACCGCTAAACAAAGTTTATGTAACGGTCTCGCACGTTTTTATGTTAAAGTTGCACACACCTTTGCATCTATCAAATTAGCCGTTCAACCCGTTTATGAAGGAGAACCCGAAACAACAATGCCTGTAGAGGATTATTCCAGTCAAGGTCAAGACGAAGGTCAAGACGAAGGTCAAGACGAAAGTCAAGACGAATCAATGTTACCAAATATTCCTCCTCCTGATGACGATTTTGATAAAAAATCCCTTTCCGTTAAAGATTTATCCCGTATTCTTGATTCTCCTCCTCCTTCTTCTACGTCCCCTTTAGATGGTGAAAATTTAATTAGTAAACAAGAACAATACATTTCCCCACCCACGACTGAATCCACCTCAAATATTGAAGACAGTGATATATCATCTCCTACAAGCAATATGTCTGAAGTTGAACCTGTAGAGAATATATCATCTCCTACAAGCAATATGCCTGAAGTGGAACCTGTTGGGGATATATCATATCCTACAAGCAATATGCCTGAAGCGGAACATGTAGAGGATATATCAGCTCCTACACCAATAGAACCGGCAGTGGAACCTGTTGGGGATATATCATCTCCTACAAGCAATATGCCTGAAGTGGAACCTGTAGAGGATATATCATCTCCTACAAGCAATATGCCTGAAGTGGAGCCTGTTGGGGATACATTATCAAACAACGCTCCTGTTATTGAACAACCTATCGTTGAAAAATCACTTAGTATTGCAACGGAAAAGAAGGAAGAGGGTTCGGACAGCACTCCCTTAGAGAAAGAGAAGAAGAAGGAGGAAGGATATGTTGTGTTGCCATCGCGTGATCAAAAGGAATTGAAATTGTTGCGTGGTGGAAGTGATCCGTTTTTCAACATGTATTTAGGTAGAATTCAAAATTATTTTATGAATGGAGGAGAAGAAGGGGAAGGGGAAGATGAATCACCACCTATTAAGGTCAATAATCCACTTCCTGGACTAATCTATTCTCCTACAGGCCTTAACCAATATAGGATTAAACATTATACACTTTGTAGGGATTTATACAATGATTTAGTTCACATTCCAGGAGGGAAAAAGAAAGGAGAAGAAGAAGAAGTGACGAATGAGTTTTTCAAAAACCAAGATGAAAAGCTAAATATTCGTCCTGGATTTTGTCGTATTCAACCAGATGGTTCTAAAAAGACATTTACGGATTCTATTTTGAAAACCAATATAGATGCGCATTTTGCACAAATTAAACGTCTGTTTCTTACTAAATTTGACCCTGTAAGGATGGAATATGTTTTGGATACCGAAGCATTTGAAACGGCGACTAATAAACTTAAAAATGCATTTGAACAAATTTATCCTGGTTCTTCTTCTCCTTCTTTATTACGTAAATCATATATGGATCCTGAAAATTGTACGGACAATGTGTTGTCGGTTCAAGATGTTGCGGTCGATTGGGCAAATAATGACGAATTACATGATTATGTGTCGATCAATCAACAAAAATACATTGACCATTTGTCAGTGATGCGGGTAAATATCGAAAACAATGAAAAAACCATTATCGATATTTTGTCTAAAATGTTTGTCATTGATGAATCCGACAATAAATTTATTCTTCATCCTGATTTAAATGAAATCAGTATTTTACCGATTATGACACAAACCAGGGATTTAATTGTCGATATGTATTTACAATGTGAAGAAGATTACATTGAAGCGCTGAATATTTATGAAGCAATGCTAAATGATTTATTACTTCATCAAGTTGAATTGTCGACGTCTTCTTCTTCCTCTTCAATTTTTTCATAATAATTTTTTTTCCATTTGGGCAAACATATCGTCTTTGTATACAAAGACACCACTTGGTTTGTAATTCTCTACAGGCCTATATGATTTAATTTCCTTATTTTGTTGTTGCATTTGTTGTTGTTGTGGTTGTTGCTCGTAGGAAGGAAGTGCAGTGGACAATAATCTGTTATGTTCATCTTCATCGGGTCGTTTAATGATGGTTCCATAACCGTCTAAAACATATCCCGTTTTTTTCTTTATTTCATCACGCACGTAGGAAGGAACCCAATGATCCCATGAAATAAATAAAATATTTGGAGCGTAAAATTTGACTTGGAATCCATTTTCAGTCAAACAATCGATTAAATAGGCAATACATTCACCATGATTGTATTTAGGTGATCCATATATGATTTCGGGAACATGAAACCAACAAAATGCATCATTGATTTTTTGACGTGATATTGTTTTTATACGGGTATGTATTCGATTTAATAATTTATTAAATGTTCCTAATGTCACTAAATTGTGTTCTTTTTTTTTATTATACAATTCATCTAAATCTATTTTTTGTTTCAATGTTTCATTATTTTCATCGTCGTAATACATTCTCTCTCTTTGTCTTTTCTCTTTCTCTCTTTGTCTTTTTTTCCTAAGTATTTTTTTTTCTTTTTTTTCCAGAGTATTTTTTTTTTATTTTCGTTTTCCTATTTTTATTTTTTTTTCCAGACCTTTTTTTCTTTAATCAAAATATATTTTTTCTTAATGGAAAATCATGAAAAATAAAAATATATATTTCCCCTACAGGCTAAACTTCAGTTCTGAGAAAAAAAAAAGATTGTTTTAGGAGAGAAAAAAAAGGATAAAAGATGAACAATCCAAAAAATCCAGTTGACTCTGAAAAAGAATTCATGAATCTTGAATTGCAATTGAAAAATGATTTGAAAAAAGAATTGGACAATTATAATTCGCGTCTACCTTTTAGTAATGTTGAAATGGATATCAATGCGACAAATATTGTTAAAACCCTAAGATTTAATGGACATCCGATCAATCTATTTTATTGGGATGATGATGAAAATTTTTGTTTATTTGATATTTATGTTAAGATTCGTAAAAAAGACCAATATCCATTTACCAGTAAAGATATATTGTCTTTGATGAGAATAATTTTTATGGTTGAAATTGCTTCTCATTCACAAAATCAATATTTCAGAGATTTTTCAACGGCTTTATTTTTTGATTTGATTAATGAACAAGATGTTTTATTTGACGAAAACACGTTGTATTTAAAATTGTTTTCTTTCAAACACTTGCCATTCGGAGTTTCCGTACTTTCAGATGGATTAGGATCGTTATTCATCTCTTGTCGTTCAGAGTATAATGAATTGGAATTATATGATATGGATATAATTCTTTCAGGCTGTAATTCAATTCATGAAACAACACATTTAGATCCATTGAAATATTTCATAATTAATAATAAACAATCTACCACATTTTTGATTTATAATGATGAAAAATATTTTGGATCTTTTCCAAAAAGATTTAGTGGATCTCAAATGTTGTTATTTATTGTTTATCCAGAAGTTGATCATTTTGATGATGAACTCGAAAGAAATGAAATTGAATCAATTGTATTTAAAATGCGTAATCGTGGTTTCATGTGTTTTGAAAACGACGAATTAATAAAGGCTTCTTTTTTAGGGATTGACATGTACATATTATGTTTTGATGAAAAAATAAGAGACATTCATACATTTAGAAAATATATTAATTTGGATTTCGATTTCGATTTCGATCCAGAGAATCAATTTCATCGAAATCAATTTGAAGACGATGAAACATTCATTCAAATAAATACATTTTGTTATTGCAAAAATACGAATTTAAGATTATATATTAATTCAATTGAAATAAACAGTTTCTTGAAAAAAAAAATGGTTTAATCATACGCAACCCATGAACGTGGGAAAAACACGTCACTCAGCGCGAAATAAGTAAAAAACAAAATCGCCCCCTTTGTGGAAAAGGTTAAAAACATACAAAAGAGTAGCAGAAATAAGTTGTGTGAAATAGACGAAGAACGACCTGAACCTAATCCTGTATCCAAATACAACGGCACATATTTTACAACCAATAATACCATTAACAAATAGATTAATAAAAATCGATAAGACAAATTATTTGCACCCGATACAAACGTAATTAACCAATTGATTATAAATATACTGATGGCCAATTTTATCACATTCATATAATTATTGCCACCTTCGATATAAGTACACATGTTGTTACTATATTTTTCATTGTTGTTCAATTTATTGTCACTCGTATAGGCAATGGATAATACGGTTCTTTCTGATTGATCATCTTCGTTTGGGGGTACTTGATGAACAGTGGTGCCGCCATTGAAAATGGCGGCATCCCCTTCATCGAAATGTACGGAATTTACATTTCCCGCTATATCTTTACATTGCAATGGACTAATCCCCCCCTTTTTTTTGATACAAATAATGACGTTGTATATTTCATTTAAATTTTGGGGATCAACATGCCATAAATGTTGGGAATATTTGCCATGATATACGTAAATGGTTGCCTTATTACTACCGAGATAATATAATTTCTTCCCGATGATTTGTTCATACTTTTGTCTGACCTTTTCAGAAATTTCAGTGATAATCTGTTTTTCATTTTCACTAAATTTATCACAACATTGATGGGTGGTTGTATTTTTCCTGGAAAAAAAGGGCACGTCATTGTTTTCTGGAATATGAATTGATTGTAGTTTTTTCACATCTTCTTCATTCAACATCTTTTTCGCCGGTTCACAAAATGGTTTTAATTTATTTTGATATGTCAAACTATCTGTCCGCCTGTACATATTAATTAATCTCCTTGTGAAATTTTGTTCATATAAATCCATCCATCCTGAATAATCGATACTAAACAATAATAAAAAATAAACGAAAATGGTCAAATATTCGTTACCCCCGCCATAAAACTTGTTTCTTTGTTTTATAAATTGATTAATTAAATTTTGTATTTTCATATATTTAAACCTTTTTTTTTTCAATTTGTCTCTCGATAATATAATATATATGTGTATAAAAAAAAATATATATATTATGAAGGGTATGTTGGAAACACCAATTTCTTAATATTCTCCTACTTGCTTCCCTGTAGGAGGAAATATATTGATAGTGTGTCCTGACATTTATTTATTTTTTTTTGGTTTTTTGATTATTTTTTTGTTTGTGAAAACGGCGTTGGCGCCTTTTCGATTTCGTTTTCATTTTATATCCAGCGATTTGTTCGACGGTTGGTTGTAATAAGGATGAGTCCACATTTTTGAATTTATCTGGCATGTTTTCAGGTTCCATTGCGGATTTATCGAATACATTTTTCCATTTAGTAACATTGTTAACATTCCATTTACTGAGATCTTGGTTAAAACTCTTGCATTTATAAAACATAGCTTCCATATTCGTTACGTTGCTAACATTCCATTGACTGATGTCTTGATTAAAACTCTTGCATATTTGAAACATAGCTTGCATATTTGTTACATTGTCTACGTTCCATGTAGTAATGTCTTGATTAAATACTGAACATTTATTAAACATACCTGTCATATTTGTAACTTTGTTGACTTTCCAATTATTTAAAGGTTGATTAAAACTACTACAACCAGCAAACATACCATACATCTCAGTAACATTGTCTACATTCCAACTATTTAAAGGTTGATTAAAACTACTACAACCAACAAACATACCATACATATTTGTAACATTGTCTACTTTCCAATTACTAATGTTTTGATTAAATGTTGAACAATTATGAAACATACCATACATGTTTGTTACATTGATTACGTTCCAATTACTAATGTTTTGATTAAATGTTGAACAATTATAAAACATACCATACATATTCGTAACATTGTCTACTTTCCAATTGCTAATATTTTCATTAAAATTTTGGAATTCATTAAATAAACCTTTCATATCTGTAATTGAAGAAACATCCCAATTTTCAATTTTTCCTTTTGCCCAGTGATTCCAATATCCATCTTCTTTATCAAATATTTTTTTAAATTC
>JACCED010130161.1_pt1 | contig 25820 bp, 25 predicted proteins | sample 7455021 | NCBI WGS metagenome assembly JACCED01 (sample SAMN15323456, study PRJNA562643) | freshwater metagenome | isolation source: river surface water | place: USA:Blue River Watershed | collected 2017-08-19
GCAGGAATAGTAGCGCCTTCTGGAACAGCAGGAACAGTAGCACCAGCAGCACCAGCAGCACCAGTAGCGCCTGCAGCGCCAGCAGCACCAGTAGCGCCTGCTGGAACAGCAGGAACAGTAGCACCAGCAGCACCAGCAGCACCAGTAGCGCCTTCTGGAACAGCAGGAACAGCAGGAACAGTAGCACCAGCAGGATCAGTAGCACCAGCAGCACCAGCAGCACCAGTAGCGCCTTCTGGAACAGCAGGAACAGTAGCACCAGCAGCACCAGCAGCACCAGTAGCGCCTGCAGCGCCAGCAGCACCAGCAGCACCAGCAGCACCAGCAGCACCAACAGCACCAGCAACATCATTGCCAAAACTAGAACCACATCCAATATCATTACCAACAGAAACACCTACTCCTGAAAACATACCAGAACTTTTTCCAATACCAAAACAAACACCAGAAATAGTATCGGACTATGGATTTCCCGATACAGAATTAATAGATGATAGTGAAAATGAGTTACTAATAACTAAAGAAGATATGGATGAATGTATTTCATCAAATCAATTAAATAATGATTATTTTATAAACAATATTTTACCAAAAATAAAAAGATTTGAAGGAACAATTGTAAAGGATCATCATATTAATGATAATAAATATAATTATATCTATGCGACAAGTGATATACATGCAGATTTTAGAAAGTTTGTTCAAATATTAATAACATCAGGTTTAATATCTTGTCCTATAAATCCATATGAGGATATATATAATTATAGAATAATTACTGAATCGGACTGGATTAAAGATAATACTTTATTTATAATAACAGGTGATTTAGTAGATGGTTTAAGAGGACCTAAAAGTAAGTATCAAGATGTTCATGATACCGTTGGTTCATTTGAATTATTACTTCATATGTTAATATATAATTTAAGAATTAAAGCTCATTTAAAGAATTCAGAAATATTATTTACAATTGGAAATCATGACTATTATACAGTTATAAATGGTACAACTATGAATGATAATCCGAACGTTGATGATCATATTGAACTATATATTCATGATAATGTTAAAGATTTTTTTGGTTCAGAAGATAATTGGGTAGATTTAAGATCTAATACATTAATACCATTTTATGAATTATCTCCATATTTATATTTACATCTAGAAAAAGATAAAGTTGTATTTGTTCATGCTGGATTAATAAATTATAACACGAAAACAGATATATTAGAACCAATTGATTTAGATACTTTAAATAACATACAAGAAATAATTAATAGAGATGGTATTAAATTATTAATAGGAGATGATTGGGCAGACTACATAGATAAAAATTTATATGAGGTGTTATTTACAAGAGACTATGCAAAATATGGTGTTGATAATGATGGTAATGAAGACACTCTATTACGTAGTGATATATGTAATACAATAACTAATGCAGGATTAAATTTATTAGTTGTAGGTCATTGTCCAACTATTGAGAATGGAATATATCAAAGAATTGAACTAGAAAATAAGAAAAATAATTTCTATAAAAATTGTGATACAGGTTTATATCCAAAAAACTCAACTAAAGGATGTTTATTTGTTGATTGCAAAGATAATGATAATATTCCTAGATTAATATTTATTGACACAGGTTCATCATTAGCATTTAGAAACACTGATAAATCAGAAATTCTAGAAGAACAAAATGATGATATAAACGCCAATAAATTAAGAGGGATAGAAATATTAAAATTAATACATTCAGACTCAATTCCATCTACTAGACATTTTAATATTATGCAAAGATTTGTTTTATTTAATGGAAAAAATCCAGAGGAAATTAATATTTTACCATAGTAATTATATCTATTATATTATATATGAATAATTATAATATAATATCTCCTTTCCAATTAATAATAGAGTCAGATTCAAAAAAAAATGCTATAAAAAAATTAATTAATGAGAATTATATAAATGATAAAAAAATTGATGAATATTCAAATCAGGTTATATTAGAAGATGAAAATAAAAATAGATTTAATGTTAAAACAATGTTTTATAAAAAATATCATTCTCGCTCTCATTATACTCCTAAAGTTAAAATAACTTTTATTCCTACAACTGCATCTTCTGTATATGGTCTTCCAATATATAAATCATCTGTTCCAATATTATTACGTTCTCCAATTAAGATTGTTCGTCGTGTTTCTCCAGTAGCTTATCCAATAATTAGAAGTCCTATAATTAGACCATCTCTTGGAATTAACTATTTAATACCAAGACCAATATCAGCACCAAGAATAATGCCTGCAGTTATTAATCAACAATTTCCTCCACCAATAAATCCATTACCGGTGCCTACGATGAATGTTGCACCAAGTTTATCTCCAGTTCTGTCTAATAATAAACATTTATTAACTAGAGGAGATATTAGTATTTTAATGACCACATTAGAACCCTATCATTTTAGACAATATGTTGAACCTAAATTAGCAAGAAGAAAAAGCGAATTAAAAATAGATAATAATATAACAGGTAATTATAATGATATATATATTACAAGTGATCTTCATGCAGATTATAGAAAATTAGTTCAAATATTAGTAAATGCTGGTTTAATTAGAATCCCAGTAGGTATTAATTTAAATGATGATGGTATATATGATTATAGAATAATTACAGAATCAGAATGGATAAAACCAAATTCTTTATTTGTAATTATAGGTGATTTAGTAGATGGTAATAGAACTATGTCAGTAAATGATAAATATGGTTCATTTGAATTATTATTACATTTCTTATTATATAATTTAAAAATAAGAGCAAATGAAAATAATTCAGATGTAGTATTTACAATAGGTAATCATGATTTTCATTCAGTATTATTATATACTGAATTAAATCCTTTAATAAGATATATTCATCCTACTGTAATAAATTATTTTAGAGATAATATGACTAGAACTATAATTTTATCACAATTTTATAATGTATCTCCCTATTTATTTCTTAATATTAATAATAATGAAATAGTATGTGTTCATGGTGGTTTGCATAACCCATTTGGTCTTGATAATTTAAATATAGATCGGTTAATAGAACTTCAAAATAATATTAATAGAAATGGAATTAGTGGAATATTAAATAATGATATGTATATAAATAATAAAATTCCTGAAATCGCAACACCGGAAGATATGTATTCAAAAGGTGCATTATGGACAAGATTTTATGCACAATCTACAGACAGAAATGTGGTATGTAATAGTATTAAAGGTTCTAGATATAACTTTATTGTAGTGGGTCATTGTCCAACAAATAACTTTAATACACTTACAAATATAATGGAGAATGATAAGCCTAATCATATTAGATGCGAACGTAATAATAATGATATTATTGAAAATAGTAAAGGTTGTGTTATTGTTGATACTTGTAGAGATAATAATAATGCACCTGTATTAGCATTCGTAGATACATCTTTATCTCAAGCATTTAGATCAAGTAATATATATGATAATCAATTAAGAAATATAGAATTATTACATTTAAGTCATGATAATACTAAACCCAAAATAGGAAATAGAAAATATAATGTTATTTCAAGAATGGAACTTGTCAATAATCAACAACCAAAAGAAATAAGAGTATATTAATAATATGTGTTATGTGCCATTAAAATTTGTTATAAACAAATTTGAATGTTCAATTCGCGAAGCGAATATAACAGTTTATATCCTACGGATTAGTTTGCAATTCAAATGTGTTACATTTGAATTGCAAGTTACCCATATAATAATATTATAATAATTATAATATTAATATATAAAGTATATTATATATATGTCATTTAGTGTAATTTCACCATTTTCAATGATTATAGATGCATCCGACCCAATGTCTGCTGCAAAATTCTTAGTTAATCAAAAAATTATGAGAGATCAAGCTTCTTTAAATAGATTTATCTTACAAGATAGATCTAACAACAGATACGGAGGCCAAGTTACCTTTTATAATAAAGGTGGTCGTCATAAAGCGAAAATTAATTTATTTCCAACAACTGCAAATGATATTAATAGTTTATACTATTCACCTACTCTTGCAACACCAATGGTTGCTCCAATTATGGCAGGAAGACCAATTTATGGAATGGATAATAATGGTGTAGCTGTTAAAGGAATAGTTGGTCCAGGTGGTTTATTTATGCCTCTTAAACCAGCCGTAACACAACCAGCGGCACCAGCGGCACCAGCGGCACCAGCGGCACCAGAAGCATCTGCACCAGCGGCACCAGAAGCATCTGCACCAGCGGCACCCGCAGCACCCGCAGCACCAGCACCAGCACCAGCACCCGCATCATCATCACCATCAGTTCATGTTGGTATTATGACACCATTTGGAGTCGTTGCCTCGCCAAATGTAAATATTGTTAGACCAGTATCTCCAGTATTTGGAGTTAATGTTTCACCAATAATGCCTCCAGCAACTGCAATGTCATCTCTGCCATTTTATAAATCAAGACATTCAAGAGGTTTAATTAATCCAGTTATTGCATCCCCGCCTGTAATGATTGGACCAAGCTCAAATCTTAAACCAGGTTTAGTTGTTGGTCCTGGTTCCTCAATGCCTTCAAGATCAGTTATGATGTTCAAACAACTCTAATAGAAATAGTGGATGGTCCATATGCCTGATTACAATCTATCATATTATTATGTATTGATAATATGTTATATTTATTTCCATTCAAAATAATACTATCTCCTTTCTTTATTATACCTTGTTTTAAAAACCCACAAAAAACAGTTCCAATAGAAGGAATATATATTTTATTAATAATATTAAAAATAATAGAATTATCAAGAGATTCTTTATTACTAATCATATTATTATCAATATATTCTAATAATGATTCAATATCAGAAAAATGTTCATTAATAATTAAATTAAAATCAACTAATGTTAATAATTTGTGTTCTGTGCAAACTCTTTTGGTTTTGCATTTATTAGTTTTCTTTTTACTGACTTCAAAAAATAAATATTTATCATTATTATGAATATATGTATTATAATAACAAAAATTATTATAATTATATTCCAACCCTAATTTATTAAAAATTGGTTTAATTATATCAGTTAAAACAAGTATTCTATATTCTCTAAGATATTCTTTCTTTCTTTTAATAATAACATCAAGCCATATACATTCTTCATATCTATTAATAATAATATTTTCAATATATGAATTACACTCATCAACCATTATTTTAATCATATCTAGAGTATATTCCATCCTTTCTTGTGTAAAATCTTTATAAATAGTTCCATCGTCACATACTCCTAAATAATAATGACATACTCCATTACCTTCATTAATACGCCAATTCATTTGTGCAGCAAGATGATTAAGTTTTGAGTCTGTTAAATTATGTAAATATCTTTTATATTCAATATTACCTTCCTCTATTTCTTCTGGTCCAACTTGCATAAATATAAAATATATTAATAATTATATTTTATATTAAATTAAAAAATAATTTACGTGCTTTTATTTATGAGAACAAAATTTGAATTTTTCCATAAAACCTTCTTGAAAGTATTCATTTGTGAAAAATTCCATAGGTGCAAGTGTCCATACTTCATTATCAGGTCTCGTAAAATATTTCCAATTAGTGCAAACTAAAGAACCACAAGGACAATTACTTAATGTAGTAGAATCATTATACATTTCAAAATCTAATTTTGAAATAAATACATTATATAATCCACATTCTTGGATTATATTATCATATTTTATAAAAGGATATCTGCAATTAAGTCCTAATAAATAATCATGAACTGACTTAATTATACTTTCATCTTGAGCAAATTCTTCAATTATTTTTAATGCTTTGTAAATCTGATGTGTTCTAATATTAAGAATAATATTTCTAATAATTGTCCTTTCATAATTTTCAGTTAAATTATTATTGGTATCATTGTTTGATTCCATTAAACAATATGTAATAAATATACTAACAATAAAAAATATCAATTTTTATTTGTGCAAATAACCTTTGATTGAAATAGAAACGAAAAATCTATGATTTTTCTTTCAATCAATTTTTATGGTTTTTCTAATAAAAATTATCAGTATTAATCTCAGTAGTGGATTTAATTTCTAAATATTTACCTTTATATTTATAATATTTTCTTTTTAATTTATTAATAGTTTCAGTATATTCATTTATCGTATCAGTATCTTCTGAAATAGATATCGCTTCCTCGTTTGTAATATCTCTCGCCAAGAATCCTAAATTAATATTAATATTTTTGAAGATATCTTTTAATTTTATATTAATTCTATCATTAAAAATAATAATTTTTGTATTCATTTTTCCATATTTTATTAATTTTTTATAAAATACATCATTATTATTTTGTTCCTTTATTTTTGAATAACTATATAATATTTTTGATAATATTGAATAATCATTGTTATCTAATTGAATCATATTATTAAATATTTTATTTATATGATTTTTAAAATTTAGAATACATTTTAAGAAATCTTCTTCTTTTTTCAAATAATTTAACATATAAAGTGGTTCTAAAATGACTTTCTTTATTCTATTATCAATATTATAACATTTATTAATTTTACCATCACTTATTATTAAATCTCCACATATATCTTTAATTGAAATAATATATTTTAATAATGTTAGGTCTTTAGAAATATTAATCCATGATAAACTATTAATTATCTGTAAAATAATTATATTATTAGTAAATTTATTTTTAATTGAATCGGTTTTAATAAATAAATTATAAGTATCATTATAAAATAAAATTTTAAAAATAGTAAATAATAAGTAATCATTATATATTTTATAATTGTTTAAACAATTTATTAAATCACTTTGTAATGATTTATAAATTTTATAAATATTATGTAATAAAATTTTAATTTTTGGATTTGATATGTTAAAATGTTTAGCATTAATATTTGTATTGAATTTTAAATAGTAATATAATATTTTTGCAAATGTTTGATTAATAGTTCTTTTATCATAATTTATTGGATAAGTATAATCGTTAATTAATTCATTAAATAATTTTTCATTATAATTTTGATAATTAGAATCGGTATCTATTGTATTTTTAAAATTTTCAAATGATAATTTATGAATATTATTATCTATATTTGGTTCATACAATATAATACTGTCATTATTAATTCCAGAATTAATATTAATTAATGATATCATTAAATTAATAATATTAGGATATTTTTTGAATAACACTTTACAGCCTATTTCAAATAATTTATCAAAATAATTAATAATCAATATATTTATTAAATTTTTAATATTAATATGTTTTTTATATTTTATAGGATAAGCAGATAAATTTTCTTTATTATTATCATTAACAAATATTTTGAGTGTTTTGTTATTTTTCTCATAAAAATAAAATCTTTTTTTTTTAATTAATTTAGGATTATTAATATGTTCAATATGTTCTTCAACTGTAAATGTATTACCAAAAAATTCTACTTTTAATTGTTTAATAAAATTTATTATATGAGTTATTTTACTTGTTTGCGATATATTTAATTTACTATCTAACAAAATTGCTAAACAGAAATTAATATATTTAGATACCCTGTTATAATTTTTATTAATTACAGATTCAGTATTATCATTAATAATGTGACTATTATCATTATTTAATTTTAAAACATTAATTAAATTATTTATATTCATATTGGTATATAATTTATATTTAAGTTCATTTAATAAAATACTTAGAAAATCTGTATCATTATTTGAGGATAATGCTTGGAAAATATAAAAATGGTCACTTAATAATTCTTTATTAATAATATTAAAATATTGAGGGAAAACAATTGGTATTGTATTAATACCAAATGATTCTGAGTATAAAATAATATGATATATTTTACATTCAGATTCTTTTGATATCAATTTTGATATCAATGGAGATATTGTAATTAAATCATTATTTATTACAATATTAAATGGTATTTTGATATATTTATTATATTGTTTAACTGGTAAAGATATAATCATCTAATATTAATAAAAGAAATTTAAAGTTTATAATGATTCAGAAACTAATTTATATATTTTTTTCTTATATTCATCTGGTTTATCCTTCCATAAAACAGATACAGACATATTTGCAGGAGATTGAAAATTTGGGTCTGATAGCATACTAACGATACTCATCATTATACTATCAATACCATGAATAGGACTCCATCGTTCATAGTCTTTCTCATATCCATATCTGTCAGTTCCTTCATGAAGAATAGAAATACATACATATCCATTTGTATGAACATTAGGATGAATCATGTTTTTAAATTTAACACGAGGTGCTTCAATTGGATATTTATCACTAAATTCTATAATTCCAGGGAAAATACCATTTTCATATAATGTATCTGGAGGGCCAATAATAATAAAGTCCCATGTTAGCATATTATCTGTAGGTGATACAGAATAATAATAGTTTGGTTCCTTTTGAATTTTCTTATATTCATTCATTAATCGTTTCAAAGCCATTGTATAAATGAATTATGTTATAAAAGTATATCTTTCAGTTTTTTTACTTTCAGTTTGTGTTATAAATGAATTCAAATTAAACTAAGCAAAATATTAAGATTAATATTTTATTTGGTTTTGTGGGGTTTTATGGGGGTTGATGAACGCCTTCCAGGTATAAGTCTGGATATAAGAACGCCTTTCAAACATAAGTCGAACAATTAGGAGCGCCGCTCCTTGAGCTTCTGCTTGGTGAGCTTGAGCTCAGCTACCTTGAGAGCAACTGTGAGCTTCTTCGTTTCGGCAGCGTTTTCGTTGAGATGTGCCTGCTCTAGTTCAGCACGCAGAATCTCAACGTCCAGCTCAAGCACGGAGATGTCTGTGTCGCCACCAGCTGCACCTGCGGCGCGGCTGTGTGAGGCGCGAGGCTCAGGTGCCTTCGGCTCGCGCGGTGGCAGCTCGGCGCGCTGCTTGTTCTTGGCAACAATCTCCGCCATGCGGTCCTTGATGATGGCTGCGTGCCCAGCAACATGCACGTAGGTGCAGTGCACGTTGTTGCAGCGTTGTTCAGAGAGACCAACTGCGTGCTTCTTGTCTGCCTCGCACACGAGGTTCAAGACAGCAGTGTTTGTGCCACGCGTGTACGTGCAGCCATCGGCAGGCATGACGTGGTTGAGCGGGCACAACGTGGGGTCCATCTTGTGCTTGCAGGCAATCCCATCCGCGCAGAGCTTCTCAAGGACAATGTCGGTAGGAATGACCTTGGGCCAGCGCACTGGGCTGCGGCTGCGGCTGCGCTGCGGGCTGCGACCGCGCTCAGAACGCTGCGGGCTGCGGTTGCGGTCGGGGCTGGGAAGGCGATCCCAGGAGGGAGTGTGATTCCACGAGCGCAGCCGCGGCGGGCTGCGGTTGCGGCTGCGGTTGCGCTCAGAACGCGGCGGGCTGCTGTTGCGCGGCGGGCTGCGGTTGCGGCTGCGCTCGGAACGTGGCGGGCTGCGGTTGCGGCTGCGGTTGCGCTCAGAACGCGGCGGGCTGCGGCTGCGGCTACGGCTGCGGCTGCGGCTACGGCTGCGGCTGCGGCTTGCACCGGCAGCAACGACTGCTGCAGCGGCGGCGGCTGCTGCGGCTGCGGCTGCGGCCGCTGCAGGCTTGGGACCCTCTTCGTTAGACGCATCAGAGTGCGTAGCTTGAACGAGGCGGGACACAAGGTTGGCTGGGCCACGAGGAACAGAGTTAGATGTCGAGACGTTTGTCGCGGACATTATAACAATAGATATTTCATTAAAGCGCATTGATAAAATAAATATTTCAATTTTTATCACTTTAGTGGTTTCAATTTTTATTGTTAATTGATGTATATTATTACTATTAATATTAATGGTAATGTTATAAATCAAACAGGTAAAAACTATCTAGGAAGACGGGAGAATCTACTTGCGGGCAAGCAGCAGACGAACAAGCTCCTGCGTGGAGATGTTGCTGTAGTCGTCGCGACGACGAGTGTTCCTACCAAAGTCACTGGTGTAGTGGGGAAACTCGTTGCTGCGCTCGACGCGTTTGTCGGTGCGGTAGTTGCGCTCGTTGCGCTCGTAACGCTGCGGGCTGCGAGTGCGCTCGTAACGCTGCGGGCTGCGAGTGCGTTCGTAACGCTGCGGGCTGCGAGTGCGCTCCTTGCGCTCTGTGCTGTGCTTGCGCAATGCCACAGCGCGCCCACGGGCGTGGTCGTGCGGGCACTCGTAGTCGCGGCACCGCTCAGGCACGCAGTCATCGGGACAGTAGCCATGCGGGACCTCCTTGTCGGCGGGAAGGTAGTAACCGCCACGACCTTCAATGCCAAGGTCGTTGTGGTTGTAACCACAGAGGCCTTCGCACTCGTCGTCGTCACAATCCTTCTCGAGGAAGATGTTCATGTCGGGAATCCAACTGCGCGGTGCCACGCGCTGTGCGCTGCGTGATGTGCTGCGCGTGGATGCGGCAACACTACGCTCAGAAGCGACAGAGCTGCGCTCAGACACAGCAACACTGCGCTCAGAGCGAGTGTCGTCGTCGCGCTTGGTCAGAAGTCGTGCCTTGGCGAGTTTCAGCTCCGCAATCTTGAGAGCAGCGGTGAGCTTCTTCACTTCGACTGCGTTGCCTTCATGGAGCTCCAGCTCAGCCTGCTTGAGCTCAACGTCCAGCTCAAGCAGATGAATCTCGTCATCTCCAGCAACGGAAGCAGCGGGAGCAGCAGCGGGAGCAGCAGCGGGAGAAGCAGCGGGAGCAGCAACAGCGGCAGCAGCGGCGGCAGCAGCGGCAGCAGCTGCAGCAGCGGCGTGAGAAGCAGCTGGCTTGGCCGCGTTCGGAGGCGCGCCAGTCATCTTCGGCGGGACTGGTGTTGCTGCCTCTGCGCGGGACTCAGGACGGGACTCGCTGGGAGTCGGCCAGCCCTTGCTTGGCGGAAGAGGACTGCTGGTAGTCGTCGTGCGCGTCTGCTTCTTGCGCTCCTGCTTGACCTGGCGACGATGACGGAAAGGCTTGAAGCCCTCGTCGTCCGTGCCGTCGTTGTCCTCTTCCTTCTCCTTGGCCTTCTTCGCACCGCCACCAAATGTGACGTTGTAGAGAGGCTTGTTGTCATCAGAGGTGCCAATGGAGATGTAGAACTTCTGCTCCTTGCCTTCGACAGAGTTCATGACCTCCTTGTAGGTCCGCTCGTGGCAGACCTGGAGGTGGCTCATGATGCACGCCTTCATGGTAGGCACGTAGTGCGTGCAGCCCTTCTCCGGGCAGAGGACAAGCTCCATCTTCAAGTGTGGGAGCAGGTCAGTCCAGGAAAAGCGAACGCCATCCTCGGACTCTTCGAGACAGTCGTCGCAGTAGCAGATCGCGAAAGACCCAGACGAGCTCTTGCTAGAGCGAACAACCTTGCTACCCCAGACATCAATGTCACGGGGCACGTCGTCACCACTGGTGAAACGGGGGGTTTCAGGCTTGGTCCGTGAGGCAGCAGCTGCCATATGGACCATCACCTTCCCACTCTTCTTGGTCGAGGCAGGCATCACAGTGCCACGGTCCTCACCCTCAAGCGTCTGGTCGTTAATAATATCGGACATGGTAGTCGACATTGGAACAATAGTTTTTTACTTATAAGAACCAATAAAAAAATTTAATTTCAATTTTTTCTATAATAAATACTTTTTATAAATACTTATTATAACCTTCGGTTGTTGCAAATTACCTATTTTATATAATTAATAAAAAAACTTAAATTTACCATTAATTACTGTAAAATATAATATACCATCTATTAATTGTCTATTAAAATCTATTTCAGATACTAGTTTATTATTAATAATTTTATAGATATATTCATTCGTTAAATCTACAGACATTAATGGATATTCTATATCATTAATATCTTCATCTGCCTCTTCGTCTGACTCTTCACTTGTCTCTTGATCAACCTCAGCCTCAGCCTCATTCTCAGCCTCACCTTCAGCCTCCTCATCAGCCTCACCTTCAGCCTCCTCATCAGCCTCACCTTCAGCCTCTTCATCAGCCTCACCTTCAGCCTCCTCATCAGCATCAGACTCTTCATCAGACTCTTCATAAGTGTCTTCTGTATCTGTTTCAAACTCATCCATATTATCAGAATTAAGTAATGAATTAATTAATGTTGCCATAAATAAATGAGGATTAACATTATTATCTTTAGTTAATTTATTAATAAATTCATTACATTTAACACTAAGTTCATCTGTAAATTTATATGTATATGTTTCATTATCATTATACATGTTTTCTATAGTAGAATTACTAAAATGTTCCATATTATATTCATCACATATTGTATCTAAAATAATTTTATAAACTCCATATGATGTTTTTGATAAATCATGATAATAAATAAATCCAAAATCTCCTAGATTACATTGTGAATTTATAATAACATTAATATTAGAAGAGTTCTCATTAATAATATTATTAGTAGCATTATATGCTCTAACTAAATTATATCTCCAATCAGGATAAAGAATAGTAAATGTTTTATCAATTTCATTAAAGAAATCTTTAACCTTAAAATTATTAAACTCAAGGTGAGTCATATGTTCATCAACGGGAACATTATAATTATAAATAAAATCTTCAATAATAATATTAGTTAAATTTAAAAATGGTTTTAGAGTATTAATATTAGTATTATTATTAAAAGTTTTACCAGTAAAGAAATTATGTAAAATAGAATTACTATAATTTTCAATAGTATGACCTTCAAATACATAAGCAATATCTTGTTTCTTGCATATTTCATTTATTTTAGTATATCTAAATTTCTTTAAATTATCTGAATTATTAAAACACAAATTATTATAATCATAATTAAAAAATTTAAATCCATTATAGTCACATACATCATGAACAAACATTTTGACTGTATTATTTTTATGATGATTGATTAATAAAACATTAGTATTATCAGAACCAAATATATTAGCAACACATGTTAATAATGCCATTGAGTTATTATCACCAGTGCAACATACTAATACTTGTTTATTTTCAATTTCTACTCCTTGATTAATTCTAATACAATTATCATTAACAGATTTAAAAACAATATTATTTGTATCTATATTTCTATTCAAACTTAATGTTTCTTCAATAGGTTCTCGTTCTTCTTCTAAATATTTTGATAATTTATTGGTGTAATATGCTAATCCAGTTAGCATACCAATATATAATATTCCAAGAAATACCATCTATATATTTAATATTATTAATTATCTTTATATATTTTAATTACTAAAAAAATCATATTCATTTATTTTCTCCATAAAATTACAATCATAATTACTCATTATAATAATATAAGTATTTTGAATAGTTTTATTCTTGAATAAATAAAAATTATGATCCATATATGTAAAATCATTTTTAGAAATCATTTTAAGACCTTTTAAATATTTACTAGTTCTAATAATATTCATAATTTCAAAATCATCATAATTAATAATATTATTATTATTTTCAGTCATATTATTAGCCATATATTCTTTTCCTTCATTATCCCATATTGGTATAGTAATAATAAACGCCAATTTTCCAGATGAATTATCTAAATGATAAATAATATTATTGATACCATTTGAAATAATATCATATTGATATGGAGGATTAAAAGAATATGTTCCACTAATTGGTTTTAAATTGAAAAAATTTCCAATTGAACCAAAATATTTTTCAATATCATAATATAATGAACAATAATATTTAGATGATGAATTAATTGCAGAAGCAAAACATTCAATAGCTAATCCAAAATCATCTTCCATTTTTTTATAAATATTAGGTAAAACAGCTAATTGATGATTATTTGAACTAAGTAATTGATATCTAAATAATATAATCCAAATAAGTTCATCATAATTATTATCACTTTCTTTAAATTTTTTTTTCATTATATCATATTGATAAACAGGTATCATTATATTATTAATAATATTACCTAATTTATTAAACTGTGCTAAATATGTTTTATTAATATTAAAGACATAAAATTCTATTTTATCGCCATTTCTATCAAATATCATAATAGTTTTATTAATATTAATTTTATAACCTTCGGTTGTTTTATTAAATAAAGTTAATTTATCTAACAATATAGCATAATTTTTATAAAGTTCATTGATTATATTATTTATTTTTTCATTAATATTATTAATATTATGTAATGAACTATAATCTTTCAAAATTTTTATTAATATTAATTCATTATTTTTATAATTAGATGGGAAAAAAGGGTCATCTTTAAAATCATAATTTTGATAACAAGTAAATAACCATCCAGCTAATAAATTAGTAATAGTTCTAGTATAATTTTTTTTATGTGAAAAAACACTTTCATTAAAATTACTTAAACATGATTTTGTAAAATTTTTAAGTAATTCACAATATAGTTCTCCTCTATATAATTCTTTACTTAAATTAATAGTATTATTTTCTGTTGATTTATTGTATATAAATTCGTAATTGTCTGTTTTGATATGGCATTCCATTTAATATTATTAATAATAAATTTATGTATTTAAAACAAATAATATATATATTATTAATATAATTTTATGAATATTAATATATTTTTACTATGCTATAATGAATCATTAATGTTACCTAAAACAGTTAATTATTATAAAAATAGATTTCCAACATGCATAATAACAATTTATGATAATATGAGTTCAGATAATTCTGTTGAAATTGCTAAAAGTTTAGGTTGTATTGTTCATACTTTTAATACAAATAATATAAATAATGTGTTAATAAAAAGAGATATAGCAAATTCATGCTGGCATAGTATTAGAAAAGGATGGGTAATAATGGCGGATATGGATGAATGGTTAGATATTACTTATCAAGATTTAGTAAATGAAATTAGACAAGGGACTACTATTTTATCATTTCAAGGTTATAATATGATTGGTGAAAGTAATAATATAAATTTAGATGATATAGATTTGAATAATATAAAGAAATATATTGTTCATAATCCAGAAAGTAAAAATTTATGTTTTTTGAGACCACATATATGTAATATGAATTATAGTGTTGGTTCTCATACTTGTAATCCATTAGGCATAGTCAAATACAGTAAAAAGATATATATTAATAAACATATGGCATTTTTAGGATTGCCATATATTATAAATAAAATAACAGAAAGATATAAAAGAAGTAAAGAAATGCAAAAACAAAACTATTCAATTCATTATACAGATGATGTAACTAAAATAACTAATAAATATAATAAAATGTTAAATGAAAGTAAAATAATTCAATAATAAATCAAATAATCATTTTCACATCTAAATCTTTAAAATTAAGCTTTCTCAAGTATTCTTCTGCTTTTTTAATTTTATCACCCTGAAGATGAATTCCCTTGACCTCTTTACCTTCAAATTCTACCATTTTGATAGAACCGTTACAACCAAAATCTTGTTTCATTTTTTTAAGATGAGCTTTTGCGTCTTCCTCTGATAATTCCCAATGAATAATATAGGTATCCGCTTTACGACCACGAGAAGACCCCATAATTGTAATTTTCTTTTTGTTAATTAAAGAGGTTGCTTCAGCCATAATATTAGTAGTTTCCATATGAAAGAATGGATCCATTTACAATATTATATAATAAATGTTTAAAGGAAATAAATATCAATTTTTATGGCTTTATGAAATTTCTTAAAGAAATTTCATAAATTTCCATAAACACGATTGAAATAGAAACGAAAAATCATAGATTTTTCTTTCTTTCAATCAATTTTTATTAAACAAATCTTAAGATTTGTTTAATAACTGTTAATAGGGAGAGTCATAATTTAACATAGTTAAATTATTACACCCTATCAATTTTTATGGCTTTAATTTCCCAACTAATTCAAACCAAAGGTTTGAATAATAGGTTATAACACGATTGAAATAAAAACTGAATAAATTATTTATAAACATATTATTTAAATATATTAATAATGAGCATCAATATCAATCCAAAAGCAAATGACCCATCTTACCGTTATAAGATGGAAAAACTAAATACTACCCAAACAGGTCGTGGCGGTAATTGTCATACTATTTTAGAGAACATAACTAATATAAGCAAACAATTGAATACGGTTCCTGATATTTTAGTTAATTATATTGGAAATGTATTAGGTTGTAATACAATAAAAACAAATATTTATAATTTAAAAGGCCATTATACTACTGAAAAGATTCAAGAAATTATTTATAATTTCATAATATTTGCAACATTATGCAATAAATGTAATATTCCAGAATTAACACCAGAAATTATTGGAAAAGGAAAAGCATCTATATTAAATATGAAATGTTCAGCATGTGGTAAAAGTTATGAATTAATTGGTAATAATAAATATAATTTAAAGTTAGTTGAGAGTATGATAAAATATTATACTCTTAACCCATTCAAATCAGAAAAAGGTATTATGGTATCTGCTATGAAAGAAGAACAAAATTATAAATTAAATGAATTTAATCCATTTTAACCGAGCATTTTTGATACTCCGAAAATTAATCCAATTAATCCAGCAATGCAAAGGATTGCTAAAAGTGTCCAGCCAATACCTTTACCAATATCAGATGCACCGAATCTTTCAACAGTACTTGTAGGTTTATCGTTATTATATCTTGTATTACAATTTGCCATATATATAATATTATATATTTTATTTATAAAAAAACTATATATTTTTTGTATATAAAATTCTATATGTTTTATGTGATATTTTGAATATTTAATTCGCGAAAATCAAAAATTACGAATATAACAGTTATACCCATATAGTATTTATGCTACCAATTTAGAAAGAAGAACACCTCCTGCTATTATTCCAAATATAGTTAATATAACTACTAATGCTATTTGACCTCCACTTAAATAAAAATTTTCTTGTAAAGGTTTATCATTGTCATATTTAGTATTACAGTTTGCCATATATAAATACTATATATTTTTAATTATAAAAATTAAACAATTTTTTTAGGAAATGGAGAAAATAAAGATAATTTAGATGTTATAATTATATAACATACTATTATTACAAATAAAGAAACAATAATTATTGCTATGATTTGCCCAGCATTTATTCCAAAATGCTCTAATATTTTTTTTTCATTATTATATTTATTATCACGATTAGACATATATATATATATATTATAAATAAATGTATGTTAATACCCATTTATGCTATCATTTGTGCTTTAATACTTGGATTGGAATTATAATCAACTAATAAATAATCAGTATGCGATGATAATTCTACTTCTTCAATTGTTTTAAAATCTGGAATAACTAATTTAGGTAAATTATATGGAGAACGTGATAATTGTTCTTCTACTGCATCTAAATGTTCTTCATAAATATGGCAATCACCTAAAGTTATATGAACCATATCAGGAGTCATATTAACTAATTTAGCAACAATATATAGTAACAAAGAAGTTGATGCAATATTAAATGGTAATCCTAAAAATAAATCTGCACTGCGTTGATACATTTTAACAGACAATTTATTAGAACAATCAGGTTCAGTCTTAACATAAAACTGTAAAATTAAAGAATGACACGGATATAAGACTCCTTCATTTACCATTGATGGATTAAAATCTGTCATTAATAAACGTCTGCTATTTGGGTCTTTTTTAAGAGTATCAATTAATTGTTTGAACTGGTCTATATAATTAACGTGCGAAGCACTTGATTCGCTATAATCTACAGATTGATTATAGGGTTTATTAAAAAATCTCCACTGATAACCATACATTGGACCCATCATACCTTCTTTATAATCTAATCCTAATTTATCTAAAAAATCTCTAGTTGTATTACCTTTCCAAATATTAATACCTTTTTCCATTAATTTATTAGTATCTGTTTCACCACGAATAAAAAATAATAATTCTTCTATAATACCTTTTAGAAACATTTTTTTAGTTGTTAATAATGGAAAATTATTAGTTACATTGAATACCAATTCTTTTCCAAATAAAGAATAAGTAATTCCATTTCTAGTAGTTCTTTGTTCTCCATAATTAATTACTTCATTTAATAAATTTAAATATAAATTTTCAACATTAGGTTTTAATTTTAAAACATTAAATGTAAAACCTTCTAATTTATTACTAGATAATATTTCACATTCTGGTAATTTAAATTTAACATCACACATAAAATTATTATTGATTCTACTATGATAAATAAGATTAAGATCAGGATGATAAATAGCAGAAGAATATAATTTAGCACCACCAATAACCCATATTCTGGATGGGTCAGTGCCAACAAAATTATATGCTTTTCTTAATGCATCATCTAGATTAGAAACAAAATAAACATTTTCAGTATTCAATATATCTTGTTTATATTTACTAGTAATAATAATATTAATTCTATTTTTTAAATATCCATCTTTTAGACTTTTCATAGTATTATATCCCATAATAACTACTTTATTTAATCCACATACTGAAGAAGTAAATGATTTAAATATTTCCATATCTTTAGGAACATTCCATGGAATTGTATTATCTTTACCAATTCCATCTGTTTCATCTGATGCAAAAATAATATTAAACATTATATATTTAATATTATTTATATTTATTTATATGTGTTATTAATTGTATCTACACCAACCCAATTTAACTGCTATTAAATAAATAATTATTAATAAAAAGAACACAGCAATAATATTACTTATCATAGCAGCTCTATTATTACTTCTAGTCTCATTATAAGTATTATTTGCAAATTTTTCTGTATTAACAACAGGTGATATTAATGGTGTAGGAACTGTTACATTTGGCGATGGTTGGTTTGGTGTTGGTGGTAAAACAATTGGTGTAGGATTAAATGGGGCAGTTCCTGCAACTGGTGATTCAACAGGAGCTGCTGCCACCGAAGGTTGTGCTGGTACTGTTACTGCAACTGGTGCTGTTACTGGTGCTGCTGGTTGTTCTACTGTTGGTGGAATAATAGAAACATCTGATGTATTTGATTTAACAAATGGTGCTAATAAATCTTTAGTTGAACCAGCAGGAACAACAGATATAGGTTTAGTATATTCAAGATTTACACCAGCTAACATAGATGAGATTAAAGAATCAAGATTTTGTTCTAATGGAAATGTACTTTGTTGGCCTTCTTTGGCATCAAAACTTAATACTACAGATTTATTAATTGGACAATCTGAAATTTGTGACATATATATATATATATATATAATAAATATATATAATAAATCCATAAAAATTATAATATTTATTTTAATATTGGAAATTCATTTTTATTTAATTTATAATTATTTGATGTAAATTTTTTATATTTATCTGGTGGAGGTAATCTAGGATTAAATTTTCTTTTTTCATATGTGTGAAAATTTTTTATATTATTAATTGAACTTGAAACCTTAGGTTTTGAAACATTTATGTTTAAAACATTTGTGTTTAAACCATTTGATTTAGATGTTTCTTTAAATATATCAGCCCATGTATTTGATTGATTAATTGTTAGTTGTCTTATTTCATCCATATCATAATCTTCTTCTTCTATATCTTCTTCATTGTCACTTGGTGGAAAATCTCTATTTGGTTGTTCTCCAATATTATCTTCTTCATTTGAACTATCATCATCTGACCAATCAACATTTTGCTTATTCATTAATTATTATAATAATTTATTTTTATATGTATTATGTGATATTCAAATTTGCAGTATGCAAACAACCTTTGGTTATAATATTCGCTAACTCTATTGGGTTACCCATATATATATAATTGGGTAACCCAATTAAAATCTATAATCACTTTCTATATTTCTAGCCCATTCAAATCTAACAAGTAATGCTTTATTAAATAATTTATCTTCTGGTATATTATGTTTTTTAATAAATGCAAATATTATCCTTGGGTCAATATAATTTGTTTTAGATGTTCCTAATGAAACATTCTTCATTTTTATTTTAGTTTCTTTATTGACTTTTAAAGTAACTAATTTGGCATTAATTAATTTTAATTTTTCATCATCTTTACATTTTTTCTTCTTTAATTTATATTTTTTAATTTTTTCATCTATTTTTTTTACAGCTAATTCAATATTACTAGAAACATTTTTTTGATGATTACATAATAATGCAACTGCTGTATTTGCTTGATTAAATACTGATATTAAATAATTAATCCTTTCTGCTTCTGGCATTTTATCTAAAATATTTGTATTAACTTTATCTAATTCTTTTTGAAATAAAATTGATGCATTATATGTTCTCCATACTTTGGCTGTTAATCCCTCTAATAATTTATTTAAATAATTATTTAAACTTGCTGAGGATATTTTATCAAATAAATCAATTTTCTTATTTTTATTTAATGTAAATGATTTAATATTTTCATATGCAATTGGGTCTAATTTAACTTTTCTACAATATCTAACTGAATCTTTTCCTAAAAAATCCAATTTAATTATATCATCTGGTAGAATATTTATATGTTCAACTCTTAATGATGTAACACCTACTGTATCTGCTTTTTCTTTTACATCTTTAGCACCTCCTACTCTCAAAGCTAGATTGTCTATTAAATACAATGCAGTAGATAATTGTTTTTTAACTTCATCACTCCCTTTCATATCTTCATAATATTCTGCTCTAATTGTATTAACTTTTTTTTTTAATTTTCTAGCTAAATCAAATTTATCTAAATCACTCTTAGATTTAAAAATACTATCCATAGAAGTAAATACATATTTATTTTTTCCACTAATATCATCAACCCATGTTGCTAACCAAACAACTTCGTTATTATGAATAACTTTTCCCCAGTTACCATGCCCATAAGCATGAACATTTGGTTTAGGAATAGGCGCATCTTTACTAATATTTATAATAACATCTTCTGGATTAATTCTTTTTTTAACACAACCTAATTTAGGATGGTCGCCACGTCCTAAAAATATTCCAGGTGGTTCTATTTTATAATTACCAACTTTCATCTTTCCACCGTTAATAAAACAATATTTATAAGGTTCTTCTAATTTTTCTTGCTCAATTTTAATTTTTTCTTTTTGTTCTTTACTCATATTATTTTTATGTTCTTTAATTTTATCTAAATGTTTTTTAATATCTATAACATTAACTTCACTCATATTATTAAAACTTTTAGCAATATGATTAGGTAAAGTTTTACGCCAATCTTTTAAAAAATTTCTATTAAATTTATTTGATAATTTTGGATTTTTAACATACTCAGTATCAATATAACGAGCATATAATGTAATATATTCTTCTGCTAAACCAGATAAATGAACTTTTTGATTATTTATAATTACTGGTATATTATGAGGTTCATATAATGGTGCAAACATTGGTCCATTATGAATCAATGTTGTCCATTGTTGCTCACCTCCACCATATAAGTAAAAATTATTTATGGATTTATCATTTATTTTCATATTACTAATATACAGATAAAATCTATTGATATAATCTGTAAATTAATTATAATTATTTATCTTGTTAATACTCTATTAAGATTAGGGTCTATATTTCTTCCTCCTGGTATTTCACAATCAAAACAAGGAACACCATGTCTATATTTACTTGATGCATCACAATCAAAACATTTTGAGCGTGTATCAGAAGTATTATATTTATACCAATAAGATGGGAAGAAAGCAGATGTAGTAGGTGATACTGAAACTGTTTTTATATTTTCAAATGGTTCTGATTCTTTTATATAAACAATAATACCTACTATAAATAAAACAAATAAAATTCCTATTATATGTTCTTTTTTAATCATTATTATAATAATATATAAATTAAATTTACTTAACTTTTTTAACAATTCGAGTAACCTTTTTAACTTCAACTGTATCAACATCTAATACAGTAATTGGTGAAGATTTTTCTCTATCAATACGCACCATTAATGGCACCAAACCTTGTTCTGTTAAATGTTTTTTCCGGCATAGCATATTAAAATTTGTAACAATTTGATTATATTGAGAAACTAAACTTGTCCTATGTGCTTCAGTTTTTTTACTAACCTTAATACTTTGAATTTGTTCTTGAAGTTCGTCACCTTCTTCCATTAATTTAGATTTCTTTTCTTCAATTTCATCATCAGACAAACAATCACATTTACCTGTTAATAAATTATCAATACAAACTAGTTCAGAAGGAGAATGAACACCTTCCTTACAATTAATATCACCACAACAAATTTCTTTAAGAGAAACTGGTTTATCAGGAGATAAACTCGCATTCTTCTCACACATTCGTAAAGTTCTCTGTAGAGACCAAACATCTTCTTCATTCTCCAAATAAAATTTAGGAACTTCATGTTTGAAAAAATATCCACCAATAGGATTTGGTTTATTTCTATTTGTATAATGTTCTTTGGAATGTAAATCTTTAGATAAACGACGATGAAAACAAGTGATTTCAAACCAGAAATTCAATAACTCATCAAAACTCATTGATTCTGCATTTGTTATCCCAGAACGATATTTAGTATCATTTACTGCATCTTTTGAAGTAACTAGGACTTGAATAATGTTTTTCTTAATAGCAAATAAATCCACATTTGATTTATCACGATTACGCCATGATTTAATGTGGTCCATTTCTACAATTTCAGATTTAGAATGTGCTTGACGACATGTAGAACCATAACGGCATTCAAAGTGTCCAGTAATATTAAAATTTAATTCATTTAAATGTCTGGCTAAATAAGGAATGCACCACGTGTTTTTCATCTGATGTTTGTATTTATCATCTTTAAATTTGCTGGCATCATTAGATGTCATATTTAACACTATTTAATTAATTTATGTAATATTTAAAATTTTCAATTTTTCCCATCTTAATTTATCACTTTAGTAGTTTAATAACTGTGTTATGTGATAACTTGCTCTTGACTAGGTAATTTATATTCATTTAAAAAAAATCTATCTATAAATATAATGAATAACATTGTTAAAGAATTTAATAAAATATCAATTGATTTTTTAGAACAAACATCTCAAATTGCTGGTAAAAAATATTTAAGTAAATTTAAATTTGTAACAGGAATTAACAATATGTATGCAATTGATAGATTTATTAAAAATGTATTACCTTATAAAAATTATATTAATGCAAAAGATGAAGCATTTTTTTTAAATAAAGATGTTGATAAAGAATTTATCGAAGATATTGCATGGATTAAGGAAACTTATTTTAAATTAGATAGTGAATCAAAAGATAATGTATGGAATATAGTAACAGCATTAGTCTTACTTGCAGAAGAAAGACTAAAACTTAAAAATAAATCACATAATATGTTACCTGCTTAAGTATTTATAAATAATACTTAACATATAATATTAGTATTAATAAAAAACAAATAATTAAAATATTAATAATTAAAATATTACTAAAGTTTGAACAATTTTTATTATTAAAATGTTCAACAGATTTTATTTGTTTTTTTCTAGTTATATTATCTGTCCCTAATACCATCATATCTAATGATATATTACTATTGTCTAAAATAATGCTTTCTTTTGCCAAATCTAAATACTTTTTATCTTTTTCATATAATAATTTTGCTAAATATCTATATTTAGCCAAGTTAGTTAATTGTGGAACAGCTGCTGCTAATAATACACTGTCTATTTTGTTCTCTTCATTAAAAAATTTTTCAACATTAAATACTAATGGTTTAGTTTTTACATCTTTAGAACTTTTAATTTCTTCTATCTTCTTTTGAATATCGCTAATATAATTTTCAACTTTAGGAATTGCATAATTTAAATAATTCTGTTTAGTATCATAACTTTCTATAAATAATTTATCTAAATCATTTAATAATCCAAAATCAACTAAAGATGAATAACGATATCTATCATTTAATTTAAATATAAACATGACCATTATATCTTCATTTGTATATGTTTTAGTTGATTTAAATGAAGATGGTTTAGTAATTCCGTTTATTTCAGAAATATTATTTTTAATAGTATTCCATGAGTTTTCATTATTAGAATTTATTGAACTAGAAGTATATTTATCCATAATATTAAAATGAAATAGAAATTAAAGATGTTATATTAATCAATTTCTTATAAGCAAAGAAATAAACTAAAATAACAATTAAAATTATTAAACCTAATAAACCTAAACTAATACCTAAACCTAATTTTAATTTCATATTATCATTACTAGGAGAACCAGGTGGTGGTGCGCTTGTTGTTGTTGTTGATGGTATGTCTGGTATTTCGGGAGGAGGTATGCTTGTAGTTGATGGTATTTCTGGTGGTGTGCTTGTTGTTGATGGTATTTCTGGTATTTCTGGTGGTGGTATGCTTGTAGTTGATGGTATTTCTGGTGGTGTGCTTGTTGTTGATGGTATTTCTGGCGGAGGTGCGCTTGTTGTTGATGGTATTCCGGGTTGTGGTGCGCTTGTTGTTGATGGTACTGATGTTGTTGATGGTGCTGCTGTTGTTGATGGTGCTGCTGTTGTCGATGGTGCTGCTGTTGTTGATGGTAATGGAGGACTATATTTATTCTGTGTAATAGCATAAATATGATAACTATTTGAACCATTCATGATTATAATATTATTATTTTCAATTCCAATAGGTATATTTGAAATTACTTGTCCTTCAAAAGAACCATCATTCCATGAACATAATTTATTATCATTAGTTATTCCAATAATACACTTATTACATACAAATATATTTTTAACTATAGTTTGAGACCCATTGAATGTAATTTGAACACTTGATGCATATAAACCCCATGCGCCTGTCCATGAAACTCCCCATGCTAATACAGTGCCATCTCTTTTTAATACATAACTTGATTCCTTTCCAGCTGCAACTTTTATAACACTATTTAAACCAATTGGAACAGTTGCTTGATTTTTACGATTATCACCAAATGCATATACTGTTCCATCTGCTTTTAATGCAAGTGTATGATTATCTGCAGCAGATATTGAAATTATATTATTATTTCTACTTTGGTTTATATTAGTTTGATTATAATTATTATCACCCCAAACAACAATTTCACCATTATTTTTTAATGCAACAATATGATTATTTCCTGTAGATATTTCAACAACATTACTTAATGAAGTTGGTGGATTATATACGCTATTTGTATTACCCCATACTCTAACTGTTCCGCCTTTAATTAAGGCGACGGCAAACTCATTACCACCAGCTATTGCTACAACGTTATTTAAATCAGACGGAACATTACAAATAGGAGTAATTGTTGAATTATTACACATACCCCATACATGAACTTTTCCATTTATATCAAGAGCCATAGTATATGATGAATTATTTGCAACAGCAACAATATTATTAGAACTAACTTCTACTGGTAATGGGTTTAATAAATCCATTTTTGTAATATTTTCCTTTAAAAATGAACCAAAATTTAAACCATATATATTAGATGAACTTGAATCGATATAATATTGAGTAAATATATATTGACCCCATCCATATAAATAACCAGCAGTAGTTGGTCTTGTTGCTGAAGGTAGTGGAAATGTAGTAAATTTTTCTATATAACTTAATTTATTCATTATATATAATATTATATATAATAAATAATTAATCAATAATATTTAATTAATAATCATTTTCTTCTTAATAACAAAGAAATAAACTAAAACGGCAATTAAAATAATTAAACTTAATCCAATACCTAAACCTAATTTTAA
>JACCED010276667.1_pt1 | contig 25811 bp, 20 predicted proteins | sample 7455021 | NCBI WGS metagenome assembly JACCED01 (sample SAMN15323456, study PRJNA562643) | freshwater metagenome | isolation source: river surface water | place: USA:Blue River Watershed | collected 2017-08-19
CACCAGAGCCACCCGCGTATTGTGGCGGGCGCATTTCTCAACAAAGCCGATGAGCGCCTGCGCGCCCGTACCGTCTGTAAGCGGAACACCGGAAAGATCGAGCGCGAAGATACGCGGACGCTCCCCGATATTTTCGAGCACATTGGCAACTGTGGAGGCCGCGCCGAAGAAGAATGGCCCGTTGACGCGCCATGCCAGAAATCCGGAGCGGTCCTGATCAATCAGCTGACCGTCGCCACCCACATCGCCTTCGATCAGCGGGTGGTGGGATGACACTTCAACCATTTGCGCCATGCGATGCATGAACAGAATGGCACCCAGCGTGACCCCGACGGCAATTGCTTCTGTCACATCACGAAAAATGGTGAGGAGGAAGGTTGCAGCCAGCACGGCTGCTTCGCCTCTGTCATGCCGGAAGATAGCAGTGATATGGTCTCGTTCCACCATATTCCATGCAACAGTTGCCAGCACCGCTGCGAGCGCTGCAAGCGGGATGTAAGAGGCAAGCGGCGCTGCCACGAGCATAAAGGTGAGCAGAAAAACAGCATGTAACATGCCGGCAATCGGCCCATGCGCGTGGGCGCGAATATTGGTTGCGGTCCGAGCGATCGTGCCTGTAGCGCAAATGCCGCCGAATAATGCACTGGCGATATTCGCATAGCCCTGCGCCACAAGTTCCGCATTGGAGCGATGCCGCCGCCCGCTCATGCCATCAGCAACCACGGCGGAGAGAAGCGATTCAATGCTGCCAAGCAAGGCAATCGCAATGGCACTTGGCACCAGCTCGCCAATGCGTGAGAGCGGAAAATCAGGAAAGCTGGGGAGCGGCAGGCTTTGTGGCACACCACCGAATTTGCTGCCAATGGTCTCGACAGGAAGGTTGAAGGCGTATGTCAGCACTGCTCCGAAAGCAACGGCAATCAATAGACCGGGAAAGCGTGGGTTCATCCGCTTTGCGCCGAGGATAATGGCCATGCACAAGAGGCTCAACACAATCGACCACATGCTGAGCGAAGGCATTGCGTGCCACAAAGCCGGGAGCTTCTCCAGCAAGGGCCCCGGCTCGTGATCGAGCCGCAAGCCGAAGAGGTCCTTGATCTCTCCCGCCAAAATGATGACGCCGATCCCGGCGGTAAAACCGACCGTCACAGGGTGGGGGATATATTTGATGAAAGTTCCCAATCGCAGATAGCCCGCCACGACCATCAAGGCGCCAGCCATCATGGTGGCGAGCAAAAGACCTGAGAGCCCAAAACGTTCAATGGTCGTTGCGACAAGGACGATGAAAGCGCCCGCAGGGCCGCCAATCTGAAAGCGGCTGCCACCAAGGGCCGAGATCAGGAACCCGCCGATGATGGCCGTGTAAAGCCCGTTTTCGGGCTTGGCGCCTGAGCCAATCGCAATGGCCATTGAAAGCGGCAGCGCGACAATCGCAACGGTAAGGCCGGCCACCGCATCATTTTTGAATTGCTTCACCCCATAGCCTTCGCGCCACACGCTCAGCAGCTTTGGCGTGAATAAATCGGTTGGTGGGATCGGGGGGCTTGCACTCATTGGTCCAAGATTGCGCGAAAGAGGTAGCCCAGTGCAAGCACCCATTGCGTCCGAGCTTGGATGATTTAATCTGCGCCAAGCTTAAGTATTCACGGTGAGGGGATCTTTCATGACCAAAGCTATCCGTATTCATCAGACCGGCGGACCGGATGTTCTTCAGCTTGAGGATATCGAATTGCCAGCACCGGCCAAGGGCGAGGTTCGTGTCCGTCATCATGCGATCGGTCTCAACTTCATCGAGATCTATTTTCGAAAAGGCATGTATCCGGCACCTCTTCCCTTTACGCCGGGCAATGAAGGTGCGGGTCAGATCACGGCCGTTGGCAAGGGCGTCAAGGGTTTCAAGGTTGGCGACCGTGTCGCTTATGCAGCTATTCCCGGCAGCTATGCTGAGGAGCGGAACATAGACGCGCGCTACATCGTCAAACTGCCAAAGGAGATCAGTTACGAGACAGGTGCAGCGATGATGCTGAAGGGCCTCACTGCGCAATACCTGCTGCGTCGGACCTATAAGGTGAAGAAGGGCGACGTGGTGCTTGTCCACGCGGCTGCTGGCGGTGTCGGTCTCATCTTGTGCCAATGGGCAAAGGCGCTGGGAGCGACGGTCATCGGCACCGTCGGCTCAGAAGAAAAAGGCGCATTGGCCAAAAAAGCAGGCGCCAAACACATCATCTATTACAACAGCGAAAATTTCGTCGAACGTATTGCCGAGATCACCAAGGGCAAGAAATGCGATGTGGTTTATGACGGCGTTGGCAAGGCCACTTTCCCCGGCTCTCTCGATTGCCTGAAGCCTATGGGCACTTTCGTGTCCTTTGGTTCTTCATCCGGCCAGATTGATGCATTCAATATCGGCCTGTTGCAGCAAAAGGGTTCGCTTTTCGCCACAAGGCCAACGCTTTTCCACTACATCGCCAAACGAGAAGATCTTGATGCCATGGCCAAGGATCTCTTCAAGGTGGTGAAAAATGGCACCGTGAAGATCCCGATCCATAGCCGGTGGAAACTGGAAGATGTGGCGAAGGCGCATGAGGCACTTGAAAGCCGTCAGACAACGGGCGCTGCAGTTCTGATCCCGTGAGCCCTTCATCACCTCCTGCAATGTGCCGGTAAGCGGGCAAATGGTCTGCTGGCATCCTTGATAATAGAGGCACCCTCGCGGTGCCTCTTTTTGCGGCCTGTGGCTGATTACGCTGTGCATGTGTCGGACGCGCGGTGACGCTTCAATCTATCTGCGTCTCCCGAAAATGCAGCCGGCTCGCTTACACCGCTGTCCCATGCAGATCATAGGCACTCGCCTGGTCGATCTTGACGGTGACGATGTCGCCCACACGCAAAGGGCGACGAGAGGAGACGAATACATTGCCGTCGATCTCAGGTGCGTCCGATCGGCTGCGGCCTTTGGCGGTCAATCCCTCGACACTGTCGATGATCACCTGCAATCGCTTGCCCACCTTGTTCTTTAGAATTTGTGCGCTGATGGCCTGCTGCTTTTCCATAAAGCGCTTGTAGCGGCGTTCCTTGACTTCGTCGGGCACAATCTGGAGTCCAAGATCATTGGCGGCAGCGCCCTTGACCGGCTCATATTTGAAAGCGCCGACGCGATCGAGACGTGCCTCGCCAATCCAGTCGAGCAGCATTTCGAAATCATCTTCTGTTTCGCCGGGGAAGCCGACAATGAAGGTGGAACGCAGAGTAAGGTCGGGGCAGATTTGTCGCCAAGCCTTCACGCGCTCAAGGGTCTTTTCCTGATTGCCCGGCCGCTTCATCGCTTTGAGTACCGACGGCGATGCATGCTGGAAAGGAATATCGAGATAAGGCAGCAAGTTTCCGCGCGCGCCGCTCTCGGCCATCAACTCCACCACCTCATCCACATGCGGATAGGGATAGACATAATGCAGTCGCACCCAGGCACCGAGATCTGCAAGCTCGCGCGTGAGATCAAGAAACTTCGCACGCACGCTGCGATCCATAAATGGGCTTTCAGCATAGCGCAGATCAATGCCGTAAGCAGACGTGTCTTGCGAGATGACGAGCAATTCCTTGACGCCCGCCTTCACGAGCTTCTCTGCTTCGCGCAGCACATCACCTGCTGGACGCGAGACCAGTTTGCCACGCAGCGAGGGGATGATGCAGAAGCTGCAGGTGTTGTTGCAGCCCTCAGAGATCTTCAGATAGGCATAGTGTCGTGGCGTGAGTTTCACGCCTTGCTCAGGCACGAGATCAAGGAAGGGATCATGAGCGGGTGGCGCTGCCTGATGGACAGCCTCCATCACGCTTTCATAGGCTTGCGGTCCACTGATTGCGAGCACGCCCGGATAGGCCTGTGTAATCTGCTCAGGCTCAGCACCCATGCAGCCAGTGACGATCACCTTGCCATTTTCGTTGAGCGCGGCCCCGATGGCAGCCAGCGATTCCGCTTTGGCTGAATCTAGAAAGCCGCATGTATTGACCACGACGGCATCTGCCCCCGCATGGGTGCGGGTCAATTCATAACCTTCTGCCCGAAGGCGCGTGATGATGCGCTCGGAATCGACCAGCGCCTTGGGGCAGCCAAGCGAAACGAAGGAAATTTTGCGGGCAGGGGTGGGGGAGCTCTCGGTCATGGGCCTTCCGATGCCAGAGGATGCGCCCTGATGCAACCGCAGCCGCGTGACCAGCACTTTTTGGCTGACGGTTGAGCCCTGCAAGGCTATGGTCCCGTTCGAAAAGGGTCACAGGCCCGTGATTTGGAGGGGGAGACAAACCACATGACTTTTTCTTTGGCGACGATCAAGACGGCTTCCGGTCCCCGTGCGGCCATGGTCGTGGGTGACAAGGTGCTGGACATTGCAGCCGCCACCGGGAAGGCGGATGACGCCTCCATGCTCAATCTCATCAATCATTGGGAGGCAAACCTGCCGCGGCTCGATGCTCTCGTAGGCAAAGCCAAGGAGAGCGGCATTCCGGTCACTGGCGTTGAAAGGATGGCGCCCATCACCAATCCCGGCGGGATTTTTTGTGCGGGCGCCAATTATGCCGACCACGCTGCCGAAATGGCGGCACGCTCAAACCAGCCTGCGCCGCCAGATCCCCATACGCTTGGGCTGCGCTCCTGGCACTTCCTCAAAACCATGCATTGCCTTGTCGGCCACAATACGACCGTGATCATGCAGCCGCGCTCGAAGAAGATTGACTGGGAAGCGGAACTTGCCGTCGTGATTGGCAAATATGCTTATAATGTCTCAGAAGCCGACGCGCTGAATTATGTGCTGGGCTACACGATTGCCAATGATCTTTCCGCGCGCGATCTCGGTCGTCGTGAAGGGATGCCTGATACTTCCTCTTTCAAGAATGACTGGATCGCGCACAAGAACTGGGACGGGTCTTGTCCGCTGGGTCCCACCATCGTGCTCGCGCGCGACATTCCTGATCCACATAATCTAAAGATCGAACTTGATGTGAATGGGGTTCAAAAGCAAAATTCCAATTCTGGACAGATGATCTTCAACATCAACGAACAGATTGCTGACCTGTCACGTAACTTCGCACTGCGTCCGGGGGATGTGATCTTGACGGGCACGCCGGCTGGTGTGGGCGCTGGTCGTGGTGAGTTTTTGAAGAAAGGCGATGTGGTGAAAATCCGTATCGAACATTTGGGCGAATTGACCAATGTGATGGCCTGAAAGCGTTAGGTTTTGGCACATGAAAAACCCGCCCTCTTGCGAGGGCGGGTTTGTCTTTTTGATGGCCTTGCGATCAAGCGTGACGCGGATTTTTATAAGCGTAGCACTTGACCTCAAGCGGACCAAGCACATCACATTCCCCAATCATCACATCACCCGGCTTTACAGGCCCAACGCCGGCAGGCGCGCCCGTGAAAATCACATCACCGGGATAGAGCGTGTAGAATTCAGAAGCGAGAGAGATCAGCTTCTGGCAATTGAAGATAAGATCGCTCGTATGCGCATTGTGGCGAATCTCGCCATTCACGAAGAGCTTGAACGCGATATTGTTTGGATCCTTGATCTCATCCTTTGTCGCCAGCCATGGGCCAATCACTGCATAAGAGTCGATTGACTTGCGGATAGAGCGTTCTTCTCCACCGCGCACCGTCATGTCGAGGCTGAGGCAATAGCCTGCCACATAATCGAGCGCTTCTGCTTCGGTGACCTGCGAACATTCTTTGCCGATGACGATCATGAATTCGAGTTCATGCTCGGTCAGTCGATCAAGGAAGCGCAGATGGACGCCTTCACCACAACCCACCATCGCGGAGTTGGCCTTGAGGAAGAGGCCGCTTTCTGCAATTCCCTTGCCCTTGGGCTGGCCAGGGCGGCGCGCTTCCATCTCAGCGACATGCGCGTGATAATTGGTGGGCGCTGCAATGAGTTTTGATGGGCGCGCTGTCGGGCTTAGCAGCGTAACGGATTTCAGCGGCTTTGACGGATATGGCGCGGCATCCCCAACTGCTTTGCGCACCTCATCGAGATGGGTGATCATAGGGTCGCCCCAGCGCGGGGCTTTTTTGCCAGCAAGCACTTTCTCCACGACAGCGGTAATGTCGTGCACCTTGTCACCCAAGACGACGCCGTAGCACTCATCGTCAAATCTGCAAAACTTCATCTCTTGCTCCTAGTCGATCTGATAGGTTCCGTTGGAATAGTTGACGCGCAAGCCGAATGTGCCCTCATTGAGCCGCCAGCGTTCCAGCCGATAGGTTCGATAACCTTGCACATGGAAAGGATCGCTATCCGCAATGGCGCGGGCCTCAGCTTCGTCCTTTGCGCGGATGATGATCATGCCGGGGCCTCTGGGCTTGCCGGTTTCATCCAGAAAAGGGCCAGCCGCAAAGAGAATGCCACGCGCTTCGAGATCATATTGATGCGCGATGTGCTGCGGATAGACCGCGCGACGATCTCCGGCCTTTTCCGTGGGGTCTGAAAAGATCACCCACAATTCTTTGCCCAGATGCGTGCGCGCGGCGCTCTCATTCCCCGCCACTGGTCAGCTCGCCATTTTGCGCGAGATAATGTCTTCGCAGCGCTGCGCGCGTTCCTCGATCAGCTTGCCAGACATAGCCTGACGCAAAAGCTGGGAGGGAACGGCCAAGCCCCAGCGATCGGGCTGAGGCATCTTCTTGGCCCAATATTCGGGGGTGCCGGGGAGATGATCGGCTTCGTCTATCTGCTCGACTTCAGTTGTGTATTCGGTCACGAAGCCATTAGGCTCGATGAAATAGGAGAAGATGTTGTCGCCGGGGCCGTGACGTCCGACGCCCCATTCGATGCTATAGCCCTTTTCCTTCATGCGCCCAGCGCCGCGCATCAGGCCATCGAAATTAGGAACTTCATAGGCCATGTGGTTGAGACCCGCGCCGTGGCCACGCGCAAGAGCAATCGAGTGATGATCCGAGCTGCACCGCACGAAGTCCATGCGCTCGGTTGAGTCGGAGAGGCGGAAGCCCAGCGTGTCGCAGAAAAAGCTGTTCTGTTTGTCGATGTCCTCGACATTGAGAACGACATGCGACAATTTCCACGGCTTCGAGCGATCACCGCGCGTCAGCTCATGCCGGGCCACACCGGAGGAGATATTGAGTACCTGACCTTCAGGCGTCTTGATCGAGAAGCCATATCCTCCACCTGCAATGGCCGCCAGCTCGGCAGGGGCTTTGATGATCGCGCAACCAAGGCCCTTGGCCTTTTCGAAAAGGGCATCAGCGATGCGGCGGTCCTGAACGGCGAAGTTGATGGAGTTCAGGGAGGCGCGCTTGGCTTCATGCAGCGTCAGGATGTGATGTTCCGTGCCGGAGGCGCGCAGATACATGGTGCTGCCATCACGAGCAACTTCTTCAAGGCCCCAGGCCTTGCGATAAAATTCCGCGCTCTCATTCAAGTCGAAAACATTCAGTTCGACCCCACGCAGGCCGGTGACGCGCACTTCATCCATCATAACCTCCTATACCTTCGCGCCAGCGCGCGACCCTTCCCTCAAGTCAAACCGGATCCGCCATCGCCGCGGAAGCGCGCACTGATGCGTTTCTCCAGAACACGTAATACGGTCACGATGACGATCAACGGCAGAATTTGAATGACGCCAAGAGCACAAACGGCGCCATAGCTTCCGCCTTCTTCCCACATGGTCAGGCTGATTGTGCCCAATACATGAGTGCCCGGTCCAACCAGAAAGACCGAAGCTGAGAGTTCACGCACGGCAAGAACGAAAATATAGAGCCAAGCCGCCATAATGACGGGGACAAGCAGCGGCAGGAGGACCCGCCAGAACATCTGCAATGTGCCAGCGCCGGATACTGCGGCAGCTTCTTCGAGCTCCTTGTGGATTTGTGTGATGCCGCTGGTGGCAAAGCGCATCCCGAACGGCATGTAGAGCGTGATATAGGCGATCAGCAGAATCCAGATCGTATTATAGACCGGGATCGGCAGGATCAGATAGGCAAAGAGAACAGAGGCACCGACAATCACGCTGGGAATGGCGATCGGGCTGAAGGCCACTGCATCAAGAACCCAGCCATAGCGGGAGCCACCCCGTTGCACCACCCAGGCGGTAATGAAGGTGATGAGCACTGTCGCGGTTGCTGCCATCACGCCGAGGCGCAAACTCGTATGCACAGCCTCCAGAAAAATCGGATAATGCAGAACAAAGTCATAATTCGAGAGGGTGAAGGGCGAGCTTGGCACCATGAAGGGTGTTGCCAGATTGCGGAAGAAGCTCTGCCATACCAGAGTGAGGAGCGGCAGGCCCAGCGCAAGTACGAACATCAGCGACATGCCAATGGTGACAGGCCAACGCCATTTGCCCAAGGCCAGCGGCACAGGCTTATAGCCCTTGCCCGTGATGGTGGCGAAAGCCTCAGCGTTGCGCGTTGCGCGGCGATAGAAATAGACCGCGATGATGCAGATCACGAGAAGCGACATGCTCAAGGCGCTGGCAACGCCAAATTCCGGAGTTGATTGGCTCGTCGCGCGATGCACTTCGGTTGTGAAAACATGAATACGCGCGGGATTGCCGATCAGGCGTGGCACTTCGAAGGATTCGATGCCTCGTACGAAAAGGAGCAGGAAGGTCGAGAGAATAGCCGGCCGCAGGATCGGCAGCGTGACGCGAAACAGCGTTTGCGATGTGCGGGCACCCGACATGGTCGCCGCCTCTTCCATGCGCACATCGAGCATACGCAAGGCCGGACCCAGCAACAGGTAAGCGAGCGGGAAATAATGCGAGGACAATGCCCATATCATCCCCGACATGGAATAGATATTGAGCAGGGGTTGGCTGGAGCCGGTGAAATCTTTCCAGAGCTGATTGAACCAGCCGATATTGGGCGAGAGTGTCAGCGTCCACGCCATTGCAATGAGCAGGCCCGGCAAGGCAAATGAGATGAGCGCTAGCGTGTGGAAAATCTCACGGCCCGGAGCATCGGTCCTTTCAACGACAAAGGCCACCGCGCCCCCGATGAGGAATGTGACGACCGCCGTGCCCGTGGCGAATATCAGCGAATTGGCCACAAGCTTGAGGATGCTCCAGTGGCCATAGGCTTCCTTGAAGTTCGCGAGCGACCAAGGACCGGGGCCAAAGCCCGTATCTTCTGTAAAGGCCGTGTAGAAAAGTGCACCCACGGGCACGAATACAAACCAGCCGCAGATGACAGCGCATAGAAGCAGCCAGAGCGTCGCAGGCGACCAACGCGCGCTCAGAGCGGCCAGCGATAGTCCCGCTGTTGGCCGCATGCCCCCATCGACTGCGCTCACACCCGTTCTCCCTGTCGTCAGGGCATTCTGCCCTTGATCGGCCTTTTACGAAGCCGTTTAAGCCGGAAGTTTTTGTAGTCCGCCCCCCGCCCGAAGTCCATAGCTTGCCGAGCCCAAGGTCGAGGCTGGACGGGGGGCGTGAGGTGGTGGAAACTGTCCCCATAAGAATCCGCAAAAGCGGCGAAAAACCAAGGGGGAGGAACCTTGAACGCGATTGATCTGGAAGTGATTTATCAGTCCACGCTGCAAATCGCCCGTGAGCTGACCCTCAACATGCTCCGCACGGGCTATTCGACGATCATCAAGGAAAGTCAGGATTTTACCTTCGCGATCTTCGACCGGCGCGGACGGATGGTGGCACAAGGCGTGCCGCAGCCTCTCCATATTGGTCCGCTGGCCTCTCAGGTGAATGAAATCCGCCGGGTCTTTGCAGGCAAAATCGAGCCGGGCGACGCATTCATCGTCAATCATCCCTATCGCGCCTGCCAGAACCACGCGACCGATGTGACGATCATCTCGCCGGTGTTTTCAGAGGGTAAGCTCGTCGCCTTCATCGGCAATATTGCTCATAAGCCCGATCTCGGCGGAAAAGTGCCGGGCACCAATGCAGGCGATGCGACCGACTTGTTTCAGGAGGGGCTGCTCATCCCTCCGCTCAAGATCCAGCGCAATTTCGAGATCAATGATGATCTGAAGGAGATGATCTGCGCCAATACGCGTACGCCGGATGTCACTTGGGGCGATGTGAATGCGCAAGTGATGACCAATTCTTATGGGCAACAGAAATTCGCTGAACTCTTTGCCAAGCATGGCACGCAAAAAGTGCTCGCCTGCTGGGAAAAGTGGATGGATATCTGCGAAACAGAGTTGCGGAAGGAGATTGCAAAGGTCCCGGACGGCCTCTATGGGCCGGAGACCGATTGGCTCGATGATGATGGTGTTGATCTCGGCAAGCCCTATCGCATTACAGCATCCGTCAAGAAGCAGGGTGATACGCTTGAGTTCATTCTGGACAGCGATGCCCAAGCACGTGGGCCAATCAATCTACGCTCCTGTGTGTCGCGCAATTTCATCGAATGCTGCGTCAAGATGATATTCATCCCCAAGCTGCCGGTGAATGACGGACTTTCGCGGCCTGTGAAGGTCACTTATCCAGACGAGGGCTCGCTTCTCAATCCGCGTTATCCGGCGCCCTGCAATATGTATGTCCGCCCAAGCCAGATCACGACCTCTGTTGTGGTTCGCGCGCTTGCACGGGCATTGCCGGGCAAAGTGCCAGCGCCTTCGAGTGCGGCAGGCGGATCGTTGGCCAGTGCCGGGCATAATCCCCGTACGGGCAAGTGGTATGCACAATATGAGATCTTGAATGGCGGCGGCGGTGCAAGGCCATGGGCGGATGGCGTGAGCGCGCAAGATGAACTTGTCGTCAATGTCATGAATACGCCGGTCGAGGCGATCGAAACAGAGTTTCCCGTGCGCATTGAGCGTTATGAATTGAGGCAGGATAGCGCGGGACCGGGTAAGTTTCGGGGTGGCTTGGGTCAACGCCGACGCTGGCGCATCTTGTCAGAAGAGGCGAGTGTTAATCTGAGAACTGACAGGTTCAAGTTTTCTTCCCCCGGCCTGTTTGGCGCCAAACCGGCGCAGCCGTCGAATTGCACGCTTAATCCGGGCCGTGCAGAGGAACGCGCGCTGACCTCAAAGATCGCTGGTCTGCGTCTCAAGAAAGAAGACATCGTGGTCTTTGAATTGGGCGGGGGAGGCGGCTATGGAGACCCCTGCGAGCGCGATCCTGACCGCGTTCGGCTTGATGCATTGCGCGGCTATATCTCGCGTGAAGCAGCGCTGCGTGATTATGCGGTCGTCTTGCGGGATGACTTTTCCCTCGATGCAAAAGCGACCGAAGCTCTTCGCGCCGGGAGGGCTGCATAATGGCCATTCGTATTGGGATCGACGTTGGCGGCACCTTCACGGATGTCACGGGCTTTGACGAGATCAAAGGTGAGATTTGTCTCATTCGCAAATATTCATCCAATCCGGCAGATCCGATGTCGGTGATGACGCAAATCTGCGATGATTTGTTGAAAGACTATGGAGCCAATGGCGTGAGCATGATCCTGCATGGATCAACAGCAGCGCTGAATTGTATGCTCGAAGATAAAGGTGTGAAGGTTGGTCTGATCACAACCGATGGGTTTCGCGACGTCTATGAGATTGGTCGCCAATGGCGCGGCGATGATGTGTTTAATCTCTATGCGCCCGCGCCTAAAATGCTCACCACACGGGATCTCATTCACGAAGCGCGAGGACGTCTCGACTATAAGGGCGAAGTGGTAGAGCCACTCAATCGCGCAGATATCGAGGTCGCGACTCGCAAGCTCATCGAGGCAAAAGTCGAAGCCATCGCGGTGTGTTTTCTGTTTTCCTTTACCAACCCCGCCCATGAACGCGAAGCGGCCGAAATCGTTAGAACCATCGCGCCGGATGTATATGTTTCGCTTTCCTGCGACGTGAACCCGGAATGGCGCGAATATGAGCGCACCGCTTCAACCGTTGCCAATGCCTATATCGGCCCTGTCGTGTCCCGCTATTTGCAAGGACTTGAAGCGCTGGTGCGGGCGCGTTTTCCCGCCTGTCGCACCCTTATGATGAAGTCTGATGGTGGGGCTGCAAGTGCTGCCATGCTAACGCGTGCACCCGTCCAGACCGTCATGTCGGGCCCGGTTGCAGGCGTCATCGGCAGTCGGTTTTTGGGTGATTTGAAAGGCATTGAAAATCTCCTGACCTTTGACACTGGCGGGACCAGCTCTGACATGGCGGTCATTCCGGGGCGTCCGCAGCACAAAACGGAAGTGTCTGTAGGTCGTCATCCGCTTCGCACATCAACTGTTGATATCGACACGATTGGAGCGGGCGGCGGCAGTATCGCAAGCATCGAATTGGGCGGCGTATTGAAGGTTGGCCCGCAAAGCGCTGGCGCGCGCCCCGGTCCTGCTTGCTATGATCGCGGCGGCACGCAACCCACCCTCACCGATGCGTTGGTTGTGCTGGGCCATCTCAGCTCAAAGGCACTGCTGGAGGGTTCCATGGCTCTGGCTGCCGATAAAGCCCATCTGGCTCTGCGTCAGCACATTGCAAATCCGCTCTCCATGAGCGAGCAGGAAGCGGCTTGGGGCGTGTTGACTGTGCTTGCCACAAATTGTGTAGCGGCCATGCGCACCATTACGGTTGAACGCGGTTATGATCCACGGGAATTTACGCTCGTTCCCTTTGGTGGGATGGGGCCAACCATTGCCGGGACGATTGCTGCAGAATTGGGGATTGAGAAAATTCTTGTGCCCCCAAACCCTGGGGCCTTCAGTGCTTGGGGCATGTTGGTGACCGATGTTCATCAGGAGCGAAGCCTCACCCGCGTAACAGCTCTGGATGAGACCTCTGCAGACGCCATTGAAGCGATGTTTGCCGAAATGGAACAAGACGCCATTGCTGATCTTGAGCGGGAAGGTTTTCCACGGGACAGCCTCAAAACCATGCGCGGCGCTGGGATGCGCTATCGTGGGCAATCCTATGAAGTCAATGTCGATGTCGGCACGATCCGCAACCGTGCTGACCTTGAAGCACTGGCGCAACGTTTCCATGATGCACATCAGCGCCGCTATGGGCACAAGGCGACATCGGAAGTCGTCGAGATCGTTAACTATAAGGTCACCGGCATTGGCATGATCCCCAAGCCTCAATGGGATTGCCTGCCCATCTGTGGCGCCGACTTACCGAAGCCGATTGATCAGCGTCATGCCTATTTCGGGCCGTTTGGGATGCAAGATACGCCGGTTTATCGGCGTAGCGATCTCAATCCGGGGGCAAGATTGGTTGGTCCTGCGATTGTGGAAGAGCGCACCTCAACCATTGTGCTTTATCCCGGACAAACGGGGCTTGTCGATGGCTTCCTTAATCTGGAGATTTACCTTGCAGGTGATGCATCATGAGCCTTGCTTGGGAGCGCAGGATCGTTGGATCTCTCACTTTGCTCATGTTCCTGTCGCTGTGGGAATATGCAGCTGGGCGCTGGGTTGATCCTATGTTTCTCTCCTCGCCCTCGCGGGTCTATGCCGCGGCTGTTGATCTCGTGATGAGCGGGGAGATTTGGCCCGATCTTCTCGTCAGCACCCAAAGTTTTATCTGGGGCTATCTTGGGGCGGTTGCTGTTGCGGTTCCGCTCGGTCTCATGATCGGCTGGAACAGGCGGGCGCAATATATGGTGCAGCCTTTCATCGACATTATGAATGCCGTGCCGCGGATCACCTTTCTACCGATCCTCGTCTTGTGGTTTGGGATTGGCATTTGGTCAAAGATTGCGGTCGTATTTTTGGGGGCAGTGATCCCGATTACAATTGCAACCTATTCTGGCGTGCGCAGCAATGAAGCGCGCTTCGTGAGGGTTGCGCGCAGTTTTGGCGCTTCATCTCTCAAAATGTTCACCAGCATCATTTTGCCCGGCACCGTGCCCTTCATCTTCACCGGCCTGAAATATGGGGCAGGGAGGGCTTTGCTGGGTGTCGTGGTCGGGGAGCTTTATGCGTCAACGGCTGGCATAGGCCATATGATCGCTGCCGCTGGAAACACGCTGCAAACAGATGTCGTGTTCGTGGGCGTGCTCATTTTCACTATTGCAGGTTTGATCATTCATTTCGTACTGGATTGGCTTGAACGTTATTTCGAGAGATGGCGTCCGCAGGAGGTGCTTCGATGATCCTCCAACGCGAGAGTTTCTATCAACGCCATGAGCGGGTCTTGCTTGGACTGTTGATGGTCACGCTCTTCCTCTTGTTCTGGGAAGGTCTGGCACGCGGTTGGTGGGCTGACTTGTTGCAGCCCATGATCGGGGATGCCGCCAATCGTTTGCGCATTCGCCCCATCTTTCTGTCGTCGCCCAGCGCTGTGGCCATGACGGCTTGGAAGATGTTTTTCGTGACCGGCGAAATCTGGCCGCATCTGGGGATCAGTGCGATGGAAGTCGTCGTCGGTTTGGGTGCGGCTATCTTGATCGGCATTCCCTTCGGTCTGGTGACAGGGCGCTACCGTCTGCTGTCTCACGCGGTCGAGCCCTTCATGGCTGCGCTGAATGCAACGCCTCAGGTGGCTTTCATTCCGCTCATCATCTTGTGGATGGGGACGGGCTACGGAACCCGCATCTTCATCATTTTTCTTCTCTGCATCATCCCGATCATCATTGCTGCTCAGGCAGCGGTGAAGACAATTGACGTGCGCTTGTTGAAGCTGGCTGCCAGTTTCGGGGCGAGTGACGCCTTTTTGTTCCGCTCGATCATCTTGCCGGGCTCAGTTCCCTTTCTGCTTGCGGGGCTTCGTCTGGCCATCGGGCGAGCCATGATTGGGATTGTTGTGGGCGAATTATATGGATCGGCTCTGGGGATCGGCTTGATGATCAATCGTGCGGGCTCAACCTTCCAGACCGATACTGTCTTTGTCGGCGTTCTCACCATTGTCATTGCCGGGCTGGCTTTGACTGAATTGGTGCGCCATATCGAAATGAAGGTTGAGCTTTGGAGGCCGGAAGCGCAGCAATCATTCAACAACTGAAAGCGAGAGGCATGGACTGCCCATTACACGCAGGGAGGCAAAAATGGCATGGACAATGAGCCGTAGATTGTTGGCTGGACTAGGTCTGGCAGCACTCGCATCGACTGTTTCGGCGCAAGAACTGAAACCTTTCAAGATGGGCATATCAGCCCCGGTTGTGACCGTGCTGCCAGTGTGGCTTGGGGAGGCAGGCGGCTTTTTCGCCAAACAGGGCTTGAAGGTCGATACTGTTTCGATGGAAGGCGGCTCGCGCGGGACGCAGGTTCTTCTGTCGGGCGAGATTCATGCCATGCATGTTGGTTTGGCTCCAGTCGTTCAAGCCAATATCCAAGGAGCGGATTTGCGCGCGATCGCTGCAAGCGCGAACAAGCTCCCAATGACTGTCTTTACAACGAAAAAGTTTGAGCCAGCCTTGCCTAAGGGCATAAAGATCGGGATCAGTACATTCGGATCTGAGACGGATATCGCCCTTTCGATCCTTTTGCCAAAGCTTGGCATGTCTCGCAATGATGTCGAGATTACGCAAATTGGTGGGACAGGTCAGCGTTTCGCCGCGCTGGTGGCAGGGCGTATAGATGCCGCTCCCTTGCTTGAGCCTGCCGTATCTCAAGCCAAAGCTCGCGGTTTCATCCCCGTATTTGATCTTTCCGAGCAAGGCGGTGATTGGATCTTTGACGCGGTTGTCATGACGGCGCCTTTCATCAAAGCCAATCGTGATACGGCTTTGAAGTTCGCACGCGGCTATATCGAAGGCGCTCAATGGGGCCTCAAGAATGAATCTGAATTGCGCAAGGTGATATCCACCCGGTTCAAGACGCAAGATCAGGCTGTCATTGACGCAACCGTTGCGGAATTTCGCAAGCTGATGCCGCTTGATGGCAGGCCTTCCGTATCTGGCGCGCAAAATGTCATCAGCGAACTCGCCAAAATCAATGTGCCCGTAAAGAGCCGTGAGGTTGGCGATTATCTCGACTTGTCACTGATCGCTGACCTTGAAAAGGAAGGTTTCTTGAACGGCCTTTCCAAGACCTATGGTCTGACGAAGTAAACGCTTTCGCTGGAACTTGTTGCGAGGGTTCTGCGCTGCCACCTCAGACATGGTTGATCCATTCTGGAGGTCGGATGGCTTTTGCTGGCACCAGACGGCAGCTGCTCCACGGGGCAGCTGCAAGCTTTGCTTTGTCTTGCGGTGGGCTTCAGGCGGATGAGGCGACCCTTGATCTCTTGCTCGTGCTTGCTGTCGATGCATCAGGCAGTGTTGATCGCGAGCGCTTCCATTTGCAGAAACAGGGTTATGTTGATGCGTTTCGTGACGAGAAGGTTTTGGCCGCAATCAAGTCTGGGCCGCGCCAGTCGATTGCTGTGACGATGTTCCAGTGGACAGGCCCGGATGCGCAGGCGGAAGTTTGTCCCTGGATGGTCATTAAGGATCGTGCCTCCTGTTTTGAGGTGGCAGCGGCGATCGAAGAAGTCCCGCGGCGGATCCATGGCGGGGGAACATCAATCAGTGGTGCGATTGATTATGCAGTTCCGCTTTTTGCCCGCTCTTCGCAAAAAGCGCCGCGCATGGTGATTGATATATCTGGTGACGGATCCAATAATGGAGGGCGTCGTGTCACTATAGCGCGAGATGATGCTCTTGGTCGCGGTGTGACGATCAATGGTTTGCCCATTCTCGCCATTGAACCCAATCTCGACGATCATTACCGTGAAGAAGTGATCGGAGGGCCAGGCTCTTTTTTGGTGGCGGCAAAAGATTTCTCGATGTTTTCTGAAGCGATCTTGAAGAAACTGATCACTGAAATTGCAGTCAGCCCTCACTCACGCGGCTAGATGCGCATATTTGGAGGCACCTTGTACAGTCGTTCGGCGCATGTCGCGCCGATAGGCTTTGTCATCAAAATGCGTACCGCGATGCATGGTGCAGCGATTGTCCCAGATGACAAGGTCGCCGACGCTCCAGCGATGCGAATAGACATATTTCTGTTGTGTTGCAAATTCGGTCAGCTCATCAAGCAGGGCACGGCCCTCGGCTTGGGGCATGTCAATGACATGGGATGCATGGGAGGCGAGCACGACTGACATCCGCCTGCTGCGGGGATGTCGGCGTGTCAGTGGTTGGACTACCGGGGGCATGGTGGCGATTTCATCTGGGCGGAAGTTTGTGCCTCCGCAAAGCGCACGCGAATACCAGATGGAATGCTCTGCCTTCAGCTGCGCGAGTTTCTGTTTCATCGTGTCCGGCAAGTCGTCATAAACGGCGCGCATATCGGCAAAGTCTGTATTGCCGCCAACCGGAGGAATGACACGACCGGACAGAAGGGAATAGCTGGTCTGCGCATCAATGAATGAGCGGTCTGTGTGCCAGAGCTTGTCGGACTCTCGCCATTGCCGGCGACGATCTTCCCCTTCGAGGATCTGATGGTTCTCATCTAGGTTTGAGATATCGTAAAGCTCAGGCCGCAGGCGCGTGTTCTGTCCAACTTTACGTCCGTGATTGAGCGCATAAGACAAGTCGCCCAGCAATTCGCTTACTGCGATCTGTTCCTCATCATTGAGATGCTGGTCATGCAAGATGACGACAGCATGTGTGTCGAGGGCGCGTTCAACCTGTTCCATAACTTCACGGCTACGGTCGCGCCTGAGATCCACGCCCCCAAGGCGGGCCACGAACAGCGGATGTAGCGACGTCACTGAAATCGTCATGGCGTTCCCCCAGGAGCCCTCAAGCCGGGGCCTTGGGGTCAAATGGTGAGTTTTGAGGATAAGTCTGTCAATGGGGGCCAAGAGGGGGAACTAAGCCGCGCTTCCGGTCGTTGCGGGCGAAAGGCGGTGATGATGGTGACAATTGCTTACATGGTGGAGGTCAGCTCTGCCCCTGGGCTGGCGGCGCTGGCTGGCGTCTTAACGGTCGCCCAAGCTAAAGCTGGGCCAGACGGGCTTCGACCCCACGAGAACATGCCAGGGCTTGCTGTTGCGGCCAGAGAGCGCTGAGCCGAGAAAAAACAGCGAGCCATCCGGTGCTCTCATCCTTGGGAATTGCCGTTGTGGAGGGATCAGCACGTGAAGAACCTTGACAGAAAAACATTAGCCAAACCGCATGAACATCGGCTAGAGCAGGATTGTTCTGCGCCAGAGCCCTTGGGATAATCATGTCGGTCCGCGCTAAATTGCGCTTCTCACGCCTGTCCATTATTCAGCATCTTGTGATCCTGAGCCTCGTGGTTCTGCTGCCGCAAGTACTGCTTGGCGCCTCTGTTGCCTGGCGCTATTCGAAGGACCAGCGCGAGGCACTGGAGCAGCAGGCTCAGAACATTGCGCGCAATCGCGGGGCAACGCTCGATCGCGAGATTGAAGGCATGATCGGTGCCTTGCAGGCGCTTGCCACATCGCCTCTGATTGTTTCCGGCGATTTTGCAGGGTTACGCGAACAGGCTGGTCAGATTTTGCGCTTCCGTGGTTCAGCTGTCGCCATGCGCGATGCGACTGGCCAGCAATGGGTGAATACGCTTCTTCCCATCGACCAGAAATTGCCTCGCAGCGTTGATCCCGACTTGCTGGCAGCTGACAGGCAGATTTTTGAAACCAGACTGCCCGCTGTCTCGGATCTCTATATTGGCGCTGTTGCGAAGCGGCCCTTTGTGATGGTGGGAGTTCCGGTCATTCGGGATGACAAGGTCCTTTATGTCCTCAACATTGGTATCGAGCCAATTGAATGGGGGCGGGCGCTCTTGCGAGACATCCCCGACGGTTGGACGGCCTCGATTGTGGATCGCAAACACAAGGTCATTACCCGGTCGCGCGATGCCGAGCGCTTCATCGGGCAGGTTGGAACCGAGAGTTTTCGCTCACGCCTGACCAAGGATAGTGGCAGCTTTCATGGCGGACACACGCTGGAAGGGCAACCTGTGTTTGTTGCCTATCAGCGGTCACAGCTGGCGGGCTGGTACATATCTTTCGCCATTCCAGAAAATGTCATGAGTGAACCGCTGCACGATTTGCGCTGGATGTTCATCATCAGCGGGGGTACGGGCCTGATCTTATCCATTGCCGCAGCCGTTCTCTATGGTCGCATCATCGGCAATGGTCTTGGTGCTTTGGCTCGCTCAGCCCGTCGCGTGGGACAGGACGATTTTGTGCAAGTGCATCACACGACCGTGGCCGAGATGGACGATGTGGGACGTATTTTGGCGCAGGCAGATGCGGAGCTGAAACGCAAGGACCAACATCAACGCACCTTGCTGGCGGAGCTCGACCATCGCGTCAAAAATACGCTCGCTATCATTCAGTCGCTGGTGACGCAGAGTTTGCGCAGTGCCAAGTCACCCGAACATTTCCGCGACGCCATCACCGGGCGCGTCATGGCTTTGGCTCGCTCGCATGAAGTGTTGAGTGCCGCCAATTGGGAGAGTCCGCAGCTGGTTGATGTTGTGCGCGCGGTGCTTGGGCGTGAGACGGCACGCATGTGTTATAAGGGATCGGCCATTCGGTTATCCCCGCGTGTGGTGGTGGCTTTCGCGCAGATTTTCCAGGAATTGCTCAGCAATGCTGAGAGCCATGGAGGACTTTCCGAAGAAGTCGGACTGGTCTCTGTCATCTGGTCTCTGGATGATCAGCGGCGCACGCTGCTTCTGAAATGGGAAGAAAGCAGTATTTCGCCGCGTCCGTCTCAGGGCAAGGAAGGGTTGGGCTCTGCGATTGTACGCATTTGCGTCGAGCGCCAGCTTGGCGGGTCCTGCCGTTTCACTTTTCTGGGTACAGTGATGCGCTTTGAGGCCGAAATTCCCCTGCAGTCGGATCTGGGCGTGATTGCGACGCCTGTTGAAAAGGATCTGAGCTGATCATCGTCCGCTAACTTCGCTCATTCCTTTGGGAGCACCACCCGGTTTCTCGTCATGCAGTGCGCGTTTCATGCGGCGCAATTGTTTCGCAAGCCGTGTCACGGCGAGGTTGAGCGCGGCATAGGGGTCTTTGTGTTGCGCTTCGGCAGACATCATGTGCACGCCACCTGGCTGAAGCGTCACGCTGCAGCGATAGTTAATGCCTTCGCGCGTGAAATGGACACCTGCAGCGGTGATCCTTCCGAAATAACGGGACGCAATTTTGCTGAGAGCCTCGCGGGCCTTCTGGCCTAGCGCCGTTCCTGTTTCCACATTGGACCCGCCAACCGTGATCGCCTTGTCGATTTCAACATCCATGGCTTACCCCTTGATATCTTACGGCAACGCATCTGCTGCCTTCCGGGTTCAGCCCGCGATTGGGCGGCATGGTTAAGTATATGTTTAAGGGGGCGTTGATTTTGAGGATTTGGCTGCGAAAATAGCTGAGCTTGGACCTGTGCCTTAAGGCTTTCGCAACTTCATGGGGGCAGAGTGCGCCTCGCAGACGTCCCCGGCAGCGGGTCGGATGCGCTGAGAGTCACTCATCGAGTAATGCGTATCTAACGATGACTTCGATCTTAGCGGCTGTCCGCCGCCTGCCATGTGCCCCAAACACGCTTCGGAACCTGCTTTTGGTTAGCATGGGTGCCGTCATTCTTGCCGGCTGTGCCCAGCAGCCAGAAAAGAAGAAGCGTTCAAAAGAATATTTCCCAAGCTCGGTTTATGGACGCGCTTCTGAACGCGTCGTCGAGGAAGGTGAACCCGTTCCGCGTGGGGGTGGTCAGTATCTCGTTGGTCGCCCCTATACGATTGCGGGCAAGACTTATGTGCCCACGGAGCGGCCCGCGCAGAGCCAGTCTGGTGTCGCTTCTTATTATGGCGGTGCTTTCCATGGTCGCCGCACGGCCAATGGCGAAGTTTATGATATGAACTCCGTCTCGGCTGCTCATCCCACCATGCCATTGCCCAGCTATGTGCGCGTGACGAATACGCGAAATGGCCGGTCGATCATCGTGCGCGTGAATGATCGCGGCCCGTTCCATTCGTCGCGTGTCATGGATGTGTCTGCACGTGTTGCCGAGGCGCTGGACTTCAAGCGCTTTGGCACTGCGCCGGTCAAGATTGATTATATCAGCAAGGCGGGTCTTGCGGGTTCCGATGATGCGCGGCTGATGGCGACGCTGCGTACCGATGGCAAGCCTGCCAATTTCAACGGTTCCCCAGAATTGCCCGCCACAATGGTGGCTGAGACAGAGCAGCCCCAGCGTCGCGCCGAGACACCACGTTTGGCCGCCATGGAGATCAGCAGTCAGCCTCGCAGCGCATCAGCGCCAGCGCCTCTGGTTGCGGCACCCTTGCCGCCCTCGCGTCCGTTCGAGCTTGGGCCTGGCCGCAGCAATGGCCCCGCACGTCAGGTCGTGCTTTTCACCGGGCAAACCGCGCCAACTCCAGCGCCATCAAATCCGGCTAAGCCTGAGCCGGTGGCGCAGACATCTGCGCCGCCCCTTCCTCCGCGCCGTCCGCGTTAATCTAAATCATTGATTTGGCATAGCTCCGAAGTCACATTGGGCGTTGCATTGTCATCGTCTGGGTGAAGCGGAGTGAACTGTGCGCCTTTTGTTGATCGCTCTTGGTCTTTGGCTTGCTGTCGCAGCATCGGCCTTTGCGCAGACGACGCCTTTCACTACATCTGCGCCACATGTTGTCTTGTATGATGCCGATACGGGCTCAATCCTGTTTGAGAAATCTGCAGACACGCCGATCTCGCCGGCCTCGACCGCAAAGATCATGGCAGCAGAAGTGATCTTTCATGAGTTGAAGAATGGTAGGCTTTCACTTGATCAGGAGTTCATCGTCAGTGAAACAGCGTGGCGTGCGGGCGGTGCAATGTCGCGCGGCTCGACAATGTTTGCGGCGTTGAACAGCCGCATTCGCGTTGAGGATCTGTTGCGGGGTTTGCTCATCGTGTCGGGGAATGATTCCGGCATCATTCTGGGCGAAGGTCTTTACGGATCTGACAGTGCTTTTGCGCAGGTGATGACAAAACGCGCGCACGAGCTTGGTTTTCGTTCCCTGCAATTCCGCAATTCATGGGGCAAGGATGATCCGGGTCAGAAAGTAACTGCGCGTGACATGGTCTATCTGTCGGCGCATATCATCAACACCTATCCCGAATATTATAAATATTTCGGGGAGCGCGAATTCACCTGGAACAAGATCCGGCAGCAAAATCGCAACCCGCTCCTGACGATGGATATTGGCGCGGACGGGCTCAAGACAGGCAATATTGATGACTCCAGCGGCTATGGCCTCGTTGCCTCGGCTGTTCAGAATGGGCAGCGCCTCATTCTGGCGATTTATGGCCTCAAGACCGCCAAGGAGCGGTCGGACGAAGCGCGCAAGCTTCTGCAATGGGGCTTCCGCTCTTTTGAGACGCGGCCGGTTCTGGCTTCAGGCGAAAGGGTTGGGTCGGTGCGCGTCTATGGAGGAGCCCAGTTTTCAGTGCCCGTGGTCACCTCCAAACAGATTCGGGTCCTTGTCCCACGAGGCGGCAGCGAGAGGCTGAGCGCCCGGATTGCCTATCAGGGGCCGGTTCCTGCCCCAATTCGGGAGGGCAGTGAGGTTGCGCGGTTGAAAATCTTCCGCGGCTCAACCTTGGTCCTCGACACGCCTCTGCTGGCAGGCGAAAATGTGGATCAGGGTTCCTTGCCGCGTCGTGCGCTTGATGCGGGTCTGGAACTGTCCCAGTCCCTCATACGCACGTATGTTTTCAAGCAATGACCGAACCTAAATCTGAAGGCTGTGGGCGCTTCATCACGCTTGAAGGCGGGGAAGGGGCTGGCAAATCGACGCAAATCAAATCGCTCGCGGATTATCTGCGGTCGTTGGGCCATGAGGTTATTGTGACCCGCGAACCGGGCGGCTCACCCGTTGCGGAACAATTGCGGGAGGTCATCCTGTCAGGCGCTGCAGCCTCGCTCGGTGCCGCTGCCGAGGCGGTTTTGTTTTCCGCCGCGCGTATTGACCACATTGCGCAAACCATAGCCCCAGCCTTGGCGCGCGGTGCCTATGTCATTTCCGACCGCTTTGCTGACTCAACCCGTGCCTATCAAGGGACGCAGGGCAAGGTGGATCCCACCTTGATTGATGCGCTGGAGAAAGTTGCTGTTGGTCGCTTCCGGCCCGATCTCACTCTGATCCTTGATCTTCCCGCCGAAACTGGCCTTGCCCGCGCTACCCGCCGTCGCGCGGATGCAAAAGCGGATCGTTTTGAGGCTGAGGATGTGTCTTTTCATCAGGGCTTGCGCAAAGCCTTTCTCGATATCGCCGAGCGCGAGCCACAACGATGTGCCGTGATTGATGCCGCGCAATCCCCCGAAGATGTGGCCAAGGCCATCCGGGATGTGGTGGCGGCGCGCCTGCATCTGAGAGGTGCTGCATGAAGCGCCGTATAGATGACGAAGCACCGCCCGAAAGTGATGCCTTTGAGGGCACGCCGCATCCGCGTCACATCTACGACTTCTTCGGTCACGGCGACGTTGAGCTGGAATTGCTCGATGCCTATCGGACAGGCCGCTTGCCCCAATCCATCATTCTTGCCGGGCCAGAGGGGATCGGCAAGGCCACTCTTGCTTGGCGGTTTGCGCGATTTTTGTTCGCCAACCCGGAGCCCTCTTTGCCAGCGGTGCGACATGCGACATCGCTTGGCGTTCCGCCGGACCATCCCGTCTGCCATCGCATCGAGTCACTTGGCCATGGTGACTTGTCTTTGCTGCGCCGGGAATGGAATGCCGACACCAAAAAACATCGCACCGATATCCGGGTTGATGATGTGCGCTTGGCCATTGAGATGTTCCATCAAGCATCAGCCGAAGGTGGTTGGCGGATCTGCATTGTTGATTCAGCCGATGATCTAAATCGCAACAGCGCGAATGCGCTTCTCAAGATCATCGAGGAGCCGCCGGATCGCTCACTCTTTCTGTTTGTGAGCCATCTGCCCGGACGCATCTTGCCGACCATCCGCTCCCGTTCCCGTCTGATCCGTATGCAGCCGCTCGACGTCGATGATGTCACGCGTGCGGTTCTCGCGCTGGGCGAGGATTTCGAAGGGCAGGGCGAGCGCATTCGTGAGGCAGCTGAATTGTCAGAAGGCTCAGTGCGGCAGACGATCCGCCTGCTGGACTCGGATGGTCAGGCCCTTTCCAGCGAGATCGACACTATTCTGCAAAGCCTGCCGCGAGTGGACTGGAGTGCGGTGCATCGCTTGAGTGATCGCGTTTCGGGCTCAACGCCCACAGCCCTTGATGACTTCGCCGCCACGATTGAAGCCATTCAGGACTGGCTTGCCGCTCAGGTGCGCGCAGGGGCCGCCGCCGGGCAGGGGGCCGCCAACCTTGCACCCTATGCGCAGGTATGGGACAAGGTCGCCGCAGCGGTTCGCGAGACCGAGGCCATCAACCTCGATAAACGCCCGCTCATCCTGTCGATTTTCGCCGATCTCGCAGCCGCTGTTGGTGCTGCACGGCCTTGAATGGGGGCGCCCCCCAGGCGCACTGGATCACGATGGCTCGCAGCCGCTTCTACATCACGACTGCCATTCCTTACGCTAATGGCGCGCCACATATTGGCCATGCCTATGAGCGCATCGCCACCGATGCGATCCAGCGCTTCATGCGCCTTGCTGGGCGTGACGTACTCTTTGTCACGGGTATGGACGAGCACGGCCAGAAGATGCAGCAAACGGCTGCCCGTGACGGGATCACACCCCAGCAGCTCGCAGACCGGACCGCTGCCCAGTTTGAAAAGATGGGCGACGCGCTGAATGCGCGCGCCGATGATATCGTGCGCACAACGCAACCCCGTCATTATGCCGCCAGTCAGGCCATCTGGGCGCGCATGGCGGAAAAAGGCGATATCTATCTCTCCAAATATCCCGGCTGGTATTCAGTGCGCGACGAAGCCTTCTTTGATGAAGGGGAACTCACTCAGGGTGCTGACGGCAAGAAATATGCGCCTACCGGTGCGCCAGTCGAATGGGTCGAGGAAGAGAGTTATTATTTCAAGCTCTCAGCCTATGCAGAAAAGCTACTTGCCCACTACAAGGCAAATCCCGATTTCATCGTACCGGAAAAATACCGCAATGAGATCGTGGCTTTTGTTGAACGTGGCCTGACGGACCTTTCAATCAGCCGTTCCACCTTTAATTGGGGGGTTCCGGTTCCCGGCGACGACAAACATGTCATGTATGTCTGGGTCGATGCCCTTACCAATTACATCACCGCAACCGGCTTCCCCGATGAGGCCGCTGAGCGCGCCTCTTATTGGCCAGCCGATGCGCATGTCATCGGCAAGGACATCACCCGCTTTCACGCGATCTATTGGCCGGCCTTTCTGATGTCGGCGGGTATTGCATTGCCCAAGCAGATCGTCGTCCACGGCTTCCTGTTCAATCGCGGGGAGAAAATGTCGAAGTCGGTCGGCAATGTGATCGACCCCTTCACCTTGGCCGCCCATTATGGCGTCGATCAGATGCGCTATTTCTTCCTGCGTGAAGTGCCTTTCGGACAGGACGGCAATTATTCGCATGAAGCGATCGTCATGCGCATCAATGCGGATCTTGCCAATGACCTTGGGAATCTGGCCCAGCGGTCACTCTCCATGATCGCCAAGAACTGCGGCGGCGTAGTGCCCACGCCAGGCAGCTTTACGGCGGAAGATGAAGCCATGCTGGGCGATGCGTCTGCTCTCGCTGAAAAGGCCCGCGCCTCTATGAAGGATTTTGCGCTGCATTCGGTGCTGGCGGAAATCTGGCGCGTGGTCGCTGAGGCCAATCGTTATTTTGCCTCGCAAGAACCCTGGAAGCTGACCAAGACCGACCCCGCGCGCCGCGACACTGTGCTTTACGTCACAGCAGAGGTCCTTCGTAACGTTGCGTTGATGGCCCAGCCTTTTGTGCCGGAGGCCGCCGGCAAGTTGCTCACCCTGCTCGGCGTGGCGGAAGATCAGAGAGACTTTGCAAAGGTTGGGGCTGGCA
>JACCED012065293.1_pt1 | contig 25807 bp, 19 predicted proteins | sample 7455021 | NCBI WGS metagenome assembly JACCED01 (sample SAMN15323456, study PRJNA562643) | freshwater metagenome | isolation source: river surface water | place: USA:Blue River Watershed | collected 2017-08-19
TTCTAGGGCAACTTTAGCCTTAAATTCAGGCGTAAATTTGCGGCGGGTTTGTTTGGTCATATTGTTTAGTCAAATTAAGTGATTTTTTAACTAAACTTTTGGTCCAATTTTTAGGGAGTATTATAGTCGATAGTAACCATTGTGTTCGTGAATATCACTTATCCCCTCAAAATAAATGTTTCAAACCTATTTGGATTCCCAATGCATTTACTCCTAACGGCCAAGGACCTGAGAAGAATGAATTATTTCAAGTTGTTTGTACTTCATGTAAAATAAATTATTTGAAAATTTATAATGCTTGGGGTCAAAAAGTGTATGATGGCGTTGACGCTTGGGATGGTACATACATGGGTCAGTTGGTGCCAAATGGTATATATGCCTACTTGATCGGTGTTACCACCAACACAGGATATACAACTATTAAGCAATCGTTCAATGGCTCAGTTCAAGTTCTGAGATAAAACAACTACCAGCCTTTTCAATCACCCCCTTAAACTGCGGTAAAATTTGGTCATCGACAACACATGAGGGAAGCTGATGCAGGCCACAAAGATGAATGATAAACTTACCACATTGCCGCTTAAGGCAATATCGATGTTCATGGATTTTGATATCACCAATCCAATGAAAAGCAAAAATGCGCCCACTGTGAATGGTAGTGACTTTTTGAAAATGTTCGTGTGACTGGTATTGAAGCTTTTTTGAATGTGAAGCCAGCCCCTTACGCTATGTAAGCCAATGAAATACAATCCAAATGATGTGAGCAATGGCAAGTAAACAGAAACCATCAATATGAGTGATGTAAGCAGTATTTGTTTGCTCTTTTGCAAAATGCCAAACATCAAACATGCAATTGATACCAACAGAAAAATGGTTTTCGAAACTTCCTTCGAAATGTTCAAAGGCTGGATGTTCATGTGACCTAATATTTCCTGGGTTTCATTCCAATGCCCAAATAAAATCAATGCAAAAACCAATGTCCCCCAAAACCAACTTTTAATCGATTGAAATGCATCTAGGTTCCATTCAAAAACATCCGTTGATCCAAAGTGCCAAATTGAAAACAATAGAAAAAAGACCAATGAGAGGGTGGGTGCGATGAGCCAAAATGCCAAATAAACCGCGGCAATTGATACATATCCCAACACAAAGCTGAATTTTGGCCGGCCTTGAATTTGTTTGGTTTCCAACAGATGGTCCAATGCCCCATGTGGGATTCCCACTGAAAACAAACCTATTAGTCCTACTGCTAGGGAAACTGCTCGACACAATTCTGGTGACCATGTTTGCAAAAAGAGTAATAATAAAGTGAAAAAGAAAACAATGTAACTGTGTGAAATTCTATGTTTTATGTCGTGGATTAATCCATTGAAGAAGGGTTGAAATGGCAGGGTGCTGAAAATTTTAATGTCTTCCCAAATACTGGTTTTTTCATCCAAAAATTGTAACACAAACGATGTGTTGTTTTTTAGAAACAGGGTTTCGAAGATGTTTTTTGACAAATTCGGTTTCTTCTCAATGATTTTTAAAAGCAATCTATCGTATAATTTGAAGCGCGTTTTACGCGCGATAGGTTTTATATGATTCTCATTTTGTTCGGAAATGCGGTTTGCTATATCATTTGCATGCAAAAGCATGGATTTAAATGCATATCCGGTGCTTGGCTTAATGGCGCCAGCTCTGGCACCAATAGATATTATTTGTGAGTATTTGTTGGTGTTTTTGAACTCGGCGGTGCTCATGGGAATGCTTCCCTGCTCTGTCTCCAATGTGTTGAAACTCCCAAAACGTTGATTGATATAAGAATTCAAGATGGGCGTGGCATGTTCAGCGCTAATCATTGTCGCACCGAATCGTGTAAGTTCCACCAATGCCTTTTTCTCAGAAAATGGCAAAACATACATGAATTGAGTTTCATTATTTTGAGGGACATTGAAGTCCATCAAATCGATGGTGTTTGTGTCAAATTTTGGATGTTCCAGCTCAACAAAGAGTCCATAAAAAGACTGGTACAAATGTGATTGATGTGCTTCGGGATTATGGAATTGAGGGGGACGGCTGTCGAAAATATAATTTGCAGATAATTTTTGCTCAACAGTATGTGCGGTAAGTATGTTGTTTTCGTTTGTAATGTCAGAAACGCCCTCGAAAATTCGGTTGATTTTATATTCCAAAATAAGCCGATCGAGTTCACGGTAGAGGTCGAGTCCTTTGATGTGGTAGTAATGTAAATTTTCGGGATTGGGGGAATGTATCTGATTGATGGAAAAGTTGTTCCATTCTTTCGATACAAGGTGTTGTATGGGTTTGAGGATTGGATTATTGGGTTCTTCCCAAAAACAAAAAGTACGGTCGTTTTGATTTTTTTTGTCGGGATCAATAATCACAATGGATTTGTTGTGAAGGAGGTTTCTCTGTTCTAAAGAGAGAAGTGTGAGAATACATGAAGCGCCTGCACCAATAAACATGTAATGTGCAATATGGTTCTGTTGCTGATTCATGATGTTTTGGTTTGGGGGACAATAAAAAGGGCGAATCCTCAAATGTTTACACTCTTTGAGAGATCCGCCCAAACCTAAATTTTATATTGTTTTGTTGTTATTCGAATTAGTCTTCGTTTCTGCTCAAAGCATAGATTACCAAACCGAAACCGATTTTGTTGATTGCATCAGCAATGTTATAAACGATATCCATATAATGAGAAGCAGCAGCTGGATCTGACACCAATTGCACGCCGAACAAACCACCTGGAGTTCCTAAGATGTAACCCAATGGGTAGATAGCCCAACCTACCAATACGAACCAAGCCAAAACGCGGGTTGCTTTTGCAACTTGAGGACCAGCAGTTTGTGACAATGCAGCCACTTCGCCAAACCAAACTAGGTAAGCAATGTAGAAGTAAGCGGCACCTGAGATAACACCCCAAAGAACACTGCTGTCTCTGTCGATAGTTTCACCGAAGTAACCAGTTACAAGCATCACGATAGAAGCGAAGATCAACTTCCAAAGGAGGCTGATTTTAGCACCTGCTTTTTTGGTGATGAGGTAAAATTCTACACACATCAAAGGCACAGTAAGAATCCAATCTACATAACGGAAGAATGTAGGAGATTCACCAGTAGCCAAATTGTAGCCGCGCATGTAGTAGTAATGCACTGCGGCGATGAAAGTAATAAGGCCTGAAACCAATACTGAAGTTCTCCATTTAGCTGTTGTGTTGTTTAGCTCAAAGAAGAAGAAAACTGACGCGGCCATCATAGCCATTGTGCCGATAAAGAACGTGAACGCCACGTAATTATCGCTTGCAATTTTTAAGTGTTCCATAAATAATTAATTTAGTTTAATGTGTAAGGTAGAAACAAAGGCAAAATAAAAAAGTTTTGAATAACTGAATATAAATTGTAGATATACAGTGAAATAAATGCATTTTGTTTAAGATTTAATCAAAAAACAAAAAATCATGAATAATGAAAAAATTAAACAAAAATGAAAAAGTACTGATAAAGTCTAATATTATTAAAATGAAAGAGTTAAACAAAAAATTTTGTATAACTTCTGATTAATTTTTTTGAAACAAAATAAAAAACAAAATAAAAAGCTCCAAACACAAGTGATTGATTTAGAGTCTTTTTGCGATTATTAGCCTGCACCGAGGGACTGTATTACTATTTCTTCAAGTTTAACAATGCGGCAAACACCGTAAAACAAGGTAACGTGTATTTGAAACGGTAGTTTAGTTCTTACCTCAAATTTCTTCTCTAGTATTATATGAATCCTGTAGCAAATGGGCATGCGTTTCAATTAGTTTTACAGATGCAAAATATGGCTCAAGCCTCAAGTACTCGTTTTCACTTTGTTGATTGATTGAAAACCTGTTAAGGGTTTTTTTGAAGGACAATTTGGATTGATGCATTCGTTTGAATTTGGAGGGATGACCATTCCGCAATGTTTACAATGTAATTGATCGGCTTTTAGTAATAATTTTTGTGACATATTGGCTGCGTAATTTTCTCAAAACTAACTTTTTATCACTTTTGAGAAATTCGAATTGACTCAATAACCAATTTGTCGATTAAACCAATTTTCGACTTCATTGATGAGACTGCCAATTTCGGCGCGCTCGCTGAACATTTCGGTATCCATATTGGCAAAAATTGGGTTTGAGGTGCCTATGTTCGACGGCAAATAGGTCTTGCAGGTGGCATGAATGTTGGTGCAGGCAGTTTCCCTCAAAATGGAAACGGCATTTTTTGAATTAATGCCTGCACCCGGCATAATGTGAATATGTTTCCCGAATTCTTTTTGCAATTTTCGCAAATTTTCAATCCCATCTGCCGCTGAAAGAGCACCCCCAGAACTCAAAATTCGTTCAAAACCAAGATCCGTAATTCGCTTTGCAGATTCCATCAGGTCAGCACTTCTGTCGATAGCCCTATGAAATGTTGCAGGGCCATTCCATGCTTCTAACAGTTTTTGATTCAGTAACTTGTCAATATGTCCCTCAGAATTTAAACAACCAAAGACGATGCCACTAACCTTGGCATTTTTGCAGACGTCAATGTCGTGAAACATTATATCAATCTCCTTATGAGAATACACAAAATTGCCCCCTCTTGGACGGATCATTACATACACTGGTATATTCAATTCCGATGCAATGTGAATCATGCCGCTCGAAGGAGTACAGCCTCCATCGTGAAGATTTTCAAATAGTTCTATTCTTGAAGCTCCGGCACTTGCCGCATTCTGGCAAGAGGTGAGGCTGTTGCAGGCAATTTCAATTTCTATCATGTTTTTACCGCAAATTTAGCTTGGATGTGCTGTGTTCCAGCTGCCGTTGTCACACCAAAGTCGAATCCTTGCTGCAATGAATAGCTGCCATATTCGCCCATTTTATTGATGGCAATGAATCCAATTTGAATGTCTTTAGGGTTTCGAGGTGTCATTTCTAACAAACGTTCCACGGCTATTTTACAGGCTTGATCGGGGCTATGCCCATTTCTCATGAGTTCCACAATAAGGAAACTTCCACAGCAGCGAATCACTTCTTCACCATGTCCAGTTGCAGTGGCAGCACCCACGTTATTGTCGACATATAGTCCTGCACCCACAATGGGAGAGTCGCCAACGCGGCCTCTCATTTTAAAGGCCATACCCGAAGTGGTGCATGCGCCACTCAGGTTTCCAAATTCATCAATGGCCAACATGCCGATGGTGTCGTGGTTAAATTCACCCGCTTTGAGTTGGGTTGGGGTAGGAATTGGATTGGATTTTTCGATATTGACAATGGGTTTGTATTCACTTTTTTTGAGCCACTCGTTGTATGCAGCCTTAGCATGCCCGCTCAATTCTCCTGATTCTAAGGGATGACCTTGCTGCAACGCAAATTCTTGAGCACCTTGACCAACGAGCATCACGTGTGGTGATTTTTCCATGACTTGTCGGGCCAAATGGATGGGACTTTTGATGCGTTCCACGCAAGCCACCGCGCCCACTTCGTGTTTGTGGTTCATAATGGAGGCATCAAGGGTTACATGTCCCTCACGATCTGGATTTGCGCCCAATCCCACGCAACAATTGAGTGGGTCGTTTTCTGAAACTTGAACGCCGGCTTCGACCGCATCAATTGCCAGTCCTCGGTTTTTTAAGATGTTCCACGCGGCCACATTGGCTGTCACTGATTGGTTGTACCAAGTGCTAATGACCAATGGTTTTCCGGTTGCTCGATTTTCTTTTTTTGAGGGACGTTTACCAGCAATACCAAGAACGACGCTGCTTAAGCCCAAAAGTTTCAACAAATCTCTGCGGTTCATGTGGCGAAGATAAGGTGTTTTTGCCGTGAAAAAAGCGTAAAAATGATGCAGGGATATGACAAAAGTGTGGGTGTAAAACTCTTTCTTTGTGACATGTTAAAAAGAATGATCATGCTCAGCCTATTTGTAGGTTTTGCTTATGCCAAAGCCCAAAATGCAGGCAATGTAGATTTTCAAACAAAGAAGGTTGGAGAAGTTACAATTTCATACCCCAACAGTTATGAATTTACCGATAACATGCCTGGCGGTGCGAAATTTGGGTTGTTGTCGCCACTAACCAGTGACAAAGATACTTTTAGAGACAATGTGAATTTGTTGATTCAAGAAATTGGTCAAGATATTGATGTATCCGAAGGATTAGAACCCTTAAAGCAACAGATGAGTAAATACATTACAAACTATGTTGGCATTGATGCCAAAATCATGAATTTACCTGTTGGAAAGGCTATTCGACTTGAATATACTGGAAATCTAGGAGTTATGAAAATTCATTGGGTACAATATATGGTGTCTAAAAATAAGAAATTGTATATATTGAGTTGCACTTCGGAGAAAGATACCTACAATCAATTTGCGAGTGAATTTGCGGATATTGCAAAAAGTTTGACCTTAGATACCATTTGATTTTTTTGAAAATAGGAGAGAATTTCCTATTTTTGTGGAAACGAATGATTCAAAATAAATAGAGTCATCGGCCTATTCCCGGTGGCGTTATTTATCTATCAAATATATATACAAAGAGCCAAACTATGTTTGGCTCTTTTTTATGATAGTGATTGAATCTTTCATTAGATTCAAAATGATTAGTGAAGATTGTATTAAAATTGCATCACAAAGCGGATTCCGTCTTCTTTATACAATTCGTAAAAATGTTTTGGAGCGGTTTTGAAAGGATGTTTTTCAGCGTACTCGCCAAGCGCTGGGTAAGCTTTCATGATAGCAATGATCATTGAAACAAAATCCTTGGTTTTCATATCGCAGATTACCGCATGTCCTTTCTCAATGGCAAAAGCTCTGGCGCCTTCAATTTTCATTAGTTTTTGAGCATCTCCATCGTTTTCAACAATTACACCCGCTAAGCTTCTAAGATTTTCTTCTTTTACTGTTTTGGGGTCATCGAAATACACACCTGCAAACTTGGGATTTTTTAGACCCACAGCAGAAGCCGAGGTACGAAGCTTTTCAAATACGTTTCCAATGTTTTTATAAGCACCTTTATGGTCGATGCCAATCAACATATATCCTCCTTCCTCACCTTCGAATGCAACAGCTTTTTTAAATAAACCTTCGTAGGCAAGAACAGAGATGAGTATTGCGGCTAAAATGCCGATTGTGATAAGAAATTTCTTTAACATTTAGAGTTTAATTAGTTTTTGGGTGAATACGTTGGTATTCCCTTGTTTGATTTTTACAATATAGATGCCTTGTTTGAGTTCTTCAATGTTGAGGGATTCTGCAGTTTTTTGTTTTTGCAAAATACCCTTCAATAAAACTTTACCATTGAGATCTGAAATTTCAATGAGTGCATTAATATTTGGATAATATATGTTCAACCAATTGCCGTTCGTTGGATTTGGTCCGATTTTATAAAGATTTGAGTTTTTGATTTTTTGTGTCGAAGCAAATTTATCAATCGCTTGAATTTCAAAGCGAGTATCTCCTTGGCTCAGAGAATCGGCATTCACTGTGAAATCGTATTTTCCAGCATGCGTAATTTCAACTGTTTTGTTGAGGTAATAATCTTTTAAATACAGCGCATACCCTTCCGGTAACTGTAAACGATCGAAAGCAAAAGAGTAATCTTTTTTCAAAGTGGTTTTGAATCCAAGAGGTATGGTTTTTTGATGTTCAAACGGACGTGAGTCAATTGACAAAGTATGGTTATTGTTACTCACAGAATAGAAGTTTACGTCGGGGTTGGTGAATTTTACCGCATCCCAATTTTCATAAGCTGCTGCAGCTTGATCATGAAAATAAAAACGCAATTGATCCCAATACGTTTTGTCATCAAAAACGTTAATTTCGAGTTGGTATTGGGAATCCTTTTCAAGGAAATGCCCAGAGGCTGGAGATGTGCTTGCTACTTTAGCCGCTTCCGTAAATCCAATAGAACCAGTGCCTCCAAGCGCTGAAACTTCAGTGTTGAAACTCGCATAAGCTGGCAGTACATAACTGCTGCTAAACGCCTTTGATGAGTATGCGCCTCTCGTTCCCATTGAAACATCCCAAACGTAAAAATAGTTTCCCATGTTGGTGTATGACAATGACGTAACTTGAATCGGCGCGGGATAAGGATTTGTTGCAACTACAAATTTGGTGTTTGAATTACAAGAAAAACTCTCAGTGATGTTTCCTTGATTAATATTTCCGGTAAAGTCAACAGTCACTGCAGATGGCGTATAATTCGTTGTGGTGAGTCCTTCGCCACTTGCGCCTCTTACCAATACTCGAAGTCCTTTCTTTGCATCCCAGCTATTGGTGCCGTTGCCATCAGTGTTTGTGAAAGCTGTCCAACCTGCGTTATTCCCACTTGTAGTGGCATCGGCAATTGTTTCATCGAACCAAAATGAAGAAGGATTATTGGTTCCGGTGCTTGTAAAGCCGTTGGTGCTTCCACCTGAACCTGTGATGTCAAAATCGTCTGTAATCTGCGACAGTGCAATGGATGCATTAAACGGATGTGCTAAAAATCTGAATGCTCTTTTGCCTTGTACGTATAATTCGCAATTTACATCTCCTGTTAAAGTTGCTCCGGAGCCAAATGTCCCTACATAAGCCGTGCCTGAAGAAGTAGATTTTAAAGTTAATTTTCCGCCGGCAGCCAAAGTACCCGAGTTTACAGTAACGTTATTGGTGATAGAAGTTGTTCCTGTGGAAATGGTGACGGTGGCACTTGTTTTATCGATCGACAATTTGTCGATTGTACCCGTACCTGTAATTGTTGTAGAGTTGCTTCCGTTGAGTGATAAAGTTCCACCACCATTGATGGTTCCACTGTTTACCAAATTTTCTTGGCTATAAACAGTTGTTGAAGACGAAATGTAGAGCACATCTCCATTTGGAACACTTAGTTGGGCGTTTGCTTTTTTGCTAAAGCCAATAGAGATCAAAAGTAGGCTAAGAGTCAAGTGATATTTCATACAATTGTGAGAAAAAAAACACAGTTTTTACAAAGATACAAAAAATCACCAACTCATAGAGTGTCTAAAATTACTCAATGATAAATTTTTGTGTAAACTGTTGATTGTAAAATCCTTTTGCCTGTATAAAATAAATTCCCGCATTTAGTTTTAAGTTAAATTGAAAAGTGTTCAAGTGTATATCAGTTGCTTCAAAAACCAATTTTCCACCAAGGTCTAAAATACGAATGTCCACAGGTTCCTGAATGGAAGATTGAATGATAAATTTTCCATTGTTGGGATTGGGTTTCAAAATAAATCTAAAAAGATTTGCAAATTTCGCGGACGCGTTGGTTACTAAAACACAATCAGAGGTATCGGTGCATCCATCTTTGGTCATGATAACTGCATATTCCTCATTCGTTTTGGCAACGTAAGAACGGTTGGTGGCAGTATCCATTAATTTGTATCCACGTGTACAATTTACCCATTGATAACTTGCTCCGGTAAGTCTAGCAGTAAGCAAAGAGCCGTTGTGAATCACAAATTTATCGTGGTTAATCACGTTCACGTTTCTGCTTACTATACTGTCGCAGCCTGTTTCCACAGAAATAAGTGTATCCAAGTAAATTCCGGATGTGTAAACATACCTGTTACTGCCTAATAATTTGAAATATTTGCATGCCGTATCAAAATCAGTGGTTCTTTTTGCATTGTGAATGGTGAGATTCACCGTGATGATACTGTCGCAGAAAGCATAATTTCTCAACGTATCGAAATATGTTCCAGTTGTTGTCCAAATTTTCTTTTTATTCGGACTTTTGTAAAATTCACAAGCAGTTACGGTCAGAGTTTTATAGCCGGTTATATTTTTAAAAGTTACCTTGATAACGCTATCGCAGCCATTGTAATTCGATATCGTATCGTAATAAATCCCTGTTTTACTGATGATTTTTCCGCTCGGCAATGTGTATGATTTACACGCTTTTGCAAACAAATCTCCATAAGTTGGTTTTAAAATGTTTAAGAAAATTGTGATGATACTATCACAACCTCTATAATCGGAAATGGTGTCTTTGTAAGTTCCTGAATTTGAATAAGTGTATTTTTTTGAGGGACTGGTATACGCATAACATTGATTCACGTAAATGCTGTCGGGAGTGCCGCCAATTTTAAGATTCACGGTGATCACACTGTCGCAACCTACCCAATTTCTTAGATAATCTGTGTATTTCCCGGATTTTGTCCAAACATATGCTTTACTCGGACTTGTATAAGAGGAACAAGCCCATGCATTGATGGTTTTGAGGGATCTTTTTTTGATTGTGAGTATGGTTTTAATGGCGCTATCGCAGCCAAAATAAGTAGGAATGGTGTCGTAATAAATGCCGGAAACGGTCACTTTTTTCCCAGATGGGGTGAAGTATTGGTCGCACTTAGAAAGGGTGTCTACAGCGTTGATTACAGACTTGGTGAGTGTTACTCCGCTCAGCCAGTTTGATCCTGAACCGTTGAGTAAAAAGTTTTGAAGAGATCCTTGATTTCCATAACCTGAGTAATCTGTAAGGGTTTTTATGGCCGAATTATTCAAAGTGGCTTTTCCATGATTGAATTTATAATAAGCTCTCAATCCACTTTGCTTGGCGCAGAATTCGCCACTCATGTTGTTTTTAATTTCGGCAGTGGTTCTACAAACGGCCCATATTCGAACTTCATCAATTCTTCCTTGGTATCTCCGCTGATATTGTCCGGAATGATCTCCCAAGGTTAAGTTTACTGCCGAAGATGGAACAATTGAAGTTGATAATACGGAGGAATCGGTGCAAATACCATTGAGATATAAACGCAATTTTGCGCCATCATAGGTGGCGGCCACATGCTGCCATGTGTTGAGGGTGAGGATATTGTTGGCGGAAGTAATTTCTCGCCAAGCACCATCGCCAATACCGAAATTTAATTTGCCACCAGCACCACATCTGAGCATATAGCCATAATTGCTTGTGTTATACTCTTTGTTCACAATGTTGCCATCATATACATTGGTTTTCCATGCTGTGGGATAAATCCAAGCCTCTACAGTGATTTTTGTTCCTTTGATTGTAACAGAGGTGTCTGTTCCACAATCAACCCTGTCGTCGGATCCATCAAAGTCCAAGGAATTTTGTGAAAAAGATGAATTTGCAGAAAGTGCTAAAATAAATATTAGCGCTGCTCTAAAAATTTGTAGCTTGCTGAATTTCATGGTGATAGAATGCTCGATGAAATTCGAAAGTAGAAGAAAAAAGGAAACAAAAAAATTATTTTGCGTGAAATTCAAAAAAATGACAATGCGTCACCGCACTTTTATTGATTGATTTTTGATTGATACAACATTTTAATCAATCCATCAGCAAGTCCAATTTTAGGAACAAAAATTTCATTTGTGCCTGCCCAATGCATGATTTTTAGGTAAATTTCTAGCGCAGGTACAATAACAACTGCTCTGTCTTCTTTGAGTTGAAATTGATGAATTCTTTCATTTACCGTTAAAGGCGAAAGTAACTTAAAATAGTCTTTTAGGTGTTTAATTTTTAATGGTTTGCCTGCTTTAGTGCCCGACATTGAATAAATTTTATTGATGTTTCCACCGCTTCCAATTAAATGAATAGGATGCATTCCATTTACATGTGTTTGGATAAAATTGCACATGGCATCCCATTCTGTTGGGTCAATTTTTTGATTGAGGTAACGGATGGTTCCAATGTTAAAGGATTCTTTGGCAATGATCTGTTTTTTTGCAAAAAGCGTCAATTCAGTGCTTCCTCCCCCTACATCTACGTATAATGAAGCGAGCTGAGAGTTGAATTTTTCGGCAATGTGTGTTTCATATAAAATTGAAGCTTCTTGCTGTCCGGTGATGATTTCAACATCAATACCAGTTTCTTTTACTATTGCGGAAACGATGTCGGTTCCGTTCAAAGCATCTCGCATGGCGGAGGTGGCACAAGCTTTATAATGTTCTACTTTGTAAATGTCCATCAGCATTTTGAATGCTTTCATGGTTTCGATGAAAGTGTTGGCTTTTTCTACACCGATATAGCCTTGTTGGAACACATCGTAGCCCAATTGAATTGGAATTCGCAAAAGATTTAATTTGGTAAAATCTGTTTCTGATTTGCTGTATTGATTGGCTTCAACAATCAACAAACGCGCAGCGTTAGATCCAATATCGATTGCAGCTAATTTCAATGGTTGTAGGTTTTGCTGCTAAGGTAATGATAAATTTCAATCTGTGAACGCATTTCAAGCTCTTCCTCCGACTTGTTTACATAAGCGTTGAGTTGTTCATTGTCGAGAATTCGGCCCTTCACATTCTCTTTGATTTGCAGATTAAAAATAGTGATCAATTCTTCTTTAATTTCTTCGTCGTAAATAGGACAAGCTACTTCTACACGGTGATCTAAATTTCTCACCATCCAATCTGCGGAGGAAATAAATACCAAAGGATTGTTTGAATTGTGAAATATCATTAAACGGGCATGCTCCAGATATTTGTCTACAATGCTGATCGCTTTCACTGGTTTTTTAAACGTTTTTTGTTCGGTAATTGCGCAGCATATTCCTCTAATAATTAATTCAATATTCACTCCAGATTTGGCTGCACTGTAAAGTTCATGAATTAGATCTGAATCTACCAAACTATTCAGTTTTAGTTTGATGGATGCATCTTGCTTCTTTCGGGCCAACCTAATTTCTTTTGTAATCAGTGCCAGAAAGTATTTTCTCATATTTTGGGGGGACGTGATTAAGGTTTTGCAATTTTTTAAGCCGTCTAATTTTGGAACCGCCTTGTCTAAACTATCAAAAACCCTGTTGATATCTGCCATGATGGCTCTGTTGGTAGTGAGCAACAAATGATCGCCATAAACCTGTGCCGTGTTTTCATTGAAGTTCCCTGTTGAAATGAATCCATATTGAATGGTTTTGTTGAATTCGCGTTTTTTGATCACGCATATCTTAGCATGTACTTTCATTTCGGGTACACCTAAAAAAACTTTTACTCCTTCTTCCTCCAAGATAGATTTCCAGCGCAAATTGGCTTCTTCATCGAATCTCGCTCTGAGTTCGATGATTACCGTCACTGATTTGCCGTTTCTCACAGCGTTCAGCAGAGCATTGATGACCTTAGACTGGCTCGCCAATCGATAAACCGTAATTTTGATACTGTGAACAAAAGGGTCTATTGCTGCCTCTCTCAATAAGTCTATTACAGAATCAAAAGAATGGTATGGAAAATGTAACATCACATCTTTTTTCTCTATAATTTCCATGATTCTGCATGGTTGCATCAATGTAGGATGAACAAATGGTTTAGGTCTCTCCTTGATGTCTTTGAAAACGGATTTTGGAAAATCCATAAAATCTTTGAAATTATGAATTCTTCCTCCGGCAATCAAATTGTCTTTCTTTGAAAGATTTAAACGTTTTGTCAAATAGTCGAGCAATTGTGGATCAATTTGTTTATCGAAAACAAATCGTGTAGCTTTTCCTTTTGTTCTGTTTTTAAGACTCTTTTCCAAATCTGCAATCACGTTGTTATGGAGGTCGTTATCGAGCTCCAATTCGGCGTCACGTGTGAGTTTAATGATATGGCTAATGAATCTGTTAAACCCAAAAGGAGCAAACAAAAATTTGAGGTTAAATCGGATGATATCCTCAAGAAGAATTACGTTGATTTGGTCTTTATTCGAAGGGATAATTACAAAGCGTGGAATTTCTTTTTCCGGAATTTGAATGAGAGCGTAACGTTGAATCATCGGGTTCACGTCGCTACCTAAAACGCATGCAAGGTAAATAGATCTGTCTCTCAAAAATGGTGCTTGTGGCATACTTTCAATCATCAGCGGCACTATTTGTGTTCTGACTTTTTCCTCAAAATAGTTTTGAACAAATTGTTTTTGCGCTTTATTGAGTTGTTTTTCGTTCTTGAAAAAAATCTGATGCTCTACCTCTAGTTTTTGAATGATTTCCGCAAACGTTTCATCAAATGTAATTTGTTGGTTGAGAACAATTTCCTGAATTTTCTTCAATATTTTCTCAGGGTTCTCTTCCATATGAATATTTTTCGAAGTTTCAAGTTTGAGCATTTTGTTTAAAGTGCCTATTCTTACCCTGAAAAATTCATCTAAGTTGTTGGAGAAAATCCCCAAGAATTTTAATCTGTCGTATAAATGTACATGTGGGTCTTTGGCCTCCTGTAAAACCCGGTTGTTAAACGACAACCAGCTTATATCGCGAATAATTTTTTTGTTGTTGGATTTCAAAATGAAGATATTGCCGCAAAGTAAATTATACAGATTTCGTTGTGGATTTCTAAATTGTTACTTTATTGTTAAGAGGCAATTTCAATAATGCTTCATAGAATTTTCATAGATTTGTATTGGTATGAAATTTAGCAGTTTGTTTATTGCTTTGAATTTAATGATATGTTCAGATGTGAATGCTCAATCAAACATTCCCAATGTTGCTTTTGGCACAATTGAACGGATTTTAGATTTTGGAGGGATGGTGTCAAAGCGCAATGTAGATGTTTGGCTACCACCAAGTTATAGTCCCTCAAAAAAGAAATACCCAGTGGTATATATGCATGATGGACAAATGTTATTTGATGCAAATTTGACTTGGAATAAACAGGAGTGGGGCGTAGACGACAACTTGGGATTAGCCATGAGCCGTGATGAATTAAACGAATGTATTGTGGTAGGAATTTGGAATAATGGGAATCAGCGGAGAACAGAATACTTGCCCCAGAATGCGTTGAATGTTATCAAAATAAAGGGGAAGGAGTTTGTTTTGAGCAATCAAAAAGATACTTTGTTAGAGGTGTCGGAATTTCCGCTAACGGCGAATGCATACTTAGAGTTTATTGTGAAAGAGTTGAAACCGTACATCGATAGTATATATGCTACCAAATCTGAAGCAGCATCAACCTTCATTGGTGGTTCGAGCATGGGAGGATTGATATCGCTGTATGCAATATGCGAATATCCGAATATTTTTGGTGGTGCTATGTGTATGTCGACACATTGGCCGGGATTGTTTTTTGAGAATCAAAAATTAAATCCTTTTCCTGCTCAAATGCTGAATTATATAGCAGCACATTTGCCTAGTGCGCAAACACATAAATTGTATTTTGATTGTGGTGATCAAACCTTAGATTCTTTGTATCTACCGTTTCAAAAGGAAATCGATATGGTATTCAGGAAAGAGGGGTATTCGTCGGAATTTGGCAATTATCGGTCGGATTTTTTCCCTGGTGAGAATCACTCCGAAGCCGCTTGGAGCAAGCGTTTGAAGCCTGCAATTCAATTTTTGATGACTGTAAAATGACAAAATTTTCTTGGGGGTAGTGAGGAAAAATAATCAAAAATATAAGTTGACGCTTCCTTCGGAAGGATTGAAGGGTCTTATAAAGAATTTTAAGGCCGATTCTATGTCGGGCTTTCTAGTTTTTTTATTGGCATTGCCGCTAAGTTTAGGGATTGCCAAAGCGAGTGAATTTCCAGCCATTATGGGATTAATGACTGCCATGATTGGCGGTGTTATTGTTTCCTGGTTTGCTGGTTCAAGGTTAACAATTAAAGGACCTGCAGCTGGGTTAATTGTGATTGTAGCAGGTTCTGTGGCTGAATTTGGAAAAGGGGATCCAATTTTAGGTTGGCATTTGGCTCTGGGTGCTTTGATGGTAGCCGGTATTTTACAAATATTATTTGGACTCATTAAAATGGGTTCATTGGTAGACTTCTTTCCTCTGAGTGCCATTCACGGTATGTTGGCTGCAATTGGTATCATTATTATGAGCAAACAGTTTCATTTGATATTTGGTCTAGCACCGCTAAATGAATTGGGGAAATCAATTCTTGAACCAGTTGACTTGATAATGGCTTTGCCGCATTCAATGAATAATATGAACTTACATGTTGCATTGATTGGTATTGTGAGTTTGATCATTGTATTTGGTTGGCCTATGGTGAAACACCCAATTTTAAAGAAAATTCCTTCACCAGTTTTGGTGCTTTTGGTTTCAATTCCAATGGCGCATTATTTGCATCTCGACAAAAAATTCTTGGTGCATTTTGATCAGGATTTCATGCACACAATTGCTTGGAATGAAAGATTTGATGGATTTGCTCAAACTGGAACTTTTATTAAATATGTGATCATGTTTGCGTTGGTAGGTAGTTTGGAATGTTTGTTGACAGTTAAAGCAATCGACATGTTAGATCCTTACAAACGCAAGAGCAATGCGAATAAAGATTTAATAGCTGTAGGAATTGGTAACACCATTTCTGCTTTTGTGGGGGGATTGCCAATGATTTCGGAAGTTGCCAGAAGTAGCGCAAACGTTAATAACGGAGCGAAAACTCGTTTTGCCAATTTTTTTCACGGTCTCTTTATTTTGCTTTTTCTCATTTTTGATTTGCAATTCAGCGATCTAATTCCAAACGCTGCACTTGCAGCCATGCTCATCGGTGTTGGATTTAAACTGGCAAGCCCCAAAGAATTTGGTCGAATGGCTAAAATTGGACCGGAGCAGCTATTGGTATTTATCATTACAATTGTGGTAACTTTATTTACTGATTTATTAATTGGTATAGCCGTAGGCATTGTTGTGAAACTGATTACTCAAGCGATGTTAGGTGTTCCTTTAACGTCTACCTTTAAGGCTAAGATTGTAACCAATGATCAAGAAATTCAAATTCTGGGAGCTGCAGTTTTTTCAAATTGGTTGGGAATTCAAAAAATCATTGCAGAGAACCATACTCAACCTGAATTGATCTTAGATTTCACTAAGTGTAATTTGGTTGATCATACTGTGATGGACAATTTGCACCATTTGCATCAAGATTTTGAGAATGAAAACCGTCATTTGAAAATTATTGGTTTGGAAGAAATGGAATATACATCTGGATCGAAACATGAAATGTCGACCCGTAAAAGGTCAAAACAAGACAGGTTCGATGCTCATGGGAATTTAAGAAGTGAACTTGAATAAAATTGTTTATCCGCTTTAATGTAAAGAGCCAAAATATTGCATCTGCTGGGTAAATAATGCCTCATGTATCGTTGACTGTTTCAAAGTTTAACCGTTTGAAAAATCAAACTTTGAATACTTTAAATTTGGGTTTGAATTATTTGATGAAAGGGCATAAAGCGAAGTTGACTTTAGATTGGATGAATCGGCCGAATGTCACAGTTGCGCAAATCAATGGAATTGAAGTGATCCATAAAGATAAAGACTTAAATACCATTACATTGCAATTTCAAATTTTTCTTTAATTTTTAAAACTAACTATTGTTTTTTTATTTAGATTTAATTTAAATTACAAAAAAAACCTTGTTGTATTTTTAACAATTACATATATTGCCAAACTGTTTGGGAGTGAAAAATTGTTTTCATGGTGTCTTTTTGCTCCCAAATAGTTGAAAATAAAGATATAAAATTGTTAAACAAACGATGAAACAACCACAAATTGAAGCTGTGAGATTGAAAAGTTTTTTCAATTTCATGGGTTTATTTTTAACACTATGGCTGCACAATTGTGTGCAAGCACAAAACAACGAACCAAACAGCCAATATTTCATTACGATTAAGAATACCCTAGGAGAAAAGGTAGAGGGTGTCATGGTTTTAAACCAAATAAAAGGGGAAACCAAGGAATTAGGACTTTCGAACAAAGAGGGGTTGGTGGAGTTTTACGCAAATAGATTGTCAACCATTATTTTAAGGGCTGACAATTACCTTGAAAAACGAATTCAATTGGATTCAGCGAAAGTGAATATGTTGATTTTTTTGGAATCAAAAACTGAAAAAGTTGACGAGGTGGTTGTTGTAGGCTATGCTACATCAAAAAGAAAAGAATTAACTGGTTCTATTGGAACTGTAACTGGCGCAACTTTGTCGAAGCAGCCGGTTTTAACTGCAACACAGGCTATGCAAGGTAAGTTGGCCGGTGTTCAAATTACAAATTATGGATCACCGGGTTCGGCGCCAACGGTTAGAATTCGTGGAACGGGTTCGGTGATTGGTGGAGCGGAGCCACTTTATGTTGTGGACGGAGTTATAACCGAAGATATTAGAAATATAAACAATGCCGATATTTTGTCGGTAGATGTTTTGAAGGATGCTTCCTCAACTGCCATTTATGGTGTGAGGGCTTCCAATGGTGTGATTTTGATTACCACAAAAGCAGGTAGCAAAGGAAAAGCAACCGTTACTTATGATGGTTATTTTGGTATCAAAAGTATCACCAATAAGGTGAAAATGGCTGGTCCTAATTTGTTTGCCAATTATTCAAATGAAGCGGCTGGAACACAAGCGGTAATTGCTGGTGATATAACTGGAAATACAGATTGGTTTGATGCGATTACCCGTACAGGGTTGCAACAGAATCATTCTATTTCAGTTTCTGGTGGTGGTGATTTGGCGAATTCTTTGTTTTCTATCAATTACATGAAAGAGGAAGGAATTTTAAAAGGCAATGATTACGAACGTTTATCGATTAGAAATAACAACAATTTCAATATCAGCAAGTCTTTTAAAATTGGAAATAATTTAAACCTAAGCACTTACCACTCAAATAATAAACCTTTTAGCTTATTTACTCAGGCATATAACGCTGCACCAATTTATAAAGCCAAAGACGCAAATGGGGTATATGGTTATACAACAAAAAGTGACGTGGGAAATCCTCTTGCTGCCTTGGAAATGACAGATGATCAATCGTTTGGTTATCGTTTGATGGGGAATGTTTATGCAGATTTGAATTTGTGGAAAGGTCTTTCTTTTAGAACCAGTTTTGGTACTGATATGTTCGATAACAATGGTGAGAATTATCAAGCAAAATATCGCGTAAGTCCAACTCAAAAGTACGATACCACAACTTTAACCATTTCAAATAACAGAGGGTATAGATGGATTTGGGATAATTTAATGACCTATGTAACGTCCTTCAAAAATCAGAACCTAAAATTGATGTTAGGACATACTGCAGAGCAATATGATGGTTACATGTATAGCATGTCGCGCGATGGTGTTCCGCCGCAACAGCAATATAGATATTTAAATACCGGAAGCTCAACAGTGCAAGCGAATTTGCAGTATCAAAAGCCACTTGGTGATTATGGACGCCGCGAGAGTTATTTGGCCAGAGTAAATTATGGGTTTAAAGATAAATTATTTTTGACAGCATCCTTCAGACGTGACGGTTCATCTAAATTTCCTGAGGCTAACAGATGGGGTAATTTCCCATCGGTGGGTTTTGGGTATGAATTAACAAAGGAATCTTTCTTTCATTTACCGAAGCTCGATTACTTTAAAGTGCGCGCTTCTTGGGGGATGGTTGGTAATGACCGCATTTATCCATCTGAATTTATTACATTGTTGTCTAGTGGTTTAACTACGGTTTTTGGAAATACCATTAAAAATGGAACAACCATTGCCGAAATTAAAGATCCTAATTTGAAATGGGAAACCACCACAGAATATGATTTGGGCTTTGATTATGAGATGTTTGGTGGAAGAATCAGGGGTACAATAGACTATTATTACAAATATACCGCTGGTGCTTTGTTTAATATACCATTGTCGGCTGGTTTGGGTGATAACAACAATTCAATGTTAACCAACGCGGCAGATATTAGCAACACTGGAGTGGAGTTTTCAATTTCTTATAACAACAATAAATCCAAATCAAATTTTAAATATACCTACGGTTTGAATGCAACATTCAATAAAAACCGTGTCGAAAATTTAGGATTAGGACAGCCAACAAACTTTGGTAATTTGAATAATGGAGAGTTTGCTACCAGGGTAGCAACAGGACAACCAATTGGTTCATTCTGGGTGTTTGAAACCAGTGGGGTTTACCAAAATGAATCTGAAGTGAGCAATTCACCCCATCTTTTTGGTGCCAAACCTGGTGATTTGAAATTGGTAGATAAAAATGGCGACGGAATTATCAATGATAAAGATAGAGAGTATGTAGGCTCTTATCAGCCAATTTGTTATCTCGGTTTTAATAGCCAAATGAACTATAAGAATTTTGATATCAGTTTTGATATCATTTCAAATATTGGAAACAAAGTGTTTAATGGTAAAAAAACCGTAAGATACGGTGGGAATTACAACGTAGAGTATGAGGTTGCCATGAACCGTTGGACAACTGCAAACCCTACCAATGAATACCCAAGAGCCTTTAATGGTGTGCCAAAACCATCAGATTATTTTGTTGAATCTGGCTCTTTTGCGCGTTTAAATAACTTTACGGTAGGGTATACTTTACCCGCAGCATTGGCGCAAAAGTCAACGGTTAAATCATATCGTTTTTATATCACCGCTCAAAATATTTTTACTTGGAAAGCTTATACCGGATTTACGGCTGAATTGCCAGGATCTCCTCCAGAAGCCGGTATAGAACTCAATGTTTATCCAACATCAAGCACAATTTTAACTGGAATTAACATCCAATTCTAATACCATGAAAAATAAAGTAATTTCTACGCTAAAAACAGCCTCTATTTCAGCTTTATTGCTTGGTTCAATTGTGGCTATTCCTTCCTGTAAAAAATCCTTTTTGGATGAGCCTCCAAGGTCTCAAACGCCAGCAGATTATTTTTCAAGTACCACACAAGCTGCTGAAGAATTGGTTAATTCTGTTTACAATAAATTGTATGATTGGTCACAACATTCTTTCTCATGGATTGGTATGAGCAGCATTGCAAGTGATGATGCCGATAAGGGAAGTGATCCAGGTGATACTGGAGCAGATAAAGATCAGTTAGACAATATATCTTGGTCGTCTACTTCTTTGTCGTTTGGCGAAGTTTGGGAATCTAATTTTGAAGGGATTTCCAGAGCCAATAAAGCCATCGACATGATGGAAAAATTGAACATGGATCCAACCAAAAGAGAAGTTTTAAAAGGAGAGGTTCGATTTTTAAGGGCTTACTACTACTTTAATTTGGTAAGATGCTTTGGTGGTGTTCCAAAAATTGACAAAGTTCCAGTAACTCAAGCTGAAATTGATGCCGTAAACTTAAAAGCAACTCCCGATGAAATTTACGATTTGATAGAATCTGATTTGAATTTTGCAGCAAGTGTTTTACCAGTGCAGCAACTCATTGAAACAGGTAGGGCCACATCTTATGCGGCAACTGGTTTGCTTTCAAAAGTAAGTTTGTACCGCGAAAAATGGTCGCAAGCCGCTGCTACTGCTGAAGTACTTATTGGTTCAGGGAATTTTGGATTATTAAGTGATTATAGCCATATCTGGCGCGAAATTGGCGAGTTCTCCAAAGAATCAATCTTCGAAATCAATTGCAAGGGTACCGAACCTGCAAAGGGAATCGTAGGATACTTTGTGGTTCAAGCTCCAAGAGGTCAGGGGGGACTTGGGTGGGGATTTAATACCCCAACTTTGGATCTTTATAACGCGTATGAGAATGGAGATGTTCGAAGAGATGCCACAATTATTACCTCAGGACAACAACTTTGGGATGGTTGGTTAACCAATGTTGGTGCGCCAAACGCGCGTTACAATTACAAATGTTATGTAAGTAAGTTTATGGAGTCATGGGGTAAGCAAGACAATGAAACTAACAAAAATTTGCGTATATTGCGATATGGTGATTTACTTTTGATTGCCGCTGAAGCTTATAATGAACTTAGTGATACTTCTAAAGCGAAAAAATATTTAAATATGATTCGTAACCGTGCAGGATTAGCAAATACTACTGCTATAACTCAATCAGAAATTCGTGAAGCCATTTGGAAAGAAAGACGCGTGGAAATGGCCATGGAACACGATCGTGTTTTCGATTTGAGGAGGACCAAAAGAGCTGGTGCTGTCATGAGAGCACATGGAAAAGGTTATGTAGATGGTAAACACGATCTTTACCCTATTCCTCAAAGACAAATCGACTTGTCGAACGGTAAATTAATTCAAAACCCTGGATATTAACAAAACCTAAAACTAATATAAAATGAAAAAAACAAATCTATTTTCAATTGCTGGATTAGCTACATGCGCTGTTCTAGCATTAAACTTAACATCATGTTCTGATGATGCTTCAAATGACTCTGGAAACGCTCCTATCGGTGGTTACAACACTTCTGATGAGATTGCTGCTACTAACTTGGTTGCAAAATTCTCTTTCGAAGACAACGTAACTGATGCTAAAGGTAACATCACTAACGGTACTGCTGCTGGTACTTCTTTCTTTGCTGGTGCAAAAGGTAAAGCACTTCAAGGTGCATCTGCTGGTTATGTATTGTACACTGGTGTGAACAGCAAAATCACTGGAATGCAGTCTACTACCATTTCTACTTGGGTTAAAACTACTCCTCACACTGATGGTGCTGAGTCTTGGTTCCAATTGTTGAACGATAGTAACTGGATTGGTAACTTGTTTATCTTACAAGAGTCTGGTACTACTGGTAACGATTCTACCCGTATCAAATTTACAGTAAACAACTGGAATGCTACTGCTTGGAAAGAGCAATGGACAGATGTTGGAGGTGATAACCGTTTGAAAATTGGTAACGATGCTTGGCAACATGTAGTATGCTCTTATGATGCTGCTACTTCTAAAGTTTCTATGTATGTTAACGGTGTTAAATTGAACTTGCCTGCTTCTATCACAGACAAATTCCAAGACGATCCTACAAAAGGTGGTGCTCCATTGGGTGCTTTAGCATTCAAAAATGCTACCAAATTCGTTTTCGGTTGCTACAAACAAAGCCTTCCTGGCGGAACTCCTGATGGTTGGATGAAAAACTACGATGGTGGTTTGGATGAATTCCGTATCTACGACAAAGCATTGGCTGATGCTGATGTTTCTGCATTGTATCAATTGGAAAAAGCTGGTCGTTAATCGCTTGAAAAAATTGAATCTTCAGGGGCTGTTCGTTTTACGTACAGCCCCTTTTATGTTCTTTTGGCTCCTCATTTTTTCTGGAGCTCTCATCTTGCAATCTTGCAAGAAAAATGAAACAGAGAAACCTGCTTCTCCTCAATATTTTGAATTAAATCACATCAAATTTAACGGCATCTCATTGAGTACTCTTTTTACCAATGCGCCACTAAATCCAATTTTTAAAATCAACTTTTCAAAAGCCCTCGATACTTCAAGTGCTAAAAAAGAAATCCTCATCAAAGAGGGTGGTTTTAATCCAGTAACTGTAGAATATTCTTTCGAAAATTCAGACTCAACCATTGTGCTGAATTGTATTAAGCCCCTAAAGCCTTTTACAAAATACATTCTGGCCTTGCCTGTGACCTTAAAATCTAAAACAGGTGCATCATTCTCAAAGTACTTCGCTTTACAAATTCGGACAGGAATAGATACCTCCAATAAATTTAATGCCATTTCAACGGTGCAATTATTGGATTCTGTTCAACTTAAAACCCTTCAATATTTTTGGAACTTTGCCCACCCAGTGAGTGGGCTGGCGCGCGAGCGCAATACCTCTGGTGATTTGGTAACCTCTGGTGGCTCTGGAATGGGTGTCATGGCTATTATAGCCGGCGTTAATCGCAACTTCATTTCCAAACCTCATGCAATCAATCACCTCATTAAAATGAGCAATTTCTTGCTCTATAAAACCAAAGTTTACCATGGGGCTTTCCCGCATTGGTTCAATGGCGCCAATGGAAATACCATCGCTTTCTCTTCAAATGATGATGGTGCCGACCTCGTAGAAACCTCTTATTTAATTCAAGGTTTGCTTACTGCTCGACAGTATTTTGATGGCAGTTCAGCCGATGAAATATCCCTCAGAAATAAAATTGATAGTATTTGGCACCGTGTGGAGTGGAATTGGTTTACGAAAAATGGTGCCGAAACCAATCTTTACTGGCATTGGAGTCCTACCAAAGGATTTGTTATGAACATGCCCATTCGCGGTTGGAATGAATGCCTCATTACCCATGTTTTAGCCGCATCATCGCCAACTTATCCTGTGAGTACCGCCGTTTATAAAAACTGTTGGGCCATGAATGGGGGAATCAAAAATGGCAAAACCTTCTATGGTTACAAACTTCCCTTGGGTTCAGATTATGGTGGACCACTTTTCTTTGCCCATTATTCATTTTTAGGGATAGATCCACGTGGGTTGACCGATCAATACGCCGATTACTGGGAACAAAATAAAAACCATGCCCTCATTCATTACGAATATTGCAAAGCAAACCCAAAGAAATTTGCTTTATATGGGGCAAATTGTTGGGGACTAACGGCTTCTGACAATCCTTGGGGTTACGATGCTCATTCTCCCACAAATGATAGAGGTGTGATATCTCCAACTGCTGCGCTTGCTTCTATGCCTTATACCCCCAATGAATCTATCGATGCCTTGAACTTTTTTTACTACAAACTCGGCGATAAACTTTGGAAAGAATACGGATTTGTAGACGCTTTTCACATTGGTGAAGTTTGGGCCGCAAATTCATTCTTGGCTATTGATCAAGGGCCTATTGTTGTGATGATTGAAAATTATCGCTCAGCACTTCTTTGGGAGAAATTTACAAGTTGTACAGAAGTGAAAACAGGCCTGAAGAATTTGGGATTTTCAGCCCCTTATTTGAATTAATAATATACGGAATTTTATGAAATTATACACTATGAATCGATTGAAATTATTTGCATTTTTCGCAACTTTTATCGGTGTTTTGAACATTAATGCCCAGTCACGTGCCAATCAATTTGTGGATTCACTCATGAATCTCATGACAATTCAAGAGAAAATTGGTCAATTGAATCTACCATCGGTAGGTTTTGATGTTACTGGACCAGTTGTAAACCAGGGAGTTGAAGAAAAGATATCTAAGGGACTTGTAGGCGGTGTTTTCAATACTTTTACCCCAATTGCGGTAAGAAAGTTACAAGAAAAGGCAGTCAAGTCTCACCGTTTGCATATTCCATTGTTGTTTGGTTACGATGTAATTCACGGTCATAGAACTATTTTTCCTATCCCTTTGGCATTGTCCTGCACCTGGAACCTTGGCGCAATCGAAAATATGGCCAGAACCAGTGCCTTGGAAGCCACCGCCGATGGATTGAATTGGACATTCTCGCCAATGGTTGACATTGCTCGCGACCCACGTTGGGGTAGGGTTTCAGAATGTGCCGGTGAAGATCCATATTTGGGGTCTCGCATCGCGGAGTCTATGGTAAGAGGATATCAAGGTACAAGCCTTAGAAATTCTGAAAACTTGATGGCCTGTGTGAAACATTTTGCCCTTTATGGAGGCGCAGAAGCTGGAAGAGACTACAATACCGTTGATATGTCGATGTTCAAAATGTTCAACGATTATCTACCACCATATCAAGCTGCGGTGAATGCAGGTGTTGCTACTGTGATGACATCCTTTAACGATGTAAACGGTGTGCCAGCAACTTGCAATCCGTTTTTATTGGATACCATTTTGAAGAAAAAATGGGGCTTTAAGGGAATGGTTGTGACCGATTATACCGCCATCAATGAATTGATGAATCATGGAATGGGCAACGAAAAAACAGTAGCAAAAAGAGCCTTAGAAGCCGGTGCCGATATGGATATGGTGGGTGAATTGTATTTGAATCATCTTGAAACACTTTTGAGGGATGGTAAATTGAATATGAATTACATTGACCGTTCTTGCCGAAATATACTTCTCTCAAAATACAATTTGGGACTGTTTGAAGATCCATTTCGCGGGTTGGATGATAAACGCCAATCTGAATTGATGTCTGAACAAAACAAGCAAACAGCCTTAAAAATTGCTGAAGAATCCATTGTCCTTCTAAAAAATCAAAACAATATTCTGCCTTTACAAAAGAATTCTGGCAAGAAAA
>JACCED011809096.1_pt1 | contig 25790 bp, 22 predicted proteins | sample 7455021 | NCBI WGS metagenome assembly JACCED01 (sample SAMN15323456, study PRJNA562643) | freshwater metagenome | isolation source: river surface water | place: USA:Blue River Watershed | collected 2017-08-19
ATCTCTATTCTCTAGGAATAATAAGTCCTGAATATTAGTAGGACTCATTGTTTCATATTGAGGCTGAGTATAATCAATACTAGCACCCTGATCTGTAGGTCCTAGATACTTGTGAATGTATAAATCCGTGCCGCCAACACGCAATTCTTCCGATATAGTTCTATCAAAGAAACGATAATCATTCTGTTTATTTGGGCGGTATAAGGATAACTTTGGCATAATAGTATTTATCGCAATGCCCTACGCTTGGGTCCTAAGGTTGACAATAAATATGGGCTGTGTTATAATGATTAAATCATAGTAAAGGAGTGCCTAATGGCAACACGTAAGCGCAATTCAGAAGACCATAGTCAGGTTAAAGCACTAAATCCCCGGGATGTAGATGTTCAATATTATGGGGATGAACCACTATTTGTCATTCAACCCGATGAGGATCAGCGTAGAGTTACATTGATGCGTAGTTTTACATGGTACAATCGTTTCTATGGTAAAAAAGATGCTAAAGAACTATTGTCCCAATATCTTGACCTCAATAACAGGCCTGCAGACGCAAAAGTCTTGCGTAAAGTACATGAGAATGAATTCTTTTTGACACTGTGCTGGCTTTCCCGAATGAAATTGCGTGGCTTAGCAGTAACTGAACACGAAGAATTGACACTTGAAAACGAAATTAGTCGTTTGTTGAAAGTTGTCAATGCCCCTGAAATTATCAAAGTAGAAACTGACGCACCCGCTCGTCCAAACATTCAGGACATCCTGCGTGAAAAAGCAAAAGATGCCGCGGGTGAACTTGAAGGGATGTTTGACGAATTCATCCTGAACGGAAAAGCTAGCTCAAAGACAATGGATGTTGTCGCACGTTTTAACGTCATGCCACAGCATATTGGATTGATTACTGATATCTGGAAAAAGAAACAAAACGAATTTGATGAATTGCAAAAAGGTTTAGATAAACAATTAACTGAAGGTTATAATTATCTGACTAAAATTCAAGTGCGTAATATTGTCAAATACATTGAAAGTGTGTTGACCGACTTGAATGCATATATCAGTGTTAAGAAAGCAAGCAAGGCTCCTCGTCAACGTAAAGCAGTTCCCGTTGAAAAGATTGTAGCCAAACTCAAGTACTTGAAAACATTCAAAGATGTTGCCACAAAACTTGATTTGACTAGTATTAGTCCTGTAAAATTACATGGTGCAAGTGAAGCATGGGTATATGATACTGCAAAGCGCAAATTGCATCACTATATTGCCGATGACTATAGTAAAACATTTACTGTCAAAGGTAGTACACTATTAGGATTTGACACTGCAAAGTCAGAAGTCAAAACACTGCGTAAACCCGCAGAACAACTTAAAGAAATTATGGGAAGCAAGCCCGCGGCTCGTAAGTACTTTAATGATATCAAAGCAGTTGCAACTACCCCGAATGGTAGATTCAATGAAGCAATGATTATTTTGAAAGCATTTTAATGAAGATTGATTTAAACAAATACGAACAATTCGTAGAAGCTGTAACCAGCAAAGCAAGCAATGACTTGACCACATTCATGAGCCGTCTAGATGAGCTGGACGCTAACTTTGATGCTACTGTATGTACGCATGGCCCTGATATCAACGTCCCGTTGCTTATCACAGCATGTTTTGGACTAGCGGCTGAGAGTGGTGAATTCATCGAAGTGCCCAAGAAGATTATCTTCCAAGGTAAACCCCTCGATGACGCCGCAGTCTTTCACATGAAACGTGAACTCGGTGATGTCATGTGGTACTGGATCAATGCATGTCGTGCATTGAACATTGACCCCAATGAAGTCATTAATGAAAACGTGCGTAAACTTGAGTCACGTTATCCCGGTGGCAGTTTTGATGCACACTATTCAGAGAATCGCAAAGAAGGCGATATTTGACCCCTGGATACACTCTTTACGCTAGGAAGATAGAAGTATCAGCCTGGCGTAAATGGTTTGCTTGGTATCCTGTAAAAGTTCATGGAAAACGAACGTGGCTAAAGACAGTATACCGACGTAAAATAAACACATATGTTGACATGGATGATTGGGCTAGATACGAATACGGCACAATCTTTGATGTGTTGACAGATTAAAACTATTGGTCAATAGGTTCCGCTACCTAGAAATGCGGCGAAATTCCGTCCTCATCGTGTAGTGACGGTAGAAGTGCGACCAACACAAATTTATGGGACTACCCTTTGATGCTTAAACGTCTACCCACTGCGTAGAAACGTTTCCCATATCTTAATAGTTGATAGTATGCTAGGTCATAGTAATTGCGATAGAGGGCCTGGGCTGTGTGTAGAATCCTGATGAATATACCTACACTTTAACAGCGAATACGGAAAAGTCCCTTCACGGGGTCGGTGAGACATAGACAATCCTCCACCATAATCTTTTAATTCATCATCGCCTAAGTTCCTCAAGAATGTTTTTTGGCTTGTAGATTTTATATCTACTCGCCATTGCCTAAGAATATTTAAAAACATTAGCCAGATAAATATAAGATACAGGTAAACAATATGACTATTCCAATTATAACGCCAAACATTCTTTCTACTCCCAATGGTATGACCCTAGCAGAGTTGAAACAAGCCCTATTTGAAAATATACGCTATCGTTTAGGTGATGGTATTATTGATTTAGAATTAGACCCGCAACATTATGAAGCGGCATATAACTACTCAATAAAAACATATCGTCAAAGAGCACAGAACTCTACCGCGGAATCATACGTTTTGATGACTACACTCAAAAACGTTGATACATATACATTACCTCAAGAATTTATTAATGTTAGATGTTTGTACAGACGTACAGTTGGTCTAGAAACAGGACCGGGTTCTAGCAGTTTTGACCCATTCAGTAGTGCTATTTTAAACACTTACCTATTAAACTATAACAATGCAGGTGGTATGGCAACATATGACTTTTATGCAGGTTATGTTGAATTAGCCGCACGTATGTTCGGTGGCTATGTAGTATACACTTTCGACCCTGTTACCAAAGTATTACGTATTGTACGTGACCCTAAGGCATCAGGTGAACGTGTCTTAATCTGGGCTGATGTACAAAGAACAGAAGAAGTTCTACTACAAGACCCGGGTGCAGGTGTTTGGATTGGCGATTATATATACGCCGTCTTAAAGGGAATTATCGGTGAGGCACGTGAGAAGTTTGGAACTATCGCTGGACCAGGTGGTGGAACAACGTTGAATGGAACCGCTATGAAGGCAGAATCTAAAGCATTGCAAGAAGCCCTCATTGATGAATTAAAACGCTATGTCGATTATAGTCAACCGTTGACTTGGGTACAAGGGTAAAATAAACTCTTTACTTTCAAAAACTCCTGTAGTATACTAAGTACTACGGGAGTTTTTTTATGATTATTGGAGTTACAGGATTGATCGGTAGCGGCAAAGATACTATTGCAGACTATCTTTGTACGTTTCATGGATTCAAACGTATGAGTTATGCGGCATCATTGAAAGATGCAGTAGCCGCAATATTTGGTTGGGATAGAGAATACCTCGAGGGTTCGACCAAAGCTAGTAGAGAATGGCGAGAACAGAAAGATGTTTGGTGGAGTGAGCGATTAGGAATGGAAATCACTCCTAGATGGGTATTACAGTACTGGGGAACAGAAGTCTGTCGCAATCACTTTCACAATGATATTTGGGTTGCAAGTGTAGAAAATAAACTACGACAAACTAAGGATAATATTGTTATTACTGATTGTCGTTTTGCCAATGAAGTAAATGCACTTAAAAATGTAGGTGCTATTACTATGCGAGTCACTAGAGGTCAACCACCTGAATGGTATGATGCCGCACTTGAATATAACAAGGGCGAAGTGGGCAATATGTACTGGTCTACTAGTAAATCTAAACTAGATAGATACCGTGTACATGCGAGTGAGTATTCTAGTGTAGGACTAAAATACGACCATTATATTGACAACAATGGAACCATTGATGAATTGCATAAGCAAGTCAATTCAGTGGTCAACTTCTAAATCACCACGTTTCCAAGTAACTTCTTTTTTCTTAACTACTTCAACACAGTTAAGACAGATAGTACGTAAGTTAGTTAGCTTACAGTTATCTAAATCACCGTCGATGTGAAAGACTGTAAGTTGTGTAGAGAATACACTATGAAAGCCACATAAATCACATGTGGCTTTTTTCTTATATCCTGCGCTTTTCCACCTAGGACTTCTAGGCTTTAATTTTTTCTTTTTACGACCGCATTCATCGCATCCACTGCGATAATGTGTAACACCTTCACGGATGTAATTCACTGCACAGTGATTCTTTCCGCATGTATTACATATAGGTCTTAGCATACAGTATTTAGTAGGAACCTTCGAAGGCACGGTAATACCGTCTTTTTTAATTTTTCTACTAAATAATAGTATGCATTTTAGGTGGTAAACCTCAGAATTTTACATAAAGGAAAAAACAAAATGGCATTAACTTCACCCGGCGTAGAAGTAACGATTACAGACCAAAGTCAGTATCTTCCAGCCCCAACAAATTCAGTACCTCTAGTTCTTTTAGCAACTGCACAAAATAAAGCAAATGCTACTGGCACAGGGGTTGCACCAGCAACTACGGCTGCTAACGCAAACAAATTGTATCAAGTAACAAGTCAGCGTGATTTGGTAAGCTTATATGGTAATCCGTTCTTCTATACAACGACAAATGGCACACCAATTCAAGGTTACGAACTTAATGAATACGGCTTATTGGCTGCTTACTCATTGTTAGGTGTAACTAATCGTTGCTACGTGTTACGTGCTGATATCGACCTAGCTAGTTTAGTTGGTCAAACAAGTCGTCCGACAGGTGATCCTGCCAACAACGCATATTGGTTAGATACTACTACTTCAACATGGGGTATTTACGAATTCAATCAGACTACTGGTGCATTCAGTTTACAAACTCCTATTGTTATTACTGATACTGCATCATTGTCAGGTGGCGTACCATTAGATAGCATTGGTAGTATTGGTGATTACGCAGTCAACGCAATACAATCAACTACTTCACCCACAGATCCTTCTGGCAAAACATTCTTTTATAAGACAACAGATAATTCTTGGGTTACATTAGGTAGTGGTGCATGGAGAAGTGATATCCCTACAGTTCAAGGTAGTACTTCTAACCCAGTAATAACTACCGGAAGTACATTTACATTAAATGTAAGTGGTCTATACACCGTAACATTAACTGTCAGTGGTACAACAGTTGATGATGTTGCAACAGCTATTAACAACTTAGATACACCAACAGTAATTGCTAGAGTAGTTAGTGGTAAATTACAAATTTTATCAAATCAAATACTTTCATCCGGAACTACCTACATTCAACTTACTGACGGTACCAACACTCCGTTAGCAGACTGTGGTATTGATAACGGTACATATAATCAACCTGTAGTATCCTACGGTACATCTGCACAAATGCCATTATGGTCTTCTAGTCAGACAACACCAAGACCAACTGGTTCTGTATGGATTAAGATTGGTACTGCTGGTAATGGTTTATATCCTAGTGTTTCACAATATAGAACTGCTACTGCAAGTTGGGTAGCAAAAAATATAACTCAGGCTACTTCTGATTGGACAGAAATTGCGGCAATTGATTCAACCGGGGGACAAGCGATCCCTGCAGGCTCAGTTTACGGACAGTACAATTTTAATGGAGCTTTATCAACTGCACCTTATTACCTATGGGAACGTATTGCAACCGGCCCTACTGTAATAACAGGTGAAAACACAGAGCCTGTGTTTACATCCGGTGGCGACCTTTACGTGGCTGTAAGTGTTCCAGGAAGTACGTCATTGTCAACTGGATACACAGTTACACTAGGTACTGGCGCAGACGCTGTTGACTTTGTAACAGCATGGTCAGCAGCCGGTATACCATACACATCTGCTAGTGTATCTACTGATGGAGCAATTACACTTACACACACTACAGGTGGTGTAATTTTATTGTCTGATATTGCATCGAATACAAGTAGCGGTGTTCTTGCTGAACTAGGTTTTACAATTGGTACAACCACTGGTGTTAAATATGGACCATCATATCTATATTCTTGGTCTAACATATCTGGAACAGGCGGTAGTGGAACCGGAGCTTCATTTAATATTCAGGCTAGAAATGGTGCATATTTCTTAAATGGAACTGGTATTTATACAGGTGGTACTGGTTATGCAGTGGGAGATGTTATTACTATTGCCGGTACATCATTAAGTGGTACAGCACCTACAAATAACTTAGAATTAGTAGTTACTAAAATTGGAGGCGGTGGCACAGCTATAACAGGATTAGCTTATCAATCCGGTACACCAGTTAATACTTTTGATACACAATTAAGTAACTGGGTAGAATTCACTTACACAAGTAATGAGGGTGCTCCAGTATCAACTCCTACTAATAATACAAACTGGTTCTACTCTGTCATTGACCAAGTAGATATTATGGTTCAAAAAGCTGGCGCATGGGTAGGCTACGGCACTACTGCATATGACAGTAACGGACATCCAGCCGCAACTGGTTCAAATGCTACTGATCCAAATGGTCCTATTATAGCTGCCACAGCTCCGACAGTTCAGAGTGATGGCACTGACCTAGTATATGGTGACTTATGGATTGATACCAGCGATTTAGAAGTGTATCCAATAATTTATCGTTGGCAACAAGTTAGCGGAATAGATCAGTGGGTTCTACTTGACACTACTGACCAAGTAAGTCAAAATGGTGTACTATTTGCGGACGCACGTTGGGGTTCAAATGCTTCTATCAACCCAGTTGATGATCCTATCCCAACAATCAAGTCAATGCTAGATAGTGATTATATTGACTTAGACGCACCGGTATCAACATTGTATCCACAGGGTATGTTGTTATTCAACACACGCCGTTCAGGTTATAACATTAAACAATTTAGAACTAACTATTTTACTAGTGCTAATTATCCTAACGCAGGTGCATATGATGCAGGTGATGATACTAACATAGATAATCTACCTCAATTCAGTTATACATGGGTATCAGTAAGTGGTAACAATGCTGATGGTGTAGCATACATGGGTCGTAACGCACAACGTGCTATGGTCGTACAAGCATTACGTGCTTCTATCGATACTAACACTGCAATTCGTGATGAAGATAATTACTTCAACTTGATAGCTACTCCTAACTATCCAGAACTACAACCTAACATGGTTGTGTTGAATGCGGATCGTGGCGAGACAGGTTACATTATTGGTGACACACCTTTAGGTCTTGCTGATAGTGCTACTGACATTCAAGCATGGGCTAACAACGATGCAGGTGCTACAAGTACAGGAGAAGCTGGCTTAGTTACACGTAATACATATTTGGGTCTATTCTATCCAAGTGGAATTACAAATGACTTAAGTGGTAATCAAGTTGTTGTCCCTGCATCACATATGATGTTACGTACATTCTTGCGTAATGATACAGTGGCTTATCCTTGGTTAGCTCCAGCTGGTACTCGCCGTGGTAACATTGACAATGCATTGAACATTGGTTACTTAGATCGTACAACCGGCGAGTTTCAACCAATCAAGACACGTATTGGTATCCGTGATGTACTATATATCAACCAAATCAACCCAATGGTATTCTTCACTGGCGTTGGCTTGTTGAACTATGGTAACAAGAATAGCTTCAATTCACAAAGCGCACTAGACAGAATTAACGTTGCACGTTTGGTTAACTATGTACGCCGTCAGTTGACTATTGCGGCTCGTCCGTTCGTATTCGAACCTAACGATCAATTAACACGCAATGAGATTTCAGGCGTTGTTCAAACATTGTTAGTTGACTTAGTTGCTAAACGTGGTATCTATGACTACTTGGTTGTTTGTGACGAAAGTAACAATACACCAGCTCGTATAGATAGAAATGAATTATGGATTGACGTTGCAATTGAGCCAGTTAAGGCTGCTGAATTCATCTACATCCCGGTTCGTGTTCTAAACACAGGTGAGATATCAGGCACAGTGTAAAATGATACCCCGAAAGGGGTATCATCATTAAAGATAAATAAGTATACAGGAGATTAAAAAATGGCAACAGCCTCTCAATCATTGTTCAACATGACCGTAGCTAGCGATAACGCTGGTGGTAACCAAGGCTTGTTGATGCCCAAATTACAATATCGTTTCAGAGTTAACTTTCTGAATTTCGGTGTTGGTCAGACTATTGAATTAACTAAACAAGTTGTAGATATCACACGTCCTCAAGTTAGTTTTGGTGAAATCACAATACCAGTTTACAACTCAACATTGTATCTTGCTGGACGTCATGAATGGCAAGCATTAACAGTTAACGTTAGAGATGACGCACAGGGTGCAGTATCTAAGTTAGTTGGACAGCAATTACAGAAACAATTAGACTTTGTTGAGCAGGCATCTGCGGCAACTGGTCAAGACTATAAGTTCCAAACAAACATTGAAATCTTAGACGGTGGCAATGGTACAGCGGCACCAGTAGTACTAGAAACTTGGGAATGCTATGGTTGCTTCTTGCAACAAGCAAACTACAACAACTTGAACTACGGTACAAACGAAGTAGTACAAATTGCTATGACAATCAGATTTGATAACGCAGTTCAATCACCATTGACAGCAGGTGTTGGTACAAACATCGGTCGTATCTTAGGTGGTTCAGTTGTAACCGGTATCGGTTCTGGTCAAGCGTAATAGTAACATTTAGGTTATTACATGAGTGGATTTTTTCAAAATCTTTTAACTGATACTGCCGCAGGATTCTTCGGTAATGATTATGTAAGAGATTACACTCATGCCGCTAAAACTTTTAGGGCTAACTCTTACCAGTACGCCCCGAAGTTTAAGTTCTTATTTCACGTATACTTTGAAATCAATCCTGCTGTATACTCTAAAGGTATATCGCAGGGTGCCAATTTTGGCTTGGCAGTAAAAACAATCGATTTACCTAAGTATACTATTGATACAGCTACATTAAACCAATATAATCGCAAGCGTTTAGTACAAACCAAAATAAAATATCAACCTATTAACGTTGTTTTCCATGATGACAATGGCAACTTAGTAAATGATATGTGGTATAACTATTATACATACTATTTTAAGGATGCGGATAAGCCGACAACATCAAGTGCAGGTAGACAAACAACTGATGGAAACAATACCGGGTCAGCTAACTACAATAGAAGAAATTTATACGACGGTGATATTACAGGCGATGAAGATTGGGGCTTTATTGGTGAATCTACACAACAATCAGGCACAACAAGTCAAAATAGTCAAGGTATAAGTAAGATTCCTTTCTTTAAGAGTATTCAAATCTTTGGAATGAATCAACACAACTTCATCCAATATACATTAATCAATCCAGTTATTACTGCATTTAACCATGACACGTATGACTATGCTCAAGGTAACGGCACAATGTCGAATACAATGACTATCGATTACGAAACAGTTAAGTATGCTGAGGGTGCATTAGACGGCCGAGCACCAAGTAATATTGTTACTGGTTTTGGACTTGAGACTAATTACGATAGAACACCTAGTCCTATCAATAGACCAGGTTCTAATGCAAGTATACTAGGTCAAGGTGGTTTAGTAGATGCTGCCGGCGGTTTTATTAATGACTTGTCAAACGATAACATACTAGGTGCTATTCGCACAGCGGGTACGGCATATAATACATTCAAAAATAAGAATTTAAAGCAAGTTGCAACACAAGATTTGAACTCGTTGTTAGCAACTACCGTGCAACAACAATTGCCGGGCGCCGTAAGAAGCAATACATACTACCCCGGTTATGGTACAAGTCCTAATAATGTCGCAGGTGCACCTACTTTAGGATTAAGAGCGCCAGCACAAATTACTGCATCAGGTAATACAGCAGGTACAGGAATTAACACTGCTGTACCAAACGCAGGTAGACAAACTACACCCGGCGGCAAATAATAGTATAAATACTCTACGGAGATTTATATGGCACAAATTATTGATTCACGCTCAAGCACAGATCAAACAGTTAGAATTTTTGATGAATTTTATTCATTTGATTTAAACATTAACGCTAGCGAGTATGATATTGTATTCTCGTACTTTAAAAGTACATGTGATACAATACAAATAGCAGGTAACTTTACTGTATATTTGTTTAGAATATCACAAGAAACTCAAATCCCTGTATTAGATTTATTAAGTTACATCCAAGGCAAAACACAGCTTGAGACTAACACTGTCATTGCTTATTACTTAAATAGCTTCAAATCTAAAACCTCAATTTATGGGTTTGGTACAGTTCCTCAACCCAATGAAGCAGTTGCTAGAAACATTGTACAATAATGGCTAAGTACGCACAAGGGACATTTGCTCCCAAGAATCCTCAGAAATACGTAGGTAAACATCAACCTAGATATCGTAGTGGTTGGGAACTTACATTTATGAATTTCTGCGATAACAACAACAGTGTATTATACTGGGCTAGTGAAGCTATATCAGTTCCCTATCGTAATCCATTTACAGGGCAAGCAAAGAACTATATTCCTGACTTCTTTGTAGTATATCAAAATAAATATGGTAAACAAATAGCAGAAGTAGTAGAGATTAAACCCAAAAAGCAAAGTATCATTGAAAGCAAAGTTGCTAATGCCAAAGACAGAATGGTAGTGGCAATCAATCACGCTAAATGGCATGCGGCAATGGCATATTGCAAAGCACAGGGTTATACGTTCAGAGTCATTACAGAAGATGACCTTTTCTACAACGGTAAACGAAAGTAAATAAATACTTTCATGACCAAAAGACTAGAAGAATTATTTGAACTACCTCAAGACGACACTAGAGGAATCACTATTTCTATGCCGGAACGAGCAGAAGAAATAACAACGGAAACATCAGACGCATTAGACAAGATTGAAGCCGCACTGCCACAAGTTAAAGGTCTTGAAGCAAGCGACGGTGAAATGGATGAATTAGCACAATTAGCAACATCAAGTTATAAAGACTTGATGGATTTAGGTATGCAAGTTGATAGTCGTTTTGCTAGTGAGATATTCAATAGTGCCAGTAGTATGCTAGGACATGCTATTACAGCAAAGACTGCAAAGATTAACAAGAAGCTAAAAATGCTTGATTTACAGTTAAAGAAAGCAAGTTTAGACCAAAAAGCCGCTGGAAAGACGGAAGAAATTGAAGCTACTCCTTTAGGTGAAGGTAAGAGTTTAGACCGCAATGAACTACTTAAGATGTTGGCTGCTAAAACAGACGAGAAATGATAAATACAGAATATAGGAATAAGAAATGAAGAGCCTAAAACAATACATCGTAGAGAGTGTTCACACTTACAACTACACTATTAAAATTGCAGGAGACGTTGATAAGAACTTTATCGACTTGTTTAAGTACAACTTAAAGAAGTTTGATCCAGTTAAGATTAGCGAACCTAAAAGCACACCAATACAAAAAGATCCATATGGATTTCCTAATTTGAGCAATCAAAGTGTTACTATCATTAGAGCAGAATTTCGCTATCCAGCGACTGAGCCAATGATTCAACAGATTGCACAATTGTTAGGTTATCAAGTTGATATGGTTCGTGTTATTGGTTCAGATTTTGACGATAGCATTAACAGTGAAGCAGAAGGATATGCTAATGAAATGGATCACAATCCATTATTATTACATCCTGAACTAGAAGAACAACCTGGTGCTAAAGAAGCAAACAAGAATTACAGCGATTCATATTTGAGTTCTATTCAGAAACAAGCACAAGATTCTAAGATTGACATACCTTATGCAGGTAAACAAACTCCTGATGCGTTTGATCCATTCAAGCCATACTTGGATAATGATCCAAGAGGAATTAAGAGCCCAATGAGCACAATCAAACGCCCCGCAAAGCCAGCAACTGGCGCAACTAAATAAATCAAAGGAATATGAAAATGAATTTCAAAGACATGTTAAGCAAAATTAGCCAGTTGTCTGAAGCTACAGAAAAAACTAAGACTGGTATCAAGCATACTGCTGAGCCAGGCGGCTACGGTCGTAAAGACGATGAAGATGAAGAAGGTAACAAAGTAAAGCAAGACACCGCACCTCGTGGTCGTGGCCGTCCTAAGAAAGCAACATCTACATCAGGTGAAACTAAGAAGTATGATTTCAGTGCGTTTGGTGTAAAACATGGCAAAGATGTTAAGTTGCCCGCACATGATAAAAAGAAAACAACAAAGCATTCTATTAAAGAATACATTGACCAATTAGAAAGTGCATTAAACGAAGCTGAACAGATTCAAATCAAACCAGCAAGTCAAATGCCTAAAAAGCCTGGTCAAACATCAGTACCAGGGCAACCACAGCAAGTTGCAGGACAACCACAAAAGAACACACAAGTTATTCAACAAGGCGATAAAGTATTAGGTTCAGTTGACAACCCACAACTAGCTAATCAGATTAAACAATCTATCGGCAAAGGTGAAATGACATTGATGCCTGACCAACAAATGAAAGAAGCAGATATTGGTAAGCACAATAATGCTACGACAGGTTTTGATGCGTTAGTTCGTAAATTAACACCTAAGTATGGTGTTGAAGCCGCAAAGCGTATTGCCGGTGCACAATTAAAGAAAATCAAAGAAGCAGATCAGCCTCCGCATGATGCACTTGCTAGCCCATTGACACTAGAAGCTAAGAAAGCTAAACCAGACTTCTTAGATATGGATAAAGACGGTGACAAGAAAGAGCCAATGAAAAAGGCCGTTGCTGACAAGAAGAAAGTTGAAGAAGGTATGAACACAAGATTAAAAGCGGCTCGTCATGCCGGTAAAGCACATGCATTAGGCAAGCAAGGTTACAATTGCACATATGATGACATGGAAGAATCAAAGCACTACCATGAAGGCTACAAAGAAGGTCTAGATGAGTGCTATGGTCAAATGCCAATTCAAGGTTACGTTGGTGAAGTAGAAGGTACTATGCCAGCCGCAACAGTGCCTGGGATGGCTTCACAAGAACAACACGGTGGCATGGATGAAGGCAATGCATTCACAGCCGCATTGAAGCGTACTCCGACTGGTGGTAAGTTCAGTGTAGGCGGCAAAACTTTTAAAGACACTAGTTCTTTAGAAGAAAGCCCGTTTGCTTTTGAATCATTAGAACAGCAACTAAGTGCTCTACTAGAATCTAAAGAAGATGTTGCTGAAGGTATGACTGTATCTATTAGCAAAGGTCAACAAGGCATGCCTGATTCAGTAAGTGTAACTGCACAAGATGGTGAAGCCGATCAGTTATTGTCATTGATTAAATCAGCAGGTCTAGGCTTGTTTGGTGGCGAAGAAACAAATGGTTACGGCGCTCCACAAGGCGATGCTCCACAACACGGTGGTGTAGATGTTGTTGGCGACCATGATGGTATGATGGCATTGATTAAGAAAGTTACAGGCGGTGAAGCAGGTAACGGTGATTATGCTGATGAAGTGGGCCCAGAAGAACACGGACATGAAGGTCACGAAGAAGCATGTGAATCATGTGGCATGGCTACTGAGGCATGTGGATGTGACGAGGGTCAAGAAATGGTTGACGAAGTGGAATCAGAAGACCAAATGACTTATCAAATGGCTGAAGATAATCCACCTGATAGTGGTGAAGCAGAAGAAGCAACTGAGATTGCAGATACAGCGCAAGCTAATGCTTCAGGCGCAGCCTACAATCCTAAAGATGACGTTGACGAAGGTGCAGGCGGACCAGAAGCTAGCGAAGAACCAGTCGAAGAACTAACACCTGATGAAGAAGACCAATCTGACGAAGAAGGTGAAGAAGCTAAGAAAGAAAAAGAAGATATGTCAGAATCAAGTTTCATCAGTCTTTACAAGAAACTATCAATGTTGTCTGAAGAATCTACTAGTGAAAAAGATGACAAAGCAGAAGAAGCTGGCAAGAAAGTCACTAAAGATATCGAATATGATGAAGATCATAAAGGTAAAGACGATGACAAGGCAGAAGAAGCTGGTAAGAAAGTAAAGAAAGACATTGAGTATGACGATAAGAAAGACAAACTTGATGAGTGGGCCAATGAAGCAGGTAAAAAAGGTACAGATACAGCATTTGAAACTGATATTGATTTTATGATGAATGTTATCAGCGGTGGATTGAACAAGCGTAAAGCAACTGGTCAAACAACTATCCCTGTAATTGCTAGTCAATTAGGTAGACAAGTTTCACGTAATACAACTGACATTAATGAATCGAAGAATTCTAGCGATGATGCAGTAGCACAATGGAAGAAACTAGCAGGTCTTAAATAATTAGCTCTGTATAAAAGTACCCGGCAATAGTCGGGTATTTTTTTGGCTATATCTTTATTTGAAAACGATAAATACTAGATAAGGTAATTTTAAAATGGCACAACAGAATATTGATTTCGGAGCGTTCCCTGACGATCCATCAGCAGATGCGATAAGATCCGCATTTCAAAAAGTACAAGATAACTTTGACGAAGTATTTACCGGTATTGCCAGTGCATCGGTATCTTCAGTCAATAGATCCGCAGGAGCAGGTATTACTGTTAACGCACCAACAGGGAACGTTGTTGTTAGTGCGAATATTGCTAACGTTACTATATCCTCACCTAATTTACAGTTTGGAACTAGTTTAGGAGTACTGGCTAGCTCTACAGTTTACACATCATCCACACAGACATTATACGTTGTTGTACCTAATACATTTTCTATAGGAAACATAGTATTATCAGGTAGTGCAAATATTAGTGGAAATTTGTCAATAGGTGGTAATGTTAGTTTAGGTAATGCAGTAGTAGCTAACTATTTTATTGGATCAGGTAATAACTTAAGCAATATTCAAGGTGCGAATGTAAGCGGCGCTGTTCCTACTGCAACTACTGCTCTTACAGTAACAAGTAATTCACAGCCTAATATTACTGGTGTTGGCACATTAACATCATTAAGTGTATCCGGTAATGTAACATCTGGTAATGCTAATTTAGGAAATGCAGTAACTGCTAATTATTTCATTGGTAGTGGCGCAAACCTAACAAACATACCGGCAGCAAATATCACTGGTACTGCCGCAAATGCAAACTATGCGGCATATGCAGGTAATATCACAATTGCCGCTCAACCTAACATCACTAGTGTAGGCACATTGACCAGTGTATCAGTTTCAGGGAATGCTAACATTGGTAACATAGGGACTGCGGGACTAATTACAGCTACTGGTAATATTCAAGGTGCTAATTTAAATACCACCGGATCACTGAGTGTAACAGGTAATGCTAACGTAGGTAACTTGGGTACTGATGGATTAATCACGGCTACCGGTAATATTCGAGGAGGCAACTTAGTAACCGTTGGGGAAATCAGTGCTAGTGGCAATGCCAATACAGGTAACTTAGGTACAACTGGTGTATTTGCAACAACAGTGAGTGCTACAGGTAATGCTAACGTAGGTAATATAGGTGCTACAGGTGTTGTAGCAACTACATTGGAAGGATCATTAACTACTGCATCACAACCAAATGTCACTAGTTTAGGTACATTGTCAACTCTATCAGTATCAGGTAATGCTACTGTTGGTAATTTGAGTACAGTTGGTGCAGTTTCTGCTACTGGCACATTGACCGGCGGCAATTTAGCTACTGGTGGAACATTAAGTGTAATTGGTAATACTACTTTAGGAAATCTTACAGTTACTGGTACATTAGATGCAGGCGATATTACTGTAAGTAGTATTGCTAATGGTACAAGTAATGTTGATATTTACAACGTAAGTGGTAATGTAACAACAAGCGTAGGAGGTGTCGCAAACATTATAGTAGTGACATCAACTGGTGCAAATGTAACTGGTACGTTTAGTGTAAGTGGGAACGCTAATGTAGGTAATCTAGATGCTACAGGTGTTGTAGCAACTACACTAGGTGGTTCACTAACTACAGCATCACAACCTAATGTAACTAGTTTAGGTACTCTATCTAGTGTGAGTGTAACTGCTAATGCTAACGTTGGTAATTTGAACACCGCAGGACTGATTACTGCTGTCGGTAACTTAAATGCAGGTAATATCATTACCGCTGGTGTAGTCAGTTCTACTGGTAATGCGATACATGGTAATATTGAAACAAGTGGAGCAATATCTGCTACGGGCAATATCACTACGTCTGCACAATTAATATCTAGTGTAGCTACAGGTACTGCTCCTCTAATTGTAACTTCAACTACACAAGTTGCTAACTTAAGCGTAGCAACAGCATTTTCAGCTACAACCGCAGGAACAGTAACTACAGCCGCACAACCTAACATTACTAGTGTTGGTAACTTAACTGGATTAACAAGCAATGGTACTGTCAATTTTGCAAATGCGGCAAACGTTAATTTGGGCTCAAACTCTAATGTTCGTATTGAGGGCGGCAGTTCTAGTACAGTATTAGGTACTGACGGTTTTGGTAATTTAAGTTGGATTACATATTCAGGTAGTCCAATCGGTGGAGCCAATACAGAAATACAATTTAACGACAATGGAACTTTTGGTGCAAACTCCGCTCTAACCTTTGATAAGACAACTGGTACACTAAATGCAACACATGTGGTAATCACTACAATAAGTGCTAGTGGTAACGCAAATGCAGGTAATATAGGTACTAGTGGATTTATCATTGCAAGTGGTAACATTAATGGTTCAAACATAGGTACTGGCGGTCTAATTACAGCATCAGGTAATATTCAAGGTGGCAATTTAAATACAAGCGGCGCAATTAGTGCTACAGGTAATGCTAATGTAGGTAATATAGGAGCGGCATCTGGTATCTTCACTACTGTTGCAGGATCACTAACAACTGGCTCACAACCTAATATTACAAGCGTAGGTACACTAACTTCATTAAGTATATCCGGTAACGCAAACATTGGTAATATTGGTACAGCACAGGTTCTAGCTACAGCTAATATTACAGCACCGCAATTAATTTCTAATGTAGCAACGGGTACTGCACCGTTAGTAGTATCTTCAACTACACAAGTTGCTAATTTGAGTGTAGCTACTGCAGGAAGTGCAACTACAGCCGTAACAGTAACAGCGGCACAACAACCTAACATTACAAGTACCGGTACACTAGCAAGTTTAAGTGTGTCGGGTAATGCTAACATTGGTAACATAGGAACTGCTGGTATTATCACAGTTACTGGTAATGTAACTGGTGGAAATTTAATTACAAGTGGAGTAGTATCTGCTACGGGCAATGGTACATTTGGTAATGTATCTGCTACAACATTTACCGGTGCACTAAGTGGAGCCGCAACTACTGCAGGTACAGTGACTACTGCGGCACAACCTAATATTACTTCATTAGGAACTCTAAGTTCATTAAGTGTATCCGGTAACGCCAACGTTGGAAATATTGGTGCAACTAATTTAGTAGGTACATTAACTACTGCGGCACAGACTAATATAACATCAGTTGGTACACTAGCTTCATTAAGTGTAAGTGCTAATGCTAATATAGGTAATATTGGTACTGGTGGTTTAGTTACTGCTACAGGTAACGTTACCGGTGCAAACGTTATTGCTACTACATACAACTTGACAGGTGTTAACACCGGTATTTCAGCGGCAGGCTCTACTCAAGGCGATGCGACTGCATTAACCAAAGCATTCAACGTTGTATCTACTGTTTCGACCGGTCAAGGTGTTGTATTACCAACAGCAATTGCTGGCATGCGTGTGACTATTATTAATACAAGTGCTAATACCGTAATAGTTTATCCAGCATCAGGAGGTGCGATAAATGCGTTAGCCACTAATGCAGGTTATTCATTACCTACACTAGGTAGATTAGATTATATTGCGACAAGTACATCACAATGGTACGCAATGGGTGCAATATACGTATAAGGAAATTAAATGATAACGATAGAACTATTAACAGCAATATGCCCAAAAACAAAACGCTCTATACTAGAGGGTTATGTAGAGCCACTAAACACCGTAGCAGAATACTACGATATGTTTGAGAATCCACGTAGAGTTGCAGGATTTTTAGCACAGATAGCGCATGAGTCAGGTGGCTTTACTGCGGTAAAAGAAAACTTGAACTACAGTGCTAAGGGTCTGATGGGTACGTTTAAGAAGTATTTCCCTACAGAAGAATTAGCAAAACGATACGAACGTAAACCAGAAATGATTGCTAACAAAGTTTATGCTAATCGTATGAACAATGGACCAGAAGAATCAGGCGATGGCTATCGTTTTTGCGGGCGTGGATTGATTCAACTTACCGGACGTGCTAATTACACAAAATTTGCTGAAGACTTGGGTATGAGCATCGAAGATACTATTGCTTATTTAGAAACCCCCAATGGTGCTGTTGCTAGTGCTGGTTGGTTCTGGGACAATAATAAACTAAATCAATACTGTGACAAAGATGATTTTATCACATTAACAAAACGTATCAATGGTGGAACAATTGGGTTAGCTGACAGACAACATCATTATCACTTGGCATTAGAATATTTGGGCGCACACTAATATGGCACAACCAATATGGAATACACCTGCAGGATCTATAGGAAGCTTTCCTGCAACACTGATATCACTATTTCAATTAAGTGCAAGTGCAGTCTTACCGGCAACGACTGTAACTTATGCATTGATTAGTGGTGCATTGCCTAGCGGAATAACTATTAATAATAGTGGTTTGATATCAGGTACTCCAACTATCGTTACGTCAAATGTAGTATCAACATTTACTATACGTGTAACTGATAATTTAGGAAATTTAAGAGATAGAACATTTAGCATGACCATTACAGGTACAGCTATTCCTCAATTCTTAACACCCAATGGCAGTATATTGACTACGCAAGATAGCATATGGATAGAAACTCCTATAGCAATTAGCAATCCTAAATCAGATAACCCAGTTATTGTACAAATTAAAGAAGGTGCATTGCCACCTGGATTAGAAATTGATTTGTTAGGAGTTATACGAGGTTATGCTAACCCACCGATCGTCACTAACACGCAGTCATCAGTTGTTGCCACTGCGTCAGAAACGATTAGTAGTAACAATACAATTGTAGTTTCTTCTACTGCAGGGTTTTCAGTAGGTAGACCTGTTGTTTTTACAGGAACACTATTTGGTGGAATAAATGCCGGAGTAACATATTATGTTAAAACAATATTAAATTCCACAACATTTACAATTACTTCTTCACAGAATGGATCTACATATCCATTAGTTGAAGGTTCAGGATTAATGATAGTCACATTACCACCAGTGTCAACTGGTAACCCCACAATTAGAACATATACGTTTACACTTGAGCTATCGAGTCCATTGGGAAATGATATTGGTAACTTTTCAATTACTGTAGTAAATCAAAACGTACCAGTAAGTCAAGGTGGACCAGGCAAACCAAACAATAGTAGAATACCGGCTCTTTATAATACTAGACCACCTACATATATTATTAATGATAATGACCCATACTATGGTTACTATATATTACCACCAGTAGCACCTACACAATTTGCTGATATGGGTAATTTTCAGAGTGGTGAATATTTTGCATTTAAAATGATAGGTCATGATTTTGATGGTAATCCTATAAAATATATATACTCTAATCTGCCTGCGGGGTTAACAGGAGATGTCAACACTGGTTGGATTACAGGAACACCGTCATTGTCCTCTACTGGTATCAGTAATTATAATTTTAGCGTAGGTGTATATAAATCGGATGCTCCTCAATATGCCAGTTCATTTTATAATTTTACCTTCATGTTGCAGAAGAATATTACTGGAAACATTGTATGGGAAACACCAAGCAGTTTGGGACAGTTATTAAATGGTAATATCAGTACACTTTTTATAAGAGCAAACAGTGACGTTGAATTAAAATATAGATTAACCTCAGGCTCATTGCCCCCTAATTTATCTATAGCTAGTAACGGGGAAATTATTGGTCGAGTAGCAGATCAACCGACTGACAGTTATTTAGAACAAGGAACCGTAACAGATTATACATTTACGGTTGAAGTATATTCAGACATTTACCCCTCAGTTGGTTCTACTAAAACATTTACTGTAAGCGTACTTCAAGAGTTTACTCAACCAACTGATATACTATACATTAAGGCGGCACCTCCTATCAATGATAGATTGATATTACGTGAATTGTTAGATAGTGAGACAATCATACCTACTGATTATTTGTATAGACCTGACGACCAGTATTTTGGTAAATCAACAAGTATCGTATATGAACATGCTTATGGAATATACGCTAGTGATATACAAGAATATTTACAAGCAGTTACAAGAAATCACTATTGGAGAAATATTACTTTAGGTGAGTTAAAAACTGCTGTAGCAAGAAATGATGCCGGCGACATTATCTATGAAGTTGTTTATAGCGAAGTAATTGACAACTTAGTTAACCCTCAAGGAACCAGTATACAAAGTCAAATACGTTGGCCAAGACCTATCGATTTAGGATTGGGTCCATGGTATACTAGTAACACTGATATTTTTACTAGCTGGGAAGAACTATTAGGACAACTATACTATACTAGTTTGAGTCCAGGATACGCACAGGATTTATATCCAAACAGTTTATACAATATGCGTAATCGTGTAGCTCAAGTAGTTGGACAAGAATATGACAGTAGATTATTACCACAGTGGATGACAAGTCAGCAGGTAAATGGTAGTACGTTAGGATATACACAAGCTTGGGTTATTTGCTATACTAAACCGGGATTCGCAGAAACAGTCAAGAACAACATTGAAACGTTATGGACAGATCCGGTAGGTAATGTATATACATTGAACTTGATTAACTTCCAAATTGATAGATTTAGTGTAAACAAATCTGCTACGTATGATTACGATAATAATACTAATCCGGCTGCATGGACAGGCTTACCTAGCGCAACACCTGCACCGGATCCATTAGATAGTAAAGATTTCTATGTGTTATTCCCTAGACAAACAATTTTACCGGATCAAACACAATACTAAATACTAGACGGAACAAATAATTATGACAAGTGCAATCAATACAAACGGAATCAATGTAAACTATCCAGTACCGGGTATCAATAACAGTTCACAGGGCTTTAGAGATAATTTCTCTGCTATTAAAACTGACTTGAGTACTGCGGCTACTGAGATAACAGACCTTCAAAATAATGTTGTAGTCAAACAAGCATTATCAGGCACTACATTAAATAACGACATGGCTAACACATTGATTAGCAATGCCGCAACTAGAGGATTTAGAGCTAGTACATTCAATTTAGGTAATGCTATTTCTGGTACTCTTGTAATCAATGCAAGTTTGGGTGATGTGCAGACAGGCACAATCAATGGTAACACTACTATTCAATTTACAGGTTGGGCACCTAGTGGCACTCAAAGCAACGTTGAAGTACAATTAAATGTAGCAAATAATTTAGCAGTGATTTCTTTACCATCACAAGTTACTATTGATGGTACCTCAGGAATAGAAACAATTGAAAATTATGCCAACGCAAATGGTGTACCTACATTAACTATTCCGTATAATGTCAATCGTTTGGATTATCGTTTCAGTTCATTAGACTGCGGTGACTCAATTACAATTGAACCCTACAATCAACCAAGACAGAGTACACAATTACAACAAAGAACTCCTAGTCCTGTAGGAGAACAAGGTGATGTAGCAGGTACCTTCTCTATGGATCCAGCATCATCAATTGCATTTGCAACTTGCACTGCTATTGACGGCACATATAATATTATTACATGTGATAGCACAGCAGGATTCTATTTAGATATGCCTATAGCGTTCACTGGAACAACCTTTGGTGGAATATTAGGTGGCGGTACATATTATGTACGTTCTATTCCAAGTGCTACGACATTTACAGTCTCTACTGTTCCTGGAACATATGCAGGACCTGGACAATTAACTGATTTAATAACCGCTACTGGAACAATGTATGTTTCTCCTATTAATTATTTGTACGCAAGTACAGGTAGTTATGATGGTACTGTCATGGACAAATATGCATCAACTACTAACGTAGTGACTACAAATGTAACAGGGACAAACACTAGTGCAACAGGTAATTTAATTACAGTTTCAAGTACTGCTAATTTTGTAGTAGGATATCCTGTAGCATTTTCAGGCACTATTAGTAATGTTTTTGTGACACAAACATATGCGTCAGCAAATACTATTACTGTGTCCAGTACTGCTGGAATGGTTGCTGGAGGTAGAATTATATTTACCGGAACAGTCTTTGGTGGATTGTCTCAGACAACATATTATATAACCAACGTATACTCAGGGAACTCTAATATTACTGTAAGCACAACATTTAGTGGTAGCAATGTTTCATTGACCAGTGACACTGGTAATTGTATCGCTAGTTTTAATGGTATTATGGGTGGACTAACTGCCAACACTGATTACTTTGTACAGAGTATTGCAAATGGTACTACATTCACTGTATGCGCTAACACTCCCGGTGGCGCACCTGTAGCATTATTGAATGAAAATGGTTCAATGAATGTGACTACTGTTACTGATTACACAATCACATTGAATAGCACTAGCAACGTTGCAACTAATTCTCCAATTACATTCTCTGGTAACGTATTTGGTGGCGTTTCAACTGATACAATTTATTATGTAGCTAATGTTACGAACGGTACTAATATTTCAATATCACCTACACTTTATAATGGTTTATCAGGTCAGAAACTGCCATTAACTAATGGTAGTGGTAATATGTTAGTAAATATAACAACTGGAACAGAGATATGGAAATCAGTTCCACTAAAACCGTTCGGTAGTGCTGAAGATGGTTCTGTAATCAGTGGTGATTTAGTTGTATATGGAAATGCCAACGTATATGGTACTACCACAGTAGCTACAATAAATGCAGGCACGGTGACAGGAAACATTGCGGCTACTAACATTACTGTTAGTAATGCGGCTAGCTTTAGTAATTCGCAAATTAAAATTACAGGTGGTTCAAGTGGTTACTATTTGCAGACCGATGGTACAGGCAATCTAGCATGGGCATTAGGTACTAGTTCTACAACAACTGCACCTGCTGGTACTAACACAATGGTTCAGTTCAACGATGCAGGTGTTATTGGTGGCAATGCAGGCTTCACATTTGACAAAACTACAGGCAGTATTGCACTTTCAGGCAACATAAGTGCTACTGGAAATATAGATATAGGCAACGTAACTACAGCCGGCAATATCGTAGCAAATAATTATACTACCACAGCAGGTAGTGTAACTGCACCGTTGTTTAAAAATGGTACAAGCAACATTGCTATCACTAACGGCGGCAACATAACAATGTATGTTGCGGGTAATGCTACAGCAAGATTGACAGCAACATCAACTGGTGCAAACATTGCAGGTACATTAAGTGCTAGCGGTAATGCAATAGTAGGTAATATCAGTACAACAAATGGTGTATTTGCAGGAGCATTGACAGGTATAACAACTGCGACTGCTAGTGGTAATGTTAATGTTGGCAATTTAGTAGCAGCCACATATACAGTGTCAGGTGTAACCAATAGCATAATTGCTAATGGTACTACACAAAACACAGCTACAGCCTTAGCAAATGCATTTAACGTAGTAAGTACTGTATCAGGTAGTAATTATGGTGTTATATTACCAGCTCCAATCAGTGCAAATGCTACAGTCGGTATGCGTGTGATGGTCAGAAACAACGGCGGTGTTCCATTATATGTTTATCCGCCAGTAGGAGCACAGATTAATAATTTGGGCGCCAATATTCCATATCAGCAGAACGCAACATCTACTAATGAGTTTTTCTGTACAGGAAACTTAGTGTGGTATAGCTTGAACTGATAAATATCTGGATGCAACATCCATTTATCAATGACCTATCAGACAAGTCTATGGAAGACTTGTCTAATACAATCTCAGATTTAACCAAAAAGTTAACCTTTGCCTATCGTATGCAAAATGGGCAAATGATCCATCAACTTCAAATGGTACTAGAAAGCTATCGTACCGAATATAACAAACAAATGGATGAGATGTTTAAGAAACAAAACATCAAAACAAATGTCAGTGTAGAAAAAGAGGGTGAAATCAAGTCCAAATAACTTGATTTCTCTTATCAGATAGTGTATCATTACACAATGCGAACTGATATCTACGGTCAACAAATCTACAATGAAATGGAATTATGTCTGCTCTATTTGCAGGATCCTAATCGTACCATTAAACGTGCATTAGTAGAAAATCAAATTAAGTTTGACGAAGTGTTACAACTAGAGAATGCTCCCGAACTTATTCAATACAATAAGTTGGACATGACAGTAGAACAGTTTGATAATCAAATGCAATCAAACTGGTTAATGCCAGAACAATACAAAACAATGGACATTGCTCAATATATACTGAATCAATGTCAAGGTGAAGCAGAATTGCAACGTGCAGGCGAAGAGCTATTATTGTTCCAGGAACGTGATATGTTCGTATTGTTACGCTATCTAAAGTATCTAGTTGATACTATGCGTGAAAATAATATCGTATGGGGAGTAGGTCGAGGTTCAAGTGTAGCAAGTTTTGTATTGTTTTTACTCGGGATTCACCGTATAAATAGTCTGTACTATGACTTGTCTATAGATGAGTTTTTAAAATAAGGAAAATATTATGAAAAATTACAGATCCGCAATGGGAAAGAATGTAGATATGGGTGCGCTACTAGCTAAGAATGAAAATACTAGAGCAGTTGGCAACATGAGTGTTAATGCCCGTGGGGATACTATTGATGCACATGGTAGAGTTATTAAGCCCGTGACTGCAAAAGTAAATCAATCATACGCTAATACAGTTGGTAATAAATCTGCACATGCGGTAAGAGGTAAACCTCAACCAACAACTCCCAAGCCACAAATTAAAGAAGAACTTACTCCAATGGAGCTTGAGTTAGAAGAATCTTTTGAAGATGATTTAGAAATTGAAAAGATTAAAGCAGAGGAAATGAAAAAGAAATGAGCGATTTAAGCGCATACAGCAAACCAGCATTCAGTCCTACAAAAGTAGATTCATTGCGATTCTTTAAGGACCATATCATTGTATCTGATATGAAGTTTGACCAACGTATCACGCAAGGTGGTATTATCTTAATGGACGATGACAAGAAAAGTTCTGGTATTCGTCCACGTTGGGCAAAGATTTATGGTCTAGGTCCTGACGTTAAAGATCCTGAACTACAAATTGGGAAATATATTCTTATCAGTCATGGTCGTTGGACACGTGGTATCACAGTAGAAACACCAGAGGGTAAACAAACATTGCGTAAAGTTGATCCTAATGATATACTGCTAATATCGGATGAGCCGATGGAAGATGAAACAATGAGTGATAAGGTATACTAATGTTAAAATGGTTTTATAAATGGTTAGATAATAAGATTCAAGATTCTCGTTATTATGAAGAGGATATACCTGCGCCTACTGGTACATTGAGTAGTAAGCGCCGTAGAAATACAGTCTCGGTTAGAGAAAGTGATGACTTTGCTAGTGAGCCAATACAGTTTAAGATGTATAAGGCAGCAGGTGGCTGGGCTATTGAGTTTAAACAATATGATAACAGAAATGATAGAATGGATACATCATTGTATGTTGTCAACGGTGAAGAAGAACTTGGCAATCACATTTCTAAAATCATTACTATGGAAGC
>JACCED012074589.1_pt1 | contig 25780 bp, 21 predicted proteins | sample 7455021 | NCBI WGS metagenome assembly JACCED01 (sample SAMN15323456, study PRJNA562643) | freshwater metagenome | isolation source: river surface water | place: USA:Blue River Watershed | collected 2017-08-19
CCACTGAGCAGGGCGTGCCCGGGGTCGAGGTGAACGCCTGGTACGGCGTGTTCGCGCCCGCGGCCACGCCTGCAGCCACCATCGCCCGGATCAACCGCGAGATCAATGAAGTGATCAAGATGCCTGACGTGCGCGATAAGCTCATGGCGGCGGGCATTGAGGTGGCCGGCGGCTCACCACAGGTGCTCGAGGGCTTCATGAAAGCCGACAACCAGCGCTACGGCACGCTGGCGCGCGAGCTCAATATCAAGGCGGACTGACCCGGTCGGCCAACCTGGCGCCTGTGACCGGCGCCAGGCCACCCACCTCCATGGCAACGCGCCCCAACTTCCTGCTGTTCGTCACCGACCAGCACCGCGCCGATCTTCTGGGATGCGCGGGTCACGCGCTGGTGCGTACGCCGCACATCGACGCCCTGGCGGCTGGGGGCGCGCGATTCGAGCAGTTCCACGTTGCGACACCGATCTGCCAGCCCAATCGCGCCTCTCTCATGACCGGGCGCCTGCCCAGCGCGCACGGGCTGCAAATGAACGGGCGCGAGCTTTCGCTGGGCGAATCCACTTTCGTCGAGCAGCTGCGCGAGGCCGGCTGGCGCACGGCATTGGTGGGCAAGTCGCATTTGCAGAACATCACCGCAGTGCCGCCGCCCTGGCCCGCCGCTGGCCAAAGACTGCCGCAGGACGCCAACAGGCCCTACCCGGGCCGCTACGGCCAAGAAGTGGGCCGCCGGTGGGAAGAGGACCCCCGCTGGGAGCTTGATCTCCCCTATTACGGCTTCGAGCGGGTGGCACTGAGCATCGGCCACGGCGACGAACAACAGGGGCACTGGCGCCGGTGGCTGCGAGCCCAGTTGCCGCCGGGAGAAGCTGACCGCTTGATCGGCCCAGCAAACGCCATCCCCACGCCGGGCCTGGCCCTGGGCGCGCTGGGCCAGGCCTGGCGCACCCGCGTGCCGGAAGATCTCTACCCCACCGCCTGGATCGCCCAGCAAACCTGCGCCATGCTGGCCGACTTCGCACAAGGCGCACAGGGAGAACAACCCTTCTTTCTCCAGTGCTCGTTCCCGGACCCGCACCATCCCTTCACCCCTCCCGGGCGCTACTGGGACATGTTCAGGCCAGAGGACATGCCCCTGCCCGAGACCTTTGGAGCCGAGGGCGTGAACCCGCCGCCAACCCTGGCCTGGCTGCGCGCGCAGCGCAGCGCCAACCCCGGCTTCAAGCCAGGCTTTGGCGCCTTCGCCTGCAGCGCGCAGGAGGCCCGAGAGGCCCAGGCCCTGCACCACGGCAGCCTGGCCTGCATCGACGATGCGGTGGGTCGGGTGATGGCGCAATTGCAGGCGCTGGGCTTGGACGGCGACACGGTGGTGATGTTCACCGCCGACCACGGCGAGCTGCTAGGGGAACGCGGCCTGATGTTCAAGGGCGGGCTGCACTACGACGCGCTCACACGGGTGCCGTTCATATGGCGGGATTCGGCGCAGGCGAAAACCGCGGGGAGGATCGTCAACGCCCTGGGCCAGACCACGGACATTGCCGCCACCGTGCTGGACCGCGCCGGACTTGCACCGGCCAACGGGATGCACGGGCGGTCGCTGCTGCGGGTGCTCCGGGGGGAGACCAAAGAGGTGCGTGAGGCGCTTGTGATCGAGGAGGAAAGCCAGCGCGCCGACTTCGGCATGGACCGACGGGTACGCATGCGCACGCTGCGCACCCACCAGCACCGACTCACCTTCTATGACGGCCAGCCCTGGGGAGAGCTGTACGACCTACAGGCCGACCCGAAAGAGTTGCGCAATCTCTGGAGCGAGCCCGCCGAGCAGGGGCTGCGCGGCGAGCTGATGGAGCGACTGGCGCGGGCGATGCTGGAGGCAGCAGACACCAGCCCCTATCCCACCGCCTCGGCCTGATCCGCCGGGGCGGCTACACGGCCTCAGAGCGCAAGCACCAGGCGCTCGCTCTTGCAGCCGCCGACGCAGATCATCATGGTCTTGTTCGCCTCGCGCTCGGCCTTGCTCAGGACCGAATCGCGGTGGTCAGGCAGCCCCTCGAGAACCTGCGTCTCGCAGGCGCCGCAAATGCCGTCCTCGCAGCTGGTGACAGGCTCGACGCCATTGGCGCGCAGGGCCTGAAGCAGGGTCTGGTCGGCGTTGACGGCGAACTCCTTGCCTGACTGCTTAAGGATCACGGTAAACCCGCTGCGCGCATCGGCAGCCGCCTTCACCTCGACGGCGGCGAAACGCTCGATGTGCGCGTTGGTGTAGCCCAGGTCGGCGCAGTTTTTCTCGAAGGCATCGAGCATCACTGCGGGGCCGCAGGCGTAGTAGTGGGTGTTGGCGCCGGCAGGCCGAGCCGCCAGCAGGGCCCGCAGGTCGGGCGGGCCGCCGCGCGCGTCGTCAAAGTGCCAGTGGACCGGCACGCCCAGGGCCTCTACCTCGGCAACGAAGGCCGCATGCGGTTGCGAGCGGGCGAAGTACAGCACTTCGAAGGGCCGGCCCAGGGCCTGCAGTCGTCGGCCCATGCACAGGATGGGCGTGATGCCGATGCCGCCGGCCACCAGCACGCTGTGGTCAGCGCCTTCTTGCAGCGGAAAGTTGTTGCGCGGCGCGCTGATGGTGAGGGTGCTGCCCACACGCAGCTGCTCGTGCACCCAGCGCGAGCCGCCTCGGCTCTTGGCGTCCTTCAAGACGCCCACGCAGTAGCGGTGGGTTTCGCCGGCGGGGTTGAACAGCGAGTAGGAGCGCACCTGGCCGTTGCCCAGGTGCAGGTCGATGTGGGAGCCCGCTTCGAAGGCGGGAAAGGCGGTGGCGCCCACCGGGCGCAGCTCGATGCTGTGGATGTCCTTGGCTTCGTAGCGGATCTGGGAGACCAGGGCGGTCAGGGTCGCGGTCACGGGAGCGGGCCTTTACGGAGGTAATACTGGGTATCTGCAGAGCGTAACAGGGGAAGGCAGGGTCAGCCGGCTGGGGGGCTACCTCTGGCCGAGAGCAGGGTGACAGGCGGCGGGTCGGGGGTGGGGCCCAGATCGGCAAACCGCGCAGGGCGTGCCACCGGATGCGACCGCGGGGTCAGGTTGCCTGATCCGCCTTTTCAAGTTGCGCGGCGGCCAGGTTGCGATAGTGACGGCGCAGGCGGACGATGCCCATGTCGTGCTGGTACAGGTGCTCGCGCTTGTTGGCGTCGGGCTCCATTGCCTCCATCGGCACGCGGTCCTGCTCGAGAACATTCCAGTGCCGCTGCTCAAGGCGGTTCTTGTACAGAAAGCGCCAAGTGTCGCGCTCCCAGCCCTCGACCTTGCGGCAGCGCCAGTGGAAGACACCGCTGGCGCGTGCGGCAATGGGCGTGTAACTGCCGATGATGGTGAATGGGCCGCCAGGGCCGCCGGTCTTCGGATAGGGAATCGCCAGACGCATCCAGTGGGTGCCGTTGTCGATCCACTCAGTCCAGTCGAAGTTGATGCCCTTCTGGCCCTTCTTCTCGAAGATGAAGCCCTGCGCTGTGTCGGTGAGCTGAAACTCGGCGCTGATCTCACCCTCGGCCATGGAGTGCGACTGCCTATGCAGGTAGGCGCCGTGCATCGGGTCCATCACGTTGTCGATCACATAGCGGTAGTCGCAGCCCCACTCGGTGTAGCAAAGGAATGAGGACCACTCGGGAGACGAAAGCTGCTCGGGCAGCACCAGCGGGGGCGGGCTCTCGCAGTGCGGGTCGGTGGCGTTGAACAGGAAGATGGCGTCAGCGGCCTCGGCCGCGTGAAAGCGCCGCGCGGCCTTCATGCCCTCGAGCTTGCAGCCGGGGCTGCCCGGCACCTTGGTCACGACGCCATCTTGGCGCACCTCGACCCCGTGGTAAGCGCAGGCCAGTCGGTCGCCCAGGATCACGCCCAGCGACAGGGGGGCGCCGCGGTGGGGGCAGTGGTCCTCCAGCGCGCGCACCTGCCCTTGGCCATCACGCCAAAGCACGATCTTGTAGCCCAGGCGCCGCAGCGATACGGGCTGCTCCTTCACAAAGTGCGAGGGGCAGACGGGGAACCACAGGTCCTTGAGGCCCGCCGCGAGGGCGGCGTCGATCGGGTCCTGCTGAAAGTTCACGGGGGCGTAGGCCATGTTCATGTCGGTCTCCGGTGCGGGTCGGCCCGTTGTCTGCGCTCAGCCCGCGGCCAGGCGGGCGATCTCACGAGCGTAGCTCTCGGGCGTCCAGGCCTGGCCATTGGGCGCCGAGGGGCCTGCCTGGTTCAGATAGGCGACCAGGCCGTGCAGGTCGTGGATGCCCTGGCCGAAAGCGCGCTCGATCGCGTCGCCGAGCAAGCTTTCATAGGCGGTAGGCGCAGCGCTGCGGTTCTGATGGGTTTCGTTATAAAGCGGTTGTTCGGCCATGGCGTTCTCCAATTTTTCGCCTCAGGCCTTGGGCTTGTCTGTCATGAAGCGTCCCGAAGGCGCCTCGGCATTGACCTGGCGGCGAGTCTTGCCGTCGATGCCTCCCTTGACCGCCCACTCGGCGAACACGGTGGGTCCGGGGGTGAAGTCGCGCGGCTGCCAGTCGCCGGTGAGTTCGTCCTCGTCGGTGTAGTACTCCACCAACGCGCCGGCGGGACTCACAAAGTACCAGAACATCGCCGAGGAAATGGGGTGGCGACCCGGGCCAAGTTCGGTGTCCCAGCCGCAGCGAGACATATGAAGGCCGCCACCGACCACCTCATGCAAATCCCTCACCGCAAACGCCACATGGTTGAGGCCTTTGCGCGGCTCGGGCGGCTGCAGCAGGAACAGGTCGTGGTGGCCGCCCTCGGGCGCACAGCGCAAGAAGCTGCCGCGGCCGGGGTAGCGGTCGGAGAGGACGAAGCCCAGCTTCTCCTCATAGAAACGGGTCACCTCGGCCAGGTCGTGGACGAACAAGACCACATGGCCCACCTCCACCGGTGTGGCCCGGTCGTAGGCGGGGCTGGCTTGGTTGATGCGATGGCGCGCGGACCAGGTATTGGTCTTGGCCGACTCGATCTCGATCGGCCTTTTGCGACTGACCTGGATGCGAAGGGCCAGGCCGTTGGGGTCGGTGCATCCGATGCGGCCGGCATCGTCGACGAAGCCAGGCTGGCCGTTCAGGCGAGCACGGAAATGCGCCAGGGTCTCGGGGCTGTCGACGCCCCAGACCACCTCGCGCAGCGTGGGATCGGGCTCGATGCCTGTCGGCAGCCCCGGCGTGTCAGAGTGCGCGACGATGACCCGGCAACCGTTCAGACTCTCGAACACCAGCGCCTCAGGGGCCTCCGAGACCAGAGTGAGGCCCCAGTCCTGGAAGAACTGGCGACAGGCGGCGAGATCGGTCGCGCCGAAGGTGATTTCGTCGATGCCCTGGATGTTCATGCGCTGCTCGCTGATTTTTGATGTCTGCCCGCCGATGTGTTTCATTAATAAAACAGGGTTTCTTATCCGAAACGGCCAAATTTTAGGCGACGGGCCGATGCTCGTCCACGGGAAACCCGTCGAAAGAAGCGCCTCGCATCAGCGGCAGGGAAAGGCCGAGTCAAGCGAGGCTTGGACGAGACTGCTCGCTGAATAATGCCGATCGGCGGGGTTCGCACGCAGGTACTCCAGCACCACATCGGCCAGTTGTCCTGCCTTCACGTTCTTGGGCAGGCAGAACATGTAGCCGCTCTTGGCACCGGCCTGACCATTCCAAGTGTCGGCGACGCCGACGACGAATCCGAAGGCCATGGAAGCACTGACAAGGGACCGGGATGTCTCGCGCTTGTAATCGGTCAGTCTCTCGTAGAGGTCATTGCCGTCCAGAAACGCGGCGTTGGCACTGGTAGAAATGACCAGGGCGGCAAGAGCGAGGAATTTGGCAGGCGCCGATGTTTTGGGCATGGATGGATCACTGCAAGTCGTTGTTCCGAAGTTGTAACAGCTTCTCGGGGGGGCCTGCCACCGCGGCCGCGCCCACATTGCGACCATCGCCCGCCGGGCGCGTCTCGGCGGTGGTGGCTTATTTACCGATGCAGAACTTGGAGAAGATGACGCCCAGTAAATCGTCGGCCGAGAACTCGCCGGTGATCTCGCCCAGGGCGTTCTGGCCCAAGCGCAACTCCTCCGCCAGCAGGTCCAGCGCCAGGGCTGCGGGCGAAAGAAAGGCCTGGGCCGCCTGCAGGTGATCGCGCACCCGCCCGAGCGCCTGCACATGGCGCTCCCGAGCCAGCCACACGCCCTCGGGCGCAGACTGCCAGCCAGCCACATCCAGCAGCCGGCGGCGCAAGGACTCCAGCCCGGCGCCGGTGCGCGCCGACAGGGCCAGGCAGCCCTCGGGAAGCGGGGCAGAGAACAGGTCACTTTTGTTGAAGACTTCGATCACAGGCACCTGCGGAGAAAGGCGCTGCGCCAGCGTGGCACGAATGCGCGAATCGGCGACTTGGTACTCCGGCAGTCCCTGCCGCTCAAGGTCATGAAGGAACAGCACCGCGTCGGCGCCGGCAATTCGCTCCCAGGCGCGCTCGATGCCAATGCGTTCGACCGTGTCCTCGCTCTCGCGCAAGCCTGCGGTGTCAACCACATGCAAAGGCACGCCCTCGATCTGTATCGACTGGCTGACCACGTCGCGCGTGGTGCCGGCGATGGGGGTGACGATGGCCAGCTCAGCGCCAGCCAGTGCGTTGAGCAGCGAACTCTTGCCGGCATTGGGCTGGCCGGCGATGACCACGGTGATGCCCTCGCGCAGAAGGGCGCCTTGGCGTGTGCGCGCGAGCACCTGGACCAGACGCGCCTGGAGACGATCGAGCTGGCCCTGGGCGTCGGACTGCTGCAGGAAGTCGATCTCTTCCTCGGGGAAGTCGAGCGTCGCCTCGACCAGCATGCGCAGGTGGATCAAGGCATCGCGCAGCGCGTGCACTTCGCGCGAGAACTCGCCCGCGAGCGATCGGCTGGCGCTGCGCGCGGCGGCCTCGGTACTGGCATCAATCAGATCGGCGATGGCCTCGGCCTGGGCCAGATCGATCTTGTCGTTGAGGAAAGCGCGCTGGGTGAACTCACCGGGATCGGCCACACGCAGTCCGGGGAGGCGGGGCTTTCCGTTGGCGGCATCGATTTCGGCCGCGGCCTCCAGGCAGCGCGCCAGCAGCAGTTGCAGCACCACCGGGCCGCCATGGGCCTGCAGCTCCAGCACGTCCTCGCCTGTGAAGGAGTGCGGGCCGGGGAAAAACAAGGCCAGACCGCGGTCGATGGCGCCGCCATCCGCCGCCAGAAATGGGCCATAGTGGGCCTGCCGGGCCAGCAACTCGCGGCCGCACAGGGCGCGTACCAGGGCGCCCAAGCCGCGGCCGGAGACCCGCACAATGCCCACCGCCCCCCGACCGGGCGCGGTGGCGATGGCGGCTATCGGCGCGTTGCGGTCAGCGAGCATGGTGTTGAAAGAGGCTTGGCGGCCCCGTCATTGGAAAGGGCCGCTAGGCGGCCCTTTTTGTTTTACTTGAACTTCGGCAGGTTGAACTCCGGAGGGACCCCCATCCGCGTGTTGATCATCCATTGCTGGGCGATCGACAACAGGTTGTTGGTGATCCAGTACAGCACCAAGCCAGACGGGAAAACAAAGAACATGACCGAGAAGACCAAGGGCATGATCCACATCAGCTTGGCCTGCATCGGGTCAGGCGGCACCGGGTTGAGCGCGGTCTGCAGCATGGTGGACAGGGTCATGATCACCGGCAGGATGTAGAGCGGATCCTTGGCCGAAAGGTCTTGGATCCAGCCAACCCAGGGGGCATGCCGCATCTCGATCGAGGACAGTAGCACCCAGTACAGCGCGATGAACACCGGGATCTGAACCACGATGGGCAGACAGCCACCCAGGGGGTTGACCTTCTCTTCACGGTACAGACGCATCATCTCTTGCTGCATCTGCTGCGGGTTGTCCTTGAGCCGCTCACGCATCGCCATGACGCGGGGATTGACCGCCTTCATCTTGGCCATGCTCTCGTAGCCCTTGGCCTGCAGCCAGTAGAAGGCGATCTTGATCAGAAGAACCAAGCCCATGATGGACCAGCCCCAGTTGCCCAGGAAGCTGTGCAGCTTGTCCAGCAGCCAGTACAGGGGCTTGGCCAGGATGGTGAGCCAGCCGTAGTCCTTGACCAGGTCCAGGCCCGGAGCGACGCGCTCGAGCATCTTTTCTTCCTGCGGACCGGTGAAGAAAGTCGACTGCACGGTGGCCGTTGCACCCGGGGCCAACGCCTGGGGTGCGGTGATCATGCCCGCCGCATAGAGGTTGGTGTCCACCTTGCGCATGAACAGATCGCGCGGCTGACCCTGGGGCAAGATCCAGGCGCTGGCAAAGTAGTGTTGCACCATGGCCACATAGCCGGCGCTGGACTTGGTCTGGAATTCGGCCTTGCCTTTTTCGATGTCGGCAAATTCGACCTTCTGGAACTTCTTCTCCTCGGTGAAAACCGCGGGGCCGGTGAAGGTTGAATAGAAGGCTGATTCGTCGGCGGGCTTGTTGCCATCGCGTACCAGCTGCAGGTACACCTGCGGCGAGACAGGCTGGCTGCCGGTGTTGATGATCTCGTGCTTGACAGCAATGTCATAAGCGCCGCGCTGCAACTGGTAGGTTTTGACCAGCTTGACGCCGTTTTTCTCTGGCGACTCAAAACGAACGGCCAGTGACTGGCTGCCCTCGCCGAGCGTGCGCTCGCCGGGCACCAGAGTCATCACCGTCTTGTGGTTCGGAAAATCACCGCCGATCAGGCCGGTCTGGGCCAGGTAGACGCGTTGGGCCGACTGTTCCAGGAGCACGAAGCGCGGGTCTTGCGGCAGGCCGGAGGTGTTGTCCGCCGCATGGCGAAGGAACTCGGCGCGCACCAAGGAGCCACCTTCGGTGTCGAATACCAGGCGCATGAGGTCGGTGGTGATCGTGACCTGCTCGCGTGCTGCGGCCGGCTCCTTGCCAGAGGGCACGTCGGCAACGCCAGCCGGGGCTGCCGTGGAAGTCGGCAAGGACTGCGCGCTGGGGGTCGTGCTCGCCGAGGCTGCCGCTGCGGGTGCCTTGGCCGTCGTAGCCGCCGGGGCGGGGAAGAAGGTGGCGGAGCGGCCGTTGTAGACCTGCCATTGGTCCCACAGCAGCACCATGGAAAAACCGAAAACCACCCAAAGGATGGTGCGACGAATGTCGTTCATGAGGTCTTCTTGTGAGGCAAAGAGTTGATCGGCTCGGCCGAGCGGGCCAAGCGCAGGCGGGCAAACAGGCGCGGGGGCTGTGCAGGCACGGGATCATGGCCGCCCGCACACCAAGGGTGACAGCGTGCGATGCGTGCGCTGGCCAGGTAAGCACCGGCAAGCGCGCCATGCTGCTCGAGCGCACCCAGGGCATAGACGGAGCAGGTAGGGGCGAAGCGGCAGGAGGAGCCGAGCCAGGGGGACAACAGAAGGCGGTAGGCCTTGACCAGACCCATCAGCGTGGCACGCATCATGACCGGGCACCTGAGAACAAGGCCATCAGCTCGGCCCGAAGGGCCTGTTTGAGGGCCGGGGAGCTGGCACTGGGAAAAGCCTGGCGGTCCACGCCAGACCGAAGCCGAACCACATGGGCGGCTTCGGGCAGGGAGGCGAGTTCGCTGGCCACGGCGTAAATCTGGCGTCGGATGGTGTTACGGGTGACGGCCCGGCGTGCCCAGCGCTTGGGAATCAAGGCCCCAATCCAGGGAGCCCGGACAGCAAACAGGGCCTGAGATCCCTCGGACCCAGACCCTGTCGAATCCAGCGCACAACGGTGCAACGCGAAATGCGGGGTGCGTGCCACAGTGGCACCCGCCAAAACGGCGTCGAACTGTTGACGATGCTGGAGACGCTGCACGTGCCGGCTACGGAATCGGTCAGCGGGGTCCGCGCAAACGACGACAGGTCAAAGCCGTCAGCTCAGGCGCCGCGAGGGCGGTGGCCCTCAGACAGCCAGACGCTTGCGGCCCTTGGCGCGGCGCGCGTTGATGACGGCGCGGCCACCGCGGGTCTTCATGCGGACCAGAAAGCCGTGAGTGCGGGCACGGCGCACTTTGGAAGGTTGGTAGGTGCGTTTCATGATCTTCTGACCAAGAGGGGGGTTGAAGGGCGCGAGCCAAGAGCCAATGACTGTGCTCGCAGATCACGTCCAGGGAACCCGGCATTATCGCCGAAAACTGTCAGCCCAGCAAGGAAGGGACGTTACGGCACTCGATCAGGGCCGAATTACCAGATGCCGCCTCGGCCGTCAACGCAGCAATCGCGGCTTGTGGACAAGTTCTGAATAAACTAGACTCCGCCGCTCTCCAGCGTACCGGCTATCCACAACAAGAGACCTCATTGATGATTCAGGGACCGCAACCAGAAACCGACGCCGGAGAAGCTGCCAGCAACCCGGGTACTGGCGACAGCCTCTGGCAGACCTGTGTGGAGCAATTGGCCCAGGAAATGCCTGAGCAGCAGTTCAACACGTGGATCAAGCCGCTGACCGCTCGTGTCAGTGATGACCTCTCCAAAGTCACCTTGTTCGTGGCTAACCGCTTCAAACTTGATTGGGTCCGGGCCCAATACGCGGGTCGAATTTCTACACTGCTGGAGCGTCTATACGGCCAGCCCATAACTTTGGAGTTGGTGCTTGCTCACCGCGAACCACCCGCCCGTGCGCCGTCACAGGCTTTGGTGCCGGATCCTGTTGCGGCCGCAGAGCCGACCGACCTGGCCGAGGATTCTGCGGCCGGCGGCATCAAGACACGCCTCAATACAGCCCTGACCTTTGACACCCTGGTCGAGGGCAGCGCCAACCGAATGGCGCGGGCTGCGGCCCTGCATGTGGCGAGTTCTCCGGGACAACTCTACAACCCCTTATTCATCTACGGTGGGGTCGGGCTGGGCAAGACCCACCTGGTTCATGCGGTAGGCAATCGCTTGTTGGCCGACCGGCCCAATGCCAAAGTTCTCTACATCCATGCCGAACAGTTTGTGTCGGATGTGGTTAAGGCCTATCAGCGCAAGACCTTCGACCAGTTCAAGGAGCGCTACCACTCCTTGGACCTGCTCCTGATTGACGACGTCCAGTTCTTTGCCAACAAGGACCGGACCCAGGAAGAGTTTTTCAACGCTTTTGAGGCCCTGCTGGCCAAAAAGTCGCACATCGTGATGACGTCGGACACCTACCCCAAGGGCCTGGCAGACATCCACGAGCGACTGATCTCCAGATTCGATGCCGGGCTGACCGTAGCGATCGAGCCGCCGGAGTTGGAGATGCGAGTAGCCATCTTGATCAACAAGGCACGGGTTGAGGGTGCGGAAATGCCAGAGGAGGTCGCCTTTTTCGTGGCCAAGAACGTGCGCTCAAACGTCCGCGAGCTCGAAGGCGCCTTGCGCAAGATCCTGGCCTACTCCAGGTTCAACCAGAAAGAGATCTCCATCCAACTGGCGCGTGAGGCCTTGCGTGACCTGCTCTCCATCCAGAACCGGCAGATCAGCGTCGAGAACATCCAAAAGACAGTGGCCGATTACTACAAGATCAAGGTCGCTGACATGTACAGCAAAAAGCGACCGGCTTCGATCGCCCGGCCGCGCCAGATCGCGATGTACCTGGCCAAGGAATTGACGCAAAAAAGTTTGCCTGAAATCGGCGAGTTGTTCGGTGGCAGGGATCACACCACCGTTCTCCACGCGGTGCGCAAGATCTCTGGTGAACGCCAGCAGTTCTCGGATCTCAACCAGCAACTTCATGTGCTCGAGCAGACACTCAAGGGCTGATCTCGGTCTGTCGGCCATGCGCCGAACCCCTGGGCGTCACAGTCATCGCCGCATCCAGCCAGCCCACCAGTGGGCTCTTTTAAGCCAAAGGTTCTTTTTTCAAGGCCGGCCGGCGGCCTATCTCCGCTGCTGGCCCAAGGACAAGCCTGGGGATAGTTTCGGCATAAGGCAGGGCTTGTGCACAGGCGGGTCAATATCCTGGGTCTTATCCACTTTCATGGGACAGCAGAAAAGGCGGTCACCCACAGGATCGCGTGCTGGGCAAGTGCTTGGCCCTGTTGAAAAAAAGCGGTTTTTCCACAGAGCAAGACTCCCTCTACTAGCTACTACTATCTTGAAATAAGAACTTCTATAGAGACAACTGCAGCTACCCGCCGAACACCAGATACCGCCCGAGCAGGGTTTTCAGCAGGGGCACGTCAAGGACTGCATGGGGTCCCGGCAGGGCTGACGCACGAAAAGCCTCAAAGTCATGCGGCGACAGGCGAAAACAGGGCCAGAAACAGGGGAAAATGGCTGTGGTTGTCCGCGATGGGGTGTCCGCCTTTGCGGCGCCCGGCCGAAACCCCCGAAGAGAAGAGGAATTCATGATTGTCCTGAAGGCAACGCAAGACAAGGTCCTGTCGGTCCTGCAGTCGGTGTCCGGCATCGTCGAGCGTCGGCATACGCTGCCTGTGCTGGCCAACGTCCTGATTCGCAAGACTGGTAGCTCGGTTCAATTGACGACCAGCGACCTGGAAATCCAGATTCGTACCACCGCTGAACTCGGTGGAGACGCAGGCAATTTCACCACCACGGTGGGTGCGCGCAAGCTGATCGACATCCTGCGCACCATGCCTTCGGACCAGACGGTGAGCCTGGAGTCAAACCAGAACAAGCTCACGCTCAAGGGCGGCAAGAGTCGTTTCACCCTGCAGACCTTGCCAGCCGAGGACTTTCCGCTGGTGCAGGAGGCGCCGAGCTTCGGCCCGGTGTTCAGCGTGCCCCAGAAGACCCTCAAGGATCTCCTGAACCAGGTGTCCTTCGCGATGGCGGTTCACGACATTCGCTATTACCTCAACGGCATTCTTTTCGTCGCTGAGGGCAAGCAGTTGTCCCTCGTGGCCACCGACGGTCATCGTTTGGCCTTTGCCAGCGCCACGCTGGACGTGGAAGTGCCGCGCCAGGAGGTGATCCTTCCGCGCAAGACGGTGCTTGAATTGCAGCGCCTGTTGTCCGACGCCGAAGGCGCGATCGAGATGCAATTCGCCAGCAACCAGGCCAAGTTTTCTTTCGACGGCATGGAGTTTGTGACCAAGCTGGTCGAGGGAAAGTTTCCCGACTACAACCGCGTCATCCCGAAGAACCATCGCAACCATGTCACCCTGGGTCGCGAGCCACTTCTCCGGAGTCTGCAGCGCACCGCCATCCTCACCAGCGAGAAGTTCAAGGGTGTGCGCCTCAACGTCGAGCCAGGTGTTCTGCGGGTCGCCAGCAACAACGCCGAGCAGGAAGAGGCGGTCGACGAACTCGATATCGATTATGGCGGTGACAGCATCGAGATTGGGTTCAACGTCACCTACCTGATTGATGCCCTGTCCAACATGTCCCAGGACATGGTCAAGATCGAGTTGCAAGACGCCAATAGCTCTGCTCTCGTCACCAACCCCGAGAACAATGCCTTCAAGTACGTTGTGATGCCCATGCGTATCTGAAGCCGCGCTTGCCGGTGGCGTTTTTGACGCTGCCAGCGAGAGTGCTGCCCGAATTCCGGACCCGCCTCCTTTGGCGGGTTTGGCTCTTACAGAGACCGAGAAAATCCTGCCTATGTCCGAACAGAACCAGCCCGAAGGCTCCCAACCCGTGCCCGCAGAGGGTTACGGCGAGAGCAGTATCCAGATCCTGGAAGGCCTGGAAGCGGTGCGCAAGCGACCAGGCATGTACATCGGTGATACGTCGGACGGTACCGGGCTGCATCACCTGGTGTTCGAGGTCGTGGACAACTCCATTGACGAGTCTTTGGCGGGTCACTGTGACGACATCGTGGTCACCATCCATACCGACAACTCGATCAGCGTGACCGATAACGGCCGTGGCATCCCCACGGGCGTGAAATGGGACGATAAGCATGAGCCCAAGCGCTCGGCCGCTGAAATTGCGCTCACTGAGCTGCACGCGGGCGGCAAGTTCAACCAGAACAGCTACAAGGTATCGGGCGGTCTGCACGGCGTGGGTGTGTCCTGCGTGAACGCGCTCTCGAGCTCCCTGCGTCTGGTCGTGCGCCGCGAGGGCAAGGTCCACACCCTGGAGTTCAGCAAGGGCTTTGTGGTGCAAAGCGGCGAAGTGGTCGAGGAAACCGGTCCCAAGGGCGAGCGCGCAGTGGTGCGACCGATGAAGATCATCGGCGACACCGACAAGCGCGGCACCGAGGTGCATTTCTTGCCGGACACCGAGATCTTCCGCGAGAACCACGACTTCCACTACGAGATTCTCGCCAAGCGTTTGCGTGAGCTCTCGTTCCTGAACAACGGCGTGAACATCCGCCTGCACGACGAGCGCTCGGGCAAGAGTGATGACTTCTCCGGTGCCGGTGGCGTCAAGGGTTTTGTCGACTTCATCAACAAGGGCAAGCAGGTCTTGCACCCTAACGCCTTCATCGCCACCGGCGAGAAGATGAGCGACCAGTCCACCAATATCACCGTTGAAGTGGCCATGCAGTGGAACAGTGGCTACAACGAGCAGGTGTTGTGCTTCACCAATAACATTCCGCAGCGCGATGGAGGCACCCACCTCACGGGTCTGCGCGCGGCGATGACCCGCGTCATCAACAAGTACATCGACGAGAACGAATTGGCCAAGAAGGCCAAGGTCGAAATCTCCGGTGACGACATGAGAGAGGGCCTGACCTGCGTGCTGTCGGTCAAGGTGCCCGAGCCCAAGTTCTCCAGCCAGACCAAGGACAAGCTGGTCTCCTCCGAGGTGCGTGGCCCGGTCGAAGACGTGGTGGCCAACAAGCTCCACGAGTACCTGCAAGAGCGGCCCAACGACGCCAAGATCATCGTCGGCAAGATCGTCGAAGCCGCCCGCGCGCGTGAGGCCGCCCGCAAGGCCCGCGAGATGACACGCCGCAAGGGTGTGCTCGACGGCATGGGCTTGCCCGGCAAGCTGGCCGACTGCCAGGAGAAAGACCCCGCGCTGTGCGAGATCTACATCGTCGAGGGTGACTCCGCCGGCGGCTCGGCCAAGCAGGGCCGCGACCGGAAGTTCCAGGCCATCCTGCCGCTGCGCGGCAAGATTCTCAACGTGGAAAAGGCGCGTTACGAGAAGCTCCTCACCAGCAATGAAATTCTCACCTTGATCACTGCCCTGGGCACGGGCATCGGCAAGGCGGGTGGTGCGCCCGGTCAGGGTGGCGCAGACGACTTTGACGTCGCCAAACTCCGCTACCACCGCATCATCATCATGACCGACGCGGATGTGGACGGCGCGCATATCCGCACGCTCCTGCTCACGTTCTTCTATCGGCAGATGCCCGAGCTCGTCGAACGCGGGCACATCTACATCGCTCAGCCACCTCTCTACAAGGTGAAGGCCGGCAAGGAAGAGCTTTACCTCAAGGACGGCAGCGAGCTGGATGTCTTCTTGCTGCGCATTGCGATGAATGGCGCCAGCGTGAGCACGGGCGGTGCGGCGCCCACGGTGCTCCAGGGCGAAACCCTGGCCGAACTGGCTCGCAAGCACCAGGTCGCCGAGCAGGTCATTGCTCGCTTGGCAGGTTACCTGGACGCGGAGGCCCTGCGTGCTGTGGCCGATGGCGTACGCCTCGATCTGGACACCGTTGCGACGGCCGAAGTGTCGGCGGCGGCCCTTCAGGCCAAGTTGCAGGAGATCGATCGCCTGACCAATGCCGCACCCGCCGAAGTCGCCGCCGAGTTCGATGTGCGTACCGACAAACCCATTTTGCGTATCAGCCGCCGCCACCACGGCAACATCAAGAGCAGCGTGATCACCCAGGAGTTCGTCCACGGCGCCGACTACCGCGCCCTGGCCGAGGCGGCCGACACCTTCCGCGGCCTGCTGCACGAAGGTGCGGTGGTGCGCCGCGGCGAGGGTGAGCGGCAAAAGGAGGAGAAGGTCGGTGACTTCCGACAGGCCATGCTTTGGCTGATCGGCGAAGCCGAGCGTGCTACCGCCCGCCAGCGCTACAAGGGCCTGGGCGAGATGAACCCTGCGCAGCTGTGGGAAACCACCATGGACCCCACGGTGCGCCGCCTGCTGCGTGTGCAGATCGACGACGCGATCGAGGCCGACCGCGTCTTCACCATGCTCATGGGCGACGAGGTGGAACCCCGCCGCGAGTTCATTGAGACCAACGCGCTGCGCGCAGCCAATATCGACGTCTGAAATCGACGACTGATTTTCCCTGTGTCTCGCTGACTGGGGCAAGCGAGCGATGCCTGCGCTGATCCCGGTACGCAGGACCTGACGCGCTTGACGGGTGACGTTTGACGGGTGACATTTTGCGAGCGGTGTTCTACCAGCCGCCGAAGGACAGACCGCCGTTGACGCTTACCGTCTGCCCTGTCACCTGCGCGGCCGCATCACTCGCCAGGAAGGCCACCACTTGTGCCACCTCTTGTGCGGTCGGGGCGCGCCCGCCGGGGAAGCGGTCGTTGAGCTTGGTAAACAGCTGCTGCTGGAAGGCGGCCTCTCCGCCGAAGATACGGTCCCAGGAGGGCGTGTCCGAGGTCAAGGTCATCGCGACACTGTTGACCCGGATGCGCCAGCGCGAAAACTCCTTGGCCAGGGCTTTGGTCATGAGAATCACCCCTGCGCCCACTGCGCCCACGATGGACTCGCCAGGTGTCGGATGACGGGCGGCGTCGGTGGTCAGCATGACGACCGATCCACCTTGCTCTCGCAGGAAGGGCACGGCCGCATGTACCGGCAGGATGCGCGGAAGAAGCCGGGTTTGATAGGCGGTCACGATCTCTTCGGCGCTCATCTCGGCGAAGGGCTTGGGCGCAACGCGCCCCTCGGCGCCGGCGCTTACCAGAATGTCCAGTCGTCCCTCGAGCCCCGCCGCCTGCTGCACGACGCGGGCAGCCTCGTTTGGGTCGATGCAGTCGCCCGTGACCAGGTGGATCCGGCCCGACAGCCCTTGCAAGGCCTGCAGCGCGGCGTCGCCGCGCTCCTTCCCGCGGCCGTTGATCACCACACTGGCGCCGCGGGCCGCGAGCATGGCGGCCACCTGAAAGCCGACGCCGCCGGTCGAGCCGGTGATCAGGGCAACCCGGCCCGCGAGGCCGGAGGAAGTCTCAGCGAGCCAGTCTTGCAAGGCGTTCTCCTTCTTTTGCCAAAGCATCCCGAGAATCCGCATGCGCAATCCGCACCCTGGCCTCGGCCGCCGGTCGGGATGTCATCGCACGCGCTTGGTCACCGAAAATACATCATACATTCTTGCCCTCTTGGAGCGCCGAGGGGCAGGCCAGCACGAGACGCCGCGCTGGGCCAACGTTATGCCGGATGGGCCCACGCGCCTCTAGGGTCGGCGCCTCAGGCAACGGCTTCGTCCACGTGCTTGCGCTGGAACTGCGCGAGCAGATCCAGCAGTTGCTGGAGGTCCGGCGGCTTGGGCAGGTGCGCGTCAAAGCCTGCTGAATGGCTGCGAGCGCGCGCGCGGCGGTCGGCGTAGCCCGACAGGGCGATGAGCAAGAGGCCGGCTTGCTGCGGGTCGGCGCGTAGCCGTCGCGCGAGCTGGTAGCCGTCGACGTCGCCCGGCAAACCGAGGTCCGAAATCAGCACGTCTGGCGAGTCCTCCTTGGCCGCGGCCAGCCCCGCCTCGCCGTCGTGGCAGACCTTCAACGCGTGCCCGCCGAGTGCCAGTGCCTCGGCCAACGCCTCGGCCCCGTCGGGGTGGTCGGCGACCAGCAAGATGCGCAGCCCTTGCTGCCCGTGCCGCGCCTTGGTCCTGGCCGGCACGGGCATGTCGACCGGGCACTCGTCCGGCCCTGGCTGCGGCGCGCCGGCGCCAGGGCCCGCCGTTGCAAGCCAGAGGCTGAAGTTCGCGCCCAGGCCGATGCGCGTGTCGGTCACCCGCAGCAGCGCTCGCCGGGTCTCCGGGTCGGCGCGTACTTCTACGGTGACTAGCCCGCCCGCCTTGCTGACGCGGGCACCGTTGTTGAGTAAATTGCCCAGCATCTGTGCCACGTTGACTTCGTCGCCGTCGACCCAGACCGGTGTGTCGGGCAGGTCAAGCAGCAGGCGCGGGCCGTTGCTCTCCAGACCGGCCCGGTAATCCTCCATCGTTTCGTGGGCGATGCGCGCCAGATCGGAGGGCCCGTTGTGCCGCGCTCGCCCGGCCTGGCGGATCCGCGAAACGTTCGGCAAGTCATCGATCAGGCGCGTGAAGTGGCCCACCTGGCGCGCTATCACCTCCCGGGCGCGAGCCAAGCGCGGATCCGCCGGATCGAGCCGACGCATGCTGTCGACGGCGCGGCGTACCGGGGCGAGCGGGTGGCGCAGGGCGGCCGCCCACGCCGAGATGAAAGCGTCTTTCTGACCTATGGCCTCCCGCATGCGCCGCTCTCGCAAGGCGAGATCCTCATGGGCTCGCAGCAGGTTTTCCTGGCGCGCGAAGGCAATTCGCAGGCGGCGCAGGCGGTGCTCGTGGAAGCCACTGAAGATCAGCGCATAGGTCAGGAACACCAGAACGCTGACCCATTCGCCCATGCCTTCGGGCCAGCCCCCGGCCTGCCCGGGGGCTTCCAGGACCTTCTGACCCATGATGGCGCACAGGAGGGTCGCCAGGACGCCCGGACCCCAGCCCCCGAACCAAGAGGCGATCAGCGGCGCAGCCAACAGGACGAGGTGGGGGCCCTGACCATCGAGCGCGTTTCGCAAGGCCAGCCACAGGGCGAGGAAGGCCATGCTGCAGGCCACCGCCAGTCCATAGCGTTGTGCCCAGGGGGGTCGCTCGGGAAGCGGTGCGCCGGTGGGGGGAAGCGCGGGAACCATCTGCAAAGGCCCAAAGGGGGTCAATCTAGCCCGCGCCCTGCGTGCCGAAGGCGAGGAGCCGGTAACTTGTGGCCGAGCCTGTTAGCGCAGGCCTGCTTATGATGCAGACGGTTTCATCCACATCGTATCGACGCAGGAGAGGTGCACATGAAAGACTTGGCATGGCTGGTGCTCGGGTTGCTGTTGTTTCTCGGGGCGCACTCCACCCGCGTCGTGGCCGAGGACTGGCGCGGCCGGCAGCTGGCCCGTTGGGGCGAGAAGGGCTGGAAGGGCGCGGTCGCCCTGGTGTCACTCGCCGGCTTCATCCTGCTCATTTGGGGCTACGGCCAGGCGCGGCAGGCGCCCGTGTTGCTGTGGCAGCCGCCGCGCGGCATGAACCACCTGGCCGCTTTGCTGACCTTGATCGCCTTCATCCTGCTGGTGGCCGCCTACGTGCCCCGCAACGCGATCCGGGCGAGGTTGCGCCATCCCATGGTGCTCAGCGTAAAGATCTGGGCTCTGGCCCACCTGCTGGCCAATGGCACCTTGGCGGCGGTGGTCCTGTTTGCTGCCTTTTTGGTCTGGGCGGTGGTCGACTTCCGGGCCGCGCGTCAGCGGGACCGTGCGGCTGCGTTGCAGGCAGAGGCGGACGCCGTGCCGCTTCCATCCTCCGGCCTGGCCACCGCGCTCACGGTGGTGATCGGCGCCGTTGCTTGGGCCGGGTTTGCCTTCTGGGCTCATGGCGCCTGGATCGGCGTTCGTCCGCTGGGCTGAGCCGTGCAGGCCTCGCGCCTTGCACGCCTCGTGCACCGTTGCCGGCGCCTGTGCTCAGCGCGACCCGTTGGCCTCCATTCGCAGGAACACCGCTGTCCCCAGACCCAGCGGCAGCAGGTAGAACAACACCCGGTAACTCACCAGCGCCGCAAGCACCGTTGCCGCCGGCAGCCGGTGTGAGAGCAAGGTCATGAATACAGCCTCAAGCACGCCGAGCCCGGCAGGCACATGGGCGATGACCCCGGCAATGGCCGCCACCAGCAACACAGCCAGCACCTGCACATAAGGCACCCGGCCCTGAAGCAGGAGCGTCAGCAGTGCGCCCATGGCGGCCCAGTGCCCGAGCGAAACCCCCGCCTGCGCCAGCGCCAATCCCAGGCGAGGGACCGACCAGACTTGTTGTCGTAACACCAGGGTCCGCCCCCCGTGCCGCACGCACAAGCCGAGGTAAAGGAGTCCTGTGGCCAACAGCACCACGCCGAGCCAGCGCATGCCGCCGCTGGCGAGTTCTGGCAGACCCCAGGCAGCCGGTAGCTCGGGGGGTGACAGCGCAAAAACGGCGCCCGCCAGCAGCAGATAGCCCAGCCAGTTGCTTATCAAGCAGAAGGTGACGATACGCGCGATGCACCCGACCGGCAGGCCCAGTCGGGTGTACAGCCTGGCTCGGCAGGCCATGCCGCCAAGCACCGAGCCCAGGCTGAGATTGAAGGCGTAGCTGGTGGTCCCGATGAGCAGCACTTTGCCGACGGGTAACTGGTGGGCGGTGTAGCGGCGCCCGAGAATATCCAGGCAGCCATAAAGCACATGGCTGATCAGTGCCATGGCGGCTGCCGCCAGCAGAAGGCGCGGCGACATGTCGGCCAGGGCTTGGCCGACCGCAGCCCCATCGATGCGCCCGACCTGCCGGGCCAGCACCACGCCAATCGCGATGACCAGCAGCAGGCCCAGGCCTCGCCCCAACCAGGGCTTCAGCCAAGGCCAGCGCCAACGCCGCGGCGCCCGGCTGGCACTCACCCCGCGTCCCTGGTTGCCAGCCTGGCGTCCCGAAGAAGTTGCGCGGGGAGCGGCAAGCTGCGGGCCCAGCCGGGGAACTTGCGCATCAGGTGGAAGGCCAGATAGGTGCGCAGCAGCGCCAGCCCGCGAACGCGTGGCAGTGCGTGGGCCAGCACCTCGCGGCAGTCGCGCATCGTCAGCGTGACCAGATGGGTGTGGAGCATGGCGTTGAAGCCGAGGTCGTCGACCTCCAGGTTGGCCTCCAGGTTGAGGGCCAGGCTCAGCGGGTCGAGGTTGCTCGAGCCTACCGTCGACCAGCGCCGATCTGTCAGTGCCACCTTGCCGTGCAGCGGTCGCAGCTGGTACTCGAAGATCCGCACGCCCGCCCGCAGCAGGTGCAGGTAAAGCGTGCTGGCCGCTGCGCGGGCGATGGGCATGTCTGGTTGTCCTTGGAGGATGAGTCGGACATCCACCCCCCGCCGGGCCGCCATGCGCAACTCGCGCACCAGACGGTAACCGGGAAAGAAATAGGCATTGGCAATCAGCACCCGTTCCCGTGCGGCGCGGATGGCGGCGCGGTAGTGGCGCTCGATGTCGTCCGGATGGTCGTGGTTGTCCCGCACGGCCAGCCGGGCGCTCATTTCGCCGGCCGGCGCGGGTGTGGCCAGCGACGGCCGTGGCCGCGGGGGCAGTTGACGCACCAGGAACAGCCGCAGGTCGGCGACCAGGGGACCGCGGACCTCGACCGCGTAGTCCTGCTTGGCTCCTGCACCGTGTTCGGTGAGGTGATCGGCCGAGAAGTTGATGCCGCCGACAAAGGCGGCAGCGCCATCGACCACCACGATCTTGCGGTGCAGCCGGCGCAGCGCCCAGGGTCGCCAGCCGAAAGGGCGTGGGCCCGGGTCGAACACATGCAGCCGAACGCCCGCCTCGACCAGGCTGCGGACAAAGGCCTCTGACAGGCCCGGCGTGCCCCAGCCGTCGACGGTCAGGTCGACCTCGACCCCGCGCCGGGCCGCCGCAACCAGCAGCGCGCCCAGCTGCAGCCCGACCCGGTCTTCGAACAGGATGAAGGTCTCCAGCAGCAGCTCGCGGCGGGCGCTGGAGATGGCGTCAAAGAGGCACGGAAAAAAAGCGTTGCCGTTTTCCAGCAGCGCCACGGCATTGCCCTCGACCCAGGTGTCGTGGCTGATCGCGGGTGGCGGCTTGCGCATGGGGCCCACCCTGCGCTCAGAGATGAACCTCCGCTGCCAGCGGCGCGTGGTCCGACAGGTGGGACCAGGGCTTGCGCGGAAGCACGACTGGCAGGTGCGCCGAGGCGTTACGCACATAGATCCGGTCCAGCGCCAGCAAAGGCAGGCGCGCGGGAAAGGTCTTGGCCGGCACGCCATAGGCGGTGACAAAGACCTCGCGCAGCCCTGCCCCCTGCCAGAGGATGGCGTCGGCACGCCGGCGCCAGTCGTTGAAGTCGCCCGCAACGATGAGCGGCGCGCCGGGCGGGACCTCACCGCGCACCATCGTGCAGAGCATGGCCAGCTGCTGCTGGCGGTGGCCCTCGAGCAATCCCAGGTGGACGCAGATCACATGAACCTCCACGGCCATGCCCGGTAGGCGCAGTACGCAGTGCAGCAGTCCGCGCTTTTCCGGTCCGGCGATGGAGACATCGTGGTTCTGGTCGTGGACGATGGGGAACTTGGACATCAGCGCGTTGCCATGGTGGCCCCGTGGGGACACCGCGTTGCGCCCATACGCGTACTGCGGCCAGATGTCGTCGGCGAGAAATTCGTAGTGCGGGGCCTCAGGCCAGCCGCTCAGTGGCGCCACACCTTCCCGAGGGTGGCCCAGCACTTCTTGCAGGAACACGATGTCTGCGCCCACCTTGCGCACCGCGTCCCGCAGCTCAGGCAGGATGTAGTGCCGGTTGAAAAAGGAAAAGCCCTTGTGGATGTTGACCGTCATGACGGTCAGCACCGGGCTGGGCGTGGGCGTCGGATGCATGGTCTGCGGTGGGGCGGCGCCCCTCGGCGCCAAGCCCCCCGTGTTTTACGGTTGCGCAGGGCGGCTGTCGGTAGGACCTTGCCGCCGCGCGCTGCCGGCCACGGCCCCGGCGCTCTCCGGGCCGTGTGGGGGCTCAGTGGTGATGGCGTTGGCCGCCATGCTCCTCATGGCCGTGGTGCCCGTCCCGGTGATGCTCGCCCCTGCGGCCCATGCGCCGAGCTTGCTCGTCAAAGCGCTTTTGCTGCTCTGCGCTGAGCTGTGAGTAGAAGGCGCGGGTAGCCGCCTCGCGCTTATCCATCTGCGCCAGGTGCTGCTTGCGCAGGGCCTGCATTTGGTCGAGGCGCTGGGGCGTGGTCATCTTCTCCATCGCCGCGCGATCGGGCATTTGGGGCGGCGTGGCCGGCGGTCGCATGGCGTTGCTGAACTCGGTCCACGCAGGCTCTTGGGCGGGCGTGATCTGCAGCGATTTCTTGAGCTCTGCCATGCGCTGGTCGAAGCGCTTTTGCATCTTGGCTGAGTCGTGGGACCGGCCGTCGTGGCGGTGGCGCTCATGCATCTCGCCGTGGCCTGAGGCCTGCCGGTGCGCGCCCGAGGCGGCGGGGGTGGGTGCCGGCGTCGTGGCCTGCGCGAAGGCGGTGCCAGCCAGCAAGGCCAGCGCAGCGGCGGCCAACTGGCGGCGGCCTCGCAGAGGTGTCATGGAAAAAGTCATGGTCAGGTTTCCTTCCTGGGGTGGACTGCGCAAGTGGCAGCGTGGTCACAGTGTGGTGGGTGCTTGTGAAGACCGGATGCGGTCGCTGTTGCCTCAAGGTAAAGATCTGGTGAAAGACTTCGGCTGAGTCGCCCAGGCGTGCCGTTGCTCGGGCGGCCCATTGCGAGGACGCCAGAGCATCTCGATGGCAGCGATACGCCCCCAGTGAGGAGTCCGCCCCTGATACCTACTGCACTGCGTAGCCTTCCTCGGCGATCGCATGGGCGATGGCCTCCCGCGGCTGGCTGGACCGGACCTCGACCTTGCCCGCGGGGCGGTCGATCTTGACCTCGGCCGCCGGGTCTACGCGTTGCACCGCCTGGGTCACAGCACGCTCGCAGTGGCCGCAGGTCATTCCCTGCACTTGGAAGTTCTGGTTCATTGCTGGCTCCTTTGTCTGTCCGGTGTGTCGATCAGGCCTCGTATCCTGCACCCTCCCGGGCGCGCCAGGGTGGGATCATGATGGCAATTCCATTTGGCCTCGGGCTTGACTTGCCTCAACCCCTGCCCTTGTCACCCAGGCAAGCTTCACTCTGCCACCATGACGTCCGTGACCACGACCTCCACCTCGACCTCAGCGACCCAAGCCGGCCAGGCGGAGCCTGTCGCGGCCCCCGTTGCCGTCGCCACGCTCGACCTGGGCGTGGGCGGCATGACCTGCGCCTCTTGTGTCAGCCGCGTCGAGCGCGCCTTGGCACGCGTGCCGGGCGTGGAGCAGGCCACGGTCAATCTCGCCACCGAGTCGGCGCGCGTGCTGTATTCGCCGGGTGAGGAGTCCGTCGCCCGCATTCGCCGCGCAGTGCGTGAGGCGGGCTACGAGCCGCGTGCGGCAGACGCGGTCTTTGCCGAAGACCTGTCGCCATGGGCCGGCTTCGCTCCGGTGGCCTTGGCTCTGGCCCTGTCCTTGCCGCTGGTCCTGCCGATGGTCGGCGACCTGGCCGGCCGGCACTGGATGCTGCCGGCCTGGTTGCAGTTTCTGCTGGCTTCGCCAGTGCAGTTCATTCTCGGCGCGCGTTTTTACCGGGCCGGATGGCATGCGCTCAAGACGGGCACCGGCAACATGGACCTGCTGGTGGCGGTGGGCACTTCCGCCGGCTGGGGACTGTCAATGTGGATGTGGCTGGCCCAGGGCTCGGCTCACCTGTACTTCGAGGCCTCGGCCGTGGTGGTCGCCCTGGTCCTTCTGGGCAAATGGCTGGAGACGCGGGCCAAGCGCCAAACCACGGCCGCTATCCGGGCGCTGCAGGCCTTGCGGCCCGAGCAAGCCCACGTGCTCAAGCCGGGACCTGCCGGCGGCATCGAGGAGGACCTGCCCTTGGCCGAGGTGCTGGCCGGCGACCGGCTGGTGGTGCGTCCGGGCGAGCGTTTGCCCGCGGACGGCGTGGTCGAGGAGGGCGCCACGCATGTGGACGAGTCCATGCTCACCGGCGAGCCCCTACCGGTGACCAAGGGTGTGGGCGCGCGGGTGACGGGCGGCAGCATCAATGCCGAGGGCCGCATCGTCATGCGTGCGACAGCGGTGGGCAGCGAGTCGGTGCTGGCCCGCATCATCCGGCTGGTGGAAGACGCGCAGGCGGCAAAGGCGCCGATCCAGCGGCTGGTCGACCAGGTCAGCGCGGTTTTTGTGCCCGTGGTCATGGGCCTGGCGCTGATCACCCTGATCGGCTGGCTGCTCGCGGGGTTTGGCTTGGAAACTGCCCTGATTCGCTCGGTGGCGGTGCTGGTGATCGCCTGCCCTTGCGCCCTGGGTCTGGCGACCCCGGCGGCCATCATGGCCGGCACCGGGGTAGCGGCCCGCCACGGCATTCTGATCAAGGATGCGCAAGCCTTGGAGCTGGCGCATCGCGTCGACACGGTCGCTTTCGACAAGACCGGCACGCTCACGGTCGGCCGGCCGCGCCTCGTCGCCTTCGTTGCTTCGGCCCGCGACGGTATGGCGTCCACGCTTGCCGAGGCCGATGCACTGGCAATGACCGCCAGCTTGCAAAGCGGCAGCGAGCACCCGCTGGCCCGCGCAGTGGTGATGGCCGCTCAGACCCGCGGCTTGGTTGTGCCCTCGCCGGATGCGGTGCGGTCGGTGGCCGGCCTGGGCGTCGAGGGCGAGGTGGATGGGCGCAGCTTCTTGATCGGTAGTCTGCGCTGGATGGCGGGGTTGGGCGTTGATCTGTCCGGGCAGTCCGAGTCCCTTGCACGCTGGCGGGAGGAGGGTGCCACGCTGTCGGTCTTGGCCGAGCGGGTGACCGGGGGTCTTGTGGCCCGCGCGCTGATGGTCTTTGCAGACGAGGCCAAACCGGAGGCCCGTGAGACCCTCGCCCAACTGCGGGAGCGCGGCCTGCGTCTGGTGATGATCTCCGGCGATAGCCGCGCCGCGGCCCTTGCCATGGGGGCCCGGCTCGGGCTGCGCGAGGACGAGGTGCGCGCTGAGGTCCTGCCGGGTGACAAGGCCGCCCAAGTGGTGTCGCTGCGCGAAGGCGAAGAGGGCCGCACTCACGTAGTGGCGATGGTGGGCGATGGCGTCAACGATGCACCAGCCCTGGCCGCTGCCGACGTAG
>JACCED010432400.1_pt1 | contig 25769 bp, 12 predicted proteins | sample 7455021 | NCBI WGS metagenome assembly JACCED01 (sample SAMN15323456, study PRJNA562643) | freshwater metagenome | isolation source: river surface water | place: USA:Blue River Watershed | collected 2017-08-19
AAAGAATGGTATGGCAAAAGATAGTAAAGGCTTCTTCAAAAAAGGAAAACGCATTTAATATAATCAATATAAACCATTAACCCATGCACAAATACAACAATTACAAACACACAGCACTAATTTATATTCGTTTTTCATAAAATTATTTTTCAGCTTTTCATGATAAATACAAAACAATGATAAACAATAAAAATGCAAACACATAGGTGCATTTCTGATATTTTATCACATAAAAATACCATTGATTTTAGTTCATATAATTTATTACGCCCGGATTTTGTAAAATGGGTTTCAAAAATGAATATTTTTAGGCAAGAAACATATATAAGCCCGGAGGAGCTACTAGGTTGCATATCTAGGATACCCGAAATCAGAATAATTAATAATTTAATATTGCCGAATTGGATAATCAATACCAAATATGATCTAGATTATGTAATGCCAAAAATAATTAATAATCCTAAGTTTTGGGAATTATATGATAATTATACATGGATTGATGGTCGTAATATTCACATATATCAATCAAAATGGTTACAACAATTATCATTAATTATTATTGAATTATTAAAACATTGTGAATGGTTACTAATAAGTGTGCCGCAATTTATGACCCTAACCGAGTTTTGGGATTGGTTATTTAATTGTCCAGAACTTAATGATAACAATAGGGAACGTATAATTTTTTTTACCCCAATTCAGGCTAAAATTTATAAAACATCAGCATCTGGCGGTAGTATACCACACGATATTGCAAAACAACAACATTTATTTTATAAAAATGTATATTATAAACAATTATTTAATACACGAGGTATTAAGTCATTTGGAGACACAACGTCATGTTTAGATGAACAAGGATTACATCAAAAGCCAATAATAATACAGGAATTGGAAAAATTAAAGTTAGAACTAATGAAATATAACCTAGAGCATCAAGCAGAGTTAGAAATAGAAACAGGTGGATTGCTAGAAAAAATAAATGAGATTCGGGATATACTTGGTATCCCTCACAATTAAGTGGTTTACTTACTAGGTGTTGCAGGTGGAGCAGCGGTAAGTGCCTTAGCACCGGCAGGGGCACCAATGGGTTCACCTTGATTACGAAGTGTCCGGTCAACAAACACCGATTCCCGGCCCACAGTTCGGGGGTCACCCATGAACCGTTTGATTTGCACGTCAAATTGCTTCTTGCTAACTTTGGTAGGGTGATTAACTGAAACCGCATAACGCTGGAATTCGATCCAGACATCATTAATATTTTGTTTATACCCTGGTTTATCCTCAGTATGTTCTTTGGCAAAGAGCTCATAAACATTGGCAATTTGCTTATAACGTTCAGTGGCTTCTTTAACTGGTGCCGGGATGAATTCATCACTAAGACTCTTGAAGTTTTCTTTCTTAAGATCCTGATAGCGATTAAAGAGCATAACGAGGAAATATGGTGCCCATTCTTCAAGTTTATCCTTAATAGTATTATCCTCAGGATAATGATTAGGATATTTGATAGGATCATTAAGCATTTCACTCTTAGGATCTACGAACCGACTAGGATAGTTAATCACGTGAATGCGGCGCCAAGTGCCATGGTCAGTGCTATCCATATCAGGAATATCATTACATTGCATGTTCCACATACACATAGGATAGAAAGTAATTGGGTCCTTATTTAGATGACGGCCAGTAATAGGGTCACCACCAGTCAAGCGTTTAATTGTATCGCATTGCAGGCCTTTTTCGGCTTTGGGTTCACTGGACATGATAACACGTTTACCGCGGATATTAGCAATAGTCGGCGCGGGTTTATCGGGGTCATCGCGGATTTGACTAAATAGAGTAGGGTCAGTCATCTGGAAATAATGCCCGAATACATGTTTTAGGAGGAATGCGAAAATGGATTTACCATTTTTACCAGACCCAGTGTGAATAAAGAATTCCTCACGGCGGACAATTCCACTGAGTTTCTCGGCATAGAGGTTCATGACATAATTTTGCACTTCTAGGTCAGGGAAAATCTTGTCGAGGAATTCTTCAATTTCAGCGAAGATAAGTTGTGCCTCTTCGCTTTCAGTGTCATAAGGGTAGTTATAACCACAATTCAATGTGCTAATATCTTTGGGTAACCCCTTGCGAAATTGACAGGTTTCCAGATCTAGGACACCATTTGAGCAAAGGAATACCATGCGATTAGTATCCAGGTTCTTATAAAACTCGGGGTCAAAGAATTCATTAGACAAATCAGAAATCAGAGTAACACGGTTAGCCTTTTTTTCTAAATAAGCCATAGCATTACCAGCTTGTTTATACATACTCTTGGCCTCTTCTTCCTTAATCTTTAGTGTATGTGCTTTTTCCTTTTTCTCGGTAAGTATTTCCTCCATAGAACGTTGCTCATGCAAACCGTTTTCAGTAGCAAATCGCCTGCTTAGAGTATTGGCACCAAATTCATCGTTATCCGGGCTGAACATTTCATTCCTGTTGGCATCTCTTGCATGCTGGCGTTCAAGTTCCTTAATTTCACGTTGAATATTGCTTATATCATCCTCACAGGCATGATACAATTTTTCGATATCATTATAGAACTCACCCATGAGGAATCTGTGTAGCAGATTACCACCTTCATCTTCAGTCCATTGTTGGCCCATGAATTTATACCAAGTATTTTGTTTGGTGCTAATACATTTAATTTGCCATTCACAATGGATTTCAATATATTCCTTGGCTTTCATAGCCCATTTACGATTACCCATACCAATACCTCGGTTAAGGTCTTTAATCATATTCTCAAGGAAAATGGACTTATGTGTAGTTGTTAGTTCCTTATATTTTACAGGATTATCAGACCTGGCATACTGTTTGAGAACATCGATGCCTAGACTATATTTGTCAGATGAGTTTTTGAATTCAACATACCATTTACGGAAACATACATCTTCGTCAAATTTATCAGCAGCGCCTTTTGACCATTGCACCCACATACTATAACAATAGGGGCTAATATTATATAGACACAGTCCGATATTTGCCCATTGGTGATAATCCCTACAACGTTTCCGGTCAAGACATAGTAGTAAGTGGTCAATATATTCAGGGTCAATCACATCACGATGTTTACCATGTTTATATTGATTGAGAATCTGTGTGCGTTCTATTAGGGTTAGTGGAGTATTAGTATCTGCACTTCCACTTGTAGTTGCCCGGTTAGCACTTAATTTCTGTAAGTTAACATGTTCATAAGGTTGAATAGTAGGCCGTTTATGTGCATTACTAAAATGAATAATTGATTGGAGCATATCCAAGCCTAGATCACATTTCCGGAGAACTACTTTAGCGGGTTCATCTTCTAGGTCTTCATCCTCAATCCCTTCTATCACACGGATTTCATAAGTAGTTGTCGGTCTATAAAAATCCGATTTATCATCGGGTTTACCACTACCTATAGGGAACCATGCAGTTGTGCTAATGACTTTACGGTCCACCATATTTTCAATAGATTCGCTATTCCCAAATTTCTTATAGATTTCTTGGAGCCCGGGCATAGCTAGGAACCGGTCATAAACTGCATGAAGCAGTGCATTAGAGCCCACGATATCACCACTTACAATATGAATGCCATCTTTTATCATTTTCTTTTCACCATCTTTGCCTTTCATACGAGGGTGTTGTTTTTCAAACACAGTTATTTTAGCACCTTCTGGAATTGGGGCAAGTTCAGCTAGGGCTTGTAGATAAAGTGTCGCTAGTTCCTTAATCATTTCTTGATTATACTTATGCTCCAGAGTTCCGGCGCGTAGGTCATCGGGTGTCGGATTATGGTGTAAATCAATGTCAATTTTCAGGATATTATATTCAGGATGTGGGCGTTCCAGCAACATACTGCGTTGACCGGCTTGCACCTTGAATTCATAATATCGAGCCCAGAATTCATCCATACGGTCATCAGGGACATTTAGGAACATATTCCTGTCAATGTCACCTGTCCAGAACTGGAAATTATACTTCTCTTCATTGGGTTTCTTCAAGAAATTCGCTCTGCAATAAGCCTGGAATTTGTTGCTATTCATATTTCACGAGGTCGGGAATTTAAATATTGGTTTTACTTGTTATTATGGAACCTGTTTTAAATTTTGGTATGATACCTAGCATAGCAAAACAATTTTTTGGTTTAAAGACCTCAAATAAAAGTATTTTTGGTTATCAATAAAGAAAAATTGTTTTGTATATATGGTTTTTTTTATTGCATCAAATTATAGTTTCACCTTATAAAATCAAATAATTGCAAAATCAATAATATAATTCTATACTTTTAACAATATGGGTCAATACTACCAAATCATTATTCTTGGAGAGAAGCCTGATGCTGACCAACCTGAAGAAATTATCCGGCTGGTTCTAAATCCGCATAACTACAGACAAGGTGCTAAAATTATGGAACATTCGTATATTGGCAATGAATTTATTGCCCTAGCTGAATATATGCTTAGTCCTCTAGGTATGTTTTACAAATCTAGGCTTGTTTGGGCAGGTGATTATGCTAATGGTGAACCTACAACTGGGCAAAACCTTTATCATGCTGCACCAAAACCCCAACTATTATTTAGTTCCAGCAAGGATTTTAACGCCGCTGAGTATCGGTATATTGTAAATCATACTAAACGTGAATTTGTGGACAAACAGAGATGCCTAGAGGCACAGAGTGATGACGACGCTAGCGGGCTTATCGTTCATCCTCTACCACTTCTCGTCAGCGAAGGCAACGGCTGTGGAGGTGGCGATTATTGGGGACCTGGCGAAGATGATTGCGGACGGTGGTCAAGGGATGTCATTTCCATTGAGCGTTCTGCACCCAGTGCCGAAAAAGGCTTTGTTGAATTTATTACCAAATTCAAGAGTAATTAAAATATCATCCAGCAAAAATTGTTATGCTAGGACTATTTTTTTGGTTGAATAACAAAACTTATTATTACAACCCACCAACAAAAATGTATAACCTAGCTAAGTCTTTTATCAGTTCTGCCAGCGATTATTTGGCGTCAGCATTTACATCTAATCCCACATCTAAACCAGAAATCCGGGAATATACACGGGATGAAATAACAGAATACTTCTCAAACCCTGAATGGAAAAATGGGGGATATATGAATTGCCGGTATTTTGGATTTATGCCACCTGATGACAAACTGTCCGTTCAGCTCAAACTAATTAGCCGGCTTATCCATCACCGATTTATAACACTAAGTGATGTGCCCGGCCAACTATTTACACCCATATTCTTTAATATTATTCACAACGCAATTAAGTATAAGAGCGACCTAGAACTACTTGACCCCCGGAACCTTGAATCACCTTCGGTTGCGAATAACCCATATCGGGATGGTAATCTATATACTTGGTTCAATGAGATTGCTGATGAATTAAACTGGGACACCCCGCTTCATATCCCCATTAACTATCTTATTCAAACAGAAATTAAAACCCTAAAAATTGTCGGCGACTGGTATAACCATCACCCCGAATTCACACTAAATATTATTAGAGACACCGCCGGACAAATCCAGAGACCAACAATCCGGGATTTATGTAGTGCTATATTCCCACTTATTGCCAATGATTGGGTTAGCGAACATAAAATAAGTGAATATACCGCAAGTTGGCAAATCCGGGCTGGTACACCAGATACCCTAGAAATATGGTTTAAACCTGATGGCTACCATATCGATAATATTAGATATGCTAAAGGTTGTTATGAAAATGAACCTGAAGACAATTCATTCAAAGTTATTCTATAAAACACTGAATCAAAAAATAAATGGTTAATTTGCGGCCGTCGACACATGTGCTTGCGGTGTTGCTGCTGCATCTGCTGCAATTGTTTTTTCAGCATTAGTCATTGCAGTTGTAATTGCTGTTTTAAGTGTTTTCATCTGTGCCTTACTAAGTTCTTCAACATCTTCTGAAATCTCAATAGTCATTAACCTAGCTGTTTCTTTTCCATATCGGTTGGCAAATCCATCCACCGCTGGAATTTCAAGTGCTTTCCGACCATCAAACCGCGATTCGACTAAAAGTGGTTTATACACATAAACTGTATTATCATTGCCGTAATACCGAGAGCTTGCTGGCATTTTAACTGGAATTGCCAAATGATAATCCGGGAATTTAATTATGAATACGCCTAGACTAAATTTGCGATTGGCCTTCACATTAATTAAATCATCGCCATATACCCGGAATAATGTTTGCTCAGCACTCAATCCAGCAGCCGCACATCCACTTTCCAAATAATTAATAATCTTAGTATAAGTCGCATATATATGTCTTGTTGTTTCAAGTTTGTCCTCAATATCATTCATAAAACTATTAGTAGTTCCTGTTTGGCCTGTTATTTCTTGAAATCTTTGATGAGTTGCTATCAATTCACCTAAATTTCTTTCCAGTTCTGAATACATAACTGTATTTTCGACTTGTGTTTGGCTCATTATCTAGTTTATTGGGTTTGTTAGTCAATGTGTTATTATATCCTAACTGTGTAATATTTAAATTACGAATACCATACATGACAAAGGAACAACAATAATAGGTCTAGGATTCGCAACAGGAAATAATCTGAATGAATACTAAATAAACCTAGTGCCAATACATAAGGTCAAACCAATCCATTAATCTATTGATGAATTCACCAAGCAGGAATAATTCAATCTTATCCATACAACAAAAGGCTTCGGCTTATATGACTACAAACACACTCTTAGTGGTCCTAGCATTACTCGCCATTATTGGTTCTGGGCTCTACTTTTACCAGACTTACAAAGACTTCCAAAAAAGAATAAAAGAACGTGACAGTGCATCCGTGATAGCCAATGAATGCCCTGATTATTGGGAAATTGACAGCAAAACCAAAAACCAACGTGGGGTTATAAATTCGGTAACCTGCAGGAATGTCCAACTTCTAGGCAAATGTGCACTCAGCAATAATAATACTTTCACATTCGGGGATGAAATATTTAATAATCCTAAAACTGCTGACCTGGCAAGATGTAAATGGGCTAAACAATGTGGCGTCGCATGGACAGGATATGATACTAAATGCTAAAGCTGCCATTTTTGATTTTTTCATTTTTCCAGTTTACCATTTGTATTTTCTTTTATCCTTACTTAACCGGCTAGGATTTTGGGTTATCCCCAAAATCAGCCGTAGTAAGGTGAGTTCCTCAATTAAAAGCCGTTGCGTTTATAAACGCAATAGGCTTTTAGAGGATAACAAACCAAAAAACCATGTAGAAAAACAAACCAGAAAAAATAACTAACCTAGCTATGGAATTGGTGTGCTAGGTTGCAAAAAAGCTAAAGACTGTAAAACTAATAGCTCTTAACTAGGTCGTCAATATATTGTCGATATTGTGGGTCATTAGGGTCATCCAATAAATAAGCACCATATGCCGAACCATCCTTCTTAGGTGCCATGATGATATACGGTGCAAAGATGTTACTAACGCCACTTGTGTCTTTTTGGCTTATCATCGGTCCCATATGTTTGTATTGGTCTTGGACACCATTGCCCGAACTAGCAACCATACCACCAGTGCCGCTTATAAGTTTGCTTTGGGAAATATCATCTAGGAACCCTAGCAACCCATAATCATCATCAACACCTGCATACCCTAGCGATGATGATGGTGCACCTTCCGCATCAGACCCGGCTTGCGCTCCTGTGCCAACCTGGCAATTCATGCACCCTGCTAATTTACATATACCGTTGCATCGGGTTGTTAATTGACAATACCTAGCACAAATATTTGCCTTTCCAGAAGGAGGTAACTGGCTAATCGCCTGTTTAATATCATCCGGGACATCTTCGTCATCAAAATTATAAGACGCAGCTAATTTGTCATATACGAAAATTAACAACTCTTGAGTGCTGCGGTCTAAATAACTTGGAATAGAGTATTGAGTTAATTTTGCTTGTAATGCTTGATTGCTAGCTGAAGCAACACCACCTGCACTTGCTGACAATGGAGCACCGGCACCTCCCGATGTAGCGCCTGGTATTCCATCTGATCCTGAACCAGAACCTGATCCAGAACCTGATCCAGAACCTGATCCAGAACCTGATCCAGAACCTGATCCAGAACCTGATCCAGAACCTGATCCAGAACCTCCTGAACTAGCAGTAGTTGTTGTTACTGCCCTAGTTGTAGTAGTTGCACTAGAAGTTGTTGTCGTTGCGCCAGGTGTTGTAGTAGGAGTAGTAGGTAGGTTAGTTAAATCAAATGTCGGCATTTTAGCAGATGCATCAGCAGCACTTGATATAATACTATTAACTGCTGTGCAGAATTTGTTGAATTCATCTGAACCTCCACATGCAGACATATTTGGTATACAAATTTTATCAGACACATACCGAATATTACATAATAATTTACCAACATCCGACTTGCATTGTGGATCAGAAATTAGCCGGCCGTCATTAACACCACCATCCGTAATGAATGCATCATTTATCATTTTATTCATGACCATAGCAGTATGTTCTTCATCTGTCAATGAATTATTTATCTTTGGATTTTTTAATTCCACCATGAAATATTTGATTAACTCGGCCTTGGAATAATCACCAGCCGAATTTTGGAATGCAGACCCATTTAAATCACCAGCAGTAAATGCAACTTGGCCAGTTTTTTTCATATTACGCCATAAATCAAACAACTGCTTTAGCCGCACATATAATTTAATATCATTGTCGGCTTGAGTATCAATAATATTAATATTACATTGTGCCGCAGCATTATAGTCTACTTTTAATATGTAATCATATGCAAATTCTTTAACAATACGAGGTAACTTAAAAGATGTGGCTAGTGGGTCACGTGTAGCAGTCTTAGTAGTTAGTGATTTATACATTACATTCTCTTCAGTTCCAGCAGTTCGAAATCTGTCTGCACTACTATCATCAAATCCGGCATATTTAGCAATAAAGCCATTAATAAATGCACGGTTAACAGAATTAGCAGCGGCATTGTATTTAGTTGCCAGTTCGGTGCTAGATACTATGTCTTTGAATATATCACGTAATCTAATAATTATAGGTATGATAACAAATTTCAATAAATTCACGGTTCCTTGGAAATTAGATGAACCTGGCGGATCTAAACTAACTGTCCAATTTACTGGCACAAGGGCGCCAGTGTTATCCTTGACTTTCCAATCAAAAAATTTATCTATATATGGGATATCTGAATCAGTGTTTTGAAATAAGTTGTATAATGTAGATTGCACAGAGCTTTTAAAAACCATGCCTCTATCTGTCATTTTCTGGAAATCATATAACTCAATACATTTCGATGTTTTTAATTCAGGTGGTAAACTATTATCACCTTCTTCTAGGTTCATTGAACGCTTAATAATAGTAACAATACCCTTAGAACACACATCTACCATGGCAAAATTTTCATGCGGTTTATTAACATAGCAGTTTAGAGTGATTAGCCCTATAAATATGACTATCAAGAATAATATTAAAACCCACGCACGTTTGTCCATTTATTATTCCAATTTATTATTTCAATTTATTATTTCAATTTATTATTTCAATTTATTTTTCTACTTAGCTATTTTACTATTAAATAATACTAGCCGTTACTAAACAAGGAATAAATTATTATCATTTATTAAATTAAAACCACTGGGGACTAAGAACTACAAAAAGTAAATAAGTAAATATATGCACATTGGAAATATATTAAAAAATACTGCAGACGGCTCAGTGCTAGGCGCAGTTGTTTATACATACCCCAACAAACTAATTATATTCAGGAATGTTAATGGACTCAATCCAGGTATTTTTAAAATGCCTATTGAAGACATGAATAATCCAATGATAGTTTCAGCTGGGACAATAAATCAACCCGAGTTTGAACCCATTAAGAAAGCACTCTTAAAATATTACCGCCGTGGGACATTGCCTGATAGTGAAAAAGCAGTTTTTAGCCGGATTATGGAATATGCATTCCCAAATGGAGTGCCCTTGTTTGATGAACAAGCTGAAAGAATGTCAGATGACGCAACTCGAGCAATTCGATTAGCTGACCATTTACAACCTGGCAAATGCCTTTATGCTAACACCGTTCAATCGGGGCCATTTGGACATCTAGATAACCAATGTATTTATGTGCTAGGTGGTGATGAATATGGTATTTGGGTTTGCCCACACCAATCCGGGACCGAATTCACCACAAGTTACCTACCCTTCAAAGACCGTAATGTCCCCAAATTCTGGTCTGTCAATCGGCTTTTACCAGGAGAAGTCCGTGATAACAAAGGCGCCGAATATGTCGGGCGGTTCTTGGCTGCTAAAACCCAAGGTGGATTAGCCAGCCAAATTAATCATACTGATAGTCGTTTGAAACTCTCACATGACCCTAGCACCGGCCGGGTAACTATTATTATGCCACAAAAATGGGCTGGGCAAACATATGATTTCACAACAGGGACTATTAAACCACTTGCAGCTGGTGTGCCCACTGGTTCCGCAGCAAATAGAGCATATAATCAAATTATGGCAGGATTGGCTACTAGCGATAATGAACCATATATAGGTCCTGCGATTACCAAAAGTGTTGTATCATCTGCACAAGAAACTAAAGATGATACTGACAATGCCCAAATGGCACAAACTATCCTAGCTCAACTAAATGAACACGACTTAGCATTCCAGGATAAAGTTGAAAAAACAGGGCGGCAATCTACAGGATTTAGGTCACGCAAACAGCGAGGTGGTGGCGCGGCTGAGGATTTGGCTGATGCATGGGCTGGGTTTGATGCGGTGGAACCAATATCCCCGGATGATAAACTACCAGGTGCTGATACACAACAACAGGGAAGCCGCCGCAGATTATCATCAGCAGAGGCAGAAGACCTGGCAGCAGTTGGTGAGTTAGGAACAACTCCCACACCTAGCGACGATGAAGAAGGTCTAGGTTCAGAAACTGAAGATGAAGACATGTTCAATGAAGACAACCTAGTTTTCCTCGATGAAGATGAACCAATTATTGAACTTGAAAAAGTCCAGAAAATCCGGCAAATGCCCGTCCCTGAGCTCGAAAAAGTCTTCAAGGAAAGTATCCAAAAAGGACACATTTATAAACAAAAGTTGGAAAAACTCCCCGCACTACTCCGGGATAACCCACTGTATAAAGACCGCATTACCAAAGATGTCAATGTAATCAGTTTATTGAAAGCACAAATGACTACTGAAAGCCGTATGGTCCTAGCGCAACCTGCTGAATATCATCCTGTCATCGAATCCATATTACGTAATGATTACACCAATCATTTCCTCGTCCCACTTGTTGTCACCACCAAGAAACTCTATCTTACCAAAAAAGACCCCATCACCAAAGATGACTTAGCTGGACCTACCGCAGCAGTTGAAGGTGATTTCCATAAGTATATGTCCGAATGGTGTGCACAAAATGGTAAAGGAGGTATGCGTAAAATGGTAGATATCAACGAGAATCTCACACGGATTATGACTGAAGCCGCGCCACATTTACCTGCTACTATGAGCCAACTAGGGCTAATGGTCAGATTTGGTGAAGGTATCCAACCTGCAGACGCACGTAATCGTGATACCACCATTAAACTCAAGACTACGCGGGCACAGGAGGATATCGAATATCTAGCACAGGCAACTCAGGCTATCAGGTTCGGCACAGGTGGGCGCGAATTCCAATTACGTAATTTTGCAGTTGACTCGCAACCATTTGATAGCCATGTAGTGCTCGGACCAATTGGCAATTATTCTAATCTTCCTAAAACTGAATATTCCATCGCCGAAATTGAAGCTATGGAAGAAGAAGTTGATAAGAATATTACCACAGTAGGGTCAATATATAACATCTCTTATATGGGTGACAATGTTAATTTAGTTGGGTTTGTCAGGCCGCCAATCATGAATTTCTTACAAGGCCGTGGTGAAAACATGCCTAGCTTAGCAAGTGAGCTCTCTACTGCTGAAGACAAAGGTCAGATAGTCATCCGATATATGGATGAAGAACACGGGAATCAAGATGATATGATGTCGGCAACCAGTTTAGAAGACCCTGATAAATTTATAGTATATTTATTTCAAGACCCTGGTGCAGCTGTTGGGTCCGGGCCTACATTAACCGATGATATCCTCAAAGGGTATTTGACCAGAATGGTTCCCCGGTTCAACGATATCACCCGATTATTCACAGAGACATACCGTGTTGAACAACCGAGTGATCTTGATCGACTTATTGAAATCCTATACAAATTTGATTATATAGTCCCACATCGTGAAGGACTCAGTTTTGCGGCCAGTCGCACTCAGCCTGAAACTCATCTCAGGCAAAAATCGACGGCAAACTGGGAAAACACACAAACCCTACAAGAAGTAGAAGACCGGATAGTCAGGGCTATGGTAGCTTATAATAACAAAATGGATAAGATACATCGTTTACGCGTTATGAAGAATGCCAAACATCAAGAACGTGATGAACTGAAACATGGATTACGGCAGCCGGGCGACAAGCCTAGCACAGCTCCTGAACACCAACTGATAACTTCCGGGCTTGTGGAATTAGCCGACAAGATTTATGGCGAACGTTATTCAGATATTGCAGGAACTGGGGAACATGCAGAGTTAGATGAAAATAAACTAGATTACTACGCACATCAATCTGACCGCGCACAATATATTAATTTGCTTCTCCGTAAGACTAGCTTATCTAGGCTACAAGAAGTATTAAGTATTACTGAATTAGAAAGTTCCCTAGCTGTGCTTAAGACCAAATATGAAGCCAGTGGTCGTGCACTACCCGCTGACTTAACTACCCGTGTTGCCCCAGAAACTCTAGAAAAAACACAGCTAGGTAAATGTGCGGCAGCAGATGGTCAAGGTGGTATTGGCGGGCGTAAAACCCGTATTCTCAGATATCCAAGTTTAGCTCGGATGAAAGAAGATAATGGCAAAACTGCAACTACGCCAGCTGGTGACCTAGTATTAGAAGGTGATTACGCCATGGTAGATGAAGCCGGCAAAAAACTTATATTCAGGCGTGAGACTTTGAATGACGGGGATTTCTGGATTGGTCAACCAATAAGTGTCCTAGAACAGCTCATGTTCAAAAAGAGGGCGACTTGTGCGGCAAGTGGCGCAGCGCCTACTCAAGATGAATTAGATACGGCCCGTGCTGCTATGCGTCTCCCTGAAGAACAACTTGTCGGAACAGATAGTGACCCAGATAAAGCCAAAAACCTACAGCTAGGTAAAGACGGGCAACCTACTAGTGAATGTATATTTGATGTCAGCCGGTTACAATGCCTGCCTGTCGATATCGTCGACATGGACCGGGAGTTAGCAGATATCCAAGCCCGGATTATGGATGTTAACGGTCAATTAGCATTTGCCCGGGCTCTGCCACCTCTCTTGGCCGAATGTGAGAAATCCATTGCAGCAGTTGAAAAGGAAATCCGCAATTATAATCATGGTGTTAGCCTAGTTGAGAAATATTATACCGCCCTAGTAGCACAACAACAGAAGGAACTGGAAGCCTTAGTCAAACGCCGTAAAGATTGCCCACATTTCGGGGTGGTCCAATATTTGGAAGGTTTGCTTAACTTGGCTGACCAAGAACGTTATATGCTCGTCAAAGAAATCATTGAACGGTTCCAAAACCAAGAGCAAGCCGGGCAACTCGACTTATTGGTTATATCACCTGATAGTAAACACAATAATATTGAGTGTCATATATGTAGCCAAACCCTATTATGTAAACATTACTTATATGCCCTGGAACTAATGCAGAACTCGGAGAACGGCCGGTTAGATGACAAGACTCTTCAGGAAGCATATGGTGAAGTCATCGGTGGCACTTATTACTGTCGTTCATGCGGTGCACCTCTAGGTAACACTGAGGTCCTAGATGTAGAAGAATTTGAGAAAGACGGTGGTAAAGAAGGTGTGCATGTTAAGACACGTGAAGTCATGGAAGATATTACCATTATCGAACGCCAAAAAGCAGCTGTCGAAAAGATTATCACCGCAGCGCTCAATGATAATACCGATGAAGATATGAAGACCAAACTCCGGCTTTATAAATTGGCCAAAGACCTCTTAGGCTTGGTAGTAATGAGTGTAGAGGATGAATTGGCTATGGTAAATTTCTTAAAGACATATGAATTCATCCCGCGGAAAACATTTTATAATCTCATTTATATGCAGTTTGTTAGAGCACGTGGTGGTGTTACAACAGGGATTAATAAAGCGGCGATAGATGAACTAGCTAACACGCAATTCTGGCGCCATGTGACATGTGATATTCTAGGCCATCTATTAGTAATAATACAAACTAGCATTCAAACATATACTGTATATAATAAGCTATGTGCAACCAATAATTATATGGGTTGGCCCTTGCTATCTGCGGGTGGTGGTGATAATATCCCGGAAGAAGACCAAGGCGGTGTAGAACTCATGTTTTGTGTTGCTAAACAAATAGCAATATTGCCTGAATTCCGTATGCTAGGCGGCACAGATGGTTCAGAACTAGCTAAGTTACGTGCATTACTTGTAAAGCGTATTGATGAACAAATCCGTAATAATGAAATGGTCCGCACCCGATTGGACCGTGCTCTTGATACTAAATTCAGCCAAATATCACTCATGGAAGAATTCAGATTAAATGCTACCAATTATTGGGCATCATATCGTCCAGTTATGGCAGGGACAATTCCAGGTGGTGTGAAATGGACCCCAGTTCGTGACCTTGATATGGCAGCAGTCCGGGATTGGTCCGCTAAAGGCCATTCATCTATGGTTAGCGCTGGCCGGGATAATATCGCATATCAGGCACAGGTCCTAGCACACAATTTGACAAGTGTTATTGAAAAAGAAGTGCCAGCTAATCGAATCATGCTTGTTAACACCGTAGCTAATTCATGTTGCCCTATAGACTATTCTGTTTTAATGCGCTCTGGGGTTCCGGTTGACCACGCTGGCAATGATGGCGCTGCTAACCAACATGACAAGTCTACCAGCAAAACACACAATTCTAACCAGAAATCCATTAACAAATCTAAATATCTGAACCCAGAAATTAATTATTACATGAACCTGGAACGTGAACATGAGCCAATCCGGAATGCACTCAGACGTATAGGTGAATATTCACAGATGCTCAAAATACTGGAACGTGCAGTGGCTTGCCCGCGTGTGCGTCTAACATTCCCCTACACCAGTAAAGATATTATACCCAAAGATATGACATTAGCTATAGAAGGTGATGATTTACAAGCATATTTCTTGAAGTTTATAGATTCAGGTCCATTTAAAGGTGCTGAGCATATATTTGACCCTTTCGGCAGGTGTATAATAAGTGGCGCATTGAAATCAGAGGTAACTTCTGTTAATTATACCCAAAGTGATTTTGAAAAATTACTATCGGTTGTCGAACGCCAAAAAGTGGTTAAGGATCCACGTATGACTACTGGACAACCTAGTGGTGCAATTGGACTACCTCATGGGACTCATCCAACACTTACAGGGTTAGTAGCTAATATGGAAAAGAACACTTTGACTGCAGGTGGCAAACTTATTAACCTAGAGCAGCTTGTGGAGATGGCACCCCGGGTTAATGAATTACTAGACCATGACTGTGTATTCAATAAGGAATTAGATAAGTTATCCAATGACTTTGGATTATTGGCTAAACTGAATGAGATAATAGAATCTGCACAAAATCAAAAGCACCTAGCTAAACGAATTACGCATTTGACTGTAATTTTTAGCCAAATAGAGAAATTGGCAGTGGCCAAGTTGAATGAACTCATGCTTGCACATCTAGGCTGGGGTTTCCGTGAATTCGGGGTTGGGGCTAAAGAATCCAATCGTGTTAAGATGGGCGGTGCAGGTGGACATATTCCGGCTAAACACGGATTACCAGCTGACTATAAGAAGGAATATTACGGTCTTATTACAATGATTGATACTGAACGTCAAAGTGAAATAACTGGGATAGTTGATGCAATTGGAGGTAATAAAAAAGAAGAACTAGGCTTAGAACAGACATTAATTAATATTGGTGCGCTCCGTGATATTAGCCGGGATTTGCGTGAATTTATGGACAGCCAAGAACGTATTGTCCCGCATTATGAATACGTTAACCACGATCAGGAACAGGAAATTCAACACCAGATTGTCCGTGCCGATTTCGTGCGAAAACTATTATATGATATCCGCACTCTGGTTGTTCAAATCAAGAACGAAGCCTGGTTGGATTATAAATCGGCTGCTGATGTCCCTGAATATTTGCGCGATTTCTACAAATATAAAGATGCTACCCGTGTGTTCAATGCTAAATTATCAGGGCTGGCTCTGTTATTATCAGAATTGAGTGGTCAACTAGATGAAATTAATGAAGGAAGTATATTCAGCGCTGAAGTAGTTGTCGGACTACTCGCATATTTATTCACTCTTCTACTTGGCGGTATGATATCACAAGTCGCAGATGGACAACCCGACCCTGTTGTTAAAATGTCTATCCCGGTTGCGCCTGAAATCGTAGTCGCAGTTACCCCTAATAGCGATAATGAATTCGATTTTGTAGCTGCTGTAGATAGGGCTAAGGGCCGTGTTGAACCTAGTGCTGCTGAGCAAGGGTCGGAATATCTTACGGTTAGTGAAGATGGCGAAGAAGATGGCATTGCAGGTGAAAATGAGCTAAGTCTCTATCCCGAATTTATTGCAGAGCCAACTGCTAATGACCCCATTTCAGCACAGGATGAATACACCGAATCCGCTGAAATGAATCTAGGTGCTGCTGCTAAGGAAGTGAAGACTACACAGCGCAGGTTAGTGCTTGATTTTGTGCGTGATATAGTCCTTTATGCACAACGGATGGAACATATATACAATGAAATGAATTTGGACCGTATTCGTGAACAAATGGCCCGGACACAGGAAAAACAAACTAAACTCAATTTGGCGGCTCCTAAGTTCTTGAAACAGGAGGGTATGGAAGATGACTACCGTATGGTAATGAACATGATTAATCTCGGGTTCATGAAATATAAGGATTTAAATAACTATATGCAGGACCATTATGGTGATGACGTTTTCCGTCAAGGTGAAGAAGAAGCCGATGGCCGTCCTGAATTCGATGGTGGTGATGATTATGCTGAAGGTGATGGTGCTGATGCCGGTGCAGCCCGTGATGATGAAGCCTATCGTAACAAGTATGGGTTGGATAATGCCGAAATGGCCGAAATGGGGTATGTTGGTGCCCAAGAAGATATGGAAGAAATGGACTACGGATATATGGGCGTAGATGAAGCCTAGACCCGTCGCCAATAATATCATATACTATTACAAATTTTCTACGGTGAATTAAAACAAAATTATTTTTTCTGGATATCTTCATGAATAAACAAACTATAAAATATAAGTTATTAATAATAAACTAATAACGCAGAACAATGCCAAAACACACTAAGCGCAAAACACATGCTAGTAAAGTTCGTAAACACAATAAAACCACCAAACAATGGGGTGGTGTAATTCCTGCTATTGAACCTCGTGAAATGGCAGAAGGTGTATTATTGTTAAAACAATCATTAAATAATTTTGGTATGCCTGAAAAAAGACATCCAACCGCAGAAGAAATTCGTATTCAAGAGCAAAATGATATTGCACAATTGCAAAATATATATTCTAAAGCAAATCCGCATGCGAAAATTGAAATTAGAAAAATTTTAGCTGAAAGTATATACAATAATGGAAAGAAAGGAGACTTTAAGTATTCAGAAGATGAAATAGAAGACCTAAATCTTTGGCCTCAATTTGCAAAATCAAAAGTATATAAAAAATTTGTAGATGATTTATGTTTTCCTAAACTAGACCGTAATAAAAGTAGTTTAGAACCAACAACTAAAGGGAGCCAATCTGCTTACGACGCATCCAATGATTGGGAATTGGTTGAAACACCAGCTGAGAATCCTTCCGCGGCCGGAGCGGCATCGGCATCTGCATCGGTCTTTAAATCGCACTCAATGCACTCACGACGCCCGTCTATTATAAAGAAAACTAAATATTTAACAAAAATGCAACCTACTGAATTTAGCTTTCCAAAAATATCAAAACTAATGAAACAAGTAGAGCAAAATCAGCCAGTTGCCACCACAAATGCTCTTTCTGGTGTAAATTTTGAATCTTTAGAAACATATATTAATACATTACTTACACCCGAAGATAAAATTAATATAATCAACAGAATAAAAGTTCTCCAAAAAGTGGCTAGAAATACATATAAGTATAATTTACTATCAAATGGCAAAGAAGTAATTATTATAGCGGAAGATCCAAACGGCAATAAATACAATCTTAAGACTTTTACTAAAGTATTACTAAGTTCTGACAAAAAAGGTAAATTTTGTGTTTATAACCTAAATGAGAACGATTTACTTACTGCATATAGATGTTCATTAACACAACTTGACGAACCACTAATAAATTGGGAAAATATACCAGTTGCTGCTGAACAAATACAAACAGAAGAGAATTTGCTAAAAAATGTAACTATAAGTAAACCTATGAAATCAGAGGTCGAGCAAAAATTTAGTGTGAAACATAAAAGGCACACCACTTGGAATGAAACCACCTCAAAATGCAGTGAATACGCCACAAAGGATGATTGCGAGAAGGACCCCAGATGTTTATATAGTGAAACAACTAAAACAAAAACTAACAAGGAAACAGGAGAACGATATGACAAAGTAACTTCCAAGTGCATCACTAAAAAAGAAAAATTAAATGTTCAAATATATCCAGCCGAAAACGAAGATACAGATATCGCACCCACAAGTGTATAATCATTATTAACAATACATATTCTTAGAACCACACCCCCTTTTGTTGCAGACAAAGAGTTACGCACAGTTTTCTAGTTTTCCTATTTTTCCCTTAGGGTCGGCATTTTATACAGGTATCCTTACTTAACCGGCTAGGATTTTGGGTTATCCCCAAAATCAGCCGTAGTAAGGTGAGTTCAGGCTCGCAAACGAGCCTTTAAAGGGAGCCGCGTTGACGCGGCTGAGTTCTTCAATTAAAAGCCGTTGCGTTTATAAACGCAATAGGCTTTTAGAGGATAGTATTCTATTTAAGAACACTCTACGTTAATCTAAATTATTCTAAAGCACACCGCCTGAACTTTCAGTGAGTTCAGCATGTGCATCAATCACCTCTTGACTCGATATGTAATCCTTGAGGGTTGTAACTACTTTGGCAGATTTGAACCGTTGGAGGTCTTCCGGTGTAAAATGTGCCAACAATCGCACAAAAATGTCCCGGCCAACATATTGTTTTATAGTTAGCAAAAATGGGATCAGCTTATCTTCATTAGCCCCAAATGAATAAACACCTGTCTCCGGGTCGATATCACCCATAGTAATATTTTTGACCATAAAATGTTTAATGCGGCTAACTGGGTATCTGGGGCTAAACTGTTTTTCATACACATCTTCTAAATGGTCCCGGATATATCCCACGACGAACTCAAGTGTTTCAGGTGTGGCAGGTGTAAATCCTTTCTGAATGAGTTTGAAGAACCGCAATGGTTTTTTGAAATCATCACTTGCCCATTTAGGCCAAAATTTGGGATAGGGTGTAATCCGGATTCGCCGGGCAAGTGAATCCACCACCCCATATCCACTGAAATCCACCAGCACTTGGTTAGCCATATCATAACTTAAATCGTTGACACTGGATTCATGATGATGTATAGGCACAGTGAATGATTGCCGTAAATTACTACCCTCCAAGCTAATCCCTTTATCTTGCCCAAAATTAATATATTGTTCCTGAACCATAACTTGGGCACATGGCCACCCTTCGCGATCGCAAATATTTTTAATTTCGGAGACATTCACGTCGAAGACAATATCAATATCAGTTGACCGGGTATTAGTAAAGAAATCGCGTATAATCCCACCATGTAAGAATACTTTGACACCGGCCGCGACCAGGACATCTACTATTTCACCGAAAGTTTTACCAATATCCCGGATAAAATACCTGCGCAAACCACGGATGCGTTGTTCCAGGTAATCGATGTAATAAAACCTGGATTGGCGTTCCATGAATGGCACCGCCTCTGGACCAATTAGGTGAGTAATCAGGGCGCGTTTGTCATCAGGTTTGGGTGCCAGTTCTAGGATAGTGAGTTTGGGGCGCTGCCATTGATCACGTAAGTCCTGCACTAATGCCGGGCTAACTGGTCCAACTGGGAATTCTTTACCGGCTAATGGCAGTGATTTGGGCAACGCACCCATTATGCGAAACCTGTCAATAAGTAGTGGCGTGTGTGCTCTATTGGGTTTCATGGCAACTTTCTTTCCTGAAAGTTTCAGGGTTTTCTTTTTATGCTTGCTTTTGTTCTGTTGTGAAACATGTGCTTTTTGGTGTGGTGTTTGTTTGTTTTGGTGTTGAGTTTTCTTGGCTCCTGCACGTTTATGTTTTTTATTTTTGGCACCGGCTGTTTGTTGTTGCAGATGTTGTTGCTCTGCTAGGTTGGTTTGCTCTTCCATTTGTGCCTTTTTACTATCCTGTATATATTTTGTTTGTGGTGTTTGATAATTTGTGTCCTGCTAACTATTAATAACTAAATAATCAGCATTCTTACTTTTCCGTAAATTTATTGTGTTACCTTGACCATATCATTATTTGTTTTTATATTTAGTAATAATAAAAGTTACTAATCATGCCAGCAACCAGACGAAAAACACGAGGAACACACAAACAAAATAAGCCTAGTGCACAAACTAGGAAAGCCGCAAAAACTATGAAAGGTGGACACATAACCAAACATGTTGGCAATCTTACAGCGGAAACATTATTAGAAACTTATGGACGCCCTAAGACAAAAAAATATGGTTTTCTCGGTAAAATAAAATATGGTGATTTTGATCAGAAGCAAGCCAGTAAAGATAATGAAAAAATGGAGGGATTAAGTAATGAAAAAAAAACAGAATTGTGTAGAGAATTAACTGATGAAAAATACAACAGTAATGAATTTAAACCAACTATAAAAACACAACTAAAATGCGATGAAATATACAGCACAGTAAATAAAAAGAAAAGTATGTCTAATAAGGCGAAGCAGCATAATATTTCAGGCAGTTTCAATAATAAACTAGAAAATTATCATAATGTAGATTATAATCCAGGTAATACTACAGTATATCAAGAAATAAACACTTTAACACCGCAACGCAATTTCACTGAATATACAAATCCTGAGTTCAATGAGATAAATAACTACATAGATCGTAATATAAATCATTTTGAAATTTTTGAAAAAAATATAATAATATGTATAATAACCTTTAATAATTATACTATATGTAATATTACTATTAACAATACTGGCAAGCGTGAAAATTTTCAAAATTGTAAAAATATTAGATATTTAATCAATCCGTGTAATGTTTCTATACAAGAAACAGTTAAGAAGAATCTAAGAGAAGGTGAATTTTTTATATATAAATCTAAGAAAGCTGACAAATATGTTCTATGTAATCATGATATGTGTTATCAGGAAGATGAACGAGGATTTTACTTCAATAAACTTGATAATCAAATTAAAATATTAGTGTTAGCCAAAAACAAAACTATAGATATGCCAGTGTTCTTCAACCTATGTGGTAATATTTTATTAAAATCAAACGAGTTGTCATCACATTACCAGAGTTTAGGTATTTTCAGAAAACCAATCGGTAATTCAGAATATAATGTATTAAACAGAAACAATAAATCACCAAAACATAACTATGAAATGGTTAAGCCAAATACTACTCAAGAACAACGTAATACCACATCAGGATATCAGGAACATTTTCCGGGAAATAGAGCACCAGAGTATGCAGAACCTGACATCAATCCCAATAGAACATCTCATTATCATGGGCCACATGTTCCGACGAACGCAACAGCGTATGAAGAAGTTAATTTTGGTAATACTGGATAGCCAGAAAGAACACATAAAGAACAAAATGAATCATCAACATATCAAACACCATTTGTATACATCTAGAAAACAGGCAAAAGGAAAACCCAAACAAATCGTAATTAATTTTTGTTTTTTCTGATTTTGTATTTTTTCCATTTTTTCAATTTTTTTTTAAAACCAGATAGATATCAAACAAACGGAAGCATACTGTAATCACAAAAAACCAATAAGTAAATATTGGTGTTAGTGCTCGTATGCTTCATATAAGTTGTGCTAGGCAACCAACAAGAACAAACAAGAGCAAATAAAAAACAAAAAACAAGACACAAAAACCAAAACCCAAAAATTCAATCGACAATTCTGGCGTGATAATAATTTATATGGCTTAATAATAAAATACAAAGCAGCGCTAGGATACCAAAATGCCAAAAACGAAAAAAGTTAACTCGCGGCCGGCAAAAACTAATTCACACACACGACAAAAACCAACAAACAGCAGCAGCCAGCATAAAAGAGGTAACCGGACACAAACCAAATCCAGGCACGGAACCACACTAACTTTACGACTGAAAAAAAATTTATCTCAAAAAGGTGGTGTCATAAAAAAACAGGATTTTAACTCATGGGCTGAAATTAAAGATAATTTTGGCAAAACCGAACAAAAAAGTAGACTAAAATTTTGGGAAAAAAATAAAGGCGGACAATATTCAAATGACCAGGAAAACGCTGATATAAAAATTATTAATGATATGTTTGAAAATAATTTACCAAAAAAAAGAATATTTTGTAATTCAGAGGGATTAACAGACATTATTAAAAATCAAGTATGCTACACTAATGATTTTATACAAGAAGCTGGTAAAAATACTAAAGACATAATTAACCAGTATATTAAGACAAGAAATAATTCAGTAAAATCTGGGTTATATATTTGTATTATAAATAATAGTAATTATCTTATATCACAAGTTTTAAATGAATCAGAAGAAATATGTGTCATATTTAATATAGTAATTGATAATGATACTCCAAAAACAATATTTAAATTAGGATATGTATTAAAACCATGTGGTGAAAATATAAGTAGTAAGATTAAGGATAAACTTTCTGCTAAACAGTTTTATGTGTATAAAAACAGAAATAATGAATTAATATTATGTTATGATTGGAACAGCAACGGGGTAAAACAAAGTCAATGTGTTATTGAAAATTCTAAATATTTTAAATTTTATGAAGATAAAGCAAGTAATATAAAAATATATAAGGCTAATTTAGCGCGAAAATATTTAAATAAATATGCGGAAAACACTATATTTAAATCAAATGACATAAAACCTTATTTTCCAGAAGACCTTGATCTTATTTGTGGAAATGTACTATTATTTAAGGAATATCCTGAATATTTAGATATAATTAAATCTAGACGTGATGGTGATGGTGGATATATGAAAGTTGCAGGTATTAGACCAAACACAAACACAAATAATAATATTGTATATGCTTCTTTAAGTCACCCCTCAAACCCCCCATCACAGAGTAATGTGAGCGCTTCGACACAAGTAAAAAAAAAAAATGTCATATATTCGGATATACGTCATGAAGGACCACAACAGCCAAGCTTGACATCGAGTAAGTCATCAATGCCACTGCATGAATCAAATCCATTTGCATCTCAAACATCAACATCAGCATCTCCCAATTCACCACCTAGCACTTCTTCCCTGCCAGCATCTCAAACATCAACATCAGCATCTCCCAATTCACCACCAGCATCTCCAAATTCACCCCCTAGCACTTCTTCCCCACCAGCATCTCAAACATCAGCATCAGCATCTCCCAATTCACCGCAAACATCTCAAACATCAACATCTACCAATTCACCACCAGCATCTCCCAATTCACCAGCACCAGCATCTCCCCCCCTAAAAAAAAATATAAATTTGTCAGCGCAGACCCCGACGTCATCAGAAGCATAACACCTGAAAAATTAGACGAGGCAATCAACTATTATAACCAACAAATAACAGCTAATAAATCCGCAAATAGTAATGGAGATGGTAGGTTGATGATAGATTTCGTAATAAAAAAATTACAATCGAAATATAAATATGACCCGGAAACGGGCACATATATTTTAGGGAATTAATACAAGTCTCTGCATTCCGGTATCTCCATTAACCTAGCACAGCAATTCATCAGCTAGGTTCACCAATTTATTTTTGTCCTATTTTCCATTTTACAAGTGTGTGGTCTTAATTTTATTCAATAAGTATCCTCTAAAATTCAGGAATTCTTCTGCCCCAACATACGGTAACAGGTTTGCAGGGTCACCAGGTAATATTAACCTTGGTGCTAACATATTCAAAAAAAAAAAGTAGATATTTTAAATAACACACAAATATCATGCCGTCTAGAAAAATGATTAGTCGCAAACCAGGTTGCGGCCCCAAATCGAAGACATCTCGCAAATCCAAACTTGCACAGCGCAATACCCAAAAACTCCGTGGTGGATGGGTCCCGGAAGAGTTACCCACAACATACAAGGCATTTGAATCCGAATACCTTGGAAAGAAACCGCCTAAAACTATAACACAAAAAAAGTTTTTTCATAAATTCAAAACAACAAAGCAACGCGAAACAGAAAAAGAAGCGCAGAAAGCAAATGATATAAAAGATTTGATAGACAAATTAACAACTTATGATGGTGATAAATTAAGTAAGTTTTGTAATTCATTTGATAATCGTAATACCGAAATATACACTATGTGTAATAATATAAATAAAGACAGAAAAGTATACATTGATAAAGTTAATGAGTTAATTGCTAAATTGTATATTTTATCAAACTTACCAGAATTTGATGAGAAAGAATTAAACCCTGTGTTACAAAATATATATAATACATATGCAGACCAAATTAAAGACTATAAAACGTTTATTAGTTCAGATGTTCCACATATTCCAGATATAGACAAAATAATAAACCAAGTTAATCAATTAAATATATCACGCCGCAATGAAGAATTAAAAAAATCACAACACAATGAAGAATTTACAGAATTGATTAAAAATGTTCGCGGAATAAGAGACAAAATAAAAGAATTGAAGGCATACCTAGTTAATCATGGTCTTAATAGTAATTTTTATATTGATAACTTTGATAAAATAATTGCTGCTGCTGCTAATAATAATATATCTAAAATTACATCGGATGATGATCTTAAAAAATTACACACCGAATTATCTCAAATACAAAACAAAATTGAAGTTAAAATTGGAAAACATAAGCAAGCATTGAATGTCAAAAAGGTAGCAGAATTAAATAAACAATTAGCAAACACATTAGTTAATTTTGAAAACTTAGAAGCAGAATTTGCTATGTCACCTAACGCTGCTGGAAAGAGTGTAAATCAATCTAATAAATCACCGCCATTAAAACCACCTCAATTGCCATCGCGAGATTATTTAAAACAACAAATAAAACTCAAAATAGCTCTAGTATCAAAAATCATCCAATCTAATCAAGAAATTCAACAGTCCGAGTTAGGAACCAAATTAAATAATTCAGGAGTGTTGCCAGCTGCCACTAATTTAATTTCAAATCCACATAAAGCAATAAATACTTCTAAATTTAATGATAACACTAATAAATTACTGTCAGATATTATACTTCACGATATATTAGATAAGTTTGAACTTATAAAATTATACAATAAAAATAAAAATAATACAAATGTTTATAAT
>JACCED011178000.1_pt1 | contig 25765 bp, 21 predicted proteins | sample 7455021 | NCBI WGS metagenome assembly JACCED01 (sample SAMN15323456, study PRJNA562643) | freshwater metagenome | isolation source: river surface water | place: USA:Blue River Watershed | collected 2017-08-19
AATCCACAACTAACCAATAAACAAGCAGACAGCGGCACAGGTGACTGTGTCGCTGTTTGTTTTTGTGGGATTGGCTAAACTTCCGCCGCAAGACCAAAGGGTGCTTGCCAAAGTGACTTAGGTGAGGAGGCGCCCAATGCCTGCGATTGTGCTGCTGGGTGCCCAATGGGGCGATGAAGGTAAAGGCAAAGCCACCGACTTATTAGGTAGCCGCGTTGACTACGTGGTGCGCTATCAAGGTGGAAATAATGCTGGCCACACCGTTGTAATCGGTGACAAAAAATTCGCACTTCACCTGCTGCCAAGTGGAATCTTGAGCCCTGAAGTAGTCCCTGTAATTGGCAATGGCGTCGTCATTGATCTCGCGGTTTTATTCCACGAAATTGATGGCTTGGAAGCGCAAGGTATCGACACCTCCAAACTTGTGATTAGTGCAAACGCACATGTCATCACGCCTTACCACGTCACCCTCGACAAAGTGACCGAACGTTTCTTGGGCAAATCAAAAATTGGAACAACTGGTCGCGGCATTGGCCCAACTTATTCAGACAAAGTTGCACGTGTTGGAATTCGAATTCAAGACTTGTTCGACGAAAAGATTTTGAAAGATAAAGTTGAAGGCGCATTGATCAACAAGAACCAAGTGTTGGTAAAGGTATACAACCGCCGTGCCGTTGAAGCTGAAGCAATCGTCGCCGAACTTTTAACTTTTGCAGATCGCCTACGTCCATATGTTCGCGATACCACTTTGCTTCTCAACAATGCACTTGACGAAGGCAAAGTTGTTTTACTTGAAGGTGGTCAAGGAACTTTATTGGATGTGGATCATGGAACCTATCCATTCGTCACATCTTCAAATCCAACTGCGGGTGGAGCTTGTACTGGCTCTGGAATTGGACCTACAAAAATCACTCGCTCGATTGGCATTTTGAAGGCCTACACAACTCGGGTTGGCTCAGGCCCTTTCCCAACGGAGCTTTTGGATCACGACGGCGAAGAATTGCGCCGAATTGGCGGCGAACGCGGTGTAACAACTGGTCGTCCACGCCGTTGCGGTTGGTTTGATGCACCGATTGCTCGTTATGCAACTCGTGTAAACGGTTTAACAGATTTCTTCCTGACCAAACTTGATGTTTTGAGCGATTGGGCAGATATTCCAGTTTGTGTGGCTTACGAAATTGACGGTAAGCGAGTTGAAGAACTTCCTGCATCGCAAACTGATTTCCATCACGCAAAACCTATTTACGAAATGTTGCCAGGTTGGAAAACAGACATTAGTGGCTGCAGAACTTTTGATGAGCTTCCTAAGAATGCGCAAGATTACGTTCGCTTTCTAGAAAAAGTTTCTGGTGCTCGCATTAGTGCTATTGGTGTTGGTCAGGATCGCAACGCGACAATTTCTGTTCACGACTTAATCGACTAGCCATGGAAGAACTTCCAAGGTTTGAACCAAAAGTAGATCCGCGACCAAAAGATGAAATTTGGCCGGAAATCAAATGGCCTCTCAGTCCGAAAGCTGAACTCCGTGGCGAATATGTAGTTGTACGTCCTACACACATTGAAGATCTAGAAGAGCAATTTAATGAGCTTGATCGAGATGAATGCTGGAAACATGCAGTAATTCGCCCAACTCAAATTGAAGACATCCTTTTGCCGTTGAAGTCACGAGATTTAGAAGGGCCATGGCAACCATGGACCGTGCGGCTTGCAAAGTCGTATTTGAAGCGAGACGAATTTACTTTTGTTGGCACCACTTCATTTCTAGATACTTCAGTTCGTGACGCCCGAACCGAAATTGGTGCAACTACATATGTGCCTGAATTTTGGGGCACCAAAGTAAATCCAGAAACCAAGTTACTACTACTCAAATACGCCTTTGAAGAGTTGGGCATGGGTCGGGTGCAACTAAAAACCGATATCCGTAACGTCAGATCCCAACAAGCAATTGCTCGACTAGGGGCAACTTATGAAGGCGTGTTACGGCGCTATCAGCGAAGGGCAGATGGCTCGATTCGTGACACGGTTTTGTTCTCAATCACTGTTGAAGATTGGCCAAAAGTGCGTGCGCGTCTAGAAGAGCGGGTCTACTCAGAGTAGATTCACGCGCTATGAGCGATGAAGGTAAGTACGTCTTTGATTTAGACCGCAAGCATGTATTCCATTCTTGGTCCGCACAAGGAACTTTGAATCCATTCGTGGTTGAAAAGACTGCGGGTTCTTATGTTTGGGACTTCGACGGAAACAAGTACTTAGACATTTCAAGTCAGCTCGTAAATACAAACATTGGTCACCAACATCCAAAGGTGATTGCCGCCATCAAAGCTCAAGCAGACACAATGGCAACCATCGCACCTCAACATGCAGTGAAGTCTCGTGGTGAAGCAGCGAAACTTATTTCTGAAGTTGCACCTGATGGATTCAACAAAGTTTTCTTCACCAATGGTGGGGCGGATGCAATTGAAAATGCAATTCGAATGGCGCGTTTGCACACTGGAAAAACCAAAGTGCTTTCTTACTATCGCTCGTATCACGGAAACACTGGTTCTGCGATTAACGCAACCGGCGACTGGCGACGAATTCCAAACGAATATTCAATGGGACACGTTCACTTCTTCGGACCATTCCCATATCGCTCGAATTTTTGGTCTGAATCACCAGAACAAGAAACCGAACGCGCACTTGCGCATCTTGCAGATGTAATTGCTGCTGAAGGTCCACAATCAATCGCTTGTATCGTTTTGGAATCAGTGGTTGGAACCGGTGGTGTTTTGATTCCACCTCCAGGATATTTAGAAGGCGTAAAAGCACTTTGCGAACAACACAACATTGTTTACATTGCAGATGAAGTTATGGCGGGCTTTGGTCGCACAGGAAAATGGTTCGCATTCGAACACTTCAACATCAAACCTGATCTGATTGTTTTCGCAAAAGGTGTTAACAGCGGCTATATCCCACTCGGTGGTGTGATCATCAGTGATGAAATCGCCGCCACTTTTGATTCCCGCGTTTTCCCAGGTGGTCTGACTTATTCCGGCCATCCAATTGCCACCGCCTCGGCAATTGCCACCATCAACGCAATGCGGGAAGAGAAAATTGTTGAGAATGCTGCAAATGTTGGCAATGGGGTTTTGGCTGCCGGTTTGTGTGAACTAGCTGGACGTCACCCAATCATTGGAGAAGTGCGCGGGCTTGGAGTTTTCTGGGCCCTTGACCTCGTTCACGACCAAAAAACTCGCAGACCTGTAGCACCTGCGTCCGGCCCATCACCTGTGATGGCGGAACTAATTGCAACCTGCCGTGCAAATGGTTTGTTGCCATTTACTGCCGCAAACCGACTTCATGTTGTGCCGCCTTGCAACATTTCTGAGGATGAAGTGCGTGAAGCACTTGAGAAGCTTGAAAAGGTTTTCACTGTTATGGACAAGCACTACGAGGGTTAAGTCTCAAGCAGGTAAAATTCACCAGTGAAAATCTTGGTGATTGGTTCTGGCGCTCGCGAACATGCGATTGTGCAATCTCTACTTGCTGATCCAATAACTGAGTCTGTGGTTTGTGCACCTGGCAATGCTGGAATTGCACTTGAAGTTCCAACTCATCCAATCGATGTAAAAAACAGCTCGGCAATTACACAATTAGCTCAAGAGTTAGCAGTTGATCTAGTTGTGGTGGGGCCGGAAGTGCCACTCGCACATGGTGCGGCTGATGCGGTGACAGCCGCCGGAATCGCTTGTTTCGGACCACTAAGAGATGCAGCCAAACTTGAGGCAAGTAAATCATTTGCGAAAGAAATAATGGTCGCTGCAAAAGTTCCAACCTCACATTCCTACACCTGCAACAACGTTGCTGAAGTAGAAAAAGCGATGGCCGAATTTGGTGCACCGCACGTGATTAAAGATGATGGACTTGCTGCTGGAAAAGGTGTGGTTGTAACTAACGACCCTGCAGTTGCAATTGCGCATGCAAATGAATGTTTCTCAAATCAAGATGGAAAAGTTGTCGTCGAGGAATTTCTCGATGGCCCAGAAGTTTCGTTGTTTTTGTTGTGTGATGGAAAGAATGTGGTTCCGCTACAACCAGCCCAAGATTTCAAACGAGTTGGCAATGATGATGCTGGTCCAAACACAGGTGGCATGGGAGCGTATTCACCATTGCCTTGGGCGCAACCTGACTTGGTTGAACAAGTAGTTACAAAAATTGGGCAACCAGTAATTGATTTAATGCATGAACGCGGGACACCGTTTAGTGGAGTTCTATTTGTTGGTTTAGCGATAACATCAAAAGGTCCAAAAGTTATTGAGTTCAATGCTCGCTTCGGCGATCCAGAAACGCAAGTGGTTTTAGCCCGGTTGAAAACATCATTAGCTGGGGTGCTTTATGCGGCGGCAACTGGAAAACTAAATCAACTTCCGCCACTTGAATGGTCAGATGATTCAGCGGTGACAGTTGTGATTGCCAGTGAGAAATATCCAGATGCGCCAAATCTTGGTGATGTGATCTCTGGGCTAGAACGTGCGAATTCAATTCCAAACGTGAAGGTATTTCACGCAGGCACGGCAAATAAAGATGGAGAAATTGTCACAGCTGGTGGCCGAGTTTTATCTGTTACCGCAACTGGTCCTGACCTGAAAACGGCTCGGGCTCGGGCTTATGAGGCAGTTGGCCAAATCAGCATTCGCGGCTCACATTTCCGCACGGACATCGCTCAAAAAGCGGCTAACTGAGAGAATGAGCCAGTGACTAAACCGCGCATCGCAAATGTTCTGGCAAATAGATATGCATCGCAAGAAATGGCTGTTATCTGGTCGGCCGAAAACAAAGTCCGGTTAGAACGTCAACTATGGGTTGCGGTTTTGAAGGCACAAGCTGATGCAGGGATTGAAGTTCCAAAAGATGCGATAGCTGCTTACGAAAAAGTCATCGACCAAATTGATCTAGCTTCAATCGCAGTTCGCGAAGCCGTCACTCGACATGATGTGAAAGCGCGCATTGAAGAATTTTGTGCACTTGCGGGTCACGAGCAAATCCACAAAGGAATGACCTCACGCGACCTAACAGAAAATGTGGAACAACTTCAAATCTTGCAATCGCTACATCTGGTTCGTGTACGCGTAATTGCGGCGCTGGTTCGCCTTGGAAATATGGCAACTCAATATGAAGAAACCGCACTCACTGGTCGGTCGCACAATGTGCCGGCGCAAATCACCACACTAGGCAAACGCTTTGCATCAGCTGCTGATGAGATGTTGGTGGCTTTTGATCGCCTTGAAGATTTGATTGCGCGCTATCCACTACGCGGAATTAAAGGTCCAGTTGGAACCGCTCAAGACATGTTGGATTTGTTAGACGGTGACGTAAAGAAACTTGCAGTTTTGGAAAAGAAAATTGCCGAGCATCTAGGTTTCGAACAGGTTTTAACTTCGGTTGGTCAGGTTTATCCACGTTCACTAGATCACGATGTAACTAGCGCACTAGTGCAACTTGCAGCCGGACCTTCTTCGTTGGCCCACACGATTCGTTTGATGGCAGGTCAAGAACTTGTCACCGAAGGATTTAAAGCTGGACAAGTTGGCTCTAGCGCAATGCCACACAAGATGAACACGAGATCTTGCGAACGTGTCAATGGTTTTGCGGTAATTCTGCGCGGGTATGCAAATATGACTGCAGAGTTAGCTGGCAGCCAGTGGAATGAGGGTGACGTTGCATGCTCGGTTGTTCGCCGAGTGGCACTAGCGGATTCATTCTTTGCGATTGATGGCCTCTTTGAAACTTTCTTAACTGTGCTTGATGAATTTGGTGCATTCCCTGCGGTAATTGAGAAGGAATTGGCTCGCAATTTGCCTTTCCTTGCAACCACAAAAGTTTTAATGGCCGCAGTTCGAAAAGGCGTTGGCCGCGAAGTTGCACACGAAGTTATTAAGGAACATGCGGTCGCTACCGCACTTTCACTTCGTGAAGGTGGAGTAAACAATTTAGTTGAGCGACTAGCGAACGACAACAGACTTCAACTTTCGGCAGATGAGATCAACAATCTGATGAAGTCTCCGATGGAATTCACTGGCGCGGCCGTTTCACAAGTTGCGGCCGTTGTTGAACAAATTGAATCAATCGCATCTCTAAATCCAGATGCGGCGATTTATTCACCAGCTTCAATTTTGTAGGCACAGTGGAAATCAGACCAACCAACTACGAACTACCAGCTGGATACACCCACATTTATTCCGGCAAAGTTCGAGACCTTTATCGCACCCCAGATAATGAATTGCTATTTGTAGCAAGTGATCGCATCAGTGCATATGACTGGGTGATGCCAACGGAAATTCCCGACAAAGGAAAAATCCTCACTGCACTTTCGTTGTGGTGGTTCGACAAACTAAAAGACATAGTGCCAAACCATGTAATAAGTACTGATGTTCCAAAATCAGTTGCAGGGCGAGCGATGATTTGTAAGTCCCTCGACATGTTCCCGGTTGAATGTGTTGCGCGCGGATATTTAACTGGTTCTGGATTAGTTGAATACAACGAAAACAAAATGGTTTGCGGCAATCAACTTCCAGATGGCTTGGTTGACGGATCTCGTTTACCTAATTCGATTTTCACACCAGCTACAAAAGCAGAACTTGGTGAACACGATGAAAACGTGGACTTTGCCCACGTTGTGAAAACCATCGGTGAAGCAGATGCAACAGCACTTAGAGATTTAACGCTTGCAATTTATGAACGAGCTGAAGAAATTGCACGCAGCCGTAATGTAATTTTGGCGGACACAAAATTTGAATTTGGTCGAGCAGCAGATGGCCAGATTCTGCTGGCTGACGAAGTCTTGACCCCTGACTCATCTCGCTATTGGCCAGCCGAGCTGTGGCAGCCAGGTGGCAGCCAACCATCCTTTGACAAGCAGTTCTTGCGCGACTGGTTGACCTCGCCTGCCTCTGGTTGGGACCGCAAGGGAAGCACTCCGCCACCGGCATTGCCTGCTGAGGTTGTGGCTGGCACACACGACAAATATGTCGAGGCATACGAGCGTTTGACAGGCCTTGACTGGTCTTAGAGAGAATGCCGCGCGCGACTAAACTTTGCCCGTAGCCACTGAAATTTCAGAGCTCAAATCCGCAAAACCCCTTATCAGAGGAGCGCCGCGTGGCCCGTGTCGTGGTCGATGTTCGATTGAAGTCTGAAATTCTCGACCCACAAGGTCGCGCAGTCCAAGGATCACTTGTTCGTCTTGGTCTTGGCAAAGTTTCCAATGTTCGCCAAGGAAAACAATTCGTAATTGATATTGATGGCGAATTGAATGATGAAACATTAAAGAAGCTTCACGAACTTGCTGGCAACTTGCTGAGCAATCCAGTAATTGAGGATTACGAATTGCGGGTTGAAAACGCGTGAGCGAAATTTCCGGCGCCCGAATTGGTGTAGTGACTTTCCCAGGTTCACTCGACGATAGAGATGCCGCACGTGCGGTTCGAATTGCTGGTGGAACTTCGGTTGAACTTTGGCATGGCGATGCAAACCTTCATGATGTAGACGCGGTGATTTTGCCAGGTGGTTTTTCTTACGGCGATTACTTACGTTGTGGTGCGATTGCAAGATTTGCACCAGTTATGGAAAAACTTGTGGTGGCGGCAAACGGTGGTTTACCGGTTTTTGGAATTTGTAATGGTTTTCAAATTCTTTGTCAATCGCATTTGCTTCCAGGCGCACTGATTCGTAACGATCATCAGCACTTTGTTTGTCGCGACCAAAAACTTCGTATCGAAAACAACACTTCAATGTGGACCAAGGATTTTTCAGTCGGTCAAGAAATTGTGGTGCCATTGAAAAATGGTGAAGGCGGATATATCGCCGATGAAAAAACTTTAGATGCACTAGAAGCTGAAGGTCGAGTAATTGCACGCTACTTAGATGTAAATCCAAATGGTTCACGACGCGACATTGCTGGAATTTCAAACGAGCGCGGAAATGTTGTTGGATTGATGCCACACCCAGAACATGCGGTTGATGCACTCACTGGCCCAACAACTGATGGTTTGCCATTTTTCACTTCTGTGCTTTCATCTTTGTTAGCAGGTGTTAAGTAATGAGCATGGACACCGTAAAAAATGCGAGCGAAACTCCAGAAGTAAAACAGCCTTACCTTGATCTTGGCGTGAAAGATGATGAATACGCACGTATTCGTGAAATTTTGGGTCGACGTCCAACGAACTCTGAGCTTGCAATGTATTCGGTCATGTGGAGTGAACATTGCTCATACAAGTCTTCAAAAGTTCACTTAAAACAATTTGGTGAAAAGAAGCCGAAGTCAGATGCGATGTTGGTCGGCATCGGCGAAAATGCCGGTGTTGTAGATATCGGTGATGGCTGGGCTGTCACTTTCAAAGTAGAAAGTCACAACCACCCCTCATTTGTTGAACCGTATCAAGGTGCAGCAACTGGTGTTGGTGGCATCGTGCGCGACATTCTTTCAATGGGCGCTCGACCTGTTGCCGTAATGGACCCACTTCGTTTTGGTCCAGCGGACGCAAAAGACACTGCCCGAGTTCTTCCAGGAATTATTGCTGGAGTTGGTGGTTACGGAAACTGCCTTGGCCTTCCAAACATTGGTGGCGAAGTTGTTTTCGATCCAACTTACCTTGGCAATCCACTGGTGAATGCCCTTTGCGTTGGCACAATGCGCCACGAAGATATTCATCTTGCAAAAGCTTCAGGCCTGGGCAACCGCGTAATTCTTTTCGGCGCAGCAACTGGCGGCGATGGAATTGGTGGTGTTTCGGTTCTCGCATCAGAAACCTTCGAAGATGGTGGTCCAGCAAAACGACCTAGCGTTCAAGTAGGCGATCCATTTATGGAGAAGCTACTTATTGAATGCACCCTTGAAGTTTTACACGCTGGATTAGTCGAAGGTATTCAAGACCTTGGTGGCGCTGGAATTTCTTGTGCAACTTCGGAACTTGCAAGCAATGGAACTGGCGGAATGCACGTTTGGCTAGATCGCGTTCCGCTTCGTGACCACACACTTTCGCCTGAAGAAATCTTGATGAGTGAATCGCAAGAACGTATGTGTGCGATTGTGCCACCACAAAACGTTGAAAAGTTTATGGAAATTTGCCAAAAGTGGGATGTAGTCGCAACCGACATTGGTGAAGTAACCGACACCGGTCGTTTAGTCATTGAATGGCATGGCGAAATAATTGTGGATGTGCCACCACGCACTGTTGCGCATGATGGACCGGTTTATGAACGTCCGTACCACCGACCAGTTTGGCAAGATGCATTGCAAGCGGATTCGCCTTCAAAATTGGCTCGACCAAAAACCGTTGGCGAACTTCGCGAAACAATTCTGAAAATGACTGCCGCACCTAACTTGGCATCAAAGCGTTGGGTGACTGACCAATACGACCGTTATGTTTTGGGAAACACAGTTCTTTCACAACCAGAAGATTCTGGAATGGTGCGCGTGGATGAAACCACAGGCCGTGGTGTGGCAGTTTCAACCGATTGCAACGGCCGCTTTGCAAAACTAGATCCGTATAACGGTGCGAAGTTGGCTTTAGCTGAGGCATATCGAAATGTTTCAGTATCAGGTGCAGTTCCTTTGGCCGTTACAAACTGTTTGAACTTTGGATCGCCTGAAGATCCAGAAGTTATGTGGCAATTTTCTGAGGCTGTACGCGGCCTTGCCGACGGCTGCCTAGAGATGAACACACCTGTAACTGGTGGAAACGTTTCTTTCTATAACCAAACAGGTGATGTAGCAATCTTGCCAACTCCAGTAGTTGGCGTACTTGGTGTAATTGATGATGTTGAACGCCGTACTGCAATGGCTTGGCGTGAAGATGGAGATTTGATTTATCTTCTTGGTGACACTGATGATGACTTTGCGGGAAGTGAATGGGCGCATGAGATTCACGGCCACTTGGGCGGTCTACCACCAAAAATTGATTTGCAAAAAGAAATGCAACTTTCTCAAATCTTGGTGGCAGCTTCACGCGATGGATTAATTAACGCTGCTCACGACGTAAGCGAGGGTGGCGTCATGCAAACCCTCATTGAGATGGCGATTCGTTCTGGAATCGGCGCAAGACTTTGGGTGCCAGATAATTTAGATCCATTTGTATTTGCGTATTCCGAATCAGCTACACGCGCTGTTGTGGTTGTGCCACGAAGTGAAGAAACCAGGTTCATTGAAATGTGTAATGCTCGAGGCTTTACCAATACTCGAATTGGTGTGGTTGATTCGAAATTGGCAGATGAACAAGTACTGAGCATTGACAATGTCTGGAATGAAACTTTGGTTCTTACCTTGTCTGAGTTAAGCAAAAAGCATTTCGAAACTCTGCCAGCAATATTCGGACCGACAGTAGGTTAAGGTGGAAACTTCAGTGGCCGAATGTGCAAGTGCATACGCCGCCGAAGTGCAACCAGATAAAGAGACCGAACGAGCTGCGGTTAAGTCAGTTTTGAACACCATTAAGCAAAAAGCTCCTGGTAAAAGTGTGGAACTTCGAATCCCTCCATATGCCGCAATTCAGATTATTGAGGGAACACACCATCGGCGTGGAACTCCAGCTGCGGTGGTGGAAATGAATGCAAAGACTTTAATTTTGCTGGCAATTGGCAAGATTTCATGGGAACAAGCAACCGAAGATGGATTGGTCAGTGCAAGCGGCGAGCGCAGCAACTTATCAACCCATTTTCCAGTTTAGGATTAGCCAGTGATTCGTCCAGACGGCCTTTTAAATCATGATTTAGATCCAAACGATAAAGGTCCGCAAGATGCTTGTGGAGTTTTCGGAGTTTGGGCTCCAGGTGAAGCCGTAGCGAAACTTACATTTTTTGGTTTGTATGCACTTCAACATCGTGGACAAGAATCTGCAGGTATTGCAGCTAGCGATGGCAGTCGAATCGTTGTTTACAAAGAGATGGGTTTGGTCTCACAAGTATTCAATGAAAACATTCTTGAAACGCTAACTGGACATCTTGCGATCGGTCATACTCGTTATTCAACTACTGGCTCTAGCAAATGGGAAAATGCCCAACCAACTTTTCGCACTACCTCTCAAGGTCACTTAGCACTCGGCCACAATGGCAATTTGGTTAATACAAAAGAACTAATTGACCGGGTTTCAAAACTAGACAAAGGTGAATTACCTTTAACGAATATTCACCGCACATCTACTTCGGACACCGAAGTTTTAACTGAATTGCTTGCATCACATCCAGATCTTTCAATTGAAGAATCTGCAATGAAAGAGCTTCCAAATGTTCGAGGTGCATTCTCTTTGGTATTCATGGATGCAACCACCCTTTATGCAGCTCGTGATGCCCACGGGATTCGCCCATTAGTTATTGGAAAACTTGAAAACGGTTGGGTAGTTGCATCTGAAACCGCGGCCCTAGACATTGTTGGTGCATCTTTTGTACGTGATGTTGAACCAGGTGAATTGATTGCAATTGATGAGTCTGGAATTCGTAGCCAAACTTTCGCTGCTCCGACTCCAAAGCATTGTTTATTCGAATACGTTTATCTTGCTAGACCAGATACGGTTTTGACAGGTCACGCAGTCCATGCGGTGCGAGTTGAAGTTGGCCGCACTTTGGCAAAAGAGCATCCAATTGATGCGGACATGGTGATTCCGGTTCCTGAATCTGGCACCCCAGCTGCAGTTGGATATGCGCAAGGCGCAAATATTCCGTTTGCGCAGGGCTTGGTGAAAAACGCGTATGTTGGTCGAACTTTTATTCAACCATCACAAACTTTGCGCCAACTTGGTATTCGCCTAAAACTAAATCCACTTCGTGAAGAAATTGCTGGCAAGAGAATTATTGTTGTAGACGACTCAATTGTGCGTGGAAATACTCAGCGTGCGATTGTTCGAATGCTTCGAGAAGCGGGCGCGCTTGAAGTGCATGTGCGAATCTCAAGTCCACCAGTTATGTGGCCATGCTTTTATGGAATTGACTTTGCAACTCGGGCAGAATTAATTGCAAATGGTTTAACTATTGAAGAGATAAAAAATTCAATTGGCGCTGATTCGCTCGGATTCGTTTCACTTGAAGGTTTGGTGGATGCAACGAAAGTTGCTGAAGATCGTTTATGCAAAGCGTGTTTCGATGGCAAATATCCAGTGGCATTGCCAGACGACGGAGTCTTTGGCAAAAACATTTTAGAAAACATCGCCAAAGGTGTTGAGGGTGAAGACGGTGTCGCCCGTGCTCTGAGGTTGCCATGAGCAACTCATATGCAAAAGCCGGTGTAGATGTTGAAGCAGGCGAGCGCGCAGTTGCCTTGATGAAGGCCAGCGTCTTGTCCGCAACTAGACCAGAAGTCATTGGTGATTTTGGCGGATTTGCTGGGTTGTTTGATGCAAGCGCACTTACAAAGTACAAAAAACCAATTCTCGCTACCGGCACCGATGGAGTGGGCACCAAAGTTGTAATCGCGCAAAAACTTGGAATTCATCACACTGTTGGAATTGATTTGGTAGCAATGATTGCTGATGACATTGTTGTGTGTGGAGCCGAACCACTTTTCTTAACTGATTACATTGCAACTGGAAAAGTTGAACCTTCGGTGGTTGCTGACATAGTTCGAGGTGTTGCTCAGGGTTGCAAGCAAGCTGGAATGGCGTTGCTAGGCGGAGAAACTGCTGAACATCCTGGTGTGATGGCAGCTGGTGAGTATGACATCGCAGGCGCAGGAACTGGTGTGGTTGAAGCTGAAAACCTACTTGGAGCTGATCGCGTAAGAAATGGCGACGTAGTTATCGCTATGACTTCATCAGGATTACACAGCAATGGTTTTTCACTTGCGCGTCACGTTTTACTTGGTGATAAAGGTTTCAAGCTCGAAACGCACATTGATGAGCTGGGTAGAACACTTGGTGAAGAAATGTTGGAGCCAACTCGCATTTACACAAAGGCTTGTTTAGCACTGGCAAGTGAGCTGAAAGAATCGCTACACACTTTCTCACATGTAACTGGTGGCGGTCTGGCTGCAAATCTTGCGCGCGTATTACCTGAAAATTTAGCGGCAGATCTTGACCGATCCACTTGGCAGGTTCCAGCCATCTTTAACTTAATTGCAGCAGTTGGGAAAGTTTCGCAAGCTGATATGGAACAAACTTTCAATCAAGGTATCGGGATGTTTGCGGTGGTTGCAAAAGATGTCACAGATAAAGCTCTCGGTAATTTAAGAAACCAAGGCATTGATGCATTTGTTTGTGGAAACGTGAGAATTCGCAATGAGAATGAAAAAGGCGACGCCGCCGCTAAAGGTGGAAAAGGTGGAGCTGTTTTCTTGACGAATTAATTTTCGTCGGTTTCTTCTTCGTCTTCTTCTTCATCAATCCACTTCGAGTAATCACCCTCTGGCAGATCATCGGAATTTGTGGAATGGTTTTGGCTTCCGTGAAGTTCGGCTGCAAGTGCATTCAAATCAATTGAACCGCTGTCGTATTTGAGCTCACGTGCAACTTTGGCTTGTTTCGCTTTTTGTCGGCCACGACCCATGGTTCAGCCCCTTGCATGAGGTAAATGCCCGAACTTTGCGAGCAACAGTGGCGAACTTTAACCAATGGACCTGCTTTTTGGCAGGGTGAGTTCAGATTTGCTCAAAATCGGGCTAAAAGCATCAATCTGCACCAAATCTAAACCGTTTTCGCAGTGAATTGTGAGTAATTGTGTGGCAATGTGGGCTCATCAAGGAGGTCGCGATGAACCAAGAAAACGAACGCATGCTTCGCCCAAGAGAGGTTGCCATGCTTTTTAAGGTGGACCCAAAGACCGTAACTCGCTGGGCAAAGACAGGCCGGTTGACCCCTGTAACGCTGCCAAGCGGCCATCGCCGTTACCGAGCCTCAGACGTTGAAGCCTTGATGTCCAGCACATCTCGCCGGGCTCGAGTGGTTGAAAGCCACATCTGCCCTCGCTGTGGATCGACAGTTAGTTGTGACAATACTTCTGCGTAACGCATAGCCTTGCGCCATTGAACGAGACCCAAATGGGCTTGGAACAGAATGTGGCGGATATGGCAGCAGATGCACCACCGGTCTTAAAAATCGGCCTAATTGGGGCTGGTCGAGTCGGAATTGCCTTATCTCGAGCTCTTCAAAACCATGGCCACTCAATCGTGGCGGCACATGCGGTTTCGGAAAAATCTAAGCAACGGGTTTTGGAATTTTTACCCGCAACCGATTTACAAAGTATTGAAAACCTAATCGCGAATGTTCAAACAGTCCTTTTTGCAGTTCCTGATGATGTACTTCCAGATTTAGTCCGGGGCATTGCTCAAACAATTGGTTTTAAAAAACATCAATTTGTAATCCACACATCAGGTCGATTTGGAATAGATGTTTTAGCCGCTGCAACAGCCCAAGGTGCGATACCAATGGCAATTCATCCAGCTATGACTTTTACAGGTGCACCTAACGATGTCGATCGAATTATTGGATGCCCGTTTGCAATTACGACAAATGATGAACTGCTTCCAATTGCTGCAGCCTTAGTTTTAAATATGGGTGGGCGTGAATACGTTGTTGCAGAAGAAGATAGGTCTATCTATCACGCAGCCCTAAGTCATGCTGCAAATCATTCAAGTGTTGTGGTGAATCAGTCGAAAGAAATCCTGCAGAAGATTGGCATAGAAAATCCGGGACTTTTCTTAAGCCCGCTTGTCAATGCTGCTATTGAAAATTCACTAACCATGGGGATTGATTCACTGACGGGACCGATAGTTCGGGGTGATGTTGAAACTGTTCGCTCGCACATTCTTGCTTTAAATGAAAGCGAATATCTAGAGACTTACAGGTCCATAGCAGTTGCAACAGTTTCGAGTCTTCGTAAATCAGGCAAGTTAAGCCCTTCAGTCGCTGAAGATATTTTGGCGGTTCTCAAGTGACAAAAGTGATTCATACTGTTGCAGAATTTCAGCTCGAAACCGCGCATAAAAAAGTTGGTGCAGTATTCACAATGGGAGCTTTACATCAAGGACATGCAGCTTTGATGCAAAAGTGCCGAGAACTAATTGGTAAAGATGGTTTATTGGTCGTTACCGTATTTGTAAATCCAACTCAATTTAATGATCCAAAGGATTTAGAGAAATACCCACGGGATTTGGAAAGTGACGTAAAACTTTGCAGTGAAAATTCGGTAGACATAGTTTTTGCGCCTAGTGTTTCTGAAATTTATCCGGTAAATGAACCTGTCAAGAAAATTGTTCCAGGGAAAATTTCCGAAATCCTCGAAGGTGAAAGTCGCCCCGGACATTTTGCAGGTGTTGCAACCGTTGTGAATCGTTTACTAGAAATTACCAGGCCAGTAGTTACCTGTTTTGGGGAGAAGGATTTTCAGCAACTAGCCGTAGTTAAGCAAATGGTAAGTGAATTTGAAATTGCAGTGAATGTGGTTGGCGTGCCCACAGTTCGTGAAGCCGATGGATTGGCGATGTCGAGCCGTAATCAAAGACTTTCTAAAGAGCACCGTGAAATTTCAATGCATATATATGAGGCTTTGAATAGAGTGAAAAGAAATCTTCAATCTGGCATGAAAGTTTGGTCAAGTATTGAAGAAGTAAAAGATTGGTTGAAGTCTTTCACCGAAATTCACTTGGATTATTTGACTGTACTCAACCCTGAATTGTTAAACCCAGGTCCGGGGTTGGCGCGGGTGCTAATCGCTGCAAAGATTGGTGATGTGCGTTTAATCGACAACATCGAATGTGAGTTGAGTGCAATCAATGTCTAGTATCGCTCGAATCGGCACCAAACTCACCGCAGCTGAGCCTGGCTGGTTTGCAGAAACTGATGTAATTGTGATCGGCAGTGGAGTTGCTGGCCTAACCGCAGCAATTCAGGCTCGCATTAGTGGTTACAAAGTAATTCTGGTAACCAAAGCGCAAGTAGATGATGGTTCAACTCGATGGGCGCAGGGCGGAATCGCTGCTGCTCTGGATCCAAATGATTCTCCAGATGAGCACTGGCGAGACACAATCGTTGCTGGTGCAGGACTTTGCGATTCGGCAGCTGCAAGAGTCTTAGTGGTTGAAGGGCCGAATGCAATTCGCCGTTTGATTTCACGCGGAGCAAATTTTGATAAAACATCAACTGGAGCAATCGCACTAACGCGTGAAGGTGGTCATCATCGCGATCGCATTGCACACGCTGGTGGAGATGCAACTGGTGCAGAAATTTCACGTGCACTTGTTGATGCAATTGCGAATGATCCAAACATTCAGCTAATTGAAAATGCTTTAGTCCTTGATTTATTGCAAGACGAGACAGGTGCAGCACAAGGTGTCACATTGCACGTCATGGGGCAAGGAATGCATGACGGAGTTGGGGCGGTGCTCGCGCCAGCAGTTATTTTGGCAACCGGTGGCATCGGTCAAATTTTCTCACAATCTACAAATCCAATAGTTGCTACAGGTGATGGCATCGCTTTAGCACTTCGGGCTGGTGCAACTTTGGCCGATTTGGAATTTATTCAGTTCCATCCAACTGTTCTATTTTTGGGAAGCGAAGCCAAAGGCCAACAACCATTGATAAGTGAAGCCGTTCGTGGCGAAGGCGCTTTCTTGGTTGATGATGAAGGAAAGCGATTTATGCAAGGAGTTCATCCACAAGCGGATTTGGCTCCTCGCGATATTGTTTCAATTGCAATCATGAAAAAAATGATTGAAAGAAACCTCTCACATGTTTGGCTAGATGCCCGCAAACTTGGTGACGAATGGCAAGCGCGTTTCCCAACAATTTTCAATGTACTACTTGGTTTTGGAATTGATCCACGAACTGATTTGATTCCAGTTGCACCAGCTCAGCATTATCACTCTGGCGGTATTCGCACAGATTTGTATGGACGAACCAGCATCCCAGGTTTATTTGCTTGCGGTGAAGTCGCTTGCACTGGTGTTCACGGCGCCAACCGTCTTGCAAGTAATTCACTGCTCGAAGGATTGGTGTTTGCAGAACGCATCGGAGCATTTCTCGCTTTAGGTTTACCAGAGCGAAAACCTTATGCGACATCAAAGGGCAATGAAGTGTTGTTGAGTAATGACTCAAGAAGCAAAATTCAAAACACTATGACCCGCAATGTTGGAGTTCTACGAAGCGCTACATCCACTCAGGCAGCAATAGATGAATTAGCGCCTCTAAATGTTTCAAATTCAGGGTTACAGCCAAATACAAAGAATTGGGAAACCTCTAATTTGCACACAGTTGCAACCGCAATTGCGTTAGCCGCGTCAACTAGAGAAGAAACTCGTGGCTCGCATTGGCGAGAAGATTTTCCAAATGCTGATAACTCCTGGCTAAAACGAGTTTTAATAAATAGCGATCCAACTGGAAATCTAAAAGTTGCGTTCGAACCTGTTCCACAAGTTCCAGACACAAAGGAAGTGTTGTAATGGCAAAAACTCCACATTGGTTGCCAAGTGTGATTAGCACTGACTTTGCAGTGCCATTGCGAGCTCAGGGGCTTGTGCTCGACGAGGTTATGGACCTAATTAAGCGCTGTTTAGCTGAGGACTTGGATGGCGGAGTTGACGTTACAACTGCTGCAACTATCCCCAGCACTCACAAATCATTGATGGAATTGCGGGCTCGCAAAGCTGGAATTGTGGCTGGTGGAACTGTTGCTGGCGCCGTTTTTGATTTGGTTTCGCAGTCCGAAGCCAAAGTCGAAATCTTTATTGCTGACGGCATGGAAGTTAATGCTGGTGAAGTGATCATGAAAATTGAGGGACCGACTTTTGCGCTTTTAACCGCTGAGCGAACTGCACTAAATATTTTGTGTCACCTATCTGGAATTGCAACGGCGACAAACAAGTGGGTTAAAGTTCTTGAAGACACAAACACTAAAGTTAGAGACACTCGAAAAACCACTCCAGGGTTACGCCGGTTAGAAAAGTATGCAGTTGTTTGTGGCGGCGGAACCAATCACCGCATGTCACTTTCTGATGCAGCTCTAGTAAAAGACAACCACATCGTTGCAGCCGGTGGCGTAGTGAACGCTTTTGAAGCCGTTCGCAAAAAGTTTCCTGAGTTGGCAGTCGAAGTTGAAGTCGACTCCCTAGAACAACTTCAAGAAGTAATCAATGCAGGCGCGGATTTAGTACTGCTCGACAACTTCAGTGTAGAAGAAGTAAAACAAGCTGTTGAAATTAATTCAAACCGTGCAAAACTAGAGGCAAGCGGTGGTTTAACTATCGATGTCGCACGTGCATACGGCGAAACTGGCGTTGACTATTTAGCAGTTGGGGCGATAACGCACTCAACTTCAATTTTGGACATCGGTGCAGACTTACAAACATTGGAGGCCAACTAATGTTGCTTTGCATTGACGTTGGAAATACAAACATCGTAATTGGACTATTTGATGGCGAAGAGTTAGTCGAATCATTTCGGATTGCCACTGATTCACGAACAACAGCAGATGAATTAGCTTTGAAATTTCAAGGTTTACTTGCAGACACTTCTGAGGTTGATGGTATTTCGCTTTGCTCTACTGTCCCAGCTGTTTTGCGCGAAATGCGAACTATGCTGGAAAAGTATTACGCAGGAATTCCGCATGTAGTGGTTGAACCAGGTACAAAAACTGGTGTCCCGATTTTGACCGATAATCCAAAAGAAGTTGGTGCGGATCGAATCGTAAATTCTCTAGCGGCATTCACTATTTACGGTGGTCCTGCAATTGTTGTTGATTTCGGAACCTCGACCAACTTAGATGTGATTTCTGCAAAAGGTGAATTCCTTGGTGGCGCACTCGCTCCAGGTGTAGAAATTTCTATTGAGGCCTTGGCATCACGTGCTGCTCAACTTCGTAAAGTGGAATTAGTAAAACCCAAGAACGTGATTGGTAAGAACACAGTTGAAGCACTGCAATCAGGTGCAATCTATGGATTCGCCGGACAAGTTGATGGGTTAGTCGAAAGAATCATTGCCGAATTAGGAGAACCAGTGAAAGCGGTAATTGCCACCGGTGGTTTGGCATCGATTGTGGTGCGCGAATCTCAGACCATTACACATCATGATCCAGATTTAACCTTGCATGGATTGCGAATGGTCTACGAACGCAATATTGGGTAATCACTCGAGTTCATAATGGCTCTCGGTAGGCTCAGCCTGTGACTGATACGCCAAAAACCGAAGTAGATGACCTGCCAGAACAAATGCAGGTGCGTCATTCAAAACGTGAACGCCTTATTGAGCAAGGCCTTGAACCGTATCCAGTTAATTTCAATCGCACCGCCACAATCGGTCAGGTTCGTGCCGCGTTTCCAAATTTGAATGCAGACGACACCACAGGTGTTATTCACTCGGTTTCTGGTCGCGTAATTTTCGTCCGAAACACTGGAAAACTTTGCTTTGCGTCGTTGCGAGACGGAGACGGCACCGAAATTCAAGCGATGATTAGTTTCGACAAAGTCGGCGAAGAAGCACTTGAAGGCTGGAAGTCGACTGTTGATATCGGCGACTTTGTTGGCGTAACCGGTGAAGTAATTTCTTCACGTCGCGGCGAACTTTCAATTCTTTGTGATTCCTGGCAAATGGTGAGTAAGGCCTTGCGCCCACTACCAGTCGCACACAAACCTCTTTCAGAAGAAACTCGAGTTCGACAACGATATGTTGATCTAATTGTGCGTCCTGAAGCTAGAGAGATGGCGCGTATGCGTCCAAAGGTCATGCAGTCTTTGCGAAACACTTTTTCTAACTACGATTTTGTTGAAGTTGAAACTCCAATGTTGCAGACACTTCATGGTGGAGCGGCTGCACGACCTTTCAAAACACATTCGAATGCTTTTGACATTGAACTTTTCCTACGCATCGCACCGGAACTTTTTCTAAAGCGTTGTGTGGTGGGTGGCATTGAACGGGTTTATGAAATCAATCGAAATTTCCGCAATGAAGGTGCAGATTCAACGCACTCACCAGAGTTTGCAATGCTTGAGTTCTATCAGTCCTATGCCGACTACAACGACATGGCTAACTTCACCCAAGAATTAATTCAGAATGCCGCTCTATCCGTTTGTGGCACACTCGAAGTGACGCATCTCGATGGAACTGTTCACAATCTAGGCGGCGAATGGAAATCCGTTTCTATGTTCCCGGCTTTATCAGAAGCTATCGGTGAAGAAATCACGCCGGCCACACCGATTGAGCATTTACAAAAACTTGCAGCTGCAGTCGAGATGAAGCCCGAGAAAACTTGGGTACACGGAAAATACATCGAAGAACTTTTTGAACATTATGTGATTTCTACTTTTGATTCACCAACTTTTGTCCGCGACTTCCCAGTGGATACTTCACCTCTAGTCCGCGACCACCGCTACGAAACAGGTGTAGTTGAAAAATGGGATTTATATGTGGACGGTTTTGAATTAGCGACGGGTTATTCAGAATTGATCGACCCTGTAATTCAGCGCCAGCGTTTGGTTGAGCAGGCATCATTGGGTGCACGCGGCGATGCCGAAGCTATGCGTATGGATGAAGATTTCTTACGCGCACTCGAATACGGTGCACCACCAATGGGTGGTGTAGGTATGGGTATCGACAGATTGCTCATGGCCCTAACTGGACTAGGCATTCGCGAAACCATTCTTTTCCCATTAGTAAAGCCAGAACGCCAAAATTAATGAAGCAAGAGATCACTTTGCCAAATGGCGTTTTGATTAGATCTGCAAACACCCACGATGTGCGAGGCATTAGCCAGTTAATCGACACCTATTCAGGTGATGGTCGATTGCTTGCTAAACCAACGGTCACGCTTTACGAATCCGTGCAAGAGTTCATAGTGGCGATTAAAGACAATGAAGTTGTTGGTTGTGGTGCACTTCATGTGATGTGGGAAGACTTGGCGGAAGTTCGAACGCTGGCAATTTCACCAGACCTTCGACATTCGGGTCTGGGTGGAACCATCTTGGAATTACTTTTAGACCGCGCTCGCGCGTTAGGCATTAGCCGCGTTTTTTGTTTGACGTTTGAAACGTCATTCTTCCAGCGCCATGGTTTTGAAGCTATTGATGATGCGCCAGTTGATGTGAAAGTTTATGAACAACTTCTTGAGTCTTACGACGAAGGTGTTGCCGAGATGCTTGGGCTTGAAAGAGTGAAGCCAAATACTTTAGGCAACACTCGAATGTTGCGATTTTTGTAAATCAGCCAGTATTGCGAAGTCCGTTTGCAATTCCGTTAATAGTTAACGAAAGTGCACGGCTCAATTCTGGATCATTTTCCGGATCGGTAACTCGCTTTTCACGGATGCGCTTAAGCAATGAAACTTGTAAGAATTGCAATGGCAAAAGATAGAAGTCTCGAACCTGCAAAGTTGCTGCAAGCGGTTGGTTATGTTCGAGCAAACTGTAACCTTCAGTAATTAATTTAATTTCATTAACTGTGAGTGCAAATTCTTCTTTGATATCTTCAAAAATTCGATGAAGTTCAGTTGGCACTAAGTTTTCAACATAGTGGGCGGCAACGTTCATATCGGTTTTTGCCAGTGTCATTTCCACATTGGAAATAAAGTTCTTGAAGAAGTGCCACTCTGAGTACATCTGCACCAAGGTTTCACCAGCCCCGGCTTCGCGAGCAGCTTTAAGTGCGCTACCTACTCCGTACCAACCAGGCACGATCTGGCGTGACTGAGTCCAACCGAACACCCATGGAATCGCACGTAAGCCATCGATGCCTGCAGATGTGTCTGGTCGTCGCGCTGGACGGGAACCCATGTGAACATTTGAAAGCTCTTCTACTGGGGTTGAAAGCGCGAAGTATCGAGGCAATTCTTTGTCGTCAATTAATTTGCGGTATTTTGCAAATGCCGCATCTGATGCAGTTTGCATCACTTCATCCCAGCGATTTAAAACATCTCCGAATTGACGTGGCTGGCGGTGCAACAAAGTTGCTTCCAATACCGCAGCTAGAGTCAATCGCAAGTTTGCACGAGCGAGCGAAGGCAAAAGGTATTTGTCAGAAATAACTTCACCTTGTTCAGTAATTTTGATTTCACCATCAAGTACGCCCCAAGGCTGGGACATGATTGCCTCAAAAGTTGGGCCACCACCGCGACCAACAGTTCCACCGCGGCCGTGAAATAAACGTAAGCGAACTCCGTGGTGTGCTGCAACATCGCGCAAATTTCGTTGGGCCAAATGGATTTCCCATTGCGAGGTAGTGATGCCAGCATCTTTGTTGCTATCTGAATAGCCGAGCATTACTTCTTGCTCGTCATTACGCAGGCGAACCAATTGGCGATAAACCGGATTTGAAAGTAACTGATCAAGAATTTCACCAGCACGGCGAAGTTCATCAACTGTTTCGAGCAAAGGTGCAAACCCAATGTCCGCTTTGTTTTGGCTGATATCGATTAGCCCAGCTTCTCGGCCAAGCGCTGCAGCCGCAAGAACATCTTCTGCACTCTTAGTCATTGAAATGATGTAAGTCTCAACTACCGACTTTCCAAAATTCTTTTGAACATCAACGATTGCTTTAAATGCACCAAAAGTTGCCTGAGTAACTTCGTCAAATTTAGATTCATCGAATTCCCTGGCATTTTCGGTTGACAATATTGCGGTTAGTTCAATTGATTTGTCTGCCAACGGCATTTTTGCGTAATTACCATCAACTTTGCCATCCAAAAGATTTGCAACTGTGTGATGGAGTTTTTCAGAATGTTCACGAACATCCAAAGTGGCCAAATTCAAACCAGTTGCGCGAACCAAACGGATGAAACGTTTAAAGATGTCTGCCGCTACTCCATTTTTGTGGTCTAGCCGTGCCAAAGAATCACTAACCTGATTCAAGTCAGTTAGTAATTCTTCATTGGTTAGGTAATCGTGACCTGAAACATGGTGGGAGCGATTTGAGAGTCGAGCTCGAGTGTTAACCAATTTTTGTCGCACACAAGTAAGTTTCAAACGCCAAGGTTCTTCAGCATTAATTCGCAAGTAGCGTCGATCAAGTTCTGGCAAGTTGTCTAAGTCGGCTTCAATTTGCTTCCACAAAACCTCATCGCGATCACCATCGACAATTCGTTCTGAAATTGAAAGATCTTCGATTACGCGATCCAAGTGAGTTAGTAGATTTCGAATTGCGTGGTCTCGTTGCATGGAGATAACTCGTGAAGTTACTTCTGGGGTTACAAACGGATTTCCATCTCGATCACCACCGATCCAAGAACCAAAAGTTAATGGGGTGGCATCGACTGGAAATTCAGCGCCGATTTCTTGCATCTCGTGCTCAAGTTCATCGAGAATCGATGCAAGCGGACCTTGAGAAAGCGCATCGAGGAAGTACAAAGCATTTCTAGCTTCATCCAAAACTTCTGGTCGCGACAATCGCAATTCATCGGTTTGCCACAAAAGCGCAACTGCTTCTTTCAATCGGCGATTGCGATGAGTGTCTTCAGTTTGGGTTAGCAAGTCTGCGATGCGACGAATTTTCAAAAGCACACTTCGTCTAGCCGCTTCGGTTGGGTGAGCGGTAAAAACCGGTCGGGTGTTCATGCGGCTTAAACAGGTTGCGATTTCGCGGGCCGGAATTGCCGCATCGCGAATGTTGTGGGCGGCACGGGTCAACGCACCACCAGTGGCAATGCGGTCTTGTGAAAGTTCTTTGGCGCGATAAACCTGCTCAGCAACGTTTGCCAAGTTGAAGTAGGTGCTAAATGCACGTGATACGCGCATAGCGTCGTGCAAATTCAATTCACCAAGTTCAACCGAGGCCTTTTCAGGATTTTCGCGCACCAAGTGGCGAATCCGTTCCACCTTGTCGAAAAGCTCTTGACCCTCGACCTCTTGCAGGGTTTGGCCTAGAAAAATGCCTAGACGACGGATCTCCGCACGGAGGTCCGCATCTACAGAATTCTTAGAAAGAGGCATTTCAGACACGGGCTAAAGGTAATCACTCTTAGTTACAGCCATGTTGCCAGTTTCAGATAGTGGGCAGGCTTGGTTGAGCGTGAACTACTCTCAAACTTGCGGGAGGCAACTTTCAGGTCAGGGCAATAGGCTTAAGGCGCATAATCAGGAGGGAAATCTCATGTTTGAACGGTTTACCGACCGAGCACGCCGAGTAGTGGTGTTGGCTCAGGACGAAGCCCGCATGTTGAATCACAACTACATCGGTACTGAGCACATTTTGCTCGGCCTCATCCATGAAGGTGAAGGCGTTGCAGCAAAGGCGCTTGAATCAATGGGCATTTCTCTCACTGCGGTTCGCGCCCAAGTTGAAGAGACTATTGGTCAGGGACAGAACCCAACTTCTGGTCATATTCCATTTACTCCTCGCGCGAAAAAAGTTTTAGAACTTTCACTTCGTGAAGCGTTGCAACTCGGACACAATTACATCGGAACCGAACACATCTTGCTCGGATTGATGCGTGAAGGTGAAGGCGTTGCTGTAAAAATTCTTGAAAAGCTTGGCGCAGATTTGGGCCGAGTTCGTCAGCAAGTTATTCAACTTGTTTCTGGTCATCAAGGAAAAGAACCACAGCAAGGAAACAATCAAGAAGGAACTCCGTCAACCGCGCTAGTGCTCGATCAATTCGGTCGTAACCTGACACAGGCTGCACGTGAAGGAAAACTTGATCCGGTTATTGGGCGTAAGAATGAAATCGAACGCGTGATGCAGGTGCTTTCACGTCGCACAAAAAACAATCCGGTATTAGTTGGCGAACCAGGCGTTGGTAAATCAGCTTGCGTTGAAGGTTTGGCGCAAATGATTTATCACGATGATGTTCCAGAAACTTTGAAAGACAAGCAACTTTATTCACTAGATCTTGGAGCGCTTGTTGCCGGATCTCGTTACCGTGGTGACTTCGAAGAGCGTTTGAAGAAAGTGCTGAAAGAGATTCGCACCCGAGGCGACATCATTCTTTTCATTGACGAGATTCACACTTTGGTTGGCGCAGGTGCTGCTGAAGGCGCAATTGACGCAGCTTCAATCTTGAAGCCAATGCTTGCTCGCGGCGAACTCCAAATGGTGGGAGCCACTACTTACGACGAATACCGCAAATACATCGAAAAAGATGCTGCACTTGAACGTCGTTTCCAACCTATTCAGGTCAATGAACCGACAGTTGCTGAAACCATTGAAATTCTCAAAGGATTGCGCGACCGTTACGAACAGCACCATCGCGTAACCATCACTGATGGTGCGCTTGTTGCTGCCTCAACGCTCGCAGATCGTTACATCAACGATCGTCAATTGCCAGACAAAGCAATCGACTTGATTGATGAAGCGGGTGCTCGTTTGCGTATTCGTCGAATGACAGCTCCACCAGAGCTTCGCGCATTCGATGATGCAATTGCTGCAGCTCGCAAAGAAAAAGAATCGGCAATCGATGCTCAAGATTTTGAAAAGGCCGCACAACTTCGCGACCAAGAAAAGAAACTAATTGAGCAGAAATCCATTAAAGAAAAAGAATGGAAATCTGGCGACCTAGATATGGTGGCTGAAGTTGGCGAAGGTTTGGTCGCAGAAGTTCTTGCGATTGCAACCGGTATTCCAGTTGTGCAAATTTCTGAAGAAGAATCTGCTCGCTTGCTCAAGATGGAAGATGAACTTCACAAGCGTGTGATTGGTCAGAAAGATGCGATTGCAGCGATCTCGAAATCAATTCGCCGTTCACGTGCCGGATTACAAGATCCAAAGCGCCCAGGCGGCTCATTCATCTTCGCTGGTCCTTCCGGTGTTGGTAAGACTGAGCTTTCAAAAACTTTGGCTGAGTTCCTATTCGGTGATGAAGATGCACTTATCACCTTAGATATGAGCGA
>JACCED010268912.1_pt1 | contig 25739 bp, 21 predicted proteins | sample 7455021 | NCBI WGS metagenome assembly JACCED01 (sample SAMN15323456, study PRJNA562643) | freshwater metagenome | isolation source: river surface water | place: USA:Blue River Watershed | collected 2017-08-19
CGGATGCCGCTGCGACCGAGTTGAAGGGATTCCAATACCGTCTGCTTGTCACTGCCCAGGCAGGAAACAATGCCGATACCGGTGACTACTACGCGTCTCATAAATACCTCTGGAATTGAATCTGGAAGTCGTCAGAACTTGCTGTCAGGCGTGAACAGGCCCACTTTCAGGCCATTGGTGACGTAGATCTCCTTGCCATCGACGGACACTGTACCATCCGCGATTCCCATCACCAACTTTCGCTCGATCACCCGTGACAATGACAGCTGATAGACGACTTTCTTGTGAGTTGGCAGAATTTCGCCGCTGAACTTGACTTCGCCGGCACCCAGCGCGCGACCCTTGCCGAGGTTGCCGCGCCAGCCGAGGAAGAAGCCCACGAGCTGCCACATGGCGTCCAGGCCAAGACAGCCCGGCATCACCGGGTCTTCCGGGAAATGGCAGTCGAAGAACCACAGGTCCGGCCGGATATCGAGCTCGGCGATGATCTCGCCCTTGCCATGCGCACCGCCCGTGTCGTTGATCTCGATGATGCGATCGAGCATCAGCATATTGCCGACAGGAAGGCGCGCATTGCCCGGGCCGAACATGCGGCCGTAGCCACAATCCAGAAGTTCGTCACGGGTGTAGGAGCTCTTGCGGATATGGCCGTTCATAGAGTGAGTGTTCGCAGCGATGGACATTCAAGTGGTGCAGGGCGCGGCCCCGGCTTTCTCAAAGGCGGCGATGTTAGCGTGGCATACAGAAATAATCGATAAAATTTTGTGCAGGGCGAAGGGCATCACAGGCACTTGCACGGGCTTTGTGGCACACTGGCGCACCCTCGAAAGAGGCGAAAACATACCAACGGAACGCCCGTTTGCAAGACGGCGGAGCGTTCGGCAGACAGGATGCAGACATGATCATTCCCGTAGTTCTGGCCGGTGGCGTCGGGTCGCGCCTGTGGCCGGTGTCCCGGCAACTCTACCCCAAGCAGTTCGCTTCCCTGAGCAGTGGCTCTCGCAATGACGCGGGGCAGGCCACGCTCTTCCAGTCCACCCTGGTTCGTCTGGATGCCTTGCCGGGACGCGGCGCGCCCATGGTGATCTGCAACGAAGATCATCGTTTCCTGACCGCTCAGCAGCTGCGCGACATCGGCATCGAGGACGGTCGAATCCTGCTCGAGCCGGTCGGTCGCAACACGGCGCCGGCGGTGGCGCTCGCCGCCTTGCTGTCACACGCCGAGGATATCCTGCTCGTGCTGCCTGCCGATCACGCCATTCGTGACAGCGCGGCCCTGTGTCAGGCCGTGGAGCGCGGCGCAGCGCTCGCGGCGCGCGGTCATCTTGTCACCTTCGGCATCGTGCCCTCCGCGCCGGAGACGGGCTATGGCTATATTCGTCGGGGTGACGGCGTCGGCGCCACTGCGGCCGACGGCTTTGCCGTGGCGCAGTTTGTGGAAAAGCCGGACCTGGCAACCGCACAGGCCTATGTGGCCAGCGGTGAGTATTACTGGAACAGCGGGATGTTCATGTTCAAGGCGGGCCGTTATCTGGAAGAGCTGGGGCAGCATGCCCCCGACATCCTGGCAAGTTGCCGGGATGCCGTGGCGGGCATCGAGAACGATGTCGACTTCAAGCGCATCCCCAAGGCGCTGTTCAGCGCCTGCCGCAGCGAGTCCATCGACTATGCCGTGATGGAAAAGACGCAGGACGCCGTGGTGGTACCGCTGGATGCCCGCTGGAACGATCTGGGTGCGTGGAACGCACTGTGGGAGACCTCCGAGAAGGACGCCGCGGGCAATGTCCTGACCGGCGACGTGCTGTGTGCCGATGTTCGGGACAGTTATCTGCACTCCCACTCCCGGCTGGTGGCGGCCGTGGGACTCGAGAATGCCGTGATCGTCGAGACCGCCGACGCCGTCCTGGTCGCCGCGCGCGACCGGGTACAGGACGTCAAGCACATCGTGCAGCAACTGGAGAAGGCGGGACGTTCCGAGAGCGTCAACCACGTCCTGGTCCACCGGCCCTGGGGCAGTTACGAGTCGCTGGCGATCGGCCAGGGCTTCCAGGTCAAGCACATCGTGGTCAAGCCTGGCGGCTCGCTCTCCCTGCAGATGCACCATCACAGGGCAGAGCACTGGATCGTGATCAAAGGCAGTGCAACCGTCACCTGCGACGAGCGCGTGTTCACGCTCAAGGCCAACGAGTCCACCTTCATTCCTCTGGGCAGCCGGCATCGTCTGCAGAACCTCACGGCGGAACCCGTCGAGCTGATCGAGGTGCAGACCGGCGGCTACCTGGGGGAAGACGATATCGTGCGCTTCGAAGACATCTATGGCCGCAAGGTCGAACAATCCTGAGCAGGCGCCTTGGCGCCCTGCCGCAACCACCGATCGAACAGAGGTAATCGTCAGACATCATGGACAAGATCAGAAAGTGCCTGTTCCCCGCCGCCGGCTACGGCACCCGTTTCCTCCCGGTCACCAAGTCGATGCCCAAGGAGATGCTGCCTCTGGTGAACAAGCCGCTCATTCAGTATGGCGTCGAGGAAGCCATGGCGGCCGGTCTCAGCGGCATGGCGATCGTGACCGGCCGCGGCAAGCGCGCGCTGGAGGATCACTTCGACATCAGCTACGAGCTGGAGCACCAGATCGCCGGCACCGACAAGGAGTGGGCCTTGAAGGACATCCGCCACATCATCAATGCCTGCACTTTCTCCTACACGCGACAGATCGAGATGAAAGGCCTGGGCCATGCCATTCTGACCGGCGAATCCCTCATCGGCGACGAGCCCTTCGCCGTGATCCTGGCCGATGACTACTGCGTGACCGACGACGCGGGCGTGCTGGCGCAAATGGTCAAGCTGTATGAGCAATACCGCTGCAGCATTGTCGCCATCGAGGAGATCCCCCGCGAAGAGACCTACAAGTACGGCGTGATTGCCGGTGATCTGGAGGCCGAAGGGCTTTACCGCGTGCGTGAGATGGTGGAGAAGCCCGCTCCGGAAGTGGCGCCCAGCAATCTGGCCATCATCGGTCGCTACATCCTCACGCCGGACATCTTCGACATCCTGCGCAACACCCCGCCCGGGCGCAACGGCGAGATCCAGATCACCGACGCGCTGATGACCCAGGCGAAAATGGGTCGCGTTCTTGCATACCGGTTCAAGGGACGCCGCTTCGACTGCGGCAGCATCGAAGGCTTCATGGAAGCCTCGAACTACAATTACACGCACCTTTACCGCAAGCACAAAGCCTGAGCACCAGCCACGGGAAGACCTATGAAAACTGCCATTCACTGCTTCAAGTCCTATGACATCCGCGGTCGCATTCCGGACCAGCTCAACGAGGACATCGCCTATCGCATCGGGCGCGCCTATGCCCTGTGGCTGAAACCGAAGAATGTGGTGGTGGGCTATGACATCCGCCTGACCAGCGAGTCGCTCTGTAATGCCCTGACCGAAGGCCTGCTCGACTGCGGGGTGGATGTCATCAACATCGGCCAGTGCGGCACGGAGGAGATCTACTTCGCCACCTCGCACCTGCAGACCAGCGGTGGCATCGTCGTCACCGCCAGCCACAATCCCAAGGACTACAACGGCATGAAGCTGGTGCGCGAGGGCTCTCGGCCCATCAGTGGCGACACCGGGCTGAACGAGATCAAGGCTCTGGCCGAGGCAGGTGATTTTCCGCCGCCGGCAGTGCGTGGTGCGCTGACGCGGCAGAGCACCAAGGCTGCCTATGTCGCCCACTTGCTCAGCTACATCGACGTGGCGGCGCTCAAGCCGCTCACCCTCGTGGTGAATGCGGGCAATGGCGGCGCCGGCGCCGTCGTCGATCTGCTCGAGCCGCATCTGCCGTTCACTTTCATCAAGGTGCATCACCAGCCAGACGGACACTTTCCCAATGGCGTGCCGAACCCGCTGCTGATCGAGAATCGCCAGCCGAGCATCGACGCGATCCTGGCGAGCAAGGCTGATCTGGGCATCGCCTGGGACGGAGATTTCGACCGCTGCTTCTTCTTCGACGAGCATGCCGGCTTCGTGGAGGGTTACTACATTGTCGGTCTGCTGGCCGAGAGCTTCCTGCGCAAGACGCCTGGCGCCAAGGTCATTCACGACCCCCGTCTGACCTGGAACACCATCGAGATCGCGCAACAGTTCGGTGGCGAAGCCATTCAATGCAAGACCGGCCATGCCTTCATCAAGGAGCGCATGCGCCAGGAAGATGCCGTCTATGGCGGCGAGATGAGCGCGCACCACTATTTCCGCGATTTCGCCTATTGCGACAGCGGCATGATTCCCTGGCTGCTGGTGGCCGAGCTGATCTGCAAGTCCGGCAAGACCCTGTCGCAGCTGGTGGAAGAGCGCATGGCAGCATTTCCGGCCAGTGGCGAGATCAATCGCACCATCGCCGATCCGGCAGCGCTGCTGCGCAAGGTGCAGGCCCATTACGAAGGCAGCGCGACGGCGGTGGATTTCACGGATGGTCTCAGCATGGTCTTCGGCAACTGGCGCTTCAATCTGCGCATGTCCAACACCGAGCCGGTGGTGCGCCTGAACGTGGAGTCGCGCGGGGATGCGGCCCTGATGCAGGCCAAGACGGCAGAGCTGCTGGGGCTGATGGACTAGGCTGGCAGCCACTGCAGTTTCAGGCTCCAGGCGTCCTCGGCGTAGCAGACAAAGCCCTGTTTCAGATAGAAGTGCTGCGCCGGATTGATCTTCAGCACGCTCAGGCGCAGCGGTTTGCCCTGTGCTGCGGCCAGGCCCTGAGCGTGACGCACCAGCTCTGCCCCCAGCCCCTGCCGTTGGCGCGGGGGCACGACGAGCACCATTTCCAGCCACAGATGATCCGGTTTCTCGAGAATGCTGCAGGCGCCGACGTCCTCGCCGGCATCGTGGAGTATTACAAAGCTGCCCGGCGGCAGATTGTCGACAAAGCCGTGCTGCTGAAACAGCTCGTTCCAGCCCCAGGTGTGTTCGATGTAGCTCTGCATGGTCTCCTTGAACGTGGCATAGAGCCAGTCCATGTCCGAGCGTGCAGCCTTGCGCAGGCGTGGCGTTCTCATGCGTCCGGCTCCGCTGCCAGCGGCTGCGCCAGCGGACGCTTCCAGCCCAGCTGACGCTCGATCGCGCTGATCATGGCGCCGGCGACGTCCTTGCCGGTCACTTCCTCGATATCCTCGAGGCCGGGTGATGAATTGACCTCCAGCAGCAGGGGGCCGCGCCGCGAGCGGATCACGTCGACGCCCGCCACCTTCAGGCCAAGCACGCGCGCCGCCTTCACGGCCAGACGCTTCTCTGCCGCTGCCAGCTTCACAGCGGACGCCGTCACGCTGCGCTGAGCGCTGGAGCGGAAATCCCCCGGGCTGCTCTGACGCTGCATCGCGGCCACCACCTTGCCGTCCACCACGATCAGCCGCATGTGCCGGCCTTCGGCTTCCTGAATGTACTCCTGCACCAGCAGGTTGGCCTGCAAGGACTTGAAGGCGTTGATCAGGCTCTCGCCCGCCTTGCGGGTTTCCGCCAGTACCACGCCGCGACCCTGTGGCCCCTCCAGCAGTTTCACCACCAAGGGGGCCCCGTTCACCATGTCGATCAGCTCGCCCGTCTCGATGGGGCTGTCCGCAAAGCCCGACACGGGAATACTGAGGCCGTGGCGCAGCAGCACCTGCAGGGCATAGACCTTGTCTCGCGAACTGCCGATGGACTCGGCGGAATTCAGGGAAAAGATGCCGATGCTCTCGAACTGGCGAACCAGCGCGCAACCATAAAAGGTGAGGTCCGGCCGAACGCGGGGGATGACGGCGTCCAGGGAGTTGAGGATGAGACCGCCCCGGTAGTGCACTTCCGGCGTCTCGGCATCCAGCTTCATGTAGCACTGCTTGATGTCGTAGAAGTGCATGTGGTGACCGCGTTCCTCGCCGGCTTCCATGAGTCGGCGATTGCTGGGCAGGTCCGGGTTGCTGGCGAGCAGCCCGATTTGCAGCCCGGAGCGTTCCCGCGTGTGGTCGAGGTAATGCGACTGCAACTGCTCGTGCGCGATCTCGCCGCCTAGAAACGCAGCGGCCGGATCCACCAGCACTCGGCCCACCATGGCCTCGCGGCCCAGCAGCATGCGATAGCCCATGGAATCGCGATTGGTCAGCGTCAGTTCGATGTCCCAGCTTTGGCCGTCATGCTGCAGTGCCGTGCGAATCACGTAACGCTTCTCGGCCACGCCACTGGAACTCTTCACCAGACGCCTGTCGATGACGGGGGCCTCGCAGCGCACGATGGTGCGTCGATTGTGCTGCAGCGGGTGCACCTCGAAGCCGACCCACAGGCTGTCGCCGCGCTTGAAGGATTTGATGTTGAAGGCATGCAGGGCGGAGGTGCGGGCTCCGGAATCCACGCGCACCTTGATGGCGGGGATGCCCAGGGCAGGCAGCGCGCACCATTCCTCGCTGCCGATGATCATCCTGGGCTCAGGAGTGCTCATCGGGGTTCCGGCAGAGGCTGATGAGGCCATTGGTCGAGCTGTCGAAAGTCGTGCATGGCTCGGTCGTGCACAGGGCCACATGCAGGCGTTCGCCCAACTGCTTGCCGAGTTCCACACCCCATTGGTCAAAGGCATTGAGCTGCCAGATCACGCTTTCCACGAACACCTTGTGTTCGTAAAGCGCGATGAGACTGCCGAGGGTTCTGGCACTGAGCTCTGGCAGCAGCAGGGTATTGCTGGGCTTGTTGCCGGCGATGCGCTTGTGGCGCGCCAGCACGCGCGCGCTGACTTCATCACGGCCCTGGGCCAGCAGTTCGGCCAGTGCTTCGTCTTCGCTCTTGCCCTGCATGAGCGCCTGGCTCTGGCTGAAGCAGTTGGCCAGCAGATGGGCGTGCTGGTCTTGATCCTGCGGGTACAAGGTGCGCACGATGCCGATGAAGTCCGCCGGAATCAGGTGCGTGCCCTGGTGCAGCAACTGGTGGAAGGAATGCTGGCCATTGGTGCCGGCACTGCCCCAGACCACGGGTCCGCTGGCCACACGCAGGGGCTCGCCGTGGCGGTCGACGCTCTTGCCCAGACTCTCCATTTCCAATTGCTGCAGGAAGGCGGGAAACAGATGCAGGGCCTGACTGTAGGGCAGGATCGCCTGGCTCGATGCCCCGCAGAAGTTGGTGTGCCATACGGCCAGCAGCCCCATGAGCACCGGCATGTTGCTTTCCAGCGGCGCATCGCGGAAGTGCTGGTCCATCAGGCTCGCGCCTTCCAGCAGGGCGCGAAACTGCCCCATGCCGCATGCCAGGGCGATGGGCAGGCCGATGGCGGACCACAGGGAATAGCGGCCGCCCACCCAGTCCCACAGCGGGAAGATGTTGTCGGGGTCGATGCCGAAGGCCTGCGCCTTGGGGACATTGGCCGACACCGCGACAAAGTGACGGAAAACTCTTGTTTCGTCGCCGCCGTTCTCGAGATACCAGCGTCGGGCCAGCGCCGCGTTCTGATGGGTTTCCAGGGTCGAGAAGGACTTGGAGGCGATGATGAACAGCGTGGTCTGCGGATCGGCCCCCGCCAGCGTGCTGCGCATGTGTGCCGGGTCCACATTGGAGACGAAGTGCGTGCGCAGTTGCGGCACATGCCAGTGCCGCAGCGCCTCGGTCACCATGGCCGGGCCGAGATCGGAGCCGCCGATGCCGATGTTGATCACGGTCGTGACGGGCTTGTCGGTATACCCCTTCCACTCGCCGCTGTGCACGCGGGCGACGAAGGCTTGCATGCGCTCCAGTGTGGCCGCGACGGCCGCGTTGTACTGCGGATCTGCTTCCGGCAGTGCGGTGCGCAACGCCACGTGCAGCACTTCACGATTCTCGGTGTTGTTCAGGCGCTCGCCACGATACATGGCGCGGATGGCGTCACTGAGGCCGCATTCGCGTGCCAGTTCCAGGAGAAGGTCGCGGGTCTCCCGCGTCAGCAGATTCTTGGAATAGTCCAGAAACACGGTGTCTGTGCGCAGGCTGAAGTGTTCGAAGCGCTGAGGATCGTCGCGGAACAGCTGGGAGAGGGTGGTGCCGGCTGAGTGCAGATTGAGGTAGTGGGTTTCGAGTTTCTGCCAGAGTCTGCTGCGGCCGGGATTCGTCATTGCTGTGTCTGCCTCGGTGCTGATGGAGGAGCGGGGTCGAGGCTAAGCTAGCGCATTATCCGGGGTCGTTCAATCAAGCCGGGAACCAAAAGCGCGCTGCCCAAGCACAGAAAAAAGCGTTGCTCGGCCGAGGAAGGATTGGTAGTATGCGCGCCCTGTACGTCCCTGACGTCTTGTTCGACATGCCGCTATAGCTCAGCTGTGGTAGAGCAACTGACTTGTAATCAGTAGGTCCCGGGTTCGACTCCTGGTGGCGGCACCATATAAATCAATGCCTTACGTTCGCTTTTACTCCCGTGCAAATCAAGCCTCATTCCCGATGTAATGGTAGATGTAAGCAATGCTGCCTAAATATTTATTAGTCTGACTGATGACTCGCCGCTGAAATATTTCCAGATATGCCAGCCAATCTGATTTTGGCAGACCCCACCCACCCGGCACCGCCACTTTGTCAGAAAGGGACTCCTCAGCGCCCTTACATACTATTCCAGACGCGCGATTGCCGTGTCTGGTGCTTATGACACCTTCCACTAGTTTTCCCAATAACTGCGTAGTCGTTCCTTAGCAATCCCGGCCTCAGTTCTGTTCTTATGTAGCACATAGCAGCCAAGGTCAGCGGGCGCTTTACGCACTGTTAGGTTGGCAGATGAGATTGCCGTTAATTGACTGCCTTCAAAGTCCACAAACTCAAAAGCCTCGCCTTGGCTACTAAAGAGCTTTTCTCCCTTCGCTACGGCTTTGTCATCTAGGTACCGTTTGATCTGCATATTGATGGCCTCTGTGGGGTAGTTGCTGGGTTTGTATTATAAACCCGTGTGTCAAGCGGCTCGGACCCACCCCTTACTTCTCCAATATCGGGCCAAATTCACCCCACCCACCCGGGTACCCCCCTTTTTCGGTTTGGTACCATTAGCTGCATATACATACTAAAGTAGCCGAACGACTAGGTTGATTTTGTGTTACTACTGGCTACTGAGATGCTGGGCTGATACCGCAAAAAGCACCGAACCTTGAAAATAGGAAAATCGGATGTGTTTAACTATTTTGAGCGCTTTCACAATCCTCGAATACGATGATAACTGGTGTGTTTATCCGTTTTTATAACCCACCGTGAAAACGGGGTAGAGCCCAATTCAACCAAGAAATCCGTGGCTTTAGTCCAGTTTTGAATGGCACGCAGAAATCAGGCAGTGGCAAGCCCCCGGTATTCTAGACACTCGATAGCGTTACAGAGGTCACGCCCTTCGGAATCTTGAGCTATATTCACAACAGGCAACCGAGGAGGGCGTCGGCCATGAAACCTGTGACTGTGGAGGAAGGCTTCTACTGGGTTAAGTACAGGCCGAGTGGCCGATGGGAGCCGGCGGAGTTTGATGGCTCGTTCTGGATGATTGGCGATGGCACGGGCAGTGATCTGTACCTGATCGGTCCCAGGATTCGCGAGCCGCTGCACTAATCACTGATTGCTATTGCCGGGGTGAATGAGCAAGGTGGCCTTCGCACGGCGAAGCCGTTAATCAATTCCACGAATTACTCCGAGGGATTGACGAGGCTTTGGGAGCTGAAGAGGTTAGACATATCAATGGAGGCAACTGTCCTTCAGCAACCGTGGCGGGAGTTGTTTACTGAGGACGAATTAAAGAAGGCGCGAGAGAAGTTGAAGAAACTTGGATTTGTATCTTAAGGGTACCTGGCTTTCGATGCTCTGATTTACGCGATCATTTGACCACACAATCATGCTCCTATAGCTTGCGGACTGCCGAAAGCCGCTAAACGCACATTGGATACTGTATGGAAAACTACTGGGTTTTGGGTTCGACATTTAGGAAGCCCAATCAAGACCAAAAAGATAGGTTTCTCGCTGAGGGCATTTGGGAGATTCAGAATCCAAGTGAAAGCGACAGACAACTAGTAAGAGCGATGCAACCAGGCGACAAGGTAGCCATTAAGTCTACATTTGTAAAATGGTACAAGTTGCCATTCGAGAATAATGAGCAGCCCGTATCTGTGTTGCGAATAAAGGCCCGTGGCACGATTTTGGAAAACCCAGGTGACGGAGAGCGAGTTCTTGTCGAATGGGATAAGGGCTTTACCAATAGAGAATGGTACTTCTACACCTACCAAAAAACTATTTGGCAACTTCGTGAGGATGAGGAAGCCGCCAAGCAGCTAAAGCGCTTTATTTTCCTGGATGAGTCGCAGAATTACAGTTGGTTCCTAAGCCATCCCTTTTGGCATGACAAATATGCTAGACGAGAGGAGCCAATGAACGAAAGAGCCATATGGATAGAGAAAACTTTGGTTAGAGGCCGGCCAGATCGAGAGGGTGGCGAAAACGCTTTGGGGAAAGCACTTTGGTCGCCACAAAAATCGAAAAGTGGTGGCGACATATATTCAAGTATGAGGAAGGTAAAGCCTGGTGACCTCGTACTTCATCTAACTGACAACGAGGCATTTACCGGCATCTCCCTGGCAAAGGAAAGTGCAGATGACACATTCGAGGGTATCGCTGGGACAGACTGGACTGGAAAGTGTTACCGAATACCTCTTGATGGTTACCAGGCGATAGATCCCCCTCTTCACCGTGATCAGCTGCTTAAAACGGAGCCTTTCGCCGCGGAACTAAAGGAGCTTATCGAGGGAGGTGCGCGAGGCGTTTTCTTTAACTCAAATTTAGAACTTAACCAAGGGAAATACCTCACAGAAGCTAGTCCGACACTAGTCTCCATACTAAAGCGAGCGTATCTAAACGCTGCTGGGAAACCGCTGCCCATGCTAAGAAACCTGGTTGCACCTGAGTCGGAATCAAGCACTGGTGCGGAGCCATTCTCACTAATGGATGCGCTCGAGTCCATATTTCTAGATCAGGAGGAAATGGACGAGATACTTCTACTTTGGAAGGCAAAGAAAAACATTATTCTGCAAGGGCCTCCAGGCGTAGGTAAATCATTTGCGGCCGAAAAGTTGGCGTTTGCATTAATGGAGGAGGCTGAGCGAGAACGCATAGGATTTGTTCAGTTCCATCAAAGCTATTCATATGAAGATTTCGTGGAAGGATATAAGCCCGTAGAAAATGGGTTTGAGTTAAAATCCGGAAAATTTGTTCAATTCTGCCGAAAGGCTGAAGAAGATCAGAAGAATCGTTATGTATATGTCATAGATGAAATAAATCGGGGGAACCTCAGTAAGATCCTCGGAGAACTGATGCTATTGGTTGAAGGCGACAAGCGTTCACCGAATTGGGCCATTCCATTGGCATCCGGAAAACTTCCATTCTATGTGCCTCCCAATGTCTATTTGATGGGCCTGATGAACACGGCCGACCGATCCCTTGCAGTTGTAGACTACGCCCTACGCCGTCGGTTCGCATTCATTGAGTTAAAACCGAAACTAAGTTCAGAAAAGTTTCAGAGGCACCTATCCGCGAATGGGATTTCCGATGAAGTGATTTCCCTTGTTGTCGAAAGGATCGAAGCCTTGAATTACGAAATAGTGAGTGACACCCTGAATCTTGGTCCTGGCTTCGCAATTGGGCACAGTTTCTTCTGTGAGAAACCTTTGTCGTCGGAGACCGATAAGGCGTGGTACCGACGAGTAATCAAGTCAGAGATCGCGCCGCTAATAAAAGAATACTGGTTTGATGCGCCGCAACGGGCTGAAGATTGGGAAGCGCGATTGCTGCAAAGCATATGACTCCAAGAATTCCGATCGCAAACATTTACTACCTATACCTATATGCCTGGGAGCGGCTAAGCGAAGGTAGGATGCTCATTACAGGCGCGGAGGAGAGTCCAGACATTCCGAATCTGCTCGCAAGAGTCTTGCTGAATGGCGTGCACAGCCTCTTTAGAAGAGGGCTGGATAGAGAATACCTCGATGTCGAAGAGGAAATTGCGACAGTGCGCGGGCGCATCGACGTAGGGGAGTCGTTGAGTCTGCGTTCAAGAAATCTTAGGAAGAATTATTGCTCATATGACGAACTAAGCCATGACGTACTGCACAACCAAATACTCAAGGCAGCATTGAAGAGACTCTGCTTGTCTGGTCATTTACATCCAGGTCTCGCCAAGGACTGCAGAAGTATGATGCTCAAGCTTCATGATGTGTCTAATATCAAAGTGACAAGCGATTCATTCTCAAGAGTGAGACTGCATAGAAACAATGCGTTTTATGACTTCCTGCTTCGCATCGCCAGATTGATTTTCGCATGCCTTATGCCAAATCAGGATGGCACAGAATTCAAATTCGTAGACATGTTGAGAGACGAGCGCGAGATGGCTCATGTCTTTGAAGCATTTGTGCGAAATTTCTACAAGATCGAGCAGAAGGAATATCGGGTAGAGCCATTGGGAATCCCGTGGGATGCTACCGTGGTGAACGCGGGTGAGACAGACCGCCTTCCCAATATGCGTGTCGATGTTTTTCTCCGATCTGATGCGCGCCAAATCATTATAGACACTAAGTATTACGCTGAAGCACTTCAGACTTACCACGGCGCTAAGAGTTTCCGTTCGGGGCACCTATACCAGCTGTTTACGTATCTCAAGAACCACGCTGCCCGTCTCTCCGTTGATACCAGGCTTGATGGCAAATTGCTGTACCCGCAAGTCGGTGGCGCAATAGATGCTGCATACGAAATTCAGGGGCACAACATACAGCTATCTACTATAGATCTAACTCAGCCATGGCCAATAATTCAGGAACGATTGCTGAACCTTGTTGCCTGACAATGCACTGGGTTGGTGTTCAATCATACAAATCCTAAAAATACCGCCACTTTCTCGAGAACTAAGTTTTTAATATGTCAGGTGTATATACATACTTAAGTAGCCGTAAGGGTTAGAACTCTTCACAATCCTCGAATGCGACGTCGATTGGCGTGAGTTGTAGTTTTCAGGCGTTTTATAACCGTCCGTGAAAACGGGGTAGAACCCCTGCTTCTTACTGACTCTATTAATAGTTCACGATTCGTATTTCTGCAAGCTTCCCCTAGAACCGTTGAGGGCGCAATGCGATTTGCAATTTGGAGATCGGTTAAGCATTGTCTTCCGATTCGGCGTCAGGTGGCCAAATTCATTATGGCACTACATTTTTGCGGTTTAAGCTTAAAAGCAACTACTTGGCAAGAAATGATGCCAGCTAGCGGATGTTTACTTTTCTCAACAACGAGCCGATACTAAAAATTCATTAAGAGAGGGCTGACGCCCCGCCAACCTGCAGCTGTGCAAGGTGGTACCCCGAAAGGGAATGTGGCCGCAAGGCAACCACAGCGTCAGCCTCCATTGGATTACCAACTGGGGGTTTTTTTATGTCTGCATATATCTCATCAATCAAATCTCATCCTGACTTCTTTAGCGACAAAAAAGCGCGCTCGCGTCAACACGTCTTTTATCTTGGCGAGCATTGGTGCTCCGGTATGCCAGGTTGTGATTGGCGCACAAATTATTGGGTAAAGAAGATAGAAAAGGGGCAACGCTGGGAGCTGTACTCATCGGCAGGGGATTCTCTGAGATCTCGGCAGTATGCTGGAACTTTTACACCGACAGAACTCCGTGAGGAGTTTGATGCTGTAGGTTTTGAGCTGGATGAAAAGGAATGGCAATCGATAGGCTTAGGCCTCAAGGCTGAGGTTATTTACATAACAGACCCGGAGGTGGCGTATGGCTAAAGGTACATGGCGATTAGCTGATGACCCAAACGATCCAATATATACAGGTGGGTACGTTATCTCCTCTCATAATGGACGACGCTTAAATGGTCGGCCCTTATTGACGCTGCCGCCATGGGTTGTTCTGCATATCCCTCATGACTCGACACTCATACCCGCCAGCGTAAGAGATCAATTCGCGTTGAACGACGCCGAACTCGATGACGAAATTCTGAAAATGGCTGACCACCATACCCGCGACTTGTTTGGGCAAGGCGTGAATAGCTCACAGATAGTAGCCGCCCCTGTTAGCAGGCTGGTGGTAGATGTGGAGCGATTTGAAGATGACACCTTCGAGCCGATGAGCGGTGTGGGAATGGGGGTTGTCTACACACAGACTCACGATTCTAAAATGCTGCGAAGGCCAATTAGCCAGGAAGAAAGAGAGGCTCTGATTGATGATTGGTACCTCCCGCATCACAGGCAACTCACCAATGTTGTCGAAAGCACACTTCAATGCCACGGCCGCTGCCTGATTATTGACTGCCATAGTTTTCCGCAAAAAGCGCTACCCTATGAAAAATCACAAGATGCAGATAGACCGGATATTTGTATCGGAACTGACGGGTATCACACACCCAAAAAGCTCAAACACTGGCTGATTAATGACTTTGAACGCTCTGGCCGGCGCGTATCGGTAAACAGTCCCTTTGCAGGGTCCTTAGTTCCGCAGCGATGGTACCATCTCGATAAAAGGGTCGAATCTGTGATGATAGAAGTCCGCAGGGACACTTACATGAATGAAAACACAGGAATCAAAACACCGGGTGTGTTCGAAGCAAAACAGAAAGAGATCCGCAGCGTGATTGCAGGTTACTGCCGCAATCTGTAAAGAACTCGCTGGGTACTTTTCACTCCTTTCAAAATATTGACGATCTGTGGTTCGGTAAATCTCGACTTATTCATCTTCGCTCTCCTTGTTGTGTAGTTTTCGCCGGAGAATTCCAATTTTCGAATGCAACTATTTTATGGGAGGCTTACACTTGGGCGGCAGTGAAGCTCTTGGAGAGATGATTCGGCCAGTGCAGCCTGATGCAGAAAACATATCCACTGATCAGGCAATCGGTATTCGCCCTACTGAGGCTTAAACATCCTTGCGTGATTAGAGTTCGAGCAATAGCCAACGGCGAAGAACCTAAAACTATGGCTTTAAGAGTTAACCAAGCGCCAGTCTCCCGATCAGATGGATGATTGAGAAATGCCGAGCGTGAAAATGAATTGACTCGCCCCCTATAAGGCTGTATTCTTTGTTTGTGAGAGTTAAATGAAATCCAACAAGGAGATGACCATGAGGAAACTGCTAGCCGTAGTCGCCCTTACCGCCCTATCAACTGTCGCTGTTGCACAGTCCTCCTCTAACAGCTCGTCGCAACTGATCCATGGGCAATCCGGTGTTTCGTATCGACAACTCGGAAATTCGACGTATGGATCGGATGGCACGAACTATCGGCAGATTGGGAACACTACCTACGGCAGCGATGGCAGCTCTGCAAGACGGATCGGGAATTCGACATACAATTCAAACGGGCAGTCATCAAGGCAAATCGGCAACACCCAGTACAACTCTGATGGAACTTCCATTCGTCGGATTGGTAATACGACATATGGATCAGATGGCACAACATGCCGAAAGGTGGGGCTCAGCACTTACTGCAACTGATTGCCTCATTCGCAAGCAAAAAACAACAAAGCCCGGTCCAGTCCGGGCTTTTTGTTGAAAGCGGTTTGTAGATAGTCACTCCAATCTGCGCGCGTTCCTACTCCGAAAGTCGAAAGTCAAGCTGCCTGATCGCTTCACTAGGCACCTCCCCTCCCCGGCATTCCCACACCAGGACAGCCCATTACCGCAGCCACTATCAAGAATATCTTCGTCGTTTGCCTCCCAAAGCCCAAAGCTCTCGACACTCGATAGCGGTGCACTACAGCGCAGCGAATATGATCGTTTAGACTGGCGCCAACCGTGTGCTGGATGTTCCGATGGCGGCAGTGGGGGAGGGTAGGACAGGTTGTTGAAATGCGTATTCGGCCGACCCATCAGGGGGTTGGTGTAGAGGTTAGCTACTACCGTATAAAACTCAATTTAACTTAACTTTCGGACCCCGGGTCCTCGATCCCGTCATCATGCCAAGGTCAAACGCCAGCGCCTCCAGCTCCTGCAGTTCGGCTATTTTTATGCTGCGCTCAGCCCGCATTTTCCGTGACTCTTGAGCATGGGTCGTTCGTGCAGCAGCGCACCTTGATCGGCCCTCTGCTGTTCGGGGTCCGGTGCTTGCACCGCCGTGCGTGCGGCACACTAGCTTCCCTTTTATTGCTGGCTTGCGACATCGTTGCCCTGAGTGCTTAGCTTTCGCTCGGCATTGCCTACAACGAATTCGGCCACCTAGTGTTGTAAATTGGGTATCGGCGGGTAACTGGTTTCGCATATTTTTCCTTTGATTGGCCGCGAAATGCAGCAAGGATTTAAATAATCGCAGCACCCCAAGAACGGATTAGCCACACTTGCCACCGTTGCCACCACTTTTTGAAAACTCTTTAAACTATTTATTTATTACTTTTTAAGAACAGATGGCAAGTATGGCTAGAACACTTATATTCTATATATATCATAGCGTTATCGTAGCCACGCCCATGGCAAGAGATGGCAAATTTGCCAGACAACTGCTCCTTTTAGTCGTCCCACCGGATTTTTCCTCCGATAAACCCCTCAAATTCAGCCCGAGCGGTGGCAAGTTCAGGCAATTCATACCCTCTTCGTTGCCGGCTAGCCGCATGACCGTCGACTTCAGACTGGCAAGCCCCCGATATTCTAGACACTTTTCGATCATATATTGCTGATGGGCACAACCGCTGCAATCTCGCAGCCAGCTCTGAAGATTGGAAAGGCTCGTAACGCTGAGCATTCTTGTTGTAATCCTTGTAGCAACTCATTAGTTTCGATGTAGGGACGAACTTTGAATCAACCCACGGTCCGGCTAAATTGTATGCAGAGTCCCCACCTGCGGTTAAGTCACCAGAAAGAAGTACCTCGAACCAATATCGATCAAAGCCTTGCAGAGATTTTATCTTCTGTTTCATGTGCTCTGCACCGGATGGTTTTTTCCGAACATCAAAATTTGAAAGATCCCTTTTTTTCAATTCATGCATCAACGCACTCATCACTAAATCATCATTAATCGCCGCCACAATAGTCCTGAAATATTCAGTATTCTGCTGTTTGGTGTCCGATATCCTGAAAAATGCAAAACGTCTGTCATCTTGCTCAACGTGCGCAAAGTGATCGTGGTTGCTGGCCGCGAAGAACCGATGTACCGACTCAATACTTCTGGCTGGTTGGTATTTTTGCTCGATACGTATATGTGGCTCAGTGACCATGGATTTCAGCCGATCCAGTGCTTTGCGATCTCCAGCGAACAGGGCTTCATCCATGCAGATCACATAGTTGTGTTCTAGGCATGCGTTAAACTGGCCGATCACTTGATTGATATCTGAGACCAGTAGGCAGGTTCGAGACCAGATGGCTCTGAGTATTCCGAAAAAAACTCCTTTTCCAGTGCCTTGGCCACCTAACATCACAATAATGACTCCCGGTTTTTCTTTTGGTTTTTGAACCATGTGAGCAAGGAAGTCCATCAAGTATTCGAAACTTTCTTCGTCTCCATCGCAAATGATGTCGCGGATAAAGTTGGTTAAGGTACTGCAGTCTCCCGGCACTGCTTTCAGGGTGGGTCCCACCCAAAAATTTAGGATTGATGGTGGCGTTTTCTCTGGCGTGAACGCTGTTCCCTCATACATTTTAGTTCCGGGGGCCGCCCAAAATTCAGGAATAATTCGCTTTGGCGCGCAGCTTAGTGGCAGATTCTCAAGTCGGCGGTTCATCAACAACTCAGCGTCCGCTCTCCTATAAAATGCCGGTTCATTCTGAGTGCCGCCGGATTTAAACGCTTTTATCTGCAAGCGATTCACGACCCTGATTTCCCCGCTCAGATCAATGATGGCGAATTGCTGTTGCAACGCTTTTAATGGGGACGCTGGTTTATTTGCCATCCCACCCACCTTGACGCGCAAAATGAAAGACCGTGCCGATGGTTATCGCCGACGGATGATTCGGTAAAAATGACTGAACCAATAGCCAGAAAGCCTCTTCATCGAATCGATTTTCAGCAGTCTTGCTCCAGTGGAGTGCAATGTCTTCAGCGCAAGCCCATCCAGTACTCAGGATCGCCCAGCAAATATTTCGCCAGCTTTCGTACGGACAATCTGCACTGATATAGTTTAGAGCTGCCTTGACGGTGGCGATCTGTCTCGGGCTTTCAAGTACGCGGTGATGTCCTTGAAAACTGCCGAAATCACGCGAATCAACGCGACTTTGATAGCGTACGAGCAAATCCCACAGCTTGAGTAATTCGATCGGTATGACCGGCGGGTGTAGAGGGTCACCAGCCCCCATCCATTGGTATTTTCGACCCTCCGGATGAATGCTTGGGGGTAGCAGGTCCTGAAGAGTAAGCCCGTTTCTACTTGCACAACGAAACTCCAATGCACACTTGCCGTCACTGTCATTGATTTTTTTTGACTCTAGTGGTGCTCTGCCTGTCGGCAGTTTGTACAACAACTTCAGGCTATATTTCTTGCCAGACCAGATGACAACAGCATCTGGTGCGCTCAGCAGTTTTTTCAGGTCGATGTTGTGAGTTGCTAGCCAATCTTTCGCGGTTTTGTAGCTGTCGACGTCAAGTGCACACGTTGCCGTGGGGGAGCAGAATGCGTGTGCGATTCCAATGTTTTTGCCAGTCAAACGTGGCAATTGGGCTTTAGCCGTCACACATTGATCGCGAGTATTCCAGCGCGGGTGATTAGGCCCTTTTTCGCCCAGCGGCACCGGCACAAGCGCCAGGCCTGATTCGATTAAAGCCTTTGTAGTAATTGGATTCAGATTAGACATACTCACCTTCCAGATCGGCGCAAAGGGTCATCACAGCCCTGGGCCATGGATGTGCTTATCTGCTCAACGACACTGGCGACTAAAGATTGGATCGCATCAACGAATTCAGTGACAGCGCACCCTTTGCCTGAGGCGAGCGACTTCGTGAGATGTCGCCAATTCTGCCTCGCTTCCAGCCGCGCATCCTCACCGAGGCTGATCAGCCCTGGCACCCGGGTGCGTACCATCAAATCCAGAGCATCAATCGCTGGTTGTGGCACTCCATCACCTTGTAATGCGTAAAGCACTTCAACAACGTTGCGTGCAAAATCCTCGAGCATCGCCTCCGGCAGATGCTTAACCCACGTGGACTTATCTTCCCGCACGCAATGCCGCAATGCATAACAAGCACCGGTAACGCCAGTAGCACACAGGCCAATGTTTCGCAGCTCAGTAGGGAAGTCAGCCCAGTTTCTCCCCGTCTCAACGATCTTGTATCTAGAGAATGGCATCGGGTGGATCTCGCGTTGTGCACGGCGCCAAGCTTGTCCGCTGTTGAACGCTTTCTGGCAGGGGTAAATTTTTGGGGGCTTGGCCTTCAAATTTTTCATTGTGCAACCCTCAGCAATTTGCGGAGGTCTGCGACTGACCAAAGCAGACGGCCGTTGACCCGGATCGGGCGGATTGGTCCGTTATCTTTACAAGCCCAGACTCGTAGTGTTTGAGCCTGCATGCGCAGGTGACCCGCAGCCTCTTTGGTAGTTAGAGCTGCGCGTGTCTCGTCTTGAAGGGGGATTAATGAGTTGTTTTCCATATCGACCTCATGATGTTTGTTGAGGTCTTTAGTATCAATGTTGCTATCCTCTACTTCGCAACCCTGCCACCCTGACATATTTTAGGTCAGGGTGCGTCCACTATTCTTTTGGAACTTCTAAGTCTCTGCCATGCGCTTTTAAAAACTCGGTCTGAAGAGAAGAGGCCTCTTTGCTTCAATGCCCTCACCTTTACCCTTCCTTTTTCGGAGTCATGATGACCCAACTTCGGTTTAGGAAATGCCGTTGGATCAAATCCGAGCTCTTGGATGATGACAAGAATTGCTTCTTCCTGTCGTGGCAACTTCTGAGTGTATTGCTTTGGGGTGCTATCCCAGGCGAATGGACCAATCGTCCGCATCCAGGCAACTGCATCATCCGTGCCCACGTAAACAGTTCCCACTGGAAGTGGCAAGGCAGGTGAATCAGATAGAAAACCAAAATTATCAAGAGATTTAAGTTTCCCGGTATGAAGGGCCAAACACATCTCACTTGCGAAATCATCTCTTTGGGGATCAGACCATTCGTTGGATTTTGCAAGATGATCAACAAAGTCGTACCAGTACGTGACCTTCGGGTTTTGTGGTCTACTCATGACCTTACTACCCTAAGTTTTGTGGCCGGATTAATTTCAGCAAAATTGATCCCAGCCTGCTTCAGTATCCACGCTTCAAACCTCTCGTGGTGGACGCGCAGCAGATCCAGAGGTCGGATTGTGTAATGCTTCTCAGCGGTTGCGCTGGGTTTGTGGCCCATAATCTGCGCAATGACCCCTACTGGTATCTCTAGCCACTCTGACAGGCTCTTGAATGATCTGCGCAGCCCATGCAGCGTCAATTCCAGTCCCGCCGCCTTGCATACGTTCCTGTGCGATTTTGTGGGCTCCATAAGCCTGCCAGTGCTGCTTGCTGGGCTGCTGAATACCCATCCATTGCGCCGGGGTAGCGCGTTGATTAACTCGGTTACATAAGGGGTCATTGGAATTACTCGGTGTTCTTCAACCTTGTCATTCAAAGTCAGAGACTTCCATCTGAAATTCACATCCTCCCAACGCAACCTTGCCAGCTCTTCCCTGCGGGCGCCTGTCAGGAAAAGAATCTGCAGATATGCAGACACTACTGGATTCGGCAGGGCTTTAACCTTTTCAAACCATGTTGTGAGTTGCTCTTTCTGGAGGTAGTCAGATTTTACTCTCGGTTTGCCTGCAGCCTCTTTGATGCGCTTACTACTGGCTGCCAATGGATTCACCAAGTCAGAGTATCTTTGATCCTGACTGGCCCAATTCAGAAACGCTTTAAGCATTCTCAGTGACAGGCGGGCGCTAGCCGGGCGGAGTTTGCTTTCTTTGACGGTCCACTGCTCGATTTGCTCCCCTGTAAGTTCAGTTAGCAGCCTGCCCATTAAGTTGGCAAGTGGCCCCGCGATAGTCAATTTGCTCGGCATACGTTTTCGGGGTTGACCGCCCTCTTGGGCCATCAAGAGATGATCTGTGTAGTTTTTCGCTCCCCAGTATGGTTGACGTTCCCGTATGTACTCAGCCCATGCGTGACTCAGAAGCACAACGGGTTTCTGTTTCTCGACGCGTCTTGCGTTGTCAGTTGCCGTTTGATCCGCAATAACAATGCGGGGATCTCTTCCTGAGTCTATGAGCATTTGCAACTCTCTGGCTCGTACTTGTGCATCCCCAATATTCCAGTCAGATATGCTGCCAATAGTGATTCTGACGGTTTTTCCGGAATATCTGCTCTGAAATACAAACGCGGGCTTGCCGCCAGGTGTAACCCTGACTCCCAGTTGAGGCACGGTTGTATCCCACAAAAAAGCCTGATTCTTGTCGGCAGGGCAAAAAAGATCCTGAACCCGTTTGATTGTGAAGCTGACTCTTGCCATAAACCTACCCCTGAGATTGAGATGTAACAGTGGATGTAAGCATAAAAGGTGAATACTGCCCCACTTCGATCAACATCAGAGTATGGTTTTGAGCTTTAGAAGTCAATTAACTACATGAAATATATGGTTAATATCAATGATAATAAACACTGATCAACGCGGAGTTTGTACGACTTGTAATCAGTAGGTCCCGGGTTCGACTCCTGGTGGCGGCACCACTACTCCGAGGCATCCCCGATGCCTTTTTTTTCGCCCGCAATTTCGTCTTGCACACTCTGCGTCATCCAGCGTTAGAATCCGACCAGAACTCTGGAGGACAACATGCCCTTGCGTCACTTTCATGCATCTGCACTCGCGCTGCTGGTCCTGTTGCTGTGCTGGCCCTTGGCGCTGCAGGCGCAGAACGCACTCGAGAGCGTGCGCATCACCAGTCGCATGGACCTGAATTCCATCCTCATCAGCGGGGTCGACATCGTCTTCTTCTACGACGACAGCATTGCCGGCGCCGAGCCCATGACCGCCTTCAGCTGGTATTCCCGCAAGCGCCAGTTGCGCGAGACGCAGGGCGAGCGCTTCGACATCGTCAATACCGTCATCCCCCAGGGTTTCGACTCCGCCACCCCCACACTGCCGGCGCGGCACCGCGAGGCGGTGCGGGTGCTCGTGTTCAGCGAGCATCAGAATCCCCAGTCGGCGGCCTTCGACATCACGGCCATGACGAACGTCCTGATCGAGATCGATCAGTTCGGGTTGCTCGTCTCGGAGCGCTGAGTGTTCGCCGGTCTGCTGATTGTGCAACGAGCGTTGCTGCATTACCCTGCCGGCCAGACACGACAGTCCTTGACTGCAGGGGGGAAGGCAATGAAGCGTCGCACCTGGCTGGAAATCATCTGTATCACCACACTTGCGGCGCCCGTGAGCGCGGTCGCGCAGACGCCGACGGCTGAGGGTGCCTACATCGCGCCGCGCAATGAATGGGGGCAGCCCGATCTGCGCGGGGTGTGGAACTTCAGCTCCAACACGCCGCTGGAGCGGCCGGCGCGTTATGCCGATCAGGAATTTCTGAGCGACGATGATGTGGCCCGGATTCGCGCGGAAGCACTCGACGACATCGCCCGCTCGGACGGCAATTCCAGCAGCGGCGGGGTGGGGGGCTACAACCAGTTCTGGATCGAGGGTCTGCCGCTAGAAGACAACCGCCGCACCTCGCTCATCATCGATCCGCCCAACGGTCGCATGCCCGCTCGGGTGCCCGGTGCGCCCGTGGCCTTTGGCGGGCTGGGGCCGGACATCGAGGGTGAGCGTCCCGTGCGCTTCACGGTGGGCGGCATCGGCAAGGACGGTCCGGAAGACCGTGGTCTGTCCGAGCGCTGTCTGATGGGCTTCAATTCCGTGCCGCCCTTCATGCCCAGCATGTACAACAACAATGTGCAGCTGTTCCAGAATGGCGACCACTTCGTCATCTTCAACGAAATGATTCACGAGGCCCGCATTGTGCCGCTGGACGGCAGGCCGCACCTGCCAGAGGACGTCGCTCAGTGGACGGGGGATTCCCGGGGCTACTGGGACGGCGACACCCTGGTGGTGGAGACTCGCAATTTCACTGACAAGACCCAGAGCTTTCGTGGCACCGGCATCTCGAAGAACATGCACCTGATTGAGCGCTTCACCCGCGTGGCCGACGACGAAGTGCACTATGTCTTCACCGTCAATGACCCCCAGGCCTTTGTCGCCCCCGTCACCGTGCTGGTGCCCATGCACAAGACCGAAGACGAGCTTTACGAGTACGCCTGCCACGAAGGCAACTACGGCATGGTGAACATTCTGCGCGGCGCCCGGGTGGAAGAGGGCAGCTGGGTGGACTCGAACGGCAACTGAGCCAGCACACTCTGAAGGTTTGATCATGCGCATGCTTCTACGCAACACCCTGCTCGCGGCCGCCCTGTGCGCCCTGTTTGGCGCATCCGCACAGGCACAGCAGGACGACATTCCCCGCACGCCAGACGGTCGGCCCGATTTCAACGGTATCTGGCAGGCGCTGGGCACCGCCCACTGGGATCTGCAGACCCATGCCTCCAGGCCTGGCCCCGTAGTGGAAATGGGGGCCCTGGCGGCCATTCCAGGGGGGATGGGAGTGGTACAGGGGGGCACCATTCCCTATCGCCCCGAAGCGCTGCAGACGAAGCTCGAGAATCAGGCCGACTGGCTGGCACGGGACCCGATCGTCAAGTGCTACCTGCCCGGCGTGCCCCGGGCCACCTACCTGCCGTTTCCCTTCCAGATCTTCCAGGCTCCCGACACCACGCTCATCACTTACGAGTTTGCCGGGGCCGACCGCATGGTCTACATGGATCAGCCGGACTATGTGTCCCAGGTGGACAGCTGGATGGGCCACAACATCGGCCACTGGGAGGGCGACACCTTGGTGATCACGGTCACCGGACAGATGCCCGACACCTGGTTCGACAGCGCCGGCAACTGGCACAGTTCGCAGCTGGTGGTGGAGGAGCGCTACACCCTGATGGGCGCCAACCATATCCAGTACGAGGCCACGATCACCGATCCGCAGGTCTACACCGAACCCTGGAAGATCAGCATGCCGCTGTACCGCCGGCTCGACCCGGGCATGCAGCTGATCGAGTTCAAGTGCGTGGAGTATGTCGAAGAACTGCTCTACGGCCAGTACCGCAAGCCTGTCGCCGAGTAGCGGGTGCGCCTGCCCCTGAGCTCGGCACAGCTCTTGCTGCCATTCTCTGCAATGCTCGCCCTCAGTCTTTCACGGAGATTCCAGTCCATGCGCATTCCCGCCCTGACCGTTCTGCTGCTGGGCCTGCTGCCCGGCGCGCTGTACGCCCAAACCATTGAAGATGAAGCGGTTGCCTGGCTGCAGGAATTCATCAAGGTGGACACCATCAACCCCCCGGGCAACGAGTACCGGGCCGTCGAGTTCTATTCCCGCATCTTCGAGCAGGAGGGCATTGCCTACGAGACAGCCGAAAGTGCCCCAGGACGGGGCAATATCTGGGCGCGGCTGGAGGGCGGCGACGAGCCTGCCCTGATCCTGCTGCAGCACACCGATGTGGTGCCGGCGGAAATGGAGTACTGGACCATCGATCCGCTGTCCGGCGAGATTCGCGACGGCTATATCCTGGGCCGCGGCGCGCGCGACATGAAGGGCACGGGGATCTCCCATCTGGCCGCCTTCCTCAGCCTGCACCGCGCCGGCCTGCCGCTGAACCGCGATGTGGTGTTTCTGGCGACTGCCGATGAGGAAGCAGGCGGGGAGTTCGGGGTGGGCTGGCTGATCAAGAACCGACCCGAGATCTTCGCCGGGGCCGGCCTGCTGCTCAACGAAGGCGGCAGCGGCAGTCGTTCGGGCGATGACATCGTGTTCGGGGTGGAAGTTACCCAGAAGGTGCCGGTCTGGCTGCGGCTGACGGCCGTGGACGTGCCCGGTCACGGTTCCTCGCCGCGCACCACCAGCTCGGTGACCCGCATCGTCGATGCCCTGGCGATCCTGCGCGAGAACCCGTTCCCGCCGCGCGTGGTCGGCCCGGTGGACACCTATTTCAAGGGGCTGGCCGAGGGGCGCAGCGATGACTGGGGCGTGGCCTTCAGCAACATGGCGCTGGCGGTGCAGGACCCGGATTTCCTCACCCGCCTGCAGGAGGACAACCCCGGCCGTCACGCCCTGATCCGCGACACCTGCTCCATGACCCGCCTGAGCGGTTCCTCCAAGATCAATGTGGTGCCGCCGGAAGCCTGGGCGGAGCTGGACTGCCGCATCCTGCCCGATCGTCCGGCCGAGGTGTTCGTGGCTGAACTGGAGGCGCTGATTGCGCCGACTGGAGTCGAGGTCGAGGTGATCATGGCCTTCACGCCGGCCATTTCCGAGACCACCTCGCGGCTCTTCACCGCCATCGAGCGCGTGACACGCGAGCTTCACCCCGGCTCCCGCGTGCTGCCGTCGGTGAGCACCGGCTTCACCGACAGCCATTTCACGCGCGATCAGGGCATCGTCAGCTACGGCTTCGACCCGATCATCACCGAGGTGGGCGAGCCTACCGGCGTGCATGGCAATGACGAACGGATTCCCGTGGATGCCTTTCGCCGCGGTGTCAGTGACATGCGCGCCATCGTGCGCGACGTGGTCTACAACTGAGGGGGCCGCCGTGCCTGCGTGAGTTGTTCGTAGGCATGGGCAATGCCGATGAGGGTGGGTTCGCTGTACTGCCTGCCCATGAACGAGAGGCCGATGGGGAAGCCGTCGAGATACCCCGCCGGCACCGTGATGTTGGGATAGCCTGACACAGCCG
>JACCED011001614.1_pt1 | contig 25715 bp, 31 predicted proteins | sample 7455021 | NCBI WGS metagenome assembly JACCED01 (sample SAMN15323456, study PRJNA562643) | freshwater metagenome | isolation source: river surface water | place: USA:Blue River Watershed | collected 2017-08-19
AATTGCGAAGTCCTGATAGCTACTCATGGCCGCCCATCGATTCTTCGTAGGCCTTTAACCACAGTCGCTGTCTCTCGATGTCCGGGTGAGGCTCGGAGTAAACATTGTTGAATAGGTGATCCATCGGTGGATTTGGAAGAGCAAAGGTTTGCTCGCGAATTTCCGCGGCTAACTTGTCTCCGGCCTGCTCTACCTCTTCGAAGAAAGCGTCGCCGATTCCCTGACGCCTTAGGAATATTTCAAAGCGCTTGATTGGATCTCTGGCTTTCCAGTATTCAACTTCTGCATCTTCGCGATACTTGCTTGGATCATCGGAAGTGGTGTGGGCACCAACGCGGTATGTGAGCGCCTCGAGCAAGAATGGCCCTGAACCTTCGCGCGCTTCGTCCATGTGAATCTTGGTTGCTGCGTAACAAGCCAGCACGTCATTGCCGTCGATACGCATGCCGGGAACACCAAAGCCCTCACCTCGTCTATAGAGCGGGACTCTGGTTTGCTGAGCAACCGGAGATGAAATTGCCCACTGATTGTTTTGAATGAAAAACACAATCGGTGCCTGGTTTACGGCGGCAAACAACAGTGACTCGGAAATATCTCCCTCGGCAGTTGCGCCATCTCCAAAGTATGAAATAACCGCCAAGTCATTTTCGATGTCGCCATTGCCCACTCTGCCATCAAGCTTCACGCCCATGGCATACCCAACTGCGTGCAGCACCTGGGCACCCAAAACAATCGAGTAGAGGTGGAAGCGAGTCTCTTCCGGGTTCCAACCTCCGTGGTTCACACCACGCATCATTTTTAGAATCGACATCAGCTCAACGCCGTGAGTGATTGCGACACCGTGCTCTCGGTAGCTTGGGAAGATGTGGTCATTTTGCCCAACCGCGTAGCCCGAGCCAATCTGAGCACCCTCTTGCCCGATGGCTGGGACCCAAAGACCCAGCTGGCCTTGGCGTTGCAGGGCAATAGCTTCGATGTCAAAGCGACGAATGCGGGCCATGTCGCGGTAGAACCTGGTGAGTTGATCCTCGCTCAGTGAATCTATGACCTCGCCGTAGCGGGCATACTCCTTGGGAACCCCGTAGACCCCATCGGGCGCCAACAGCTGAAGCATTGGCACGGAATTCTCGGGGGTCACGCAAGCTAATTTAGCCCGATACTGAAAGAATTGCCCCATGTTGCGATTTCTCGTAGCGACGGTGGTAAATGCCGTTGCCCTTTGGATCACCACCCTCTTGCTGCCGGCAATCACTTTGGTTCCGTTCGGAGGTCAGTCGATTTGGGAAACTATCGGATCGTTCCTGTTGGTGGGGGCAATTTTCGGCTTGGTCCACGCCATCATTGGCCCGGTCATCAAGATTTTGGCTTTCCCGCTCTACATCATCACCTTTGGTCTGATCTCGTTCGTTATTAACGGTGCGCTGCTGTTATTGGTTGCCTGGTTCTCGCGTCTTATTGGCACGGGCCCAACCTTCGCAATCGAAGGCTTCACGCCGGAAGGTCTAACCATTGACTCGCTCGGTTGGGCAATCCTTGCCGCGGTGGTCATGTCAATCGCCGCGTTCTTGACCAGAAGTCTGCTCCGCATCTTCAAAATCAAATAAGTCAAAGGTTGACGCTGTACCGGCTTGATTAGGTAATTTCAGCAAGCCACTCACCCGAAGCAGTCCAGGATTACTGCTGTTATCCGCTGCGATAGCGCTCGAGACATAGTTGTCTATGGAGTGGGCGCTCAGGATTGAATCGAAGTCCTGATCATTCACCACGGTCACCAAATCCTTGGTCAGCGGATTTGTCTCACCGCTAAGTCCAGGAACGGGATCTCCCGAATTTTCAAAAGCGATGGTTGGAATCCCACCCAGATCGCGTTGGGCGATTGGGCCCCCGAAGCTGAGTAGCCCTGTCACTTGAAACGCAGGCCGACTGCTGACAATGTTGGCCGCAACCATCGCTCCCTGTGAATGCCCTACAAACAAAACTCGATCGGACTTTTCAATTCCAGCCTTCTTAATGGCATCCCTGACTGCTTTCTCGCTAGGAGCTCGGTTCGAGCCCGCCATCGCGTGAAGGTTAGAGATGGCGGTCAACGGGTTAGTTTGACGAGAAGCAACTTGCGTTCCTGGGATGTAGACGACGTACTGGTTGATATCAGCAACCTGATAGCGCTCAATACGAATCTGGCCTGGGTTTGCGTAAAGCGCTCTGATTCGCTTTGCGTGCTCGGCAAGGTTCCCTGCTGGCATGCTCCCCCGGTAACCCGCTAGAACGGCGCTGCCCGAATTGTTGTTGGGGAGAAACTGCAGCGCTTGAGGAAGTTCTCTGGCTCCCAACATCACCGGGGTTAGCGCTACTGCTGCTCGCAGATAGCCAACCGAGTCGGTGTCTGGTTTCGATGTGAGTCCGGTGGTGGCGAGCGCCGCCACAACTGCGCTGGTACCGGCAAAGCCAACCATCGCGTTTGAAATCGGGGCAGACCCCAATGCGAGATTGAACTCTTGTAGAACATCTAGGTTTTGCTGAAACCAAGCGCTTATCTGATGTTCGGTCGAGTAGTAACGATTGGCCGCAAGATCGCAAAGGTCCGCAAGGTTCCGAAGGTTTTGAATCTGGTTTGGTGCTAAGAAGGCCAGCTGAAGATTTGGGATTGGATTAGTCTGCAGCGCCCAAATAGCTGCCTCTAACTCGGCGCTGGCAGTTCTTAGGCAAGCGGCAACCCTGGCAATTTCATCCAGGGTTGCAATTATTCTCGGATCCCCTCCGAAGATTCTCAGCTCAGCCAAAGCTGGCCCTTGATTGCCTCGAGCTCCCTGAGTTGTTGTTCAAGTTGAGTCTCAATCGCTAACGCTGCAGGGCCTTGCCAGAGGTTTGGGTTGGGCAATGCACTAAGAATTAGGGCACCAACGTTTTGCAATCTAAGGAGCAGTTCCACTCTGCGATTCTTCGCATAACAAACTGGCCATACGTACGAATAACTTAAATGGTGGAAAGCCGCTGAGGCCTTAGGGGTGTTGATGGGGCAAAATGCTCTCGTGAGCAAACTTGGCAACCAACCCCTAAGCCCGCTAGATGGCCGTTATTCCAAACAAGTCGAAGGGCTTGGTGAATACCTGAGCGAAGCGGGACTTAATAAGGCTCGCGTTCATGTCGAGATCGAATGGTTAGTCCACCTAGCGAGTAAAGACTTGCTACAAACCGGAAAGAAATTGTCCGGAGCAAATGCAACAAAACTTCGCTCCATAGCAAGCGATTTTGATTCCGCGAGTATAAAGCGACTAGCCAAGTTGGAAGCGGTAACCCGTCACGATGTAAAAGCTGTCGAGTACTACATCCGTGAAGAGCTGAAGAAGCTAAAGCTTGGTGAGCTATCTGAGCTGGTTCACTTCGCCTGCACATCAGAAGACATAAACAATCTTGCTTACGCAGTAACAGTTCGAGATGCCCTGAATAAGGTTTGGTTACCGAAGGCAAACCAATTTGTTGAAAAACTTGCAAAGCTCTCCAAAGAGTTGGCGGCGGTTCCGATGCTTTCTAGGACACACGGACAGCCTGCTACTCCGACGACCATGGGTAAAGAGCTGGCGGTATTTGTTTCGCGTTTGCAACGACAGCTAAAACGAATTTCGAAACAGGAATTCCTGGGAAAGTTTTCAGGTGCCACTGGAACATTTGCAGCACACATCGCAGCCGCACCAAAAGTTGAGTGGTCAAAAGAGTCAAAGGCGTTTGTGTCTTCGCTGGGACTTACTTGGAACGGTCTCACCACTCAGATTGAATCTCACGACTGGCAAGCAGAGCTTTACACCTCTATTGCTCACTTCAATCGAATTGCGCATAACCTCGCGACCGACATTTGGAGCTACATCTCGCTGAACTACTTCAAGCAGATTCCGGTTAAAGGTGCGACTGGTTCTTCAACCATGCCGCACAAAGTCAATCCGATCCGCTTTGAAAATGCCGAGGCAAATTTAGAAATTGCAAACGCAATTTTTGATTCGCTATCTACAACTCTTGTGACATCGAGACTTCAACGAGACTTAACTGACTCTTCGACACAAAGAAACATTGGTGTTGGTTTTGGGCACTCGCTTTTGGCCCTCGACAACCTAGTTCGTGGACTCGATGAAATCGCAATCAACGAAGCAGCGTTGGAAAGAGATCTCTTGGAGAACTGGGAGGTTCTGGGCGAAGCGATTCAAACCGTAATTAGGGCTGAGGTTGCGCGTGGAAAGTCAAAGATTTCAGACCCTTATGCGCTCTTGAAGGAACTTACTCGCGGAAAAAAGATAGGCGAGAAAGAGCTTGTTGATTTTGTTTCGAAGCTGGACATTTCTGCAGATTCAAAAAAGCGCTTGATTGCTTTGAAGCCAAATACCTATGTTGGAATAGCGAAGCAGTTAGTAAAACTAATTAGCTAAGTTTTGGCTTGTTTGGGTCCTGCGGTTCTTGCTTGACGCTGAGATCTAGGGTTGCTATTACAACCAGCATCACTATGAAAGTCACCAGAGCCGCAATGATGGCGTGTGATTCAGTTCTGGTTCCGAACAGCGTGATGGCGCCAACGATCGCGGCCGCAATGAATGAAATTGTTAGGTAGGCCTTTAGGTTTCTGAGTTTGCGCACTCAATTACCTTACTTCTTGGTCTGCGGGGTAAAGGCAGCGATACCCAGGTGCACGCCACTGAGCGCCAAATAAGCTCCAAAAAAGCCCACGGCTGAGATCACGTCAAGCTCAACAATTAGGAACAGTGCCCCGAGGGCTAGCGCAAAGGATGCAGAAATTAGCAAGTCCTTGCCGGCCTGAGATCTAAAGCCACTGCGGCCGGCCTGAAACAACTCAAATGCTCCTGAAATAAGCCCAAAAGCTGTGACCAGCGAAACAAAGGCTGCGTAATGCCCCAGCTGTGATGGAACCAATATTGCCATTGCCGAAAGCGCACCGACCAAAAGCCCAACTACCGATAGCGGCAGAAGCTCCAGCAGCGCAGTTTTGTTTTTCAAAGTAGTGAGCGGCGTAATTGCAATTGCAATTCCCATCAGCGCCAAAGTCCACAAACCAACTTCTGCACTGTGTGATTGTGAGAATGTAATGAACACTCCTAGTGCGAACGCACTGAATGCTCTTAGCGCTTGTGGAAGTTTCACGTGACTAGCTTGGCATATTCACAAAGCGTGAATATTGTCCATGGAATGCAACTACGACTGTTCCGGTGGGGCCGTTTCGCTGCTTGGCCAAAATTAGATCTGCTTCGCCTGCACGTGGATGATCTTTCTCGTAGATTCCCTCGCGGTGCAAAAGCACTACAACGTCTGCGTCTTGTTCCAAAGATCCAGATTCACGAAGGTGTGAAAGTTCCGGGCGCTTGTCTTTTGACTGCTCGGTATTTCTGTTCAGCTGCGATAGCGCAACAACAGGAATGCCTAATTCTTTTGCGAGGAGTTTTAGTGCTCGTGAAAATTCGGAAACCTCTTGTTGACGAGATTCGACTTTCTTTCCAGATGACATCAGCTGGATGTAGTCGATAACAACTAGCTTTAAATCAACTTGCTGTGCAAGTCTTCTGCACTTCGCGCGAATTTCTACGAGCGACATGTTTGGCGAATCATCAATGTATAAAGGTGCATCATTGATGCGACCCTTCACCGCTGCAATCTTCGCCCAATCAGCTTCCGAGACTGTTCCCTTACGCATCGACTGCAAGTAAATGGAAGACTCTGCAGAGAGCATTCGCATTGCAATTTCACTTCTTCCCATTTCAAGCGAAAAGAAAATTGTTGCTTGATTGTGTTTCACCGCAGCGTTGCGAGCGATGTCGAGTGCGAATGTGGATTTACCAACCGCAGGACGCGCAGCAATAATCACAAGTTGTCCCGGGTGAAGACCGTGGGTATAAGAATCGAGTTCGTTGAATCCGGTTGGAATACCAGTTAGTTCTCCACCACGCTTTTGTGCACCTTCGATTTCCGCAATCGCAGAATCAAGAGAGTCGCTCAAACCGATGTAATCCTCACGAGAGGTTTGGCTAACTACTCGGTAAACCTCGGCCTGGGCTTGGTTAACCAGATCCTCAACTTCACCTTGGTTTTCGTAGCCCGACTGAGCGATTCTGGTGCCGGCCTCGATGAGGCGGCGCAATATTGCTTTGTCCGCGACGATCTTTGCGTAGTAAGAAGCGTTCGCTGCAGTTGGAACGTAGCTGGTCAACGAGTGCAAGTAGTCGGCACCGCCGGCTCTTAGCAAGTTGCCTTGCTTATTCAGCTCATCGGTAACTGCGATTACGTCTGTGGGTTCGCCTTTGCCAAAAAGTGAAATGATCGCGTTAAAAATCAGTTCATGCTTTGGGGCGTAAAAATCAACTCCGGTGATGAATTCAAAAACATCCGCCACCGCCTCTTGGCTCAGCAGCATGCCACCGAGGGTGCTTTGTTCGGCCTCTAAGTTGTGAGGTAAAACCCTGGCATCTGGGGCCGAAACTGGTGCCAACATCGACATGTGATTGCCCCTTTCCTTGCTAAAACCTTGTATAGCATCGGGCAACGACATTTACTGTGCAATTCGACCTGTGGATAACTGTGGATAACCCTGTGGAAACACGCCCGTCTTTCCTGTGGATAACTGTGGAAAACCTGTTAGTAACTGTGGATAACTCTCTGAAAGCCTTATAAATACTGGGCTGTTTCTGTGGAGAGAAAATCGTGGAAAACTCTCAAGCTAAACCTTAGGGTTGTGGATAACCTCAACTTTTTAGGCCATTTTCCGGTTAAAACTAAAGGGCCCCGTCTCCGGGGCCCTCTGCTGTGATTTGTTACTTAGAGGCTACTACCTGCAGCTTCAAATTCGCAACAAGATCGTGGTTAATTCTTACCGCGGCTAGATACTCTCCGGTCGCGCGAATTGGGGTGGCGATTTCAACCTTACGCTTGTCGATTTCACCGATTCCAGCTGCCTTCACGGCGTCTGCGATGTCTGAGGTCTTCACGGCGCCGAATAGTCGACCCTGCAGGCCGGCCTTCATAGCGATGCGGATTGGCTTGGCCTCAAGAGCATCCTTCAGGGACTTAGCCTGAGCCTCGTCCGCGATGGCGCGAGCCTGGCGGGCTGCCTTGATGGAGGTTACCTGCTTCTCGCCACCACGTGACCACGCAACAGCCAGGCCGTTCGGGATTAGGTAGTTTCTGGCGTAGCCAGCCTTTACCTCGACGACGTCGCCGGCGGAACCAAGTCCTGTGACCTCATTGGTCAGAATTAGCTTTGACATGGGTTGCTCCTTTAGCGTCCAGCGCCGGAGTAAGGCAGAAGTGCCATCTCGCGTGCGTTCTTGATTGCCTTGGCGATCTTGCGCTGGTCCTGCACAGTAGCTCCTGTGATGCGACGAGCGCGGATCTTGCCGCGGTCGGATACGAATTTGCGTAGCGTCGCTACGTCCTTGTAGTCAATGACCTCGATCTTGATGGTCTTGACTGGTGCAAGCTTTAGATTCTTGGCGTTAGCGCGAATCTTCTTTGCAGTTTTTCCTGCCATTTTCTTTTCTCCTGAAGTTTTCTTAGAACGGTGCTTCGTCTAGTGGTTCGGCGGCTGGGTTTGCCCAAGCGTCTGCGCCAGCTGATTTGGCTGGAGCCGCGCCGGTCCATGGGGACTCGACGGCTGGGGCACCCTCGCGGGCACGACGGGTAACGGCTGCGGTTGCATATCTAAGGCTTGGACCGATTTCTTCGATCTCGAGCTCCAAGGATGCACGGGCTTCGCCCTGAGCAGTCTGGTAAGCGGAAGGGGCCTTTAGGCGACCGGTCACAACCACACGGGTTCCCTTAGCCAGGGACTGTGCGACGTTCTCGGCAACCTCACGCCAAGCGGTGCAGCGAACCCAAACGGTCTCGCCGTCTACCCACTCGTTGGTCTGGCGGTTGAAGGTTCTCGGGGTTGAACCCACGCGGACCGAAACCACGGCGACTCCGCCCTGGGTGTAGCGCAGCTCTGGGTCGTCGGCAAGGTTGCCAACGATAGTTACGCTAACTTCGCCCGCCATTTAGTCGGCCTTTGATGGACGCTTTCCACCCTTGCCACCGCGAGGACCGCGGGCAGGACGGGAGCTTACGTCTGGGACAAACTCGATTGGGTTGATGCTGAATACGGCATCTTCCTTGCGCAGCACCTTGGTTCTCAAGACGGACTCGTTCAGGTTTAGCTGACGGTCCAGCTCAATAACGGAATCTGAACCGGTGGTCATGTTAACCACAACGTAGATTCCCTCGGAGTGCTTCTGGATTGGATAGGTCATGCGACGGCGGCCCCAAATGTCAACCTGGTCCAAGGATCCACCGGCTTCGGTGATTACCTTTAGGAACTTGTCGATCATGGGAGCTACAGCGCGGTCTTCAACTGCTGGATTGATGATTGCCATCAGTTCATACTTATGCATAGCTAACCCACCTCCTTCGGTCTAGAGCGGTCATGGTCTTTCCATGACAGGAGGGTATTTGCATAGTGAAGCGCTAAGAATCAAGCGCAACCGAAGCAGTCTAACGGGCTTCCCACCAGCTAAGCAAGCGTGATTTTGCTTCCTCGAAACCTAATTCACCCTCGTCAAGACGAATCTCCAGGAGGAAGTTATAGGCCTCGCCCACTTCCCTGCCCGGCTTAAGGTTCAAGATCTCCATGATTTGCTGGCCGTTGAGGTCTGGCCGAATCGCATTTAGCTCTTCCTGCTCGGAGAGGGTTTTGATTCTGGTTTCTAAATCGTCATAGGCGAAAGAGAGCCGGTCTGCTTTCTTGTGATTTCTTGTGGTGACATCTGCTCGGGTCAGGGCATGCAAGCGAAGCAGTTGCTCATCGGCGTCTCGGACATATCTCCTTACGGCCGAGTCAGACCAGGGCTGGTCGGAGTAGCCAAAAAACCTTAGGTGCAGCTCGATCAGCCTTGCCACCGCCTTGATGGTGTCGCCATCGAAGCGAAGTTCCTTCAGGCGCTTGCTGGCAAGCTTCGCCCCCACCACATCGTGGTGATAGAACGAAACCCCGCCGCCTGGCTCCAGTCTTCTGGTTGCAGGCTTACCAACATCGTGCATCAGGGCTGCCAGCCTCAGCACCAAGTCCTTATCGAGGCCGTAGTCCTTCTCGTAGCCGATTGCCTGATAAACAACGGTCAGGGTGTGCTGATAAACATCCTTGTGGTGGTGGTGCTCGTCGACCTCTAACTTCAGAGCCGGCAGCTCCGGCAACACAATCCCTGCGATTCCGCTGTCAACCAAGGCCTCGAGACCCGGTCTTGGGTCCCCAGAGAGTAGCAGCTTGGTGAGTTCATCACGAACTCGTTCCTTGGAGATGATCTCGATGCGATCGGCCATGTTGACCATGGCCTCGAAGGTCTTCAATTCGATCTCAAATCCCAGTTGAGAGGCAAATCTGGCGGCTCGCATCATTCGAAGCGGGTCGTCAGAGAAAGAAACTTCCGGTGCAGAGGGGGTTCGCAGAGTCTTGTCTAATAAGTCTCGCAGGCCGTTGTGGGGATCAACGAAGGTCTTATCCGGTAAACGCAGAGCCATGGCGTTCACGGTGAAGTCGCGACGAACCAGGTCGTCCTCGAGATTGTCCCCGAACTCAACCGTAGGTTTTCTAGATTCCTTGTCGTAGCTGTCGGCTCGATACGTGGTGATTTCCACCTCGTGGCCATCGACGGTGGCGGCGATGGTTCCGAACTCTCTGCCGATGTCCCAAGTTGCCGAGGCGATTGGCTTTACAAGTTTCAGGATTTGGTCGGGGTTAGCGCTAGTGGTGAAGTCGAGGTCGGGTGCAATACGCCCCAGGAAGGCATCCCTAACTGGGCCACCAACTAAAGCAATTTCGAAACCTGCTGCCTGAAAAAGTTCGCCAAGTTTGCGCAGCAAATCAGAGTTTGTGCTGCGCTCCAGGTTTTCAAGTGCTTTAGCGACCTCTTGCATTGCAAATAGCTTGCCACAGCAAGCAAAAAGAGCTCGGAAGTAAAGTTAGAGCCATGGAAACCCGTAAATCTGTCGTGGTGCAGGAAGTTAGTGCGGGTGGTTTGGTTTTGGCTTCCGATAACTCTGCGAAGGTGGCAATCATCAGCCACAAAAACCGTGGCGGTCACGCAGCCTGGGTAATTCCAAAGGGGCATATCGAAAAGGGCGAGACTGCGGAACAGGCAGCGGTTCGCGAGGTTTTCGAAGAAACCGGCATTGAAGCGCAGATAATCGAAAAGATTGGTGAGATCTCTTACAGCTTCAAAGCGTCCGGGAAACGCATCGAAAAAACCGTTCACCATTTTCTCCTTAGACAAACCGGTGGTTTTCTCACACACGAGGGTGACCCAACCGGGGAAGTAGTCGGTGTCGCTTGGTTTGATCTGAAAGAACTCGAGGGAGTGCTCGCTCACGAAAACGAGCGCAGAGTTGCGCAGCAGGCAATGGAGATGCTCAGTTGAAAAAACTCTTCGCTTTGCTTCTGTCTCTGCTTTTTGTTTCGAGTTCGGCAAGTGCCCTTGAGAGTGAAATAAGAATTGTTCCCGGCAGCACAATCAACCTGGTTGCCCGCGAAGCGCGAATTCCGATTTCGATTGAGAACGGTACCAGTGAGAGTGCAACTGTCACATTGAAAGGCGTTGCCACTTCGTTTCGATTAGAAGTGGTTGAGTTTGTAGAAACCGAAATTCCGGCCAATACCTCTGTCGTTGTCGAACTACCTGTCAAAGCACTTGCGAATGGCCCGAGCCAACTCAAGCTATGGATTGTAAAAGACGGTGACAAACTAAACGATTTTGTTTTGGTCGATGTCAATGTGAATTACGACATTGAGTTGTTCTTGATTGTCAGCATGGGTGCTGTGCTGATAGTGCTAGTAACAATTGGTGGAATTAGAACAGCAAGAAAACTTCGCAAGGAGAATTCTTGAGTGATCTAAATCCTTCGGTTGCAAGATCTTCGGTTGTAATGGCAACCGGAACAATATTTTCCCGAATCCTTGGTTTTCTAAGGGCGGTGCTGCTTGCAGCTGCGATCGGTGTAACTACCGACGCCGCGGACGCATTTGGAGTTGCTAATCAATTACCGAATAACGTCTACGCAATCATCGTCGGTGGAGTGCTGAATGCGGTTCTGGTCCCGCAGCTTGTAAAGGCACGCGCGCACAAAGACGGCGGCAAGGGCTATGTCGATCGCTTCGTGACACTGGCGATTACCGTCTTCTTCTTTGTGACGGTTATCTTCACGCTGCTCGCTCCGGTTTTAGTTTCGCTCTACACCTCCGGCTGGTCGCAAGATCAGTTAGCACTTGCAACGGCTTTTGCTTACTGGTGTTTGCCGCAGTTGTTCTTCTATGGACTTTATTCAATTCTGGGTGAAGTGCTGAACTCGAGAAGTAAGTTTGGTCCTTTTATGTGGGCACCGGCTTTGAACAACGTTGTATCAATTGCCGGTCTGATTGCATTTATTTTTATTTTCGGAGCAGATCCAACTGGTTCCAGGGGAATCGAAAGTTGGGGAGCAGAAAAGGCGGCGCTGCTTGCAGGCAGCGCAACCATTGGCGTTGCTGCACAAGCGTTGATTTTGCTTTTGGCTTGGAAGAAAATCGGCGTCACACTGAGCCTGAACTTTAAGTGGCGTGGTTTTGGTCTTCGTCCAGCGCTCAAAGCAGCCAGCTGGTCACTAGCGATGGTGCTGGTCACTCAAGTTGGTGCGCTAGTGCAAACCGCAGTCGCATCAACCGCCGCTTCTGGAAGAAACAGCGGAGCGGTTGTCGCATCAGTAGCGGCAGCATCAATTGCTTGGCTGATTTTTATGTTGCCGCATTCGGTTGTGACGGTTTCGGTTGCAACCGCTTACTTCACTCGAATGACTAAGCACGCGCAGGACGAACGACTGGATTTGTTCAAAGACGATCTAACAACCGGTTTACGAGTGATTGCCCTGGTCTCCGTTTTATCTTCCACGGTGCTTATTGTTTTGGCTTATCCAGTCGCGAGAGTCTTCGTTGGTGAATATCCGGCGACAATTGCACTTGGCAACGTGATCATTGCGCTGATGATTGGTTTGGTGCCATTCAGTTTTGTCTATCTGATGCAGCGGGCGTTTTTCTCCTTGGAAGACACCAGAACACCGTTTGTCTTCACAACAATTCAGATTGCCCTGCACATAACTGGTTCGATTCTGCTTGGCATGTTTATGGAGAAGCAGTGGTTGGTGGTTTCTCTATCGCTGCTAACCGGTTTCACGGTTTTGGTTCAGGGGCTAATTGCTTATGTTCTGCTAAAGAAACGAATCGGGCTACTCTCCGGACACGGCATCAGAAAGGCTCTGATTCTTTTTCTATTGGCCGCGCTTCCCTCGGGTGGAATCGGATACTTCGCGCTTCAGCTTCTGGGTGGTTTCAACCCGAATGGTTTCGCACTGGACAGCGTGCTTAGCTCAATCGTGAGCTGCACGATAGTGGCCGGGGTAATGGCCATCTGTTACTTCGGATTGCTGTGGCTGCTTCGGGTCTCTGAGCTTAGAGAGCTAACCAAGGCGGTAAAACTTAGGTTAAAACGCTCCTAGCGGCCGCAAGAGGCGGTAATTTGGGACTAAATCATTTCCCCCAGCGGTTCTAGCCGTTATCTAACTGGAGTTTTCATGCGCGATGTAATCATCATTGGTTCCGGCCCTGCCGGCTATACCGCAGCAATCTATGCGGCTAGAGCACAGCTCAAGCCGCTGCTGATTGCGTCTTCGGTTGAACCTGGCGGAGAACTTATGAAGACCACCGAGGTTGAGAACTTCCCTGGCTTCCCAGAGGGCGTCATGGGTCCTGACCTGATGACCAACTTCCAGGCCCAGGCCGAGCGCTTTGGAACCGAGATTCTCTTCGACGATGTCGTTGAGGCGGACCTCAAGGGCGATGTGAAGAAGGTTAGGACCGGTTCTGGCGAGGTTTTCGAGGCCAAAACCGTGATCATTTCCACGGGAGCCGCCTACCGCGAGCTGGGTCTTCCGAAGGAAAAAGAGCTTTCTGGACACGGAGTCTCTTGGTGCGCAACCTGCGATGGCTTCTTCTTTAGGGAGAAAGTGATCGCGGTGGTAGGTGGAGGAGACTCCGCCATGGAAGAGGCCAACTTCCTCACCAAGTTCGCTTCAAAGGTTTACATAATCCACCGTCGTGACAGCTTGAAGGCCTCAAAGATCATGCAGCAACGGGCCTTTGACAACCCGAAGATCGAGTTCATTTGGAACTCTGAGGTCGCAGCTCTGAAGGGCGAGGTCAAGCTGGAGGGCGTGACCCTGCGAAACACCGTTTCGGGCGACGAGAGCAAATTGGCTCTGGAAGGCCTATTTATCGCGGTCGGAAATGACCCAAGAGTTTCTTTGGTTGAGAATCAAGTGGAGCTCACCCCAGAGCGTTTCATCAAGGTTGATGGCAGATCGTCCAAAACCTCCCTCCCTGGCGTCTTCGCCGCGGGAGATGTGATTGACCCGACCTACCGACAGGCAATTACCGCCGCGGGTTCGGGTTGTGTCGCAGCTTTGGATGCCGAGCACTACCTAGCAGCACACTAAGGAGCAACAAATGGCAGTAATCAACACCACCACAGAAGCCTTCAAAAAGGACGTCTTGGAGAACCAGAAGGTTGTTCTGGTTGACTTCTGGGCCGAGTGGTGTGGGCCATGCCGCATGGTTGCCCCGGTCCTGGACGAGATTGCCAAAGAAACCCCTGCGCTAGAGATTGTGAAGGTCAACGTTGATGAGCAGCCCCAACTTGCCATGGACTACAACGTCACCGGCATTCCACTTCTCGGGGTCTTCAAGGACGGCAAAATGGTCAAGCAGCTGGTTGGCGCAAGACCGAAGGCCGCAATCATGAGCGAACTGAGCGAATTCCTCAAATAATCTCTGGCCCGCGAAGCCCTGCGGGCAATAAGCTTTCCCCAATCCAACGGCGAAACTTTGAGGGGTGAGGCTATGTCTGAAACGCAAATTGGCAGCGTTACAAATTTTGATGGCTGGAAGCACGCCTACGCCGCCCGCGCCGCAAACCTCTCGGTTTCTGAAGTCCGAGCACTTTTCTCGGTGGTCTCAAGGCCCGAGGTGGTGTCGCTAGCCGGCGGCATGCCGGACGTCTCCGCGCTACCAAGCGACTTGGTTGACAAGGCCTACAACTCAATGATGGCCAATCGAAGAAACTACGCCTTGCAGTATGGCGGGGGCCAGGGAGACCTGAAGCTTCGCGAACAGATCATCGAGCTGATGAAGCTCGAGGGAATTCACGGCTCCGTCGAAGACGTCATGATCACTACCGGAAGCCAGCACGCTCTCGAACTACTTGCGGATCTTTTCCTAGATGCCGGGGATGCGGTCCTGGTCGAGGCTCCCAGTTACGTTGGTGCGGTTGGAATCTTCAGACACAAAGAAGCACATATCGAACACGTCTTCACAGACGAAGATGGCATTTCACCAGAAGCTTTGGCGGAAGCAGCAGATCGCCTGATTGAACAGGGCAGAAAAGTAAAGCTTCTCTATCTTGTTCCAAACTTTGCTAACCCTTCGGGTGTGACGCTATCTGCTGAGCGCAGAACAAAAGTTTTGGAAATTTGCCGCGAGCGCGGGATCTTGATTGTTGAAGACAATCCTTACGGTCAGCTTTACTTCGAAGCTGCTCCCCCGAAAGCGCTGCGCGCACACGATGAGCAGGGAGTTATCTACCTGGGCTCATTCTCGAAGATTCTCTCCCCTGGTCTTCGAGTGGGTTACGTTTTGGCACCGCCTGCGATCAGGGAGAAGCTAGTGCTCGCCAACGAGTCTGCAGTTCTTTCGCCTGCAACATTTGCTCAGATGATGGTTAGCGAATACCTTTCGGTTGCCGACTGGCAGGGTCAGATCTCTACCTACCGAAAGCTCTACAAAGAAAAGCGTGACGCAGCTTTGGAAGCTCTCGAGCAGTATTTGCCAAACATCAAAACTACAAAGCCAGCGGGTGGGTTCTTCTTGTGGCTAACACTTCCGGAAGGTTTGCACTCCAAGGAGATGCTTCCGCTTGCTGTTACCGAGCTTGTTGCATACACACCGGGAACCGCCTTTTATGGCGATGGCAGAGGAGCTAACAACATTCGAGTTTGCTTCTCACACCCAACCCCGGAACGAGTAAAACTCGGCATTCAAAGACTTGCGAAAGTAATCAACCTACAACTTGAGCTTCAAGAGACTTTCAAGAAATAGTCATGAAGCAGCTAAAGGTCTTAGTTCTCTCCGGAGGCATTAGCCACGAGCGAGACGTGTCACTCAAGTCCGGAAGAAGAGTCGCCGACGCATTGATTGATGCGGGCGTTGCTGTCGAGATTCGCGAGCCGGACGAAAACCTAATTGCTCACATCCAAACCACAAAACCAGATGTGGTTTGGTCCTGCCTGCACGGATCAGTCGGTGAAGATGGATCGATTCAAGATCTATTGGAGCTAACCGGAGTCGCGTTTGTTGGTTCTGATGCTGATGGCTCAAGACTTGCATGGAACAAACCGGTAGCGAAAGTTATCGCCGCTAGGCATGGTGTTCAAACTCCTGAATCTGTAACTCTGCCACGATCAACATTCAAGGAACTTGGTGCTGAAGCGGTATTGAAGTTGGTGCAGGACAAACTGAGTTTCCCATTGATTGTGAAGCCTGCGAAGAGTGGTTCTGCGCAAGGCGTTAGCAAGGTAGAAAGCGCATCGCAATTATCGAAAGCGATGATTGATGCTTTCGTTTATTGCGATCAGGTGCTGATTGAAAAAATTGTTATCGGAACAGAGCTTGCAATCAGCATCATCGATTTAGGTTTTGGTGCGCGAGCATTGCCCGCTGTCGAGATTGAAGCTATTGATGGTGAGTTTGGTTATCAGGAGCGCTACACACCTGGTGAAACTAATTACTACATTCCGGCAAGATTGCGACCGCAAGAAATTGAACGTGCGAATGAAATTGCAATCACGGTTCACCAAGCGTTGAGGCTTCGTCACCTGTCACGAGTTGATCTAATTGTTGATTCAGATGGAACCGCTTGGTTCTTAGAAGCGAACGTGACTCCGGGAATGACCGAGACATCTTTGTTCCCGCAGGCAATTGTTGCTGACGGTGGAGATTTACCAGAAGCGTATTTGTCTCTAGTGCACGCAGCTAAGAGAAACTAGCGCTCCAATTCCTCTACCACGCGTTTTAGATCCGCAAGATTTGCAAACTCAAAAATCAATTGGCCCTTCTTGCGACCCAGTTGAATCTTGACTCTGGTGTCGTAACGGTCGGAGAGTCGATCTGCGATTTCAGAAAGCATCTCAGTTCTGCCGCCTGCAGTGATCTTTGCTTTCTTTGGCTTTACCTTGATTCCAGAAACTAGTTCCTCGAGGCCGCGAACCGAGAGTCCCTCACGAATGGTTCGCTCTGCAAGCATGCGCATAGTTGCTTCGTCCGCGGCACCAAGTAGTGCACGTGCGTGACCTGCGGAGAGCACACCAGCCACAACCTTGCTCTGCACATCAAGCGGGAGTCTAAGAAGACGAAGTGTGTTTGTAATCTGTGGCCTCGAGCGACCGAGACGATCTGCAAGTTCTTCCTGTGTGATGCCAAAGTCTTCCAAGAGCTGCTTGTATGCACTTGCTTCTTCGAGTGGGTTTAGGTTTGCGCGGTGCAGGTTTTCAAGTAGTGCATCGCGCAGCATGTTCTCGTCTGCGGTGTCTCGCACTACCGCCGGAATGGTTGCAAGCCCTGCTTCGATGGATGCACGCAATCGGCGCTCACCCATGATTAGTTCAAAGTTTTCGCCCTTTGGACGAACCACAATTGGCTGCAGCACACCAAATTCACGAATCGAGTGCACAAGTTCCGCGAATGCCTCTGGCTCAAAGACGCTTCTGGGCTGTTGAGGATTTGGAACTATGTTTCTGGGATTGAGTTCCATAAATCTGGCACCGGGAACCTCCTGCAGAATTGGCTTCTGAGCTGGGGTTCCCGAGAAAAACACATCCACTGCGTCGCGCTCGCCCCCAGGAATAAGGGAACCAATTCCGCGGCCTAGGCCGCCCTTGCGCTTGTCATCAGCCATTTGCTGCTCCTCGCATCGCTAGTTCAATGGCAGCCTCTTGATAGGCGAGACTGCCGGAGTTCTTGGGGTCGTAGCTAATCGCCGTCTGCCCAAAGCTAGGGGCCTCGGACAACCTTACGGATCTAGGGATAAGTGCGGAAAGGGTCTGAGCCGGGAAATACTTCTTTACTTCCTCCACCACTTCAGCCGCGAGCCTGGTCCTGGTGTCATACATGGTCAAAAGGATCGAACTAATCACCAGGCTCGGGTTCAATGCGCGCTTGACCCGCTCAATGTTGCTGACCAGCTGGGTCACACCCTCAAGGGCGTAGTACTCACATTGAATTGGGACCAATACTTCGGTCGCGGCGCAGAGGGCATTAACAGTCAAAAGGCCAAGGCTGGGGGGAGAGTCAATAAACACGTAGTCCAGGGCCTTGACCTCCATAAACTTTTCTAGCGCCTTTCGCAAGACCTGCTCACGCTCGGCAAAGCCCACCATGTCAATTTCGGCCCCGGCTAGGTTGATGGTCGCGGGGAGGCAGTAGAGGTTCTGGTGCTCCGGGCTTTGCTGAACCGCGTCTGCCATGGGCAGGTCTTCGACCAACACTTCGTAGCTGCCTTGAACCTGGTTGTGGTGCTCCACACCCAGGGCGGTAGAGGCATTTCCCTGTGGATCTAGGTCAATTACCAGCACTCGCATGCCCTTGCGGGCAAGGGCTGCAGCCAGGTTTACCGCCGTGGTGGTCTTACCAACTCCGCCTTTTTGGTTGGAAATGGTAATGATTCTGGTCTTGGCAGGCGGTGTGATGCTCGTCGCTGCAATGGCTTTAGCGCGCTGGGTGTTCTGTGCCAACTCCCGCATGAGAGGAGTGTTGGCAACCGGATCAAAACTCAATTAATCTTCCCTCTGGGCCGATGTTTCACGTGAAACATGGGTTAGATTTTGGGTGTTTAGGCCTTGCCAGCCAATCGGAGTTGGGCTTTCTTCCTCACGGTTGTTTGGATACCCCATGCCTGGTTTTACGGTTGGAGGGGTGGTTGCTGAGGTTTCTGCTTCGCGTTTTTCCATCTATCCCTCCGAGGAAAGCTTGACTTTGACCACGGTAGCGGTTTCCGGTGCTTTTCCCAAACCGACGGTCAATATCTCTGGGTTTCCAAAACCTAGTTTCTTGAGTCGAGGCTTTGCCTCTTCAAGTTCGATCGCTGCCCTGCCGCCCTTGAGCGCCAGAATCGTTTTTCCTTTGCCTGCTCGCAATAGCGGGGTAAACATTTTGACCAACTTGTCCATGGCCGCGACCGCTCTGGCAGTGACTATGTCAAAATCGGTGATTTCCACCTCTTCTGCTCTTGCTCTGATCACTTCGACATTGGTCAGACCCAGCTCTGTGGCGACCTGGGAGAGCCAATTGGCTCTTCTCTCCATGGGTTCAATCAGAACAAAGTGGCTATCTGGAAGGGCTATTGCAAGCGGAATGCCTGGGAGTCCCGCCCCGGAGCCTATGTCCGCAACCTTGCTACCGGCTGGAATTAGTTCCGCGGGGAGAGCGCTGTGGAGGACGTGCCTGGTCCAGATCTTGGGGAGCTCCCTCGGGCCTAGCAGGCCTAGTGTTTCGGAATTGGTCGCTAGTAGATCTGTGTACTTGCGAGCCAAATTGATTCGATCGCCAAAAACTAAAGCGGCTTCCGCTGGTTCTGCTTCGTACTGGATCTGAGTCACTTTATCCCCGATGTTTCACGTGAAACATTAAGGCTTGGAGATGACGTTATGGCGGTCCTTGCCCTGGCCTTCGGACTCTGAAGAGTAGCCGGCTTCGGAAGCAAAATCGTGCACCAGCTTGCGCTCGTATGAACTCAAGGGCTTTAAGTGAACCGGGCTTCCGGTCTCATCGACCTTCTTGATGGTGCGCTCGACTAGCTCTCGAAGCTGCTTTTCGCGGGCCTCACGGGAACCTGCAACATCCAAGATCAGGCGAGACATCTCGCCGGTCTTGGTCTGAACTGCCAGACGAGTCAGCTCTTGCAAAGCCTTGACGGTGTCAGGGTCTGAGATCTTGCTGAGGTTGTTATCACCCTCTTCGCTGGAAACCGAGATGTAGACCCGGTTCTGGCGAATCTCAATGTCCAAGTCGCCATCTAGGTCAGCGTGGTCAAGGAACTCTTCGATGAAGTCAGCGGCGATTTCGCTTTCTTGCTCAAGATTGGTTTCGGTCATTATTTCTTCTTTTTCTTGGCTCTAGCCTTGCCAACCGGTTGCTGGCGCTGGGCTTTTGCCTGTTCTTCTAGGGTCTCTAGGGTTGGCTCAACCTCAAGCTTGCCCTTCTTGGCAAGTCTTTCTTGGCGAGCTTTGTGGGCGGGGGAGCCTGGGGTTGGCATGTTGCGAATCACAACGAACTGCTGCCCCATGGTCCAGAAGTTTGAAACGGTCCAGTAGACCATTAGGGCTAGCGGGAAGCTAACTCCAGAAATAAGGAATACCAGTGGTAATACGTAAAGCAAGATCTTCTGAGTCTGCATGAACTGGCTGTTCATGGTCTCAGGGTTTTGGTTCTTGGCCATGATCTGCTTCTGGGTGATGAACTGTGATGCAGTCATTAGAACGATCATGACTCCAGCCAGAATCTTTACCGAGAGGTCATCGGTTGAGAAGAAGGTTGCGGCAATTGGGGCCGAGAAGAATTCTGCATCCTTGAAGGAGTTGGCGAGGTCCTTGGTTAGAAGTCCAACGCCGGAGCCCAGGTTTACGGCGTCCGAAATCACGAAGAAAAGGCTCATGAAGATTGGCATCTGCAGTAGCAGAGGCAAGCAGGAGCTCAGTGGGTTTGAACCGGTGCGCTTGTAGAGGTCCATTTGCTCTCGAGCAAATTTCTCTCGCGAAGCCTGGTCGGTCTTACCCTTGTATTTAGCTTGAAGTTTTTGCAGCTCTGGCTGAACCAGCATCATGTTGCGCTGACTCTTGATCTGCTTCACGAAGATTGGAATCAGTGCGGCTCGGATCACTAACACAAGTCCGACAATGGAAAGCACCCAGGTGAGACCAGAGTCGGTTCCAAGTCCAATTGCGGTAAAGAGATTGTGGAAGCCAACCAGGATTAGCTCAATAAGCCATTTGATTGGCCACAGTAGATCTGGCACGTATTACCTCGCCTCGTTGTGAGATTGCGGATGAACAAATCCTAGCTTGCCAACCCTGATCCATTTTGGTCCCTCAGAAACCTCATCGACTCCGCCCTTGGACCAAGGATTACACCTCAGAATTCGCCAGGCGGTCAACGGGATTCCCTTGAGAATTCCATGGCGCTGCAGTTGGGTCAGGCCGTAGCTAGAACAGCTGGGGTAGTAGCGACAGACATCTCCATACAGCGGGGAGATCAGCTTCCGATAAACCAAGACCAGAGCAATAAAGATGTTGCGAGGAAATAAATAAAGCTCTCCCAGCAACTGCTTCACTGCACCGCCTTTTGAAAAGCATCTTGCAGCTGAGTCTTTAGGTTTACATAACTAACAGACCCAGCATTATCTTTTGCGCGAACCACGCATTGGTTCCCGCTCGGATTTGCTTTCACAATCTCTCGGGAAATCTCACGAAGCCTGCGCTTCACAAGATTTCGGATCACCGCATTTCCGGTTGTTTTACCAACCACAAATGCAAACTTGCTCGGGCCCTCGGTTTGGATCAGGTGGAGGGTCAGGTCCTGAGTTGAAATTCGCTTGCCGCGTTTTACAACTTCGCGAATCTCATCGCCCGAAGTTAGGCGATTTTCGCGGGGAAGCATTTTCCCTTAGGCGCTTAGTTCTGCGCGGCCCTTACGACGACGAGCTGCCAGGATGGCGCGGCCGGCGCGGGTGCGCATGCGAGCACGGAAACCGTGGGTCTTTGCACGACGGCGGTTGTTCGGCTGAAATGTGCGCTTGGTCACTTTGAAATCCTTCTGGGTAATTGGGGGACGCCCCCATACACAACTTCACTAACTTAGGGCATTTTGCCCCAAGTCGTCAAGAAAAAGGTTGGTTCTGTTGCCTAGTACTTCGAGCTAAAGAGCGGGTAGAAGACGGCTCCCAGCACCAGCATCCCCGGCATAAGCCATACCAGGACCAAGACTCGGATGACGTCCCAGTCGATTTTCTTGAATAAAGACTTGCTCATGATTGCCTCGCTCTTTGGATTTTTTGAAGCTTTTTGTTTTGGTGGAACAAGATCTGGTGGATAACTAGAAGTGAAATTGATTTCTTTTTATTTCTCCACAGGGCGCAACACGCCGAACCGATTTGATTAATGCCCCCAGATGGTTGTTGAATAGCGCAGTTCAGTTTGAAGCACAAAGTTTCAAGTGGTTATCCACAGATTTTTCTCTGGTTATCCACACCTACGAAACCTGTGTAAAACTCTGTGGATAAGTAGCGAAAGGATTCGTCATGGTGGACGCAACCTTAGCTAACACCTGGACCAACCTTGTCGCTCGGGTTGCTCAAGATCCCCAGGTGACCCCAATTATCAAGGGACACCTAGACCTGGCGGTGCCAAAGGGAGTTCTAGACGACACTCTTTACATAGAGGTTCCAAACGAAACCACGAGAAACCTCTTGCAATCCAGGCTGCGAGACCAGATTCTCGGGGCTTTGGCCGAGCTATCCGAATTTGGTGGCCCAACCTCATTTGTCACCATTACAAACCAGGACCTGCAGACCCCAGATCGGGCAGAGGAAGCCTTCAGCCCTGAGCCTCAGGCGCCAGTATTGAGCTTGGTCACCGACACGGGATACCAGTCCCCCGGAAAATTCATCAACGAATCAAGGTTGAACCCCAAGTACAGCTTCGAGACCTTCGTTACCGGTGGCTCAAACAGGTTCGCCCATGCCGCGGCTTTCGCTGTTGCCGAAGCCCCTGCCGAGGCCTATAACCCGCTGTTTATCTACGGCTCATCTGGCTTGGGCAAAACCCACCTTTTGCACGCAATTGGGCACTATGCCATCTACCTAAAGCCAAGAACCAAGGTGCTTTACGTCTCCTCGGAAGAGTTCACCAACGACTTCATTAATGCGATCCAAAACAACAAAACGACAGAATTCCAGAACCGGTACCGCGACGTAGACATCTTGCTGGTAGACGACATTCAGTTCCTCAGGGGTAAGGACCAGACCCAGGAAGCTTTTTTCCACACCTTCAACACGCTGCACGACCACAACAAACAGGTTGTGATTACCTCGGACCTCAAGCCAAAAGACCTAGATGGCTTCGAAGAGCGCCTATTGTCCAGATTTGAGTGGGGCCTCATCACCGACGTTCAGGCCCCAGAATTTGAGACTCGCGTTGCGATTCTGCGTAAAAAGGCTGCCCAGGAGCGAATTGATGTGCCGGACGATGTCATGGAATACATGGCAACCAGGATTTCCTCAAATATTCGAGAACTAGAGGGCACACTGATCCGAGTCACCGCCTTCGCAAACCTAAACCGCTCCCCGATCAATATGGACTTGGTTTCCACAGTTTTGAAGGATGTAATTTCCATATCTGACGGGGCAACCGTGTCACCAATGGCGATTATCAACGCCACTGCCGGCTATTACAAGATCAGCCCGGAGGAGATTGTTGGTTCCGGCCGGCAACAAGCTGTTGCCCTGGCCAGACAAATTGCCATGCACATCTGCCGCGAGCTCACAGACCTTTCTCTACCTAAAATCGGTACGCATTTTGGCAACCGAGACCACACAACGGTTATGTATGCCACAAAGAAGATCAGTTCTCAGATGAGAGAGCGTCGCTACATCTATAACCAGGTGTCAGAGATTATCCAAAAGATTAAAGACGACCATAAATAGTTTTAGTTTTTTCCTGTTAGTAACTCGGCAATTTTCTGTGTAAAAACCAAAATTTGCGCTTCAAAAACCTTTCTATTAAGTGGAAATCCCCAAAGTTATCCACAGGCGGCTTCTTTTTCCCCAAAGTTATCCACAGCTGTGTAAACAACTTACAAGCTTGTAGTTTCCTTGTAATTACTGGGTATTTCCCAGTTATCCACAGTTTCAACAGTGGTTAATGTTGTTATTTCATTAATTTAAATTTTTAAAAAAATACCAAAAACACAGGGACTTAGGACTAGAAACCCAGACTGATTTCGTGTGCCAAGATTGAACCCCATCGAAACAGGAAAAATTCATGAAATTTCAAGCAGATCGTGAAGTACTACACGACGCCATTTCATTCGTAGTTCGACTTCTTTCTCCGAAACCACAGCTCCCTCAGCTATCGGGAGTAATGATCGAGGCTGACAAGAACCAGGTAACCCTCTCTGTTTTTGATTATGAAGTTTCAGCCAGGGCAACAATCGCAGCTGCGGTGGATAACCCAGGCAAAGTTCTGGTTCAGGGAAGACTTTTAGCAGAAATCGTTTCAAAACTCCCCGGAGACACAGTTTCTCTTGCACTAAACGAAACCAGACTTGGCCTCACTTCTGGAACCGCTAAGTTTGCTCTTTCTTCGATGACAACCAACGATTATCCAGAAATCCCAACTTTCCCAGGATCAAGCGGTTCTGTGAACGCGAGCGATTTTTCTCACGCGGTATCTCAGGTTGCTGTGGCAGCCTCACGAGAGGAAGTTACCCCGGTACTTACCGGCGTCATGATCACAGCCTCAAACAAAGACATCACACTGGTTGCGACAGACAGATTCCGAGTCGCCGTTAAGAGCCTGCCATGGAAAGGTGCGGCGGCCGAAAAAGAATTGCTTATCCCGGCGCGCGTTCTAACTGAAATTGCAAAGACTTTCGCAGGTTCGGGAGACCTAGAAATTTCTTTCGCTTCCGGAGATAAAGAAATGATCGGGTTCAAATCCGGAGACAAGAGCGTTACCTCGGCAACCATCAAGGGTAAATACCCAGCGGTTTTGTCTCTGTTCCCCGAATCAATCACAAACCACGCAGTTGTGAACACCCACGATCTAATGGACGCAACCAAACGTGTGGCCCTAGTTGTCGATCGAGAAAAACCACTCCGCTATCACTTCAAAGAAGGAGAACTATCTTTGGAATCTGTCGGTGGAGAGGTTGCCGAGGCGAGTGAACAGGTAACCATCGCACTTACAGGCGATGAAGTAGTTGTTTCACTTCGTCCGCAATTTCTATCAGACGCACTGAGTGGTGTAGATGGTGATATGGTGCGGATTGGATTTACCCAAAACCCAAACAATCCAAATAAGCCTGGGCCAGTACTAATCACCGCGCAAGACACAAAAGGTTCTTCCGCCGATTACAAATATTTACTGCAACCAAACCTTTTGGTTCAGTAACCCTTTCTTGCGGAGCAAGATTGTTTATCAGCGCGATATCTCTAGAGAATTTTCGCAACTATAAACAACTTCACCTAGATCTTGTACCGGGCTTTACTTTGCTCTTTGGTGAAAATGGTGAGGGGAAAACAAACCTCGTTGAATCCATTGGCTACCTTTCCGCCCTCGAATCTCACCGAGTTACCGGTTATCAATCGCTTATAAAAAACGAAGAGGAAACCGCTCGGCTATCCGCGACAGCGAACCACAATGGAAGAAAAGTCACGGCAGCAGCGGAACTAAATAAAAACAATCCAAATCGATATTTTTTGAATGGCAATTTGCAGCGCAAATCAAGCGACGTTTTGGGAAGTGTGACCTCGGTGGTTTTTGCCCCCGAAGATTTAGACATTGTTCGTAGGGACCCCAGCGACAGAAGGGCTTTTCTAGATGCCCTTTTAGCGCAACTCAAACCAAGGCTGGCTGGAGTAAAGAGCGATTACGATCGCGTACTTAAACAACGCAATGCGCTACTAAAAAGCGCAAGACAAACAAATGCAAAAGACCTAAGCACGCTAGATATTTGGGATGACCAATTGGTGTCTTTTGGTGCGGAGATTATTTTTGCCCGCTTGGAATTGGTAAACAAACTAAAACCGCTGTTGCAAGACTTCTACAACCATCTCACAAATGGAACCGAAGAGATAACTTTGGATATTCGATCCTCAATTACCTCTGGTGAAGATGAAGAGGACTTTGAGACTTTGGTGGGCGCAACTCAAAGCGAAATCCAAGAGCAATTTCTTCAAAGACTGCAAGAGCTGAGAACTAAAGAATTAGAGCGAGGGCTTACCCTCGCGGGCCCGCACCGCGATGAACTATTTATTGCGAAAGACAGCCTCGCAGCAAAAACCCATGCGTCTCAAGGTGAAGCGTGGTCAATCGCCCTCGGAGCAAAACTTGCATCGGCAGAATTGATAAGAGAAATTTCTCAGACCGCGGATCCGGTAATTATTCTCGACGACGTGTTTTCGGTTTTAGATATTGGACGCAGAGAACGACTAATTGAATTTGCAAATAGCTTCGAACAGGTGCTGATCACCTCAACAAGTGACACCGGTTTGCCAGATATAACCTGGAGCGCTAAACACCGGGTCGTTGCCGGGGAGCTGGTCAAATGAGTTGGGCAAGCGAATACTTCAAAGACGTGCTCAGCACATATATAGGCAAGCGATCGAGAGATGAAAAGCGTCGAGTAGAGAATCAAAAACGCGGATCACAACCATTTGAAAAAGGCCGCGAACCCCAAAAAGCCATTGACTCACTAAACCAACTCTTTGGCGATTTTCGTTGGAGTGAGCAAGTGGAGAAGGCCACACTGTTTACCTCCTGGGAAGAAATAGTTGGTTTTGATTCCG